>Ga0126378_10000425_pt1 | contig 31460 bp, 21 predicted proteins | sample PanSoiMetPlot_23_FD_92587 | JGI IMG/M metagenome (GOLD analysis project Ga0126378, IMG submission 92587) | Tropical forest soil microbial communities from Panama - MetaG Plot_23 | ecosystem: Environmental > Terrestrial > Soil > Tropical forest > Bulk soil | place: Panama | collected 2016-02-17
GCCCCAAGCGCCGCTGACCTTCTCAGCATAGATTTTCGTGCAGGCGGCGGCCCGTAACTGAGCCTCCTGCGAAGCCAAGGTTTGGTCCCTAGTCGAGACCCGCGCGTAGCCGTAAACCGCCATGGCAAGCATCCGTTTTTGAAAGCGACCTTTGCATAATAATTCCATTGTCGGATCAAAGCTAGCAAAGTTATTCATAACTTACAATTTTCGCATAAGAGCGGCTCCAACGCCGCACATCGCTACCCGGTCAGAGGCGCCCCAATGAGAGTTGCACGCCAACCGGCGGTCCCAATCGCCAGGGTACCCAATTCGCCAATAGCCTCCAGTAACCACGCGGTAGGGCGACTGTTCACCCAAGAATCTAACGTTGTCCAGATCGGTGGTAAACGAATCAGAATGCGTCGACGCTCTATCCCATGGAGTTAATGTCGCAGTGGTACGATTTCGCGAAGATGGCGAAACACGCGGAATATTTGTCCCGCTCGAAAAAACCTCGCGAGCGCGCGCGCGAATTAAGCGCATGCCTGCTCGCCATGCCTGCTCGCGCTAACCTTCGATCGCAAGTCTGTGATCAGTGCAATTTGTCATTTGACAAAGGACCTAGCCAATAAAGGGCAATAGTCGGTGGGGCGCAGAGCCCTGTGGCACGGTGACCGACCGCCCCGAACCGGCCACCTCCTACCGTCTTGAGCCCAGGTGGGGATAGAAATCCTTGTCCTGCCGCAGCTGTCGGCACCTACGGCACCTACGATACTGATTGGGATCAACTCGTCACAAAATTCTCTAAGGCTGGAGGCCCCAGGCAGGCCAAGACTCTCCTCCATACATAATGTACTGACTTCTATAAAAGGTAAGGAAGGTATCGTAGGTGCCGACAAAGCTTGTGCCGCAAGGGTTTCTGCGTCGATACCTTCTCAGTGAAGGTGCCGGAGGTGTCGACGGCCCCTATGCGCCAGCCGTGTCAAAACGCCGCCAATCGTCTTGCTCCGGCCAGTCAATCTCCTGCTGGATTAGCCGCTCGAATGCGGCTCGGCATTCCAAAAGCGGTGGGAACTCATAGATCGGGCCGATGCCGCGCCTCTCGCTCCGGCGCAGGCCGGGCACGTATTTCTTGAGGAATGTGCCAATCAGAGTCTCGATTCTTCTTCGCCTGATGCCCGCTCGGTCAGTCTGCTCAAGGTAGTGGTTGAAGACCGTCTGCGTCGGGCAGCATCTGGGCTCGTTCAGAGCGCCAGGCAGCTCGCCGCGCATCAGCACACCGAGCCACCATCCTTGTTCTCCGTCGAGCGAGTGCAGCTTCTGCTCGAGCAGCGCCTTTGTCTTCGGAACGGACCGCAGATTGACCTTAGACAGATCAAAGTTGAGCACATGATACAGCAACGCTGCGCGACCGCCGTTATCTAGCTCGTCGGCAATGGCTTTAAAGTACGCCTTGTCGCCCAGGTTTGCCTCGCCGACATCAAAAACGGCAAACCGACGAGCCGTGAGCCCGGCCGGTACGACCCAGTCCTCATTCGAGGTGGCGAACAGTCGCACGTAATTCCGCATGCGGATCGCCTCAAGCCCCTTGAACTCAACGACGAGAAGGTCGTTCGTGATCAGGTCCTTTAATGCGCCCGCCGCTGCGCGATCACCGGCCCAAAACGCTTCCTCCGCCTGAAGCAAGAGGCAATTGCTCAAATGTCCATTGAAACGCCCGGTCACTAGTTCTGGCTTCGCGACCGGGACGTAGTGCGGCCCGAGCAGCGAGCCGAATGCCTTACCAACAATGCTTTTTCCGGTGCCCTCCTTTCCGCGAAGTACTACCGCGGTTCCTAGCTTCACCTCTGGCTGCTGCACCAACTGGGCAAACCAGCCCGTCAACCACTCAAATAATTCCTGATTGCCTTGGCAGACGTTATCCAAAATATGGCCGAGAAATTTCGAGCAGTCTCCAGGACACGGAGCGACTGCAAACCCGCGCCAGAGATTATAGTAACCAGGTTCGTCGCGCCCGGGCGCAAACACCAGCCCTTCATAATTACGGCGATCCGGATGCGACATCCAATACTTCGACAATGCCATCCGCTTTTTATTGGGAGCGACATAGCGATTGGCGAACCAATTATCGAAGGCTGAATGCGACAGCAGCGTGTATCCGCCCGGTTCTTGATCGGTTTCCCGCAGGATCGCGCTCCTCCCGCCAACTAACACCAGAGCGTAATCCCGATTCAGTTCGGCGATATTCGGATCATCTTCGGTGACTCCGAACTGCTTCGTCGCATCAGGGCGTGCCGCGAACTCGCGCGCTCGATCGACCTGGCGCTGGAAGTACCTTCCGAGGTTGGACTGCTCACGTGCGTGCTGCCCGATCGGCTCATGCCACATAACGGCGTACATTTGCTCGTCAGTACAGTTACTGGCTGCCATCGCTGTAAGCACGGCCATAAGCGCGGCGGAACGGTCGCCGTCCTTGCCGTAGTCGCCACCGTCGGTCGGGATCAGGGCCTTCATCTTGTCTGAGATTGGCAGCAAGGCGACATCGGCTTGCGGCAAACTCTTGATGTAGTGGATGCTCGGGCCTCCCCCGTGCCGGGTCTCCTGCTTCGCCTTGTTGCGATCCGACCACCCTTGCTCCACCAAAGGCGAGAAGGCCTCAAGGGAATAGGCCACATCGTTGAATTCGATGAGCTTGGCTTGGCAAACCGTCCGCCCCCCGCGGCGTTTCTTAGCGTTTGGCAGGTTGGTCGTGCCCGGGAGCCTTAAAATCCGATCGATATTTTGTGTGCCCGCCTTGGCGTTGAGCTTCACCATGACGGCTGCATTGAGCGCTTCGGCATCGTCGATTTTCGCTTGCTCCTTGGGTGAGTAGCTTGACTTCCCTTGGGGGCCCGGCACCGGCTCGCCGAGAACGATCCGCACAGCCAACCGCCACAGCAGTTGAATTCCGTTGCCGGAGTCGATGACGAACGTCGGGCGCGGTTTAAACGTTTCTAACTGCGTCCGGTAGCGCGCCTTTGCATCACTGGGGGATTCGCCCTCGGCCGGGTCAAGATCGGCGAAAACAAATTCAATCGCGGCAATGTCCGTCTTAGCCGCCTTATCAATAATCGGCGTTCGGGTCGGATTAACCGAAAAGTGGATGTTACGCTGCCCGTTGTGATCGCGAATGAACTTTTGTGCCTCCTTTGGTGTCTTTGCAGTGATCGTCGTTGGCGGCCCGTCTGGGACGATCGCGGTCAATACCCACGGCCCACCTGGTCGAAGTTTTTCTAGAAATGCGATGCTCTCGGCAGTCAATGCGGCGCAAAATTCATCGGCACTGCTCGCCTTAAGCCTGCTAAAGCGCACAAGCTCGGCGAACATCCAATTGGGCGCGTCGGGCGATAGCTTGTCATCCCCCAGCAAGGTAAGAACCTTTTTAGCGACGTGAACCCCAAACCGGTCGGCGATTGAGCGCACCGCGGTCTTCGCCTGCTCGAATGTGTAATCAGGCGCCTGTGGCCCTAAGGCCTCAGTGCTGTTTGATGCAAACACCGCAACTACTCCTCATCGAGCCTGCTCGGCGCTCACCGCGGCAAGCTTTCTTGGGCGAAAATTTACCTTATACGACGTGGGGCTTCTGCGCCGTTAGGCGACCTCACGTCGGCAGCTTCGTCTCTGATAAGCGTGGGGTGGCACGCGCGGGCGTTGGACTGAAATGTTCATGCCGCGTCCTCGCGCTCGTCCTCGGCCGGCGGCCGGTCGCGCCAGCCGTTATCGAGCCCGAGCTTGTGGCGTAGCCAAGCGGTGGGGACTTTCCTTAGACGTCCGAACGAAATGGTCTTGATCTGCCCCTTTGCGGCTGCCGAGTACGTGGCGCCACGAGAGAGCCCCAACACGGTCTTTCCGGTTTCCGGCCACAATGGCAAGACGACATTCTCGTTCAGCAGGCTCTTGATTTCGTTTGTCATGTTTACCATTTCCCTGTCTGGGGCCATGTACGGCCCTATTGAGCATTACATAGACCGATTCACCACTTTGTCAATGGCCCCACTTGTGGCCCTACCGAGGTCGTGCTATGTTGTCCCATCTAATGCAGGGCGAGGCGGCATGGCTCGCAAGCCAACCGACACGATCAAGCTAAACCTGCGGTTTCCTGAGGCGCTTCGCCGCGAGCTCGAGCGCGAGGCCAAGAAAGAGGGACGGTCGCTAAACACTGAAATCGTCGAAAGGCTCTATCGCTCGCTCCGGCAGGAAGACAAGCCGACTGACATAATTGCTCAATACCTTCTCTACGCTTTGCAGGACGAGGGTGTTCTCGACAGGATTCTTGAGATGGCTGCCGAGGACGACGCAGCCGTCGCCGCCCATGACGCGTGGAAGGAGTGGAGTAGATAATGAAAGGCCACATCCGCGAACGCTCGCCCGGTCATTGGGCCATCGTCATCGACGTGCGCGATCCCGAGGGCGGCAAGCGCAAACAACGTTGGTACAGTTTCAAAGGCGCCAAGCGACAAGCGCAGATCGAGTGCGCCCGTCTCATCTCCGAAATCCAAAAGGGCACGGCGGTCGAACCGTCCCGTATGACGGTTGCGGCCTTCCTCGAACGCTGGATCGAGCATATGCAGGGCCAGGTCTCGCCCCGCTCGCACGAACGTTATGCCGAGCTCGCCCGCAAGAACCTTGTGCCCTTGCTAGGGGCCCTGGCGCTTACGAAGCTGCAACCGGCCCATATCTCCCAAGCCTACGCTAAAGCACTCGCCAGCGGCCGCCGGGACGGCGCTGGGGGCCTTTCCGCGCGCACCGTCACCCACATGCACCGTGTCCTGCGCGAAGCCCTGCAGCAGGGCGTCCGCTGGCAGCTCTTGGCCCGCAATCCTGCCGATGCCGTCAAGCCGCCCAAGGTCGAGCGCCAGCAGATGTCGGTGCTCGATACCGACGCCACGGTCGAGCTAATCGGGGCGGCGAGGGGAACGCCTCTGTTCATACCGATCCTGCTTGGCGTCCGCTGCGGCCTACGCCGCGGCGAAGTCGTGGCCCTGCGCTGGCGAAACGTCGATCTCGACCGCGGTCAGATTTCCGTAGTGGCGAGCGCGGAGCAGACCGACCAAGGTGTCCGGGAAAAGGAACCAAAGAATGGCAAGGGCCGCACCATCGTCTTATCCGCGACCGAGGTCGAGGAGCTGCGCACCCATCGTCGGCGGCAAGCCGAGGCGCTACTGGCCCTCGGCGTGCGGCTCACGGACGATCACCACGTCGTCACCCGCGCGGATGGTCAGCCGCTACAGCCCCGGTCACTCACCCACGCTTTCGTCAAATTCGTGCGGCGATATGGCTTCCAAATTCGGCTGCACGACTTGCGCCACAGCCACGCAACCCAGATGTTGGCGGCGGGCGTGCATCCCAAGATCGCGCAAGAGCGGCTCGGCCATTCGAGCGTCGGCATCACGCTCGATCTTTATTCACACGTGCTGCCAGGAATGCAGGCCGAAGCAGTGAGCAAGATTGACGCTGCGTTGCAGGCCGCGGTAGATCGCAAGAGCAAATGTTAGCAAACCGTTTGCAAAGGTGCGTTAGCGAGGATAATGAGAACAAAAGTATCCAAGGCGGAGCAATGACCTAGGAGTGTAGCTCAATGGCTAGAGCACCGGTCTCCAAAACCGGGGGTTGGGGGTTCGAGTCCCTCCACTCCTGCCAGGCGTAGTCCGGCTCGGCCAACAAGTCTAAAGCGCAATAGGTTTGCGACAGCCCGCCCGACGCGGCGGCAGATCGACGACATGGCAAAGATCAGTCCGTTCAAGTTCTTGCAGGAGGTGCGCGTCGAGGCGCAAAAGGTCACGTGGCCGACGCGGCGCGAAACCGCCGTCACCACGGCGATGGTCTTCGTCATGGTCGCCATCGCCGCCGTTTTCTTTCTGTTGGCTGATCAAGTCATGCGCATGTTCGTCACTCTCATTCTCGGCATCGGCGGGTGAAGGAGCCGGCGGAATGTCCGACAAACACTGGTACATCATCCAGGCCTATTCGAATTTCGAGCGCAAGGTTGCGGATTCGATTCGCGAGCAAGCCAAGCAGCGCCACCTCGAGCATTTGTTCGAAGAGGTGATGGTACCCACGGAGAAGGTCGTAGAGGTGCGTCGCGGTCAGAAGGTTGACGCCGAGCGCAAGTTCTTTCCCGGCTACGTACTGGTGAAGATGGATCTCACCGACGAAGCCTATCACCTCATCAAAAACACTCCGAAGGTCACGGGATTTCTCGGCGCGGACAACAAGCCGAAGCCGATTTCCGATGCCGAGGCCGCTCGCATCATGCACCAAGTACAGGAGGGCATTGAGCGGCCGAAACCGTCGGTCTCCTTCGAGGTGGGCGAACAGGTGCGCGTGTCCGAAGGACCATTTGCCTCCTTCAATGGCGTAGTGGAAGAAGTGGATGACGGGCGCTCGCGGCTCAAGGTTGCGGTTTCCATCTTCGGCCGGCCGACGCGCGTAGAGCTTGAGATGGGGCAAGTGGAGAAACTTTAGAGGGGAGAAGCGACACCACTGCGGACATGACCGAGGGGTTGATTGCTTTATCGATCCTACCGTTGTCTGCTCTGCGTCTACTCACGTGGGAGATGAGGGCGGCCGCCAACCGCCCAGATCCGCACCACGAATCCTGAACCGGCCGGTCACGGCCAACGACAGGAGTTAAGTCATGGCAAAGAAAATTACCGGCTACATCAAATTGCAGGTGCCAGCGGGGTCGGCCAATCCGTCGCCCCCGATCGGCCCCGCGCTCGGTCAGCGCGGCCTCAACATCATGGAGTTCTGCAAGCAGTTCAACGCGCAGACGCAGAAGATGGAAAAGGGATCGCCGATCCCCGTCGTGATCACAGTTTATCAGGACCGCTCATTCTCCTTCGAGATGCGTACGCCGCCTGTATCCTACTTCATCAAGAAAGCGGCAAAGCTCGAGAGCGGATCGAAGACGCCGGGCCGCGAGAAGGCGGGCACCGTAACCAAGGCGCAGGTGCGCGAGATTGCCCAGCAAAAGATGAAGGATTTGAACTGCGACACCATCGAGGCGGCGATGCGCATGGTGGAAGGCTCCGCCCGCTCGATGGGCATCGAGGTCGCGGGGTAAGTGCCATGGCCATGCTCGGAAAACGTACCACCGCCATCCGCCAGGGCGTCGACCGCGAGAAGCTTTATCCGCTGGAAGAGGCGGTGAAGATGGTCAAAGAGCGCGCGAAGGCGAAGTTCGACGAGACGATCGAGATCGCGATGAATCTCGGGGTCGATCCACGCCACGCCGATCAGATGGTTCGCGGGATTGTAAACCTGCCGAACGGATCTGGCCGCAGCGTCCGCGTGGCTGTATTCGCGCGCGGTGCCAAGGCCGATGAGGCCAAAGCGGCTGGCGCCGACGTCGTGGGCGCCGAGGATCTGATCGAAAAAGTGCAGGGCGGCAACATCGATTTTGACCGCTGCATAGCCACGCCAGACTTGATGCCCTTGGTCGGCCGCCTCGGCAAAGTTTTGGGCCCACGCGGTATGATGCCCAACCCCAAAGTCGGCACCGTTACAATGGACGTGACCAGCGCGGTGAAGGGCGCCAAGGGCGGCTCGGTCGAGTTTCGCGTGGAGAAGGCCGGTATCGTGCAGGCGGGCGTTGGCAAGGCGTCGTTCCCGGCCGATCATCTTGTGCAGAACATCAAAGCATTCGCCGACGCGGTTCAAAAAGCGCGGCCTGCGGGCGCCAAGGGAACCTTCATCAGCCGCGTCGCGATTTCTTCAACGATGGGGCCGGGGGTGAAGGTCGAGCCCGCCTCATTGTTCGGGCAATAGAACAAGCGGGAGCTTTGTGCTCCCGCTTTAGCGCTACGCCGCAGAGCGGTGGCCCCAGAGTTCCTGCGTTGCAATCTTAGCGCCCTCGGCAAGCGACTTGAGCTTCGCCCACATGATGGTGGGATGGACGCGTTGCGCGAACGGGCTTTGCGCAAAGCCGCAATCGGTGCCGGCCATAACGTTCTCGCGCCCGGCGACGTTGGCGAGCCGCACGATCCGCTGCGCCACCAGCTCAGGATGCTCGACGATGTTGGTCGCGTGGCTAATGACGCCCGGGATCAGTACTTTGCCGGCAGGCAGCTTGACCGAGCGCCAGACCACCCATTCGTGTTCATGGCGCGGATTGGCAGCCTCGAACTGATAGGCGCCGACATTCACCTGCAGCATCAGATCGACGATGTCCTTCATGGGTACGTCGAAGGCGTGCGGCCCGTTCCAGCTGCCCCAGCAGATATGATAGCGCGATCGCTCCGGCGGGATGTCTTTGAGCGCGTGATTGAGAGCGTCGATGCGCAGCTGCGCCCACGCGCGGTAATGGGCGTGCGTCATCGGTGGGACCATTTTTTCGTGCATATAGGGCAGGAACGCGTCGTCGACCTGCACGTAGAGCCCTGCATCGACAACGGCCTTGTATTCCTGATGCAGGCAGTCGGCGAGCGCCCACAACAGGCTCTTCTCGTCCGGATAATATTCGTTCTTCGCGTTCGGCAGCGCGCTGGCCGGCGCCACAACCGGTAGGAACGCGCCGGCCACGTTGGCTTTAGCGACAGCTGCTTTGAGGTTGGCGATGTCGCGCTTGACCTGCGCGTCCGAATAAGTGAGCGCGCCGCTGACCACGAAGCGAGAGCCCAGCCGCTTGTTCAATCCCGACACCCGGTCGTATTCCGCGTAGAATTCGGGGAAGGCGACGCGGTCCTGCCCGCCACCCACGGCCGCCATGGGATCTTTGGCCTCTTCCGATGTCAGTGGCCGGGTCATGAGGCCGGTGAGGCGGTCATGAATGTAGAAGGCCCAGTTGCGGCCCTTGCTGAACTCGCCATCGCTGACAATGTCGATGCCCGCATCGGCCTGCTGGCGCACGACCGTGTCGATCGATTCCTTGAGACACTTCTCGTAGGCGGTGCGGTCGTATCGCTCGCGATCTTCGATCTTGTGCAGGAACTCGACGAGCTGCGGCGGCCGCACCAAGCTGCCGACATGGGTTGTGAGGATGCGGCTGGCTGACAACGCCATTTTTGTTTCCTCCCGTTCCGTTTCTCCACCTTGTCTTATCACCCGCGGGGTCCCGACGCAGCATGTGCGAGCAAGCGCGTGAGCGCGCCTTGCAATAGCGTCGACGCCTGCTTGTCTGCGGCCTTGTCCGGCAGCGTCGCGGAATTGACGATGTCAACCGTGCTGAGGTGATAGGCGCTAGTTAAGCGCCGCGTCGATCCTGTCGTAGTATTTTTTCACGAGATCGATATTGCCGGGAAACTGAATGGGCTGCGCTGCCTTCAGCGCTTCGTTCAGCTCCTCCAGCATTTGTTTCTTTTCAGCTGCCGGGATTGTATTATTCGCGGTGACGTCCGCTATCTCCTGTTTGATCGCGGCCGCCGGCTCGGTGAACGCCTTGGTCTTGGGATCGATGCCGGTCATGACCATGGTGATGTTCCCGAGCACCTCGTCGTAGTCGTTGAAATCCCTGAACCCGTGCTTCTTGGCGACGGCGTCGAGCTCGGCAAGAACCGCGGGGGGCAGCTCGTCGGGTGGCGGGGCTTGGATTTTGTCGAAAACGGCCGAGACATCCTTTTGCGCAGCAATGGTTCCTTGCACCTGTTTCTCGGTCAGTTGGATTTGCCTTACCTCGGGGCGTGCCCCGAGCTGCGCAGAGGCAGCGCCAGAGAAGCAGAAAAGCGACGCGGCCAGGAGGACCGCAATGGTCATACGTTGTTGCATCCGCTAAGCCCCCGGTCGTGGCTGGCCGTCCCAACGGTCGTTCCCTCTAGGGGGCGGCGATGACCAAATTTGGACCCGCGCGCGGCGGCGAAAAAAATGGCGACAATGGCGCGACTGGCGCTTGGCAAATGGGCCAAAACCATCTACATAGCGGTCAGGGCGTGCCGGCCCTGGTGTGTCGGCGCGCTTTTTCGCGCTTCAAGGAAAGCATGCCGGTTTGGACCTTATTCCTTTTGGGCGTCCTGTGGGATTTCTCTGAAAGGAGCAGAGCCGATCGCGAACTTTTCCCTGGCGCGTCCGCGACTTCCGGCGGTTTCCGGAAGTGCGTCCTGTCCGAGACTGCAGGTGTCGTTTCCCGGCTTGATGTCAGTCGCTTGCATAGATGGGGAAGACCGTTTTGGGGCGGAGCGCCCCGCGACCGGTTCGAACCTCGGGTCCCGGGTGCGGCTCATATTGCGCTCGACGGGCAGGACTTGAGTAGCGCCGTCCTGCCTGCGTTGGTGCAGCGTGAGGCGAGGACAGCCGGTCGCAACCGGCGACTCGGGTAAGGGTCGCCAACGGATAAAGAGTTTGCAGTGGACCGAGCGGCTAAGAAGGAACTCGTCACGACGCTCAACGGGGTCTTTAAGGCCACCAATGTGATCGTCGTCGCTCATTATGCCGGACTTAACGTCGCCCAGATGCAGACGCTGCGCAGGCAGATGAAGCAGGCGGGTGCGGCGGTGAAGGTCGCCAAGAATCGCCTCGCCAAGCTCGCTCTGGAAGGAACCGATGCCGCGGTGATTGTTCCTCTGCTCAAGGGCCCCACTCTGATCGCCTATTCCGGCGATCCGGTGGCTGCACCTAAGGTCGCCGCCGACTTCGCCAAGGCCAACGAGAAGTTCGTGATCCTGGGCGGAGTGATGGGCAACACCGCGCTCGATCCCAATGGGGTCAAGGCGCTCGCGGCGTTGCCCTCGCTCGACGAATTGCGGGCCAAAATCATCGGTCTCATTCAGGCGCCTGCCACCAAGATTGCACAGGTCGTCAATGCGCCGGCGGCCAAGCTCGCCCGCGTGGTCCAGGCCTATGCCGCCAAGGGCGAGACAGCATGACCTCGCGCAACTCGGTTTGAACTCATAAAGGTGTCCAATGGCTGATTTGCAAAGACTCGTCGACGACCTCTCGAAGCTCACTGTGCTCGAGGCGGCAGACCTTGCGAAATTGCTCGAAGAGAAGTGGGGCGTCTCGGCGGCTGCGGCCGTCGCGGTGGCGGCTGCCCCTGGTGCCGCGGCTGCCGCTCCGGCCGAAGAGAAAACCGAATTCACTGTGGTGCTCACCGCCGTCGGCGAGAAGAAGATCGAGGTGATCAAGGAGGTGCGCGCGCTCACCGGCTTGGGCCTCAAGGAGGCGAAGGACCTGGTCGAGGGCGCGCCCAAGCCGGTCAAGGAGGGCGTGACCAAAGACGAAGCCGAGAAGGTCAAGGCTCAGCTGGAAAAGGCCGGCGCCAAGGTGGAACTCAAGTAAGCCTGATGCCGGGGTGCCCAAACCCCGGAATCATCAATATCTCTGCCGGACGGCGGCGGAGGGTTGGCGCTTCGGCGATCAGCCGAATCGCATAGGAGGATGGCTCTCGACGGTTGTCCTGATGGTCGCGATGGATTGCGGCCTTCCGGAGAGTCGTCCCGGGCCCGACGGTTCGACAACGCGAGAGAAGAGATGGCGCAGACGTTTACGGGTCGCAAGCGCGTTCGTAAGTTTTTCGGAAAAATCCAGGAAGTCGCAGAGATGCCGAACCTCATCGAGGTTCAAAAGGCGTCCTACGACCAATTTCTGCTGGTGCGGGAACCGGTGGGCGGGCGGCCTGACGAGGGCCTGCAGGCCGTGTTCAAGTCGGTGTTCCCGATCTCGGATTTTTCCAACACCTCGATGCTCGAATTCGTCAAGTACGAATTCGAGGCTCCGAAATACGACGTCGACGAGTGCCGCCAGCGCGGCATGACCTATGCCGCGCCGCTCAAAGTGACACTGCGACTTATTGTCTTCGATATCGACGAGGAGACAGGCGCCAAGTCGGTGAAGGACATCAAGGAGCAGGATGTCTACATGGGCGACATCCCGCTCATGACCAATAACGGCACCTTTGTCGTCAACGGCACCGAGCGCGTGATCGTTTCGCAGATGCACCGTTCGCCCGGTGTGTTCTTCGATCACGACAAGGGCAAGACCCATTCGTCGGGCAAACTTCTGTTCGCCGCGCGTATCATTCCGTATCGCGGCTCGTGGCTCGACATCGAATTCGATGCCAAGGACATCGTCTACGCGCGTATCGATCGGCGGCGGAAGATCCCGGTGACGTCGTTGCTTTACGCGCTCGGCATGGATGCCGAAGAAATCCTCAACACTTTCTACCGCAAGGTCGCCTACAAGCGGCAAAAGGATGGCTGGCGCGTGCCGTTCAACGCCAACCGCTTCCGCGGCTACAAGGCGATCAACGATCTCGTCGATGCTGATTCCGGTAGGGTCGTGCTCGAGGCCGGCAAGAAGCTCACCGTGCGCCAAGCGCGCCAACTCGGCGAAAAAGGACTCAAGGCGCTGCGTATGACCGACCAGGAGTTGGTTGGTCAGTACATCGCGGAAGATCTGGTCAATCCGAAGACGGGCGAGATCTACGCGGAAGCGGGCGAGGAGATCAGCGAGAAGAATCTCAAGACGCTGAACGAGGCCGGCTACAAGGAATTGCCGTTACTCGACATCGACCACGTCAATGTAGGCGCCTACATCCGCAATACTCTCAGCGTCGACAAGAACATGACGCGTGAGGACGCGCTGTTCGACATCTATCGTGTGATGCGGCCGGGCGAGCCGCCGACGCTCGATACGGCGCAGAATATGTTCCAGTCGCTGTTCTTCGATTCCGAGCGCTATGACCTCTCCGCGGTGGGTCGCGTCAAAATGAACATGCGGTTGGATCTCGATGCGGCCGACACCATACGTGTCCTGCGCAAGGAAGACATCATCGCGGTGATACGCACTCTGGTCGATCTGCGCGACGGCAAAGGCGAGATCGACGACATCGATCATCTCGGCAATCGCCGGGTGCGCTCGGTCGGCGAATTGATGGAGAACCAATATCGCATCGGGCTCCTGCGCATGGAGCGGGCGATCAAGGAGCGGATGTCCTCGGTCGACATCGATACGGTGATGCCGCAGGACCTCATCAATGCCAAACCGGCGGCGGCCGCGGTGCGTGAGTTCTTCGGCTCCTCCCAGCTCAGCCAGTTCATGGACCAGACCAACCCGCTGTCGGAGATCACGCACAAGCGGCGGTTGTCGGCACTCGGGCCGGGCGGCCTCACGCGCGAGCGCGCCGGCTTCGAAGTGCGCGATGTTCATCCTACCCACTATGGCCGCATCTGCCCCATCGAGACGCCGGAGGGTCCCAACATCGGCTTGATCAACTCGCTCGCCACCTATGCGCGCGTGAACAAGTACGGATTTGTCGAGACGCCGTATCGCAAGGTCAAGGATGGCCGCGTCACCGACGAGGTCGTCTACCTCTCGGCGATGGAGGAAGGACGTTACACCGTCGCGCAAGCGAACGCGCCGGTCGACAATCGTGGGCGCTTCACCGAAGACCTGGTGGTATGTCGCCACGCCGGCGACGTGCAGATGGTTGCCGCCGACAAGGTCGATTTCATGGACGTGTCGCCGAAGCAGCTGGTCTCGGTGGCGGCGGCGCTCATTCCGTTCCTGGAAAACGACGACGCCAACCGCGCGTTGATGGGCTCTAACATGCAGCGTCAGGCAGTGCCGCTGCTGCGCGCCGAAGCGCCTTTCGTGGGCACCGGGATGGAAGGCGTGGTGGCGCGTGATTCCGGCGCCTCGATCGCAGCGCGGCGCACGGGAATCGTCGATCAGGTCGACGCAACGCGCATCGTGGTGCGCGCGACGGGAGAATCCGATCCGACCAAACCGGGCGTTGATATCTATCGGCTCATGAAATTCCAACGCTCGAACCAGAACACCTGCATCAACCAGCGGCCGCTGGTGAAGATGGGCGACCTGGTAACCAAGGGCGACATCATCGCGGATGGGCCTTCGACCGAGCTCGGCGAGCTCGCGCTCGGCCGCAACGTGTTGGTCGCTTTCATGCCCTGGAATGGCTACAACTTCGAGGACTCGATCCTTCTCTCCGAGCGCATCGTCAAGGACGATGTCTTCTCCTCGATCCATATCGAGGAATTCGAGGTGATGGCGCGCGACACCAAGCTCGGACCGGAGGAGATCACCCGCGATATCCCCAACGTCTCCGAAGAGGCGCTGAAAAACCTGGACGAGGCGGGGATCGTCTACATCGGGGCCGAGGTGCGCGCCGGCGATATCCTCTGCGGCAAGATCACGCCGAAGGGCGAGAGCCCGATGACTCCGGAGGAGAAGCTGCTGCGCGCGATCTTCGGCGAGAAGGCTTCCGATGTGCGCGACACGTCGTTGCGCGTGCCGCCGGGCGTGCAGGGAACTGTGGTCGAGGTTCGCGTTTTTAACCGCCACGGCGTCGAGAAGGACGAGCGTGCGCTCGCCATCGAGCGCGAAGAGATCGAGCGCTTGGCCAAGGACCGTGACGACGAGCAGGCGATTCTCGACCGGAACATGTACGGCCGCCTGGCCGAGATGCTCGAAGGCCGCCAAGGTATCGCGGGCCCCAAGGGCTTCAAGAAAGATTCCAAGATCACCCGCGCAGTGCTCGAAGAATATCCGCGGTCCCAATGGTGGCAGTTCGCCTCGCCGAACGACAAGCTGATGGCCGAGATCGAGGCGATCCGCAAACAATACGACGAGTCGAAGAAAGGGCTCGAGCAGCGGTTCCTCGACAAGGTCGAAAAGCTGCAGCGCGGAGATGAGCTCCCACCGGGCGTGATGAAGATGGTCAAGGTCTTCGTCGCGGTGAAGCGCAAGATTCAGCCCGGCGACAAGATGGCGGGGCGTCACGGTAACAAAGGCGTGGTGTCCAAGATCGTACCGAGCGAGGACATGCCATTCCTCGAAGACGGTACCCCGGTGGACATCGTGCTCAACCCTCTAGGTGTGCCAAGCCGAATGAATGTCGGGCAAATTCTCGAGACCCATCTAGGATGGGCTTGCGCCGGGCTCGGATCGAGGATCGGTCAGGCGGTGGATGCGTACTATGGCAAACGTGACACGCGCCCGCTGAAGGACACGCTCAAGAAGATTTACGGCGATGATGACACGATCAAGTCGCTGGGCGAGCCGGAGTTGGTTGAGCTTGGAACCAATTTGCGTCACGGGGTGCCGATCGCGACCCCGGTCTTCGACGGCGCCAAGGAGGGCGACATCGAGAAGATGCTCGATCTCGCCGGGCTCGATCATTCCGGCCAGGTGACGCTGTATGATGGACGAACCGGCGAGACTTTCGATCGCGAGGTGACGGTCGGCTACATCTACATGATGAAGCTGCATCACCTCGTCGATGACAAGATCCATGCGCGGTCGATCGGCCCGTATAGTCTTGTTACCCAGCAGCCGTTGGGCGGAAAAGCGCAGTTCGGCGGCCAACGTTTCGGCGAAATGGAGGTGTGGGCACTCGAAGCCTATGGCGCTGCCTACACGCTGCAGGAGATGTTGACCGTCAAATCCGACGACGTCGCCGGTCGAACCAAGGTTTACGAGGCAATTGTCCGCGGCGACGACACGTTCGAAGCCGGTATTCCGGAATCGTTCAACGTGCTGGTCAAAGAGATGCGTTCGCTTGGCCTCAATGTTGATCTGCACAATTCGAAGCAGCAGCGGCAAGGATCTGCCGGCGACATCGCGGAGGCCGCCGAGTAGCCGAGGATAAAGGCGGGACGATGGGCACGACTGGGCGGGAGCCCGTGCGGATATCCGTCGTCTGAAACGGAGAGAACTATGAATCAAGAGATCATGAATCTTTTCAGCCCGCAGGTGCCGGCTCAGGTCTTCGACCAGATCCGCATCTCCATTGCGAGCCCTGAAAAGATTCTGTCCTGGTCGTACGGTGAAATCAAAAAGCCGGAAACCATCAACTACCGCACCTTCAAGCCGGAGCGTGATGGCCTGTTCTGCGCGCGCATCTTCGGCCCGATCAAGGACTATGAATGCTTGTGCGGTAAGTACAAGCGCATGAAGTACAAGGGCATCATCTGTGAGAAGTGCTCGGTCGAGGTCACCCTCTCGCGCGTGCGTCGCGAGCGCATGGGCCACATCGAGCTGGCCGCGCCGGTGGCCCATATCTGGTTTCTCAAGTCGTTGCCCTCGCGCATCGGCCTCCTGCTCGACATGACGCTTAAGTCGCTCGAGCGTATTCTCTATTTCGAGAGTTATGTCGTGCTCGAGCCGGGATTGACCCCGCTGCAGGATCGCCAGCTGCTCAGCGAGGACGAATACCTCAAAGCGCAGGAGCAGTATGGCGCTGACAGCTTCACCGCCGCGATCGGCGCGGAGGCGATCCGCGAGATGCTCAAGGCGCTCGATCTCGATAAGATGCAGGCCGATCTGCGTGCGGAAATCACGAGTTCGGATTCCGACATCAAGAAGAAGAAGGTCGCCAAGCGGCTTAAGATCGTCGAAGCGTTCCAGCAATCTGGCAACAAGCCGGAATGGATGATCCTGACCCAGGTGCCGGTGATCCCGCCGGATTTGCGGCCGCTCGTTCCGCTCGATGGCGGCCGCTTTGCCACCTCCGATCTCAACGATCTCTATCGCCGCGTCATCAATCGTAACAACCGATTGAAGCGGCTGATCGAGCTGCGCGCGCCCGACATTATCATCCGCAACGAAAAGCGCATGCTGCAGGAGGCGGTCGACGCCCTCTTCGACAATGGCCGCCGCGGCCGCGTCATCACCGGCGCGAACAAACGACCGCTGAAATCACTTGCGGACATGCTCAAAGGCAAGCAGGGCCGCTTCCGCCAGAACCTGCTGGGCAAGCGGGTCGATTACTCCGGCCGCTCGGTGATCGTCGTCGGTCCGGAACTCAAGCTGCATCAGTGCGGACTGCCGAAGAAGATGGCGCTCGAGCTGTTCAAGCCGTTCATCTATTCACGGCTTGACGCCAAGGGGCTGTCGACCACGGTGAAGCAGGCAAAAAAGCTCGTGGAAAAGGAAAAACCGGAGGTCTGGGACATCCTCGATGAGGTCATTCGCGAGCATCCCGTCCTGCTCAACCGAGCGCCGACGCTCCATCGCCTCGGCATCCAAGCGTTCGAGCCGGTGCTGATCGAGGGCAAGGCGATTCAGCTCCACCCGCTGGTCTGCGCGGCTTTCAACGCCGATTTCGACGGCGACCAGATGGCGGTGCATGTGCCGCTCTCGCTCGAGGCGCAACTCGAGGCGCGCGTGCTGATGATGTCGACCAACAATATTCTGCACCCCGCCAACGGCTCGCCCATCATCGTGCCGTCGCAGGACATCGTGCTCGGTCTCTACTATCTCTCGATCATGAGCGAGGGCGATCCGCGCGAGTGGAAGCTTGAGCTCCATTCCGAGGAACAGCTCAAGCGCGATTCCAAGAAGACCAATGTCGTGCGCGGGTTCTACAGGAATGTCAGTGAAGTCGAACACGCGCTGCAGCAAAAGGCGATCGGCCTGCACACCAAGATCAAGTACCGCTGGGAAGGCATCGACGAACAGGGCAATGCTTTCAATCGCTGGTATGAGACGACGCCGGGACGCGTGATGCTCGGCGAGGTGCTGCCGAAGAACACGAAGATTTCCTTCGATCTCGTCAACAAGCTCATGACGAAGCGGGAAATCTCCAGCATGATCGATCAGGTCTACCGCCACTGCGGTCAAAAGGAGACGGTGATCTTCTGCGACCGGATCATGGCGCTCGGGTTTCACCACGCGTTCAAGGCCGGCATTTCCTTCGGCAAGGATGACATGGTTGTCCCGAGCAGCAAGTGGAAGATCATCGAGCAGACGCGCACGCTCGCGAAGGAGTTCGAGCAGCAATATAACGACGGCCTGATTACGCAAGGCGAGAAATACAACAAGGTAGTCGATGCCTGGTCAAAGGCGACCGACCAGATCGCCGAGGAAATGATGCGTCAAATTTCTTCGGTTGAGCGGATCGACGGCGGCGGGCGCGCTGCCCAGGTCAACTCGATCTACATGATGGCGCATTCCGGCGCGCGCGGTTCGCCGCAGCAGATGCGCCAGCTCGCCGGCATGCGTGGCCTGATGGCCAAGCCCTCAGGCGAGATCATCGAAAGCCCGATCATCAGCAACTTCAAGGAAGGGCTCTCGGTGCTCGAGTATTTCAACTCGACGCATGGAGCGCGCAAAGGCCTCGCCGACACCGCACTCAAGACGGCGAACTCGGGTTATCTCACGCGGCGACTGGTGGACGTTGCTCAGGACTGCATCATCACGTCGGAGGACTGCGGTACGGCGTCGGGAATCAAGGTGCGCGCCATCATCGATGCGGGCACCGTGGTGGCGTCGCTCGCAAGCCGTATCCTCGGTCGCACCGCCGCCGAGGACGTGCGCGATCCTTCCTCGCACGAGGTCATCGTCAAGAGCGGCACGCTGCTTGAGGAGCCGCAGGTCGAAGCTATCGTGGCGGCCGGGGTACAGGAGTTGCGCATCCGTTCGGTGCTCACCTGCGAGACCAGCGGTGGGGTGTGTGCCAAATGCTACGGGCGCGATCTTGCTCGGGGCACTCCCGTCAACATGGGTGAGGCGGTGGGTGTCATCGCCGCGCAATCGATCGGCGAACCGGGCACGCAGCTCACCATGCGCACGTTCCACATCGGCGGCGCCGCGCAGATCTCGGAGCAGTCGGTGATCGAGTCGAACTTCGACGGCACGATCAAGATCAAAAACAAGAACGTGGTGAGAAATTCTGACGGGCAGACAGTAGCGATGGCTCGCAACATGGTTATCGCCGTGCTCGATCCCGATGGAACCGAGCGTGCGGTGCATCGGATCCAATACGGCGCCCGCGTGCTGGTCGAGGATGGCGACAAGATCAGGCGCGGCCAGCGGATCGCGGAATGGGATCCGTATACCCGGCCCATCCTCACCGAGGTCGAGGGCACGGTCGGGTTCGAAGATCTTGTCGAGGGCCAATCGATGTCGGAAACGCTCGATGAATCGACAGGCATCGCCAAGCGCGTCGTGACCGATTGGCGCGCCAGCCGCGGGGTGGACCTCCACCCGGCCATCGTCGTGAAGGACAAGCAAAACAAGATCATGAAGCTGCCCCGCGGGGGCGAGGCGCGCTATCAGCTTGCGGTCGACGCCATCATCTCGGTTGATCCGGGAACGCATGTGAAGGCGGGAGACGTGATGGCTCGCATCCCGACCGAGAGCGCCAAGACCCGCGACATCACCGGTGGTTTGCCGCGGGTGGCGGAGTTGTTCGAGGCGCGACGGCCGAAGGAAGCTGCCATCATCGCCGAGATATCGGGCACCATCCGCTTCGGCCGCGACTACAAGAACAAACGCCGCATCATCATCGAGCCAGCGGAGGAAGGGGAAGAGCCGAAGGAGTATCTGATCCCCAAGGGCAAGCACGTCCATCTGCAGGACGGAGACCTCATCGAGAAGGGCGACGCGATCGTCGAAGGCAACCCGGCGCCGCACGACATTCTCGCCATCAAAGGCGTCGAAGAACTCGCCGCCTACCTCGTGAACGAGATCCAGGATGTGTATCGGCTGCAGGGGGTCTCGATCAACGATAAGCACATCGAGGTCATCGTTCGCCAGATGTTGCAGAAGGTCGAGATCGACGATGCGGGAGAGACCGAGTTGATCCAAGGCGAGCAGATCGACAAGATCGAGCTCGACGAAATCAACGCGCGGGTGACCGAGGAGGGCAAGAAGCCGGCCAGCGGGCATCCGGTGCTGCTCGGCATCACCAAGGCATCGCTGCAAACGCGGTCCTTTATCTCTGCCGCATCATTCCAGGAGACGACGCGGGTGCTCACTGAGGCTGCGGTCAACGGAAAGATCGACACGCTCGAGGGCCTCAAGGAGAACGTCATCGTCGGTCGCCTTATTCCGGCCGGCACCGGCGCCATGATGAACGGCCTGCGCGAGGTCGCCAGCAAACGCGACGCGCTCATCCTCGAGGAGCGCGAGAAGGAGGCCGCCGCCAAAGCGGCCGAGGCGGAGGCTGCGCAGCCCGCCCAACTGCCGGCGGCTGAGTAACGCCCGCGCGTTGCAATTTGCGCCAAAGCGGGGCCGCCTTCGGGCGGCCCTTCTCTTTTTGATGCCACGCAAGCGCGGTCCGACGCTCGGCGCCGCTCAGCCGTGCAAACAGTGCAGCACCAAATGGCGCCGGCTTCCGGGCGAAGCTGGCCGGCCGCCGTCCCGCGCTGCCCATATCGTTACTTGTCGGCTGCGGATGGTCGCCCCGACGTAGTTTTAACTATTTTTCAATGGGATGTTCGTGTGCATCAGTCAATTTGGCCGCTGCGGGGAGCTTGAAAAGGCCACCCCGACCCAGGAAGATCGCGATCAATCACGACTAAATTTTACGGGTAGAAGGAACTCCACACCCCAAAAAGCCATTTTGTATCGCTGACTTAATGAGGGGTTGTTTTCGCCGTCGGCTGTGACGGTCCCCGCTCTGCGATGGAATCGATTCTGGTCAAAATCTTTGCAACCGCGCTGGCGCTCAGTCAGGTCATGACCGCGCCGGATGCGATGAAGTCACGCTTCGATCCTGCTCAAGATCAGGAACTTGTGGCACAGCTGCTGCGCGCGGGCTGCGCGCACATGCGTAAGGCATTCGACATTGAGGACATCAACGTCGAGGATCTCATCGCGACTGCCATGGACGACCCACAGGCGGTCGCGGGCGAGCACAAGGCTTTTCACGGCATCAATTTTGCCGACCTGCAAACGGCATACCGGCAGTTCTGCAAGAACGAGAAAGTCGCCGTGTCGGCGGTGGACCTCGGTGCAGTTATCGCTTTTTACGACAAAGCAACCGCCGATTTGCCTGATCATTCTAAGCTCAAGGGGATTAAACTTCCCGGCGCGAGCGTCGTGCTCGACCGGCGCGGCGAACGCTTTGCGGAGGTGTTCGAAGAGAATCAGCGACGGGTATGGGTGGCGCTCAGCGACATTCCCGAGCACGTCCAAAAGGCATTTCTCGCAGCGGAGGACAGGCGCTTCTACCAACATAAGGGAATCGACGAGCGCGGCTTGATTCGCGCTTTCATCGGCAATCTCGCCTCGTCCGGCCGGCCGCAAGGTGGTTCGACGATTACTCAGCAGATCGTCAAGAACCTGCTAGTTGGCGAAGATCTCACCTACGAACGCAAAATCCGCGAGATGATCGTCGCGTCGCGTGTCGAGCACACGCTGAGCAAGGCGGAGATTCTCGAGCTTTACCTCAATTCCGTTTATCTTGGACGCGGGTCCTGGGGTATCGAGCTCGCCGCGCGAAGCTATTTCGGCAAACCGGCCAAGGAACTCACGCTTGAGGAAGGCGCGCTTCTTGCCGGCCTGACCAAAGGGCCGAACTATTTCAATCCCGACCGGCATCCGCTACGCGCGCAGGAACGGCTGGCCTATGTTCTCAGCCGCATGCAGGAAGATGGCGCACTCGCCGCGGAGCAGTCCGGGCGCGGATTGCCCGCCCTGCCCACGCTCGTGGCCTACGAACGCCCCCGCCGTGACCTCGGCTTTCACTTCGTGGATCAAGTCGCCCGCGAGGCGAAGTCGCTCGCCGGCATCGACGCGATCACGGCGAACTCCTACACGGTACGTTCGACTATCAATCCACAATTGCAGCGCGCGGTAGAGGGGACGTTGCAGGAAGGGCTTTCGCGTTACGAGCGCGGCGCCGGACGCGTTCAGTTTCGCGCGGCTGAGGCGAATCTTGGCCAGGCGATCCAACGCATCGATGCGGAGAAGAAAGCCGTTGACAAAAGGCCGGCTTGGCAGCGGGCGCTGGCGAGTGCACGGCTGCCGCTCTATGACGTGCACTGGACGCCTGCGATCGTGCTGGAGAAGCCGGCCGGTAAGAAGGGCGAGGCGTGGCGCATAGGCCTGGCGGACGGACGCGTCCTGCCGCTCTCGATCGAAAACGCGACGGCTCAACGTAAACTCGCGCTTTATGACGTCGTGCTGGTGCGCGTGGCCGACGGCAAGGGCAAGACCGCGGGGCGAGCCGAGCTGCGCGTTCGCCCGCTGGTGCAAGGAATGGCGGTGGTCCTGGAGAACAAGACCGGGCGCATTCTCGCTATGACCGGCGGCTTCTCGTATCCACTAAGTCAGCTCAATCGCGCGACCCAGGCGGTCCGCCAGCCGGGCTCGGCGATCAAGCCGCTGAGTTATCTCGGCGCGCTGCGCAATGGTCTGCAGCCGAACACGCTCGTGAGCGACGAACCCATCACGCTTCCACCGCTGGGCGGCGGCCGCGTGCGCGAGCAGGATTACTGGACGCCGAAGAACTACGACGGCGGCTACGGCGGTATCCTGACGCTGCGCCGGGCGCTCGAGAATTCACGCAATCTCGCGACCGTGCATCTGCTCGACGGCGGCATCGAGAGCAACCCGGAAGCAAGTCTCGATCGGCTTTGCAAGCTTGCGTTGGAAGCTCAGATCTATCGCGAATGTTTGCGGTATTATCCGTTCGTGCTCGGCGCACAACCGGTACGGCCGATCGATCTCGCCGCATTTTACGCAACAATTGCGAATGAAGGTCTCCATCCCACACCGCACGTGATTGATTCGATCGAGCGCAATGGTGTCACCATCTACCGGCACGATCCGAAATCCGCGGTCATGATCTCCTCCGTGGACCGCGCTACCTTCTATCAGCTCAAGACGATGCTGCAGGGCGTGCTGGCGCGGGGTACGGCGCGGTCCATCTCCGGCCTTGCTCCCTATGTCGCAGGCAAGACCGGCACTACCGATGGTGAAAATGACGCCTGGTTCGTGGGCTTCACGAATGACGTCACCGTCGCGATCTGGATCGGCTACGACAACGCGGACGGCAAACGGCGCACGCTTGGCGGCGGTGCAACCGGCGGCCACGTCGCCGTGCCGATCTTCGAGCCGGTGATCCAGGCGGTGTGGGCCAATGTCGCTCCAAAAGCCGCTCTTGCCCCGCCGTCGCCCGAGGCCAAACGCCATCTCGCATGTAAATCGATCGATCTCGAATCCGGCGAAATGCAAGTCAGCGGTGGAAGGGCCGTTACCGAATGCTTCCGCATCGATCGAAATGGGCAGATCACGGATACGCAATATCAACTAGTCGCTCGGGGCGACGCCTATTCGCGCGGCTATTACAGCGTGGCGCCCAACCCATACGGCTACGGCGAGTACGAGCAACGCGGAGCGTACTACTACTACGATAACAACGGCCGCTATGTTCCGGCCCCCAGGGATCCATGGCGTCCGCCGGGCCACTATTACTATGGCCAATTCGGCCCGTACGGGCGTGATCCGCGATTTCAGGCGCCGCCGCCGCGTGATCCATACGGGCGCGAGTACCAGACACCGCAACGCATCGACCCTGGCTATATCTGGGGCAACCGGCGCTATTACTGAAAGACGTCATGATGAAGTTTGCGAAGCCGGGCGCTTTGCTGTTGGGGCTCGCGGCATTTGTCGCCACGTCCAGTGCTCAGATCGGCGCGCAAGAATTCCGGCTCGAAGAGGCGACTTCGCTCGCCGCTCTCGCTGTCTATGGGCTCAAGCCCAGGACCATCGCATTCCTCGATCGGCCCAGCGAGGAGACCATCGATCCGGATACCGGACTCGTTCGCTTTGAGGACTGGGCGCAGGCAAGGCCGGTTGAAAAGCAATTCTTGACCCCGTTTCCCAGCTATGTCGAGCCGCAGGTCGAATTGACCGTCGATGGAGTGCGCAAGCGCATCAAAGAAAAGCTACACATGTACGTGGGCGAGGCCCGTTTCGTCCTAACGCGGCCGCAAGGCTCAATTGATCTCGCGAGCTTCGTCACGATGCCCTTCGTCGAGCGCATCGATCCGGCGATTAAGCACAATTTGATCGCGCCAGGTGAGGTCGTCTCCGCCAAGGACCCGCGCGCTATACACAACCAGCACCCCCTGCGGCGCTGGTGCGAGACGCGGCCGGTCACTATTTGCATCCACTCGCGTTACCAATTCGAGGGCAAATTGCCGATCGGCATCCAGATCGCCAACAAGCTCAGGGAAGGCAGCAAGAAGATCCCCGATTATCTCGAGTTCGAGAGCGAACTCACGCTAAGACCGCCTGGGGAGGTGAGCGAGATGGGTCTCGCTGCCCTGACCGGACTTGATACGGCGCCTGCGGGCGCGCTCGAACAGAACATTTTCTACATCAACCAAGTGATGCAGTTCGGCAAGTTGCTTGCCGTGTTTCAGGCGCATCCAACCGATGCGAAACAGACGGTCGTCACGGTGTTCGTCGCGCTGGCGGTAGAAAGCAACGTGCTGGCGAAGAAAAAGGAATTCATGAAAGTGCCGGTGCTGCGCAACCTGGTGCCGGCTCAGGTGCTCGCCGGCAAGAGTTCGTTCAACAGCGGCAACTCCATCAGCGCGGGATTACCTGTCTATGCGCGCAATCAAGTCAAGGCGATCGTCGCGATCCTCGATCGCAAGTGAGCATTGTGTGATAGCGCTGGGTTGAATGCAGGCCGCTTGCGGGTAACCCATGCGAGGAGCCTAGGCGCGTCTGCCATCCTCCGGCGGGACCAGCAGCAGGCCTTCCGCTTCGGCCCAGGCGCGAAAGGCATTGCCGGCGGCCTCGGCCTCCTCCAGCGTGCCGGCACTCTTGATCTGATGCAACACGTGCTCTGCCCTGCGATCGCGCTGACCGCCGGCATGGCGCCGAATGACCTTGGCCGCCGCTTCGAGCGAACGAATCGGCTCGTCGGGATGCGTGACGAGGTGAATTGGAGGATGAATCGCATGCTCCGCCATGCGCGGCAAACGGTGCCCCCATGTAAAAGTTCCACGTTACGATCTGGGAACTTGGAAGCGCTTGCCTTCTCATCGTACCGTTTTGCAAGGAACTCACGCGCTGCTTCTCAAAATTGCCGCCTTTGCGGATTCTGAGTAGCCCGTAAGCACGACTGCGACGTCCTGCTCGGGCTTAGCCCGGTACAGGGCGCCGGAGGAGACAAGGGGGGGGGCCGATTGCACGGGGCACTCGGCCGAAACCGACGCCGTACTTCCCCGACGGCGCCGGAGACATTGGGCTGTCAGCGCTAGCACTTGAATTTGACGGCGGTCGGCTGGGCCGCCGCGCCGAAGCAGGTTTTGCGTCGTCGGCGGCAGCGAAGCACACCGCGCCCGTAGCGCACGAGGCGGCGGCGCGCGCGAGCGCGCGCGGCCTTGACTGGTTCACCTTTTGCCTTGCGGACATCCAGACCGGCTTTGGTCCTTTCGTCGCCATTTATCTGACTGCGCACGCCTGGACCCAGTTCGACATCGGGTTGGTCTTGACGGCCGGGGGACTGGTGGCGCTCGCCTGCCAGATGCCCGGCGGTGCACTGGTGGACGCAATGCGCTCGGCGCGCCCAGTGGCCATGGTCGCAGTGGCGGCGATTTGCGTCAGCGCGCTTGCACTTGCCATCTGGCCTAGCTTCGTCGTTGTCATGGCTGCGCGTGTCCTGCATGCCGGGGCGAGCTGTGTGCTAGGACCTGTGATCGCTGCCCTCAGTCTCGGTCTGGTGGGTCACGCCGCGCTTGGAGCGAGGCTCGGGCGCAATGCGCGTTTCGCTTCAATTGGGAATGGTTTTGCGGCCGCGGTCATGGGCGCCTGCGGATACCTCGTGTCCAACCAGGCGGTATTTTTCCTCACCGCCGCGCTAGCGGCACCGGCCATATTGGCGCTTTGGCGCGTCCGGATCGGACGGGTCGAACATCTCGCCGCCGATATGGAACCCTCAACCGCGACCGTGCGCGAGGTGATATGTGATCGTCGGTTGCTCTCCTTTGCCGGCTGCGTGCTGCTGTTTCAGCTGGCGAATGCGGCCATGCTGCCGCTGATGGGCGGCATCTTGACCCTGCGCTCCAGCGAATGGGCGACAACTTTGATCGGAGCATGCATCGTCGTGCCGCAGCTCGTTGTTGCGGGATTTGCGCCGTGGGTGGGGCGGGTGGCCGACGGATGGGGGCGCCGACCCCTGTTGTTTTTCTGCTTTGCGGCCTTGGCAGCGCGCGGGGTGCTGTTTGCCTTCGTAGCTAGCCCTTATCTGGTCGTTGCCGTGCAAATCCTAGATGGAGTCTGCGCCGCGATTTTAGGCGTGGTTCTGCCGCTTGTGGTCGCGGATGTCACCCGTGGCACCGGGCGGTTCAATCTCGCTCTGGGCATCGTGGGAAGTGCCGTCGGAATTGGTGCTGCGTTGAGCACCACGCTCGCCGGTTATGCAAGCGACCATTTCGGCAGCAGTATCGCATTTCTGAGCCTCGCCTCGATTGCCGGCTGCGGATTAGCTTTGGTTTGGCTGCTGCTGCCCGAGACCGAGCTAAACGCGGCGGCGAGGCGATCGCAGTCTGCGGCTTAACGGTCGCCTGAGCGCCTGGCTGTCTTTAAGGCCATTTTGCCGTCCTTCCACCACCTCACTCAGTTTGGCAGGTTCCTCGGGAACCTCACGGGCTGTTGTTGCGTTGCTGGAACTCGGTAGGCGCGTGCGTAAGCCGACTGGGAGAGTTCCATCCGAATGGAAGACGCTTGTCGGTATAGCGATCGCCCCCTTGCGTTTCTCGCCCGCTACGTGAGGAAGCGCCCGATAGCACATGCCGCGATCGTGACCGCCGTCGTTGCCGCCGTCGGTTGCTCGGTTGGCGCGCAATACGGGGTGAAAATCGTGGTCGATACGCTCGCTGCAGGAGCCGACGCGGCCCACGCGTCTAATGCATGGCTGGGTTTCGTCCTCCTGGCAGCGCTGATTGCGGCCGACAATTTTCTCTGGCGCGTCGCGAGTTGGATCGCGAGCTATACCTTCGTTGCGGTTACCGGTGATCTGCGCCGCGATTTGTTCCGGCATCTGACCGGCCATGCGCCGAGCTACTTTGCCGACCGCATGCCCGGGACTTTGACGAGCCGTATCACGGCAACGTCCAACGCCGTGTTCACCCTACAGAACATGTCGGTTTGGAATGTCATGCCGCCTTGCATGGCGACACTGATTGCGATCGGCTTCGTCGCAACCGTGAGCCTACCCATGGCCGCCGTGTTGATGGCGCTAGCTGGTATTTTGGTAGTCGCCATGTTCCATTTGGCCGCCGCGGGCCGGCCGCTGCATCACGAATTCGCCAACCGAGCGGCCGCGGTCGATGGCGAGATGGTCGACGTGGTCGGCAACATGCCGCTGGTGTGGTCGTTTTGCGGAGTCGGCCGCGAACATAGCCGGCTGAATACCACGATCGATCGGGAAATGGCTGCGCGGCGGCGCAGCCTTCTTTATCTGGAAAAGTTACGCCTCTTCCATGCCGTTGTAACCGTCGTCTTGATCATCGCTTTGTTGGCCTGGGCTATCGTGCTTTGGCAGAACGCAGCGGCGACGGCGGGCGACGTCGTGCTGGTGTGTACGCTTGGTCTTTCGATCTTGCATGCCACACGCGACCTCGCCGTGGCACTAGTCGATGTGACTCAGCATTTGGCGCGCCTCTCCGAAGCGCTGGCAACCCTGCTCGTGCCGCATCGGCTGCGCGATCATCCGCAGGCGGCCTCGCTAGTGCCATCCGGCGCAACCGTAGAGTTCGAGAACGTCGACTTCTGCTATCCCGATGGACGCAGGGTGTTCAGGGATTTCAGTCTGCGCATCGAGCGTGGTCAGCGCGTGGGTCTGGTCGGGCAGTCGGGCTGCGGCAAATCCACGCTCTTTGTTTTGTTGCAGCGTTTCTACGACGTGCAAGGCGGGCGCATTCTGCTGGCCGGCCAGGACGTCGCACGCGTAACCCAGGAGAGCTTGCGGTCCGCCATCGCCGTGGTTCCGCAAGATATATCCCTGTTCCATCGTTCCATCATGGAGAACATCCGCTATGGCCGGCCGGATGCATCGGATGGGCAGGTACGTGCGGCAATCACCGCGGCCAATTGTGAGGACTTCATTGAAAAACTACCGGAGGGCGCCGCAACAATCGTCGGCGACCGGGGTGTGAAGCTGTCGCCGGGACAGCGGCAGCGCATCGGCATTGCCCGGGCCTTCCTCAAGGATGCGCCGATTCTTCTGCTCGATGAGGCGACCTCGGCGCTCGACAGCGAATCGGAGGAGGCGGTGCGTGAGGCATTGGATCGGTTGATGGGCGGCCGCACGGTCATCGCGATCGCGCATCGCTTGTCGACTTTGCGCAGCTTCGATCGAATCGTCGTCTTGCAGGCGGGAGGGGTCTGCGAGGATGGCCCGCCGCAGGTCTTGGTCCGAAACAAAGGCGTCTACGGCAACCTGGTGCGGCGAGAGGTGGCGCGACTGGAGAAAGCGGCCGCCTGACGCTCTTCGGACTAGACTGGCCGCGTCAAACACGCTGAAAACCTCGATATTTCGGCTTTTGCGCCTTGACTTCGTGCAGGGCCACCGATACATACCGCCCACTTTTCGGCAGGCGGTGAGCTTCGCTTGCTCGGAACGGCGCGCCCAGTTCCGCTAAACCATTGAGATCTTGGGGTCTCTTTCGGCGGCGGTTGGGTGTCACCAGCCTCGATGAATGAAGCTCAGACGCTGCCTCTGACGACTGTCAGACGAGAAGGTGCATGACCGTTTCGCCTTCGCGCGGAGCGGTCCTCTGTGAAACGGGTGAGCGCCGAACGCACCGGGAGCGCAAGGCGCTCTTCCGTTTGTGCGCGTTGAAATCAAGCCCGCCGCGCGGCGATAGGAAAGTGAACGCTAACAGGCAGGACGATGCCGACCATCAACCAGCTCATCCGCAAGCCGCGCATTACGCAGCATGCGAAGAAGAAGGTGCCGGCGCTGCAACAAAGCCCGCAGAAGCGTGGCGTGTGTACCCGGGTTTACACCACGACCCCGAAGAAGCCGAACTCGGCCTTGCGCAAGGTCGCGAAGGTGCGACTCACGAACGGCTTCGAGGTGATCGGCTACATCCCTGGCGAGGGCCACAATCTGCAGGAGCATTCCGTGGTGATGATCCGCGGCGGCCGCGTCAAGGACTTGCCTGGGGTGCGCTACCACATCCTGCGCGGTGTGCTCGATACCCAAGGCGTGAAGAATCGGAAGCAAAGGCGCTCCAAATACGGAGCAAAGAGGCCGAAGTAATTCGGCCTCTTTGCGCAGATCCCCCGAGTGAGCGAAGGAAGACCAGGGGGGAACCCGAGAGGCACGACGTGGCCAGCACGGCCATGGCGAAAGTTAGAGAAGGACGATGTCCCGCCGCCACAGTGCAGAGAAGCGAGAGATCAACCCGGATCCGAAATACGGGAATCTGGTGGTCTCAAAGCTGATGAACGTGATCATGCGCGCCGGCAAGAAGTCGGTAGCCGAAACGATTGTCTACGGCGCGCTCGACATTATTGAGGGAAAGACCAAGCAGAATCCAGTCGCTGTCTTTGAGCAGGCGCTCGAAAACGTCATGCCCTCGATCGAAGTACGCTCACGACGCGTGGGCGGGGCGACCTATCAGGTGCCGGTCGAAGTTCGGGCAACACGCCGGCAGGCGCTCGGGATCCGCTGGATCATCTCGGCCGCGCGTGAGCGCAACGAAAAAACGATGACCGAGCGGCTCTCCGCCGAATTGCTCGACGCATCCAACAGTCGCGGAAACGCCGTCAAGAAGCGCGAGGACACGCACCGCATGGCGGAGGCCAACCGGGCGTTTTCACATTATCGCTGGTGATGGTCAGCGAGAGATTAGGAATTAGCCGCTTATGCCGCGCAGCCATCCGATCGAGGATTACCGCAATTTCGGCATCATGGCCCACATCGATGCCGGCAAGACGACGACGACCGAGCGGATCCTCTATTACACAGGCAAAAGCCACAAGATGGGCGAGGTGCATGAAGGCGCTGCGACCATGGACTGGATGGAGCAGGAGCAGGAGCGCGGCATCACGATCACCTCGGCCGCAACGACCGCCTACTGGAAAAGCAAGCGGCTCAACATCATCGATACGCCCGGTCACGTCGATTTCACAATCGAGGTGGAGCGTAGCCTGCGCGTCCTCGATGGCGCGGTATGTGTGCTCGACAGCAATCAAGGCGTCGAACCGCAGACCGAGACGGTGTGGCGACAGGGCGATAAGTACAGAGTCCCCCGCATCGTGTTCTGCAACAAGATGGACAAGGTCGGCGCGGATTTCTTTCGCTGTCTCGACGACATCGTCAATCGCCTCGGTGCCAAACCGGTGGCGATCCAGCTTCCGATCGGAAGCGAGAACCAGTTCAAGGGCGTGGTCGATCTCGTTCGCATGGTCGGCGTCGTTTGGGACGAGGAGACCCTCGGCGCCAAATATCACGACGTCGAAATTCCGGCCGAGATGATCGAACAGGCCAAGGAATATCGCGAACGGATGATCGAGGCGGCGGTCGAGCTCGACGACAACGTCATGGGCGCCTATCTCGAGGGAAAAGAGCCGGACGAGCCTACCCTCAAGCGCCTGATCCGCAAGGCCGTGGTCACCGGCGCATTCTTCCCCGTGCTTGCCGGCTCCGCGTTCAAGAATAAAGGTGTGCAGCCGTTGCTCGACGCGGTCGTGGACTATTTGCCTTCGCCGTTCGACGTGCCGCCGATCAAGGGCATCGACAGCAAAGGCAACGAAGTCGTGCGCAAAGCCTCGGACAGCGAGCCGTTGGCGATGCTTGCCTTTAAGATCATGGACGATCCTTTCGTCGGCACCATCACCTTCTGCCGCATCTATTCGGGCCGGCTCGAAAGCGGCACCGGAGTGATCAATTCGAGCAAGGATCGCAAGGAGCGCATCGGCCGGATGCTGCTCATGCATGCCAACAACCGTGAGGACATCAAGGAGGCCTATGCCGGCGACATCGTTGCTCTCGCGGGCCTCAAGGAGGTGCGTACCGGCGACACACTTTGCGATCCGCAGAAGCCGGTCATCCTCGAGAAGATGGACTTCCCGGATCCGGTGATCGAGATTGCAATCGAGCCGAAGTCGAAAGCGGATCAAGAAAAACTGGGCGTTGCTCTTGCCAAGCTGGTAGCGGAGGACCCTTCGTTCCGCGTGACCACTGACCAGGAATCAGGGCAGACCATTCTCAAAGGTATGGGGGAGCTCCATCTCGACATAAAAGTCGACATCTTGAAGCGCAGCTACAAAGTCGATGCCAACATCGGCGCGCCGCAGGTGGCCTACCGCGAGAAGATCACCAAGCCGGTCACGGTTGATTACACTCATAAGAAGCAGACCGGCGGGGCCGGCCAGTTCGCCCGGGTCAAGATCATCGCCGAACCGTTGCCGCCGGCCGGAGGGTTCGTATTCGAAAACCAAGTCGTCGGCGGCACGGTGCCCAAAGAGTACGTTCCCGGAGTCGAGAAGGGTCTCGAATCCGTGCTGGGCTCCGGTGTACTGGCGGGATTCCCAGTCGTCGATCTCAAGGTGCTGTTGGTCGACGGCGCTTACCACGATGTCGATTCATCGGCGCTCGCCTTCGAAATTTGCGCGCGCGCGGCTTTGCGCGAAGCGCTGCAGAAGGGCTCGCCCGTCCTGCTAGAGCCGATCATGAAGGTCGAGGTGGTCACGCCCGAAGAATATACGGGCTCCGTCATCGGCGATCTCAATTCGCGGCGTGGACAGATCCAGGGCCAGGACATGCGCGGCAATGCCAATGTCGTCAA
>Ga0126378_10000426_pt1 | contig 31445 bp, 26 predicted proteins | sample PanSoiMetPlot_23_FD_92587 | JGI IMG/M metagenome (GOLD analysis project Ga0126378, IMG submission 92587) | Tropical forest soil microbial communities from Panama - MetaG Plot_23 | ecosystem: Environmental > Terrestrial > Soil > Tropical forest > Bulk soil | place: Panama | collected 2016-02-17
GCTCGATTTCGATTCTTTATCCTCCGCCGTTAAGTTCGCAAGACAGATTGCCGATCTTGTGGGCATGTTCAAGATCGGCAATCAGCTATTCACCGCGGCTGGCCCTTCTGCAGTTAAAGAGATAGCCGGGCTCGGTTCGGGCGTGTTTCTTGACCTGAAATACCACGACATTCCGAACACCGTTGCCGGAGCCGTGCTTTCCGCCGCCGCGATGTCCGGCGTGGAACTTCTGAATGTGCACGCACTTGGCGGCAAAGCCATGATGGAGGCTGCCGCGCAGGCTATCAGCGCGGGAGTGCCCATGGGCGCTGACCGGCCGCGCTTGCTTGCGGTGACGATTCTAACCAGCATGGATCAGAAGACCATGAAGGAAGTAGGAATTGGTGGAGCGCCGAAGCTGCGCGTAGTGAAACTTGCTGAGCTGGCCAAGAAGGCGGGGGTGGATGGCGTGGTTGCCTCCGTTCAGGAGGCCAAGGCCATCCGCAAGGCCTGCGGCCCTGATTTTCTGATTGTTACACCTGGAGTGCGCCCAAAGGATTCTGCCGTGGAACCCGCAGCCGACGACCAATCCCGGAAAGCAACTCCGACGGAAGCGATTCGCGCAGGCGCCGACTTTCTAGTAGTAGGCCGGCCGATTCTTGCCGCTGCGGATCCGCGCGCCGTTGCCCAATCCATCGTCGACGAAATCGCCGCCGAGAAGTAGTTCGCCCGTTTGACCCTCGAGTCTTTCCTCCCGTAGCATCCAAAGCAGCGGAGAGATTCCGCTTACGGGAACTATGTCCAACGCAATGAAGAGCGTGATTGTCGGGACGGCGGGACACATCGATCACGGCAAGTCCGCGCTGGTCGAGGCCCTAACGGGCACGCATCCCGACCGGCTCGAAGAGGAAAAGCGGCGCGGCATCACCATTGATCTTGGCTTCGCGCTCCTTGAAGAAACCGGCGTGCGGTTCGGATTCGTGGATGTGCCGGGTCACGAGCGGTTTGTGAGTAACATGCTGGCGGGCGCAGCGGGAGTCGACGTGCTGCTGCTGGTGATTGCCGCGGACGAATCCATCAAGCCACAGACACGCGAGCACTTCGACATTTGCCGGCTGCTGGGAGTGAAGCGTGGCGTCGTGGCCCTGACAAAGAGTGATCTGGTAGACAAGGACACGCTGGAACTGGTGCGACTGGAGGCAGAAGAGTTCTTGCGCGGATCATTTTTGGAGAAAGCGCAGGTGGTTCCCGTGAGCGCTAAAACGCGCGCGGGACTCGAAGAACTGAAGAAAGCGGTGCATGAAGCCGCGGCGAGCGCGACGACCAAAGATGCTTCGCGATATTTCCGCCTGCCGATCGATCGAGCATTTGCGATGAAAGGCTTTGGCTCGGTTGTGACGGGCACACTGATTTCCGGGAGCGTCGGCGCGGGCGATGAAGTGGAATTGTTTCCGGGCGGAGAGCGCCTGCGCGTGCGGGGCGTGCAGTCGGGAGGAAAAGCTGTTGAACGCGCTACACCTGGGCAGCGCACCGCGGTGAATCTGGCGGGCATCGAGCACACCGAGTTGAAACGCGGAATGGTGCTGGCGACGCCGGGAAAATTCCGCAAGACGAGGCGCGTCGATGTGCGATTGGAGTTATTGCCATCGGCGCGAAAAATGAAGCAAGGCGCACGCGTGCATTTCCACACGGGAACGGTGGAGACGATCGCGGAAGTCTTCTTTCACGGGCAAAAAGAATTGCTGCCCGGCGGCAGCGCGTTCGCCAACCTGAAACTTCAGGACGAGATCCTTGTGCTCGCCGACGACCGCTTCATCGTGCGGCATTTTTCGCCGGTGGTGACAATTGGCGGCGGTGCAATCCTCGATCCACTGGCGCGAAGGCCAATGCTGCGAGATACAGGACGCGCTCCATATCTCGAAACGCTGGAGCGAGGAAATCGCGAGGAGGTTCTTGCGACGATGGCCGAGCGCGCCATCCTCGGCCTGGGATACGAGGAAATCATCGCGCATACCGCCTGGATCGACTCAGAAATCCGCGAGGCAGTGCAGAAGGTTTCCAGTTCCGGGCGGACAAAAGTGGCTTCTGCCGAGCCGTTGGCGTTGATCTCTGGAAAACTGTTCGCGGATGTGCGACACAAGATCCTTGAGAAGGTTGAGAAATTCCAAAAAGAGAATCCCCTGTTGCCGGGAATATTGCGAGAGGATTTGCGGTCGAGCATCGGCAGGCGTGTGAGGGCTGAGACTTTTCGCGCCGCGTTGGAAGAACTTGTAGCGCAGAAGAAACTTGATGCGCCCGGCGAAGTGGTCAAAAAAGCCGGCGCGGAAATCACGCTTCAGCCGGAAGAAGCAAAGGCCAAGGAACAAATCGAGGCGGCTTTTGCAGCAGCTGGGCTGCAGGTGCCTTCAGTGAAAGAAGTGCTGGCGAAGCTTGCGGTGGAATCAAAGCGCGCGGAAAAGCTGCTGCAAATCCTGTTGCGCGAGAAGAATCTCGTGCGCGTCTCGCCGGAGCTCATTTTTCACAACCGAGCGCTCGCACAGTTGAAAGAGAAGCTTGCTGGGTACAAGAAGGCAAAGGGAGAGCGGATTTCCGTGCCCGTTTTCAAGGAACTGACCGGGATTACACGGAAGTACGCCATCCCGCTGCTGGAATATCTGGACCGCGAGCGAGTGACGCGCCGGGCGGGCGACGAGCGTGTTATCCTATAGGCCCTGGAAGTTGCGGAGGCTTGCCGTAGGCCGCCTCCTGCGTTAGGGTTGAAGTAGCGCGCTGCCCAGCGTAGCGCGCGGAGGCAGTTCATGGGTGAGTTCAGTATTTTTCATTGGCTGATTGTTTTGGCGGTGGTCCTGATTTTCTTTGGCGGGAGACGCATCCCCGAAGTGATGAAGGGATTGGGCGAAGGAATCCGCAGTTTCAAGGAAGGCATGTCGGGCACGTCGCAAACGCCGGCGCCACCCGCGCAAACTCCGGCGGCACCAGCGCCGGAAAAGCCTGCCGAAGAAAAGAAATCGTAGCGGCTTTACATCGTTGCTGCACGCACATAAGTTTGGATTGGGCGGCTCGTTTAGCCGCCCTTTTGTTTGCAGCAGACAGTCATCAGTTTTCTGCTTCTAGTCGGAATAATCCTGGATGCCCTCTGCCTGAATCCTTCCGCAGTAGGCTAATTCTCTGACCCCAAATTGTGCTCAAAGAGTAGCGAAAAACGCTTATTCTAAGCGCAAAACCTGTCCCTTCGACCAGTAGCGGCTGCACGACTTCCTCTTCAAAATCGGGTGTTACAGGGTGCCCGGGAATCGAATCCATCGAAGCAAATTTAGAGGAGAAACCTATGAAATTTACGTGGAAGTGGAGCGCGCTGCCCGTTGCGGTTCTGCTGTTGGGCGGCGTGGCGGTGGCGCAGGACCAGTCATCTTCGGGCTCGCAGTCGTCTTCGCAAAGCGGAAGCTCGGCGACGCCAACGCCGGCGCCCGCGGAGAAGCCTAAGCCAACGATCGAGCAGCGGAAAGAGAATCAGCAGGACCGCATTGCCAACGGGGTTAAGAGCGGAGAATTGACCGCTGGCGAGACGGCCAAACTGGAAAAGAAAGAAGCTGCCATCAACAAAGAGACCGCGGCGGATCGCGCAGCCAATGGGGGCAAATTGACGGCCTCCGAGAAGAAGCAAGTCAACAAGCAGCAAAACCAGATGTCCAAACAAATTTACAAAGACAAGCACAACGCCAACACCGCCCATTACGGCAACAACAAGGTCGGCCAGCGCAGGGAGAACCAGCAGGACCGCATCGCCCAGGGCGTCAAGAGCGGGCAACTGACCGCCGGGGAGACAGCCAAGCTCGAAAAGCAGCAGAAAGGCATCAACAAACAGGTAACTGCGGATCGCAAGGCCAATGGCGGAAAGCTGAACGCCAGCGAAAAGAAACAGATCAACAAGGAACAGAACGCTGCTTCGAAGAACATCTACAAAAAGAAGCACAACGACAAAACGCAGCCGCAAGCCAAGCCGTAAGTTTCCTCTACTCCCCGAAAGAAGAGAGGCGCCTCGGTGCATTTGCCGGGGCGCTTCTTTTTGCGAGATCAGAGATCGTAGATCGGGGGATCAGCCTTTACAGAGGGCTGGTTAGTTGCTGATTCTACCGGACTTAGCAAGTTTGAGCGGAAGAAGAAAGTTTCCCGCCTCTAGGGCCGCTTTCACACGGCGCGTAAGGTCTTGGAAAGAAATGAAGTTGGGATTGAAGCCCAAGCGGAACCTCCGACTTCTTTCAGAACCGTAACTCGGCAGGCCGCTCGCCCGTAACCACATTGGAGGGCAATTTCTTCGGGGCGGGAGTCGCAACACCAAGCCGCCCCGCGAATCAAAATGGAATAGCGGGAAAGCTTTCCTCAGCCGATGCTTGCCATTCGCGACAACCTGGAGCAGTGCCTCAGCGCCCTGTACGCGCACAAGATGCGGGCTTCGCTGACCATGCTGGGGCTTACGATGGGCGTGGCCACGCTCATTACGGTTATGACTATCGTGCAGGGCGCGAACCTTTACGTCGAAAACAAAATCGCCAATCTCGGTACCAACGTCTTCCAAATCGCCCGCACGCCATTTGCGGTGACAGACTTCAGCATCATCATCAAGGCGTTGAAGTACAAAAAAATCGAACTGGATGACATGCGCGCGCTGGAGGCGGGCTGCCATGCCTGCGAAGAAGTGGGAGCAACGACCAGCGCTACCGTGAAGGCCAGGTACGGCGACAAAGAGTCGCCCGACGTGAACTTCTACGGCCAAACTCCGAACATGGCCAACATCGATACCAGGACGGTGGAATTGGGGAGGTACTTCAGCGCCTGGGAATCCGAACATCGCACGAGCGTCTGCCTGATCGGCGACACGATGGTGCAACGGCTGTTTCTGGGAGTGGACCCAATAGGAAAAAGCATTCGCGTGGGCAATGACCAGTTCATGGTCATTGGCGTCATGGAAAAAGTGGGCAGTGTTCTGGGCCAGGACCAAGACAACTTTGTCATCGTGCCTCTGCCGGTGTTTCTGAGCATCCAGGGAATCCACACCAGCCTGACGATCAATGTAAAAACTAGCACCTGGAATTTCGACACGGCGCAGGACCAGGCTCAGCTCATTCTGCGCGCGCGGCGGCACCTCAGCGGAACGATGGAGAACGACTTTTTCATCGGCACCAAAGACAGCTACATGGCGCTCTGGAAGAGCATCAGCTCGGCATTTTTCGGCGTGTTCATTCTGGTGAGCGCGATTTCCGTGGTCATCGGCGGCATCGTAATCATGAACGTGATGCTGGTGAGCGTAACGCTGCGCCGCAGGGAGATTGGCGTACGGCGGGCGATGGGCGCAACACAGGGCGACATCCTGAAGCAGTTCATCACAGAAAGCTTTATGCAGTGCATCGTCGGCGGGATGCTGGGCATCGGGCTGGGATTCCTGGTGGCGCTGGTGCTGCGTACGTATACGCCTTTTCCTGCGTCAGTGCGCACATCGGTTGCAGTAATGGGCGTGATCATGAGCTCGGCGGTGGGACTGTTTTTTGGGATTTATCCGGCGCTGCGGGCATCGCGGCTGGATCCGGTCGTTGCGTTGAGGTCGGACTGATGACACTGATGACCTTCGAGCAGGCGCGCGAAAACTTCTTCGCGGCCATGGAGACACTGCGATCGTCCAAAGTGCGGTCGGCTTTGACGGTGCTGGGGATAGTCATCGGCGTCTCTTCGGTGATTTCCATGGCTGCGATCATTCAGGGGTTGAACCGGTTCGTGCAGAACCGCGTGGAGTCCCTCGGTTCGCGAACGTACTTCCTGACGCGTTTTCCACCTGGGACCGATCCGTCGCGCATGCCGGAAAAGATTCGCGTGCGCAGATACTTCGAATACGACTACGCGCAATTTATCAAAGCCGCAGCGCCGGACGTTGAGAACATAACTACCGTCGGCACGCGCGGGTTTTTCTTTGGAGACAACAACCTGATCGTGTACGGCGACCACAGCGTCGAGAAATTGATCGTGCGCGGAGCGGAACCGGAGTACACCACGGCGCTGCCGCTGTTCAGTATTGCGCGCGGGCGGTTCATCAGCGCGTTTGACGAGCAGCACGCACGCTCTGTGGTGGTGCTGGGCGCGGCGATCAGCGAATCGCTTTTTCCCAACAGCGATCCATTAGGCAAGACAGTGCGCATCAATGGAAGCACGTATGAAGTCATTGGCGTGTTTGAGCACGATCAAGGATTGTTCCTGGGTCCGGGAGTGGACATTTTCGCGATCATTCCCATGAGCACGTTTCACAAGCAATATCCTGAGGCCAAAGAGTTGATCCTGATTTTTACCGTGCCCAAAGACGTCAACGTGGAAACCGCGCAAGGCGAAGTGATTCAGGCGATGCGGCGGCTGCGAAAGATTCCAGCCGGCAGGGAAAATGACTTCGAGTTAAGCTCGCCGGATTTTCTGAGCAATTTATGGAACCAACTCACGGGCGCGCTGGTCATTTTGACGACGGTGATCAGTTCGATAGGGCTGCTGGTGGGCGGCATCGGCGTGATGAACATCATGCTGATCTCCGTAACGGAGCGGACGCAGGAAATTGGTGTGCGCAAAGCTATTGGCGCACGAAAGGCTGACGTACGGCTCCAATTTCTGTTGGAGGCGGTGGCGTTGACGCTGGTGGGCGGAACGATTGGCATCTTAATTGGAGCGTGCGTCTCGACCTTGGTGCGACTTACGGTGCCATCGATTCCGGCAACACTCTCCTATTTGTGGGTCACAATTGGGTTTGTGATTTCGGTCAGCGTGGGATTGTTCTTCGGATATTACCCTGCCAACTTGGCTGCGAACCTCGATCCCATCGATTGCCTGCGGTACGAATAGCCAAGCTAGGGCGCAGCAGTGCTGCTCCCCTACAAGCGGATCTCGCGTCACGAACTAACCGACGGGGGAGAACTCGTCTTCGGACCAGCCGAGTTCGGCGAGCGCATGCTGAACGCGCGCGAGCGGAAGACCCACCACGTTGAAATAGCAGCCCTCAATGCGGGGAATGAAACGTGAAGCATAACCCTGGATAGCGTAGGCGCCGGCTTTGTCGTGGGGCTCGCCGGTTGCCAAGTAGCGCGTGATTTCTTCGGCGGATAGCGTTGCGAAATGCACCAGCGTGGTCTCAACAAAACTGATGCTTTCGGCGTCAGGAAGACGAATCAATGCCACGCCGGTGAGGACCGAATGGGTGCGGCTGGAAAGTTTTTCGAGCATGTGGCGCGCGTCGTCTGTGGAACGGGGCTTCCCAAAGATGTGGCCGTCGAGCACCACTTCCGTGTCTGCGGCGATGACGATCGCGGGGCCTATGGAGCGCGCTGCAACCAGTTCCGCTTTGGCTTTGGCGAGACGCAAAACAAGGTCGTGGGCCGATTCGCCGGGGTACGGAGTTTCGTCGATTGCCGAGGAAAGGACAGAGAAACGGAATCCTGCGGCAAGGAGGATTTCCGCTCGGCGGGGGGAAGCGGAAGCAAGCACCAATTTCATGGGATCCCGAGGGAAGAATACTATAGGGTGGGGGCGCTGACAGCTGTGCGATGGTTCAGTAGGAAGGGACAAACGGGCAAGTCGAGTTGTTCGGCGGTACATCTCGTAATTCTTGTTGAATTCCTTAGATGACTACCGATTCTTGGTATTCCCCGAAGAGGCGGCGGAGGGCGTCGGAGATTTCGCCGACGGTGGCGTAGGCTTCGACGGCGGCGAGGATCGCGGGAAGAAGATTCTCTGATGTGGCGGCGCGGCGCTGGAGTTCGGCGAGAGCGGACTGCACGCAAGCGGAGTCGCGGCGAGCGCGCAGCGCATTCAGCCGGGCGATTTGCGAGCGCTCGATCTCGGCGTCAATGCGCAAAGTCGGGATGGCCCGTTCTTGTTCTGCAACGAAGTCGTTCACGCCTACGACAATTTGTTCCTTCTTCTCGACGGCGCGCTGAAACTCGAAAGCAGCTTTCTGGATCTCTCCTTGGACAAAACCGGTCTCGATGGCGCGCAGCATTCCTCCGAAAGCGCCGATTTTGGCGATGTACTCTTCGGCGCCGCGCCCGATGGCGTTGGTGAGATGCTCGATGGTGTAGGAGCCAGCCACGGGATCGATCGTGTTGGTGATGCCGGTTTCGTGCGCGATGATTTGCTGCGTGCGGAGAGCGATAAGCGCGGCATCCTGCGTCGGCAGCGCAAGGGCTTCGTCCATTGAATTTGTGTGTAGCGACTGGCAACCGCCGAGAACGGCGGCGAGCGCCTGAATAGCCACACGGACGATATTGTTCTCCGGTTGCTGCGCGGTCAGGGAGGAGCCTGCGGTCTGCGCATGGAACCGGAGCAAGAGCGAGCGCGGATCTTTGGCGTGGAAACGCTCGCGCATGATTTTTGCCCAAAGGCGGCGGGCGGCACGGTACTTGGCGATTTCTTCGAGCAGATCGTTGTGGGCGTTGAAGAAGAAAGAGAGCTGCGGCGCGAATTCGTCAACGGCGAGACCAGCATCAAGCGCGGCTTGCACGTACGCGATGCCATCGGCGAGCGTGAAGGCTACTTCCTGGACCGCGGTCGAGCCGGCTTCGCGGATATGATATCCGGAGATGGAAATGGTGTTCCAGCTGGGGAGATGGTCGCGGCACCAAGCGAAAATGTCGGTGACGATGCGCATGGCCGCACGAACCGGATAAATGTAGGTGCCGCGCGCGATGTACTCCTTCAAGACGTCGTTCTGCACGGTGCCGGAGAGTTTTTGCAGGTTGGCGCCTTGTTTTTTCGCCACGGCGACATAGAGACACAGAAGAATCGCGGCGGTGGCGTTGATGGTCATCGACGTGGAAACTTTTTCGAGGGGAATGCCCTCGAAAAGCATCTCCATGTCTTCCAGCGAATCGATAGCCACGCCGACTTTGCCGACTTCGCCGAGAGCAAGCGGATGATCGGAGTCGAGGCCGATTTGCGTGGGAAGATCAAACGCAACGGAGAGCCCGGCCTGGCCTTTGCTCAGAAGATACCGATAGCGCTGGTTGGATTCGACGGCGGTTCCGAAGCCCGCGTACTGACGCATGGTCCAGAAGCGGCCGCGGTACATAGTGGGATAGATGCCGCGGGTGAAAGGAAATTCGCCTGGATAGCTGAGAGCGCCTTCCTGGTCCCAACCGGAGAGACTTTCTTCCGTGTACAGGCGATCGATGGGCAAACCGGAAAGCGTGCTGAATTTTTCTTTGCGCTCGGCGGGAGGGGCGGATTTGGTCTTGGTGTCAGACATGAAGAATCAGAAAATGGAAAAGCGAAACTCGAAACCCGAAATCCGTTCGTTTTGTGGCGTCAGCTTGCGCGTGGAAGGCATGGTCACAACCTGCGCGCACGGCGAAACGAAGTGACGGCGAAAAACACAAATAACAGAGACACGGCAACCGCAATAACGATGAGCCAGCGAGCTCCGTCCCGCGTCCAGGCGCGAAACGCGGCGTTGAGCCAACCGAGCGCGAGGATAGCGAAAACTGCGCCGATGACTTCGTGAAAAAGTTGCCGGAGCACGCGCCAGAGCCGGCGGAAACCGACTTGCGGCTGCGAAGCAGTTGCGGCGTTGGCGCCCGTGGACATGAAAACATCTTAACGCAAAAACGCGTGCAGTCACCGGAATGGAAAGGGGTAGCGAGGTTCGAACCCTTGCAACCATGGAAAAGTACTGTGAACGGATTGGAGACAACGGCGCGAACGTCTCTTGTATCCAACAATTTGTAAGCCTAAAATGAAATGTGTAGTACGGGAGAGCCCGCCTTGCAACTCGATGACCACCTGAAGCACTTGCTCCGTGAATTGGGACACGCGATCAACGACACGGTGTCCGAGTCCGATCGCATCACCGGCGCGATTGCCGGAGTGCGTGCGCATGGCTACGACATCGTGCTCAAGTTGGACGCTACCATCGGGCTGGCTAAGCGCGACGGCGCCGCCGGGGAAAATGCGAAATTGACCACGCAGGACCGGCGCTTCCTGGAGTCGCTGCGCATTCAAGTCGACCAGGAATCGATGTTGGAAGAAAATGACAAGAAGCCCGTGGCGCGCCTGGCCATGACGCCACAGGATGTGCGGTTTTTGAAGTCGCTGCGAATCGCCACCGACGAATCAGAATGAAGCTTATTGCAAATACCGCCGCGCTGGCATTGCCGGCCGTACTCGCCGTTGCAGGACTTACGTGTCCCTCAGCACGTGCGCAAGCCGCTGCCGCGCCCATCATCGTGGATACCGCAGTGCCAATCATCGTGAAAGCGGTGAAACCGAAGCCAAAAGCGGATGGACTTGCTAAATTCGAAGGCTTCGTCATGCACGCAAACATTGTGCAAATCACGGCGCGGACCAAGGGAAACGAAATGTCCATTCAGACCTTTTCCTTGTCGCAGGAAGCCTCGGTAAAGATGCAGCAGCTCGTGGACAAGGGCGGCTACCAGTATGGCGACAAAGTGACGATTTACTACGACCCGGCCACGATGAAAGCCTCCAGGTTCAAAGGGAAACCCTCGAAGCCGATTTGATTTGCGGAGCTGCAGCATGCTTCGCCTGCCTGCCGTTGCCGGACGCTTTTATCCTTCCGATCCCAGGGAACTCACCGCTTTAGTTCGCGAGTATTCACAGCCTGATTCGCAGCACCCTCCGATTTCAGTAAGGGCCTGCCTGGTGCCGCACGCGGGATACGTTTATTCAGGTCATGTCGCGGGAGCGGTCTTTGCGCGCGTAGTTTTGCCGGAGAGAATCATCGTGCTCGGCGTGCGGCATTATCCTCGAGGCGAAGCGGCGGCCATTCTTTCGAACGGCGCATGGCGAACACCCTTGGGTGATGCGCCGATTGACCCGGCGCTCGCAGAAGAATTGCGCCGAGAATGCCCGCTGCTGCGCGACGACAGCGTGGCGCACAGCGGGGAGCATTCCTTGGAAGTGCAGGTGCCGTTTCTGCAGGTGCTGGCGCCTGGTTTTTCTTTTGTTCCTGTGGCGCTGGGAACCGTGCGCTTCGAATCGCTCGTAAGTGTCGGGGAAGCGATCGCGCGAGTCCTTCGCAATTCAAAAGAAAGCATTCTGCTGCTCACTACTTCCGACTTGAATCACTACGAAGATGACGCAACAACGCGGGTTAAGGATCAGAAAGCCATTGATCGGCTGCTGGCGCTCGATCCGCGGGGGCTTTATGACGTTTGCCGGAACGAAGAGATTTCCATGTGTGGGCTCGGGCCTGCTGTTGCGATGCTCACTGTGTTGAATGCGCTCGGAGCGCAAAAATCAGAACTGGTAAAACACGCGACGTCGGCGGATGTTTCGGGCGATCACAGCCAGGTTGTCGGTTACGCCGGAATGATTTTCTCCTGAGCAACTGGGCAAGTCCGATTTCAAAATTAAACGACTCTTCAGCTAGGCCAGAGAATCGTTTTCGTTCTCCGATTCGAATTGCTCAGTGCGGGCGGCCGCCAGAAGAAACGTGCGGCGCGGGGGCTGGTGCCGCGTGTACCGAACCACCTGCGGTCGAAGTCCCCGAAGCGTGCGAACCGCCCCAAGTGCTACCGGAGCTTCCCCGCTCGCCGCCAGAATAACGCGGCGCAGGCGGCGGGACAGTCACACGCGGCGGCGTAGTGCTCCTCGGTGTTGGGACAGAGTTGGTCGTGCCTGCACGAGGAACGTTTGGACTCGTGGCGGAAGCAGTGCGCTCGTGTTCGCCAACAGCCTGTTTTTCACTGAATGTCGCGGCGGTCGAGGCATTCGGGGAGCTGGGGGGCGCTGTGTTGGAATTTACAAACCGATGTTCCTTGGGGTCGTAGGCAATCGAGGAGTCTTTGCTCGTCGAAACGACACGCGTGCCCGAAGCGCCTTCCAGGACGGTTCGTGAAACGCGAACCGGCGGCGTGGTGGCCGCGAGGCGGCTAGAGAAAGCCTCTTTCGGCGGCGACTTCAAGGTTTCCCACTTCTGTCGGGGTGATGCCACGAGGACTTGCTCGCTCGCGTTCTTGGTTCCCGCAGTAGCGAAAACGCCGTGCTCCAGGTTCAGCGGAGGCTTGCCTTTGGCGTCTTGCGGGTGCATGGGAACGATTCCCAAATTTCCGTTATTCCGCACGAAGACGCCCGTTACCGGGTGGAAGACAGGGCGCGGCGCGCGAACCCTGGGCGGGAAGCGCCTTATCGGAAGTCCTACGCCCGGGTAATAGCCGTAGAGCAACGGCGGCGAATAAAACCAGCCACCGCAGCCGGAATCAAACAGCCAACCGCCGTAATGATACGGAGCCCAGCCCCAGGGCTGGAAACTCATCCAGTTCCATCCGAAGGAAGGATCCCAAATCCACTGGCCATCGGTGAACGGCGACCATCCGAAACCAACGCCAAAGGGGCGCCAGCCATACCCGTAGCCGCCACAAGAAGACCACGAGCCATACGAGTAGAGGCTGCCGAATCCGGCAGCATAGTAAGGCGAGCTTGTGTATTGCATAGTGGCAGCGGTAGCGGTCGAAACCGTGTCGATCTGGCCGGAAACCCAGCGGTCAAATTCATCTTGTTCCGTATTGCGGCCGATCCGCAAAGAGGATTCGTCGCCTGCTTTCATCGAGAGCGATTGGCCGTGTTCCAAAAACTTGGTTTCGTCCTTATGGAGCACCGTGAGGCGCCCGGTCAGGTCTTCGACAGTGCTACCATCGTCAAAATTGTCGAGACGGAAGCTGGCGTGGCTCGTGGCTTCAACTGTGAAGTCCCCCCCGGTCACGCTGAAATAGTCATCGCTCGCCGGGTTCACGTGAAATGAAGCGCTTCCCTGCCGCAAGACCAGGCGGGTGATCAGCGCGCCATCCTTCAACGAAAGATCGTAAAACTGAAGAACCGTGTTCTCTTTCAAGAAGGCCAACGTGCCATTCTCGAATTCGATTTCCGCGCGGCCGTTGCCCGTGGCCACGACGTATCCTTGACGAATGGGCAGGTTCAGTTGAGCGGTTTCCCAGGCGGCGCCAGAATCGGCCAGCGGATCGCCATGCGTTTGCGAAGCGAAGCGCACATCGCCCGTGACCAGGCTCAAGCGGATGATGCGCGCATGGCTGTTATCGGCGGAGGCGATTGGCGCAACGGCGAGCAGAACTGCAAAAAGAATTAGGAGAAACAAGCGACTACGGGAAGTCATAAGACACCCCTTCTGGGGGACGTTGCCAAAACATTAGACGGCCCGGAACAAAGACGGGTTGCGCGATTAGGCCTAAATGCATCGTCTCGCTGCGCGCTGCGCGCGTCAAGTACCTGGCTGCATGCTTCTTCGAAGCAGAGTCTTCGCAAATCCCCCAGCTTGCGACGCATCGTACGCCGCGACTTTCGACTACCTGCGTACCTCCATGCATCTCCATAAGAACGGCGCTAAACTCTATGGGCCAAACGTTATGGAGACCAACTTATGAGCGCCTCGACGCAACTCAAGTACATCGCCTGGAAAAACGTAGAACACGAACAGCTCAATCCCCTGATTGGGCGCGAAATGGTTGTTGGCGAGAAAATCATGCTGTCGCGCGTCTTCATGAAGAAGGGCGCGCACGTACCCATGCATCAGCACCACAATGAGCAGGTGACGTACATTCTGGAAGGCGCGCTGAAGTTCGCGATCGATGGCAAGGAAATTGTCGTGCACGCCGGTGAAGTGCTGTGCATCCCCTCAAACATGCCGCATGAAGCCTGGGCGTTGGAAGATACACTCGATCTCGACGTTTTTGATCCCCCGCGCGAAGACTGGCTCAACAAGACTGACAGCTATTTGCGCCACGGCCGGTGAACGGGAGGTGCAACTGGGTGCGTCGGCCTTGAATTCCTGGACTTGCCCATCTCCATCCACCCAGTTTGTCCCGCACATCACACCGCCACTACCTTGAATGCAATCGCTCCCCGTTCTCTTTTTTCGCGCCCCGATGCGAAAGAGCATAGACAAAAGGCCCTGGGGTTGTTTACCGTAACAACGTGGCCAACGCCACGCGTGGGGCAAGCCCTCTGAGAGGAGCATCATGAAGAGGCTACTTGTGTTTGCAGCGTTGCTGCTTGTGGGTGCGAGTGCGTCGAGTGCACAGGTCAGCGCGCCTGAGTCGCTTTCCGTCGATGATAATGTGGCGCCGGATTTCTCGGCGACTTCCGCAGCCAAAGTGACGTTGCCCATTCTGTCCACCACCAATTTCTTCTCCCCGCCCAATCTAAGCGCGGTTCCGGCGGTTAACGTGCCCCCACTCAGCGCGGCACTGATTGCGCAGCCCCTTGCGGACCCAGCGCCCTCCCCTGCGCCGACGCCGAAGTTTGTTTATGGCAGCCGCGACGATTACCGCTGGCAACTTGGTCTGAGCTTCACGTGGTTTCGTTTCCAGTCCTCGGTCTTCAACGCAAACGCCTTCGGCGAAAAAACCACGGTCACCTATTTCCTTAACAACTGGCTTGGAGTCGAGGGCAGCGTGACCGCAGCTTTCGGACCAAGGATCTACCCGCAAAATGATCACTCGAAGTTTGCAATTTACGGCGGCGGACCAAAGATCGTCTGGCGGCAGAAACGTTGGGAGCCCTGGATCCACGGGATTTTTGGCGGTGCTCACGAAATCCCACAAACGGCCGCCGGCAGCAAGAGTTCGTACTCGATTACGGCCGGCGGCGGTGCGGACTATCGCTGGAACCCGCGCGTCTCTTTCCGGGCGGAAGGAAATTACGTGCTCACGGGCTTTTTCAGCGGACACCAGAACTGTTTTCAGCTTGCGGGCGGAATCGTTTTCCACTTCTAGGCAGAGGCGCCTTAAAACTTCTGAGGAATGGTCCCGTAGAACACGCCTTTTCCACCGCGCAGATTGAAGCCGTAAGAAAAAACAGCGCCGATGCTACCCAGAATTTTGACCTTGCACTGCAAACCGGAATCCCACTGCCAACGCTGCGAACCAAACAGCCCTGAGGAATCTGCGATCGCGCCATTATCCAAAAACGGCCCGAGCTTCACACCGAAAAGCCCGTTTTGATAGATGTTCTTGTCCAACTCCCAATTCGAGAGGAAGTAGCGGCGGCCTAGCGGGTCGGCTCCTTTGCGTCCCCCCAGCGTGCCGGCATGGCCGCGGAGCCATAGATCGCCGTCGCGCTCCACTCCCAATTGGAAGAGTTCATCAAGCGAGGCTTTGCCGGCGGTCGCCCCGGAAAGAATTTGCGCGTGCATGGCGTAATCATCGCCCTGGGCTCTGGGAAACCAATTGGCGCGGATCGCCCCACGAACAGTAGCATAAGGCCCAAGCGCGCTGGCAAACTCGCGCCCCGCAATGGCTTGCACGGCAGAATCCAAAGTGAATCGGCGCTCGGGAATGCGAGCCAGCGTGCGGTCGGCACCGAGCCAGCCTGCAAGCGAATTGCTGCCGGTGAAAAAAACACCTTGCCCAGGCGATAGCGAACTCGGCACGTTTCGGAAATTGCGATTGCCTGCTTCTGCTCCTGCGCTCCAACTCCAGTTGCCATTCACCACAGAACGAATCTCTGCGCCCCCAATAATGCGTCGCAGGTTCAGGTCGGTCGGCGAAGCGGCGATGACAAGAAAAGTCTGCGACAAGTTCCAGTTTTCATTGCGCGCGTCGGCGTAGAGCTTAAGACGCCTGCCCGGGTTGCCGTTGAGCGGCATAGAAAGAGCAACCGAGATGCGGCGCTTCTGGTCGTCCCAGCGCGCGAGCGAGGTTATGTTAATCGCGCGATGTCCGAGATTGTAGATTTCCGGATAGACCGTTTCGTACGGCAAGCCGCTGAAGAGTGAAATGATGCTGCCGATTTTCGAACCGCCCCAAAGGTTCTTTTCGCCGAGATGAAGCGTCAGGTCGTAACTGCCGGAGTCTGCCGGAGTGAGTTCGGTTCGGGGTGTCGCGAAAACGTCCAGATTGTCGAGGCGTGATTCCGTTGTGCGTAAGGCATCGACCGTCAGAACTTGGGGGGCATTAAAAGCCACCGCGCGGTCGCGTAGCGAAGAGTCCAAGTGCGGCGGAGGCAGGAAGCCCACGGTGCGCAACCGCGGCTTGTTTTCCAGATTCCAGTATTTCAGCGCGGCCTGGAGATTTCCTTCGAGAAGGTAAATCGTGGCGAGAAATTCCAGAGTGTAGGCATCGCTCGGATTCAAGAGTAATGCCCGGTGCAGATCTTTTTTGGCAAGACGAAAGTCTTTTTGTTTATAAGCAATTCCCGCCAGCTCCACAGGAAAACGCGCATCCCTCGGCGTCTTCCGCGCTCCTGCATCGAACGCCGACTTCGCATCGTCCCATTTTTCCAGGCGAGCCAGCGCGAGTCCGCGAAGAAAATCGAGTTCCACGGATTGACCCTCCGGCCCGCTGGAGAGGCGCACCGCTTCCTCCCATAGTTGAGCGTCGAATGCGCTTTGTGCGGACACGAGACGCGCCTGGTCCGTAGTTTGATCTTGAGCGAGAACTGCAAGCGGAAGAAGAAACAGGGCGAGCAAGAAACGAATCACGCGGCCTTTTCGGGAACCGCCAGCAGCATCCAATTGCGGTTGGGCCACCATTGTTTCTCGAACTCCGCACGCTCCAAACGGAGAAGTCTGCCACGCGCGGGGTCGTGGATAAAAACTGCGTCTTTTTGCCAATCGATCCCCGTCACCACCACATAGTGGAACGGCGCGCTCGCATTGCCCGGCTGAAGGCTCACAATCAAGGGGCGCCCCTGCTTCAGATGGTCCTGAAGATCGGACCAGGTTCCATCGAGATGAAAAACCCTGAAGCCCGAGTCATGGAGATAGTCTTCCATGGCGGAAGCGAAGATGCCGTGCGCTTTGCGCGAATAGAGTTGCTTCTGAATGGCCTCTGCGTCCGCCCGGCGCGATTCCAGTTGTGCGCCATGGGCGTTCCAATACTGCACAATCATGGAAATTGCCGCCGAACCGCAGCCGTCTTCGCTCTGCTTCACGAACGGTACATCGAGCCAGATTCCGGCTCTCTCCTGGGACGCTGGCCGAAGCGCACGTCCCAGGAAAAGCAGCAGGAACAAACCGAAAACGAGCCGGCTGGATCGCGTAACGAACTCCAGGTTTCGGCAATTAGCGAAGCGCAACCGCCAGCACCACGATGGCCACCGCAATCAGGATGATCCAGAGCATATCGCGGTCGGAAATGCGGCCCGCCGCGAAATCGCTTTGTGCCTGGCGTGACCGCTCGGCTAGTTTGGTAAGGTCTTCATCGCTCAGTTGGCTTACGGCCTTGTCTACCCTTTGGTAGTCCAGGCCAGTGGATTTAATGGCTTTTTGCCCCTGGTCGGAAGAAAGCAGAGTTCGTACAGCTTCTTCGTTGGCTTGACGGGTCTGTGCCGGCCGGGCGGCATCCTTGCTCAATTCGCCAGGAGACACCACGTGCTGTTTTTCTTGGGCCCGCGCTGGGATTCCTGCCGCCACGAACAAGACGGCCATCCCGAGCAGAGAGAGACACCTCTTCAGGCAAGAGTGCATTCTTCCTCCTATGGTTGGCTGGGATAAATCTAGTGTACGAATTGCGCCGCAGCATGACAAGAATGTTTTCAGGAAGGCAAGTCGCCAAACATTACCGGTTATTCAGAACGCAATATTTTCAAACTGGCGTTGCCCGTTGTCTACAAGCTATAGCTATGTTCTAATTCGTTCTCGCAGCTACCACCCCACATGGAATTACTCGTCGTTCTTGCAGTCTTCGTTGTCATCGTCACCCCGATTCTAGCCATCTCCGCCTTTGTGCGCGTGCAAAAGCTGTCTGAGCAGCTTCGCGTACTCCCCCTCGACAAACTGAATGACAGACTTACTGCGCTCGAGCGGCATCTCAGCGCAATCGAGAAAGTGATCGCCTCGGGCGAACCGCTAGCGGCCCCTCCTAAATCGGCGCCTGTCCCGCCCGCTCCGGCGACCACGTCAGCTCACGAGGCCGCGCCGCTTGCGCGACCCAGTACTTCGCTTCCTCTTTCTCCTTCAGAATTTCCGAAGCCCCGCGAAGTTTCCACTCCGCCTCCTCGGGTCAACGTTTTCGCCGCGCCACCGCTTCACACCGCGCAGCACAAATCCTCTTCCACCCTCGACTGGGAAACAATCATCGGTGGGCGCTGGCTGAATCGTATCGGGATCGTCGCCTTGATTGGCGCGACGACCTTCTTTTTGAAATACGCCTTTGACAACAACTGGATCGGCCCGCGCGGGCGCGTAGCCATCGGGATACTTCTGGGTGCCTCCATGCTCCCTTGGAGCCAATGGCTTTTGCGCCGCGGCTACTCCTACTTCTCCGAAGGCATCGCGGGTCTGGGCGCGGCTGTGATGTACCTGTCTATCTGGGCGGGCTGCCAGTATTACACCTTGTTCAGCAGGGACATGGGCTTCTACGCGATGATTTTGGTCACCTTGGGAATGGCGGTCATTGCTCTCGGCAGAAATTCCCAACGTATTGCCTTGCTTTCTCTCATCGGCGGGTTCGTAACACCAATCCTTGTAAGCACGGGCAAAGATGAGCAAATTGTCCTTTTCACCTACCTTTTGATTCTGGGCGCTGGGCTCTTAGTTGTTGAGCTGCAACGCGATTGGCGCTCCCTCACGCCCGTTTCTTTCGCTTTTACCATCATTTATTTCTGGGGCTGGTACGAAACGTTCTATCAACCTGCAAAACTGGAACGCACCTTCCTTTTCGCGACGCTGTTCTTGCTGCTTTACGCGATTGTGCCCATCCTTCGCGCTCTCAAGTCCGCCAGCACCAGCCAGATCGATTCGCTTCTCGTTCTTGTCAACTCCTTTGCCTACCTCGGGTCGCTCTACGCCATGCTTTGGCCCCAGGATCGCTGGCCTCTGACCCTTTTGGTGATCGCTCTTTCAGCCGGGCACCTGGTCGTGGCCGCGCTGATTCCGCAGGCAAAGCCGGGCGCTTCGCCCGTGATGCGTTTTCTTTTCGCGGGCCTGGCGTTGACGTTCGCCACCCTCGCGATTCCCATTCGCCTGGACGGCAAATGGATCACACTCGCGTTTGCCGTGGAAGGCGCAGTGCTTGTCTGGACCGGTTTTCGGTCCCTGGTTGCAGGTTTGCGTGGCGCTGGTTATCTCTTGCTGGCGATCTCCGCTTTCCGATTGCTCATTTTCTCGCTGCCCGCGCGGCAATTCTTATTCAACGAACGCTTCGCCACGTACGCGGTTCTGATCGTCAGCCTTGGGGCGGTCCTGTATGCCGCCCGCGAACAGGCTTCTTCCGTCTCCTCGGAAGAACGCGGCTTGCTCGGCTTTCTAGCTGTGGCTGTCAATTTCTTCGCCCTTTTTGCGCTCTCGCTCGAGCTTTGGGACCACTTTGGAAGGCAAACGGGCCTGGGAATCGATTCTGGCCTCGCGCAACATCTTTCGCTTTCTCTTTTGTGGACCGCTTATGCCTCCGCGTTGATCGTGTTTGGCATCCAACGAAAATCCCCGCTCTTGCGTTGGCAAGCCCTCGCGCTCTTTGGTCTTGTGGTCATCAAGGTGTTCATCTACGACAGTTCTTACCTCGAGCGCCTCTACCGCATCGTCTCATTCCTGATCCTGGGTGTCGTCTTGCTCGTTGTTTCATTTCTTTACCAGCGCAAGGTTGCGCGGGGACGTGCCTCACCATGAGTCGAAGGTTCCTTTTCTCCCCTCTAACACTTGGCATCCTCGCCTTGTCGCTTCACTCTTCGGATACGCCAGCGGCCTGGCGTTCTTGGCGCTACTCGCGGCCCATTGATGCGACCCGTGCGGATCGGCTGAACTACATCACGCTCGACCGCGAGGTGTTCGCACATTCCGAGAATCAGCTCGCCGATCTGCGTATCATTGACGATGCCGACCACGAACTTCCTTACGAAGTACGTTCGCAGATTACTCCGACGCCCACGCCTGCAAGAGTTTCTGCGACTCTTCGCGAAAACAGCTTCGTCCCCGGACAGTTTACGCAAGTCGTTCTGGACCTGGGCGAACGGGCGAGATTTCACAATCGTCTTCGCGTCCAAACTCCGGAATCCGATTTCATCAACTGGGTGGAAGTAGCTGTAAGTGACGACGCGCACGTCTGGCGTATCGTCAATACGCGGGCCCCAATCTCGCGCTTTCGCAAGGAAAACCTGGAAGGAAGCCAGACCGTAAACTATTCGGAAAACAATGCACGCTACCTGCGTCTGAGGGTTCAGGAGTCCGAGCACCCATTCCCAGTAACGGAAGTTGAGATCTTTTCCTCTCCGGCAGTGAAAGAGCAGGAGCCGACACGACCGGCAATTCTGCTCCTGGCCTCGCAAGCTCCCGACGGGAACGGCGAAAGCTCGCAAACACAATGGACTGTCGATCTTGGCAGCAGAAACATTCCGGTGGAAAAGTTCAATTTCGAGACGAGCCAGCCGGAGTTTTATCGCGCCGTACGTATCCTCTCCAGCAGCGATGAAAAAGAGTGGCAGCCTGCGGGCGGAGGAGAAATCCACCGCTACGTTGCCGGCGGCAAAACCGAGGAGTCGCTCAACGTCGCGTGCTACCAGTCGTGGGGACCCCGTTACTGGCGCGTGGAAGTTCTCAATGCCAATGACGCACCGCTCTCCTCACTCCGCCTCTCCGTTGCCTTACCCACGCGGTATGTTCTTTTTCATCCGACGCCGACCCGGTCTTACCGCCTGATTTATGGGAACGCCCGCAGCGGAACTCCCCAATACGATCTCGCGCGAACGCTGCAGATTCCGCCCGTAGCGGCGATGTCACGCGCGACGCTTGCACCGGAAGAGTTCACTTTCAATTTCATAGACCCTCGCCCATTCACTGAGCGTCATCCCAACTTGTTGTGGATTGCCTTAGGTGTGGCCGTCGTGCTGCTTGGCTATGCCGCGCTTCGCGCTTTGCGCACGCCTGCTCCTGCAAAAGGAGACAAATAGTCCCTTCGCTGCGAGTTAACAATATTTCGAGGGGCTACCGGCGTCATTTTGCCGAGAGAGGCTGCTGGTACTTCGCGGCATCCACAGATTTCCATTCACCCTTGATGATTCCTTCGCGGATCTCCGCCGCGGTCTTGCCCTTGCGCGTCTGTTCGTAGCTGTAGAAATCCTCGTAAATGCAAGTGCCGCAGCCGGAGCCGTGATTGCTCGCGAAACAATCCAGCAAGCTTGTGTGGCCTTTGTGTTTGTCGCAGTGGCAATAACAAGGCTGCTGGTAAAGAATCGCCTTGATTTTCGAGGCGACCGCGTAGGCATTCTGCACCAAGGGCTGTTTGAAGAGGTCCGGGTTCATGGTCTCCGGAAGTTCGCCTTTGGGAGCCTCGGCATGAAAGGCAGGTACTTCGTCGGCAGCGTCTGCCTGCGTTGCGCCGGTGTTTTGTGATGAACTCGAAGCGGGCGTTTGAGAAACGAGTGGAAGCGTCAGCCCCACGCTGAAGAGAACTACCGCGCCCAGGATTCCTGTGGTTCGAAACATGTCGCCTCCCAGAGCCACACCCAGCAGCAGATTAGACGCCTAGAATAGCATTGCGCGTAAGCCAATCGTTGAGAACATGCAGATCGACTGCGCCGTAATTCGGTTCCCGCCTACGGCTCTAGTTGACTGTCGGCTCGGCGCTACTGAAAGACGGAGCGAAAGGCCCTGCGAAAGCCCTGGTTCCCAGATGCTTCGCCCGGAGATGACGCTGCGCTCGGCGGCCCCAGCCGCGAACGAACGAAAAATTCAGCGCGCCGCCAATCGCCGAACTCGCCAGTGGCACCAGCCGGCCCACCCACTTCTCCGCCGTTTCTGCGCCGAGTTTCGCCGCCAATCGCTCCGCAATGCGCGGACCAATTTTCTCGAAAATCTGTTTCTCGGCTAAGTCCTTGCCGTAGTCAATCCCCGCGGCTGCCGCCGCCGTTTTCCACATTTCGATTCGTTCGTCCGCTTCGCGCGTTTCAAACCCATAGAGCAAAGTGAGCCGCTGAATCAATCGCAAAGTAATCACCGTGAGGATGCTGGCGTCTGGCAGAAACGTGATCATGCCGCCCAGGCCGAATCCCGCGCCTTGCACCAGCGCGAGCCGCTCCGCGTCGCGGATCAGTGCCGCCGCAATAGCATCCAGCCTCTCGATGGGAACATCCCTCATGCGCGCGAAATGCGGAACCCACAATCCGTGCTTGTTTGCGAGATGCCGCCGGAACTCTTCGGGATCAATTTCGAACGATTGCATCCCCTGGAGCACACCAAGACGCAAGAAACGCCGCACCGTGCGGCGCGCAAAAGATCCTTTCGCCGGATTATGTAACTTAGCCATCCCTCTTAGCATCTTACGGCGGTCGTACGCGGCGTTCAATCGGCTTTCGGCAGGGTGTGCTTTCGCGTCGTTACTAGCGGCATACTGGTATTGCCTGCCACGCGGCAGCAAAACGTAAGTCCTACTTGACGCCGAAACGCTTTTCGGTAAACTGCATTTTTCCTTATGGCCACGGCTGCACAATTCGTTCCTGCAGACACGCTGCACGAACTCGACTATCCGCAGCGCGAAGCCGCTTTCTTCTATGGCCTATTCCTGCGCGGCCATTCCGCCGACAAACTGCGGCAGGATATTGAAGTGCCCAGCGCTGTTCTTGCTAAGTGGCACCGCGAAGCAGAGCGTGATCCGCAACTCAAAGACGTCTTTACGCGCATGCTGGACTACCGCCGCCACGTGCTGGCCATCTTCGATGCCCTCGTTGGCACCGACTGCCAGCCGCAGCGCGTTCAGTAGACCGTCAGAATCCAAAGCTCTTCTTCCGCGAGAACGAAGTCATTGGCCTCTTTTCAGACTCTCCTTCCCAAATAACTATCCCTGTACGTTGGTTCAGGTCAAAAATCGTCAGGCAACCAAAACTAGGAGCGTGAGGTCTAAGCGAGGACGGGGGACAAGTGTCAGAAAATGCAGGGGATTCCGGCGATTGACGGGGGGCTTGTCCGGGGGTTAGAATTCCATCGTCCTAAAGCTTGAGGTGTCTCTATGTCACGGGTAGTACGGACCGTTGTCGCTTCGATTTTTTCTCTCGTCATTTCCCTGCCGCCGGCTTTCCCGCAAGAGGCTCAGGATCCCAACGCCACTCCCGCTCCCAAGAAACTTGACAAAGACACCAAGCGCAAAATGAAGCGCACGCTGAAAGAGCTCGACAACGCCTACCGTCAGTGGCTGACCGAGGACGTGACCTACATCATTACCCCCGACGAGCGAAACGCCTTTCTTCAATTGGACACCAACGAGGAACGCGAGCAGTTCATCGAGCAATTCTGGCTTCGACGCAGCAACAATCCCGATCTGCCGGACAACGATTTCAAAGAGGAACATTACCGGCGGATTGCGTATGCCAACGAGCACTACGCTTCCGGAATCCCGGGCTGGAAGACCGACCGCGGCCGCATGTACATCATGTGGGGCCCACCTGACGAAGTCGACTCCCACCCGACAGGTGGCACTTACGACCGTCCAATGGAAGAGGGCGGCGGCTCCACTTCGACTTATCCCTGGGAGACCTGGCGCTGGCGCTACCTCGAAGGCATCGGAGAGAACATCATCTTGGAATTCGTCGATCCGAGTGGCTCGGGTGAGTATCACATGACCATGGATCCCTCGGAAAAAGACGCGCTCTTACACGTCCCAGGGGCTGGTCTAAGTTTGCTCGAATCGATGGGCATGGCCTCCAAGACGGATCGCTTCACGCGCTCGGACGGCACAAATCTGCCGAAGACCATGGGCGGCACGCCGGCCAGCATGGATGAGTTTAACCGCCTGGAGCTTTTCGCTAAGGTTCAAAAGCCACCCGAGGTCAAGTTCAAGGACCTCGAGTCGATAGTGACTCACCGCATCGTGCGTGACCAGATGCGCTTTAACTGGCGCACCGATTATCTCAAGGTTACAAACGACACCGTTCTGGTTCCCATCACCATCCAGATCCCCAACAACCAGCTTTCTTTCCAGTCTAAAGAAGGAATTCACTCCGCGGTCATTAATATCTTCGGACGCGTAACCACACTTACCGGCCGTATCGTACAAACCTTTGAGGAGTCTGTGAGCCGCGACTTCCCGGACAGCCTGTTCCAGCAATCTTTGAAATTGCAGTCTATTTATCAGAAAGCCGTCCCGCTACGCCCGGGTCTCTACCGGCTCGACATTGTCCTGAAAGACGTTCAGAGCGGAAATGTCGGCGCGGTGAACAACCGCCTGGCAGTGCCCCGATATGACGATGAGAAGCTGGATGCCAGCTCCCTCATTCTTGCCGATCAGATCGAGCACGTTCCCGCCAAGCAAGTCGGTACCGGGCAGTTTGTTCTGGGTTCCTCCAAGGTTCGGCCGCGCCTGGAGGGCGATTTCGCGACCACCGACAAACTCGGCATCTACATGCAGGTCTATAATCTGAAACCGGATGACGCCACGCATAAGTCCCGCGCAAATTTCCAGTTTATCGTTAAGCGCGGCAATGACCCTGTGCAGGGCATGCAATTCAAAGAAACTTCCGACGACCTGAAGCAAACGGGAGAGCAGGTGACCATCGAGCGGTTTCTGCCGCTCGCCACCCTGCCGCCGGGCAAGTACACCCTGGAAGTGGACGCTACCGACGTGCATTCGAATCAAACCATTTCACGGACAGCGGATTTCACGGTGAAGGCGCCGCAGGAAGTCAAAACGACGGCGAGCGCCAAACCCAGCGGGAGGTAGCAACGTGAAACAAGGGCGACTCCGAACCCTGGGGGCCCTGGTCCTAACCGTCGCGGTTTTCCCCTTTGCGGGTAAACCGGCCGCGGCGCAAGCTAAACCGTTGGTGGGCAAGCTTGCGGGGGTGGTGCACGACAGCGCTGGAACGCCGCAGATGGGCGCGAGTGTGGAGCTGTACCCTGAAACGGGTGTCGGCCCTGCTTCACGAAGCCTGCTGACGAACACTCGCGGCATGTTCCAAGGCGAAAAGCTGACGCCGGGACTCTACACGCTGCGGGTAACTCTTGCCGGTTTTCTACCCTCCCTCGAAAAGCACGTCCGCGTAGCCGCCAATCTGACCACTGTCGTACGCGTCGAATTGCAGTCCATGTACGCTTCCCTGGACCAATTGCGGCGGATGCCTTCCGGTTCCGCAAGCAATCCGGACGAATGGAAATGGGTGCTGCGCTCGGCAGCCTCCATGCGTCCCGTGCTGGAATGGGTCGATACGCCCGATTCCAGCTTGACGACGCTGAGTGTCGAGAATCGGCGACCTGATGTGCCGCACGTTCGAATGGAATTCACGAACGGAGCGCGCCGCCCTGTTTCCGCCTCCAATATTGCTCCGACACCGGCCACCGCCGTTGCCTATGACCACAAGTTGGGAGTCGCGGGCAGCCTGATCTTCGCTGGGCAAATGAGTTATGACGAAGACACACCTGGCGGCGGCATCGCGACGGTCTGGATGCCAACGGGAACTCTGGGCGCCGGCCCGCACACAGCGCTGGTGATGCGGGAAGCCAAAGTCGCTCCAGAGGGGCCAAGCTTCAGAGGCGTGCGGCTGGACCAAGGCGGTGCCTTCGCCCTCGGTGATCGCCTTCTCTTGCGCTACGGCGGCGAATACGTTTTGGTGGGACTCGGGACCGCGGCTTCATCGCTGCGTCCCCGCGCGGAACTCAGCTACCGGATTTCCGATGGCTGGAGCACGGACTTTGTTTTCGCTTCTATGCCGAGCGGACCCGGCCCCCTGGAGGCAACCGGGACCCAGTCCAGCGAAATGCTGACGGCGGCTCTGAATGAACTCGACGCCTTTCCGGCGCTGCTTTACCGCGATGGCCATCCCGTTTTACAGAATGGACTGCATGAGGAAATAGCCGCAAACCGCAAAATCGGCGCACACGGGTCGTTGCAGTTCGCCGGATTCCACGACGACAACCGGCACGTGGCAGTCTATGGCCAAGCTGATGACGCTCTTCCCACCGCGGATTATTTCCAGGATTATCTCTCCAACCGCTTTGCTTATGACGGAGGCGCTTCCGGGAGTTGGGGAGCGCGCGTTGCGTTTCGGCAGAAGATTGATGGCGATACGGAATTGACGGCTGTCTATTCCTTCGGTAGTGCTCTTGCGCCCACCGGGGATATGAACGATCTGCTGCGTAATGTCCTGCACTCCGTTCCGATGCACTCGGTTGGGACAGGAATCTCCGGCAAACTGCCCCGCTTCGGAACGAAGGTCCAGGCGGGATACAAATGGATCAGCGGGTCGCTGGTTTCGCGCTTGGATGGGTACGGGGAATCCCTCTACCAAATGGATCCCTATTTCCATGTGATGATACGCCAGCCGCTTCCGAAGTGGGCTTTGGGAAGATGGGAGGCCATCGCAGATTGCGACAACCTGCTGGCACAAGGGTACGTTTCTGCGAACAGCAGGGATGGCCACGTCGTCCTGATCCCCGCTTTCCGGACGTTCAGGGGTGGCTTGAGCGTGCAATTTTAGCCATTTTGGGGTTCTCAAAAGCTGTATCTACCCTCCCAGAAATTGGATGAAAAGGAATTCCCCAGCTTCTAGCCCGCCTAACATGTTGAACGGAAAAGAGTTCGCCAGGCGACGACCTACCAAAGAGTGGAAACTCGCTTGCACTCGGTTTACTACACTAGGGTGTCGCCGAGATCTATGAAACAGAACCTGCGTGTAAGTCTTGGGGCGGTGGTGCTGGCGCTAACAACGCTGGCGGCGGTCATCTTTGCCCTCTTGAACTTTGACCAGCGCAGCCGCTATGCAGTCGTTTACGATGGGGTGACCTGGCTGGATACCGACCATGGCGTCCAGGCGCGTCATGTGGCGATCAATACTCCAGGTAGCTTCGCCGGAATTCGCGCTGGCGACGTTCTCATAAGCTTCAACGACACGACTGTCTCGCGGGCCACCGATGTTGCGCGGCGGCTGGACCGCGCCGGCCTGTGGTCTAAGGTGCGCTACAAACTGGCACGGAACGGCCAGGAGTTCGAGACGCCGCTGGTAACCGCGCCGGCAGAAAAGCCCCTGGCCACTGAGAATTACCTTCGCGTTGTTGGCCTGCTGTATCTCTTCATCGGCCTGTTTATTTTTGCGCGCCGCTGGAACGCTCCCCGTGCGGTGCATTTCTACGTCTTCTGTCTAGCTTCTTTTATCCTTTGGTCGTTCCACTTCAGCGGCAAGCTGGACGCGTTCGACTGGGAAATCTATTGGTCGGAGATCGCTGCGCGCCTGCTCGTTCCTGCCTTGCTGCTTCATTTCGCTTTGGTTTTTCCGGGACGCACGGAAACCAAGCTGCGCGCCACTTCAAAATTGTTGTTCGTTTATCTGCTCCCCGTGGCGCTTCTTCTGATCCACGTCAGCACGGCCCTAAATGCCTTGGGGTTTGTGCCGTGGCTGGCTGCTTACCTGTTGCTCGACAAAATTGAGCTCGGCTACCTGGCCATTTCCTTTTTGGCTGCAGGTTTTGTTTTCTACAAGAATTATCGTGCGGCGCCCTCCGGCGTGCTTCGGCAGCAATTAAAATGGCTCACCGGAGGAACGTTGGTCGGCAGCCTGCCCGTCGCGTTCCTGTACATCTTTCCTCGCGTGATTGATGCAACGCCGCCCGCTTGGCTCAAACTCTCTGTGCTAAGCCTGGTGCTCATTCCGCTGTGCTTCGGCTACGCCATCATTCGTTATCGCTTGATGGACGTGGACATTATCTTCAAGCGCGGATTGGCGTACACGGCGGCGACGGCGGCCGTGGCCACGGTTTATTTCTCGCTCGTTGCCCTGATTACTTATCTCTTCCACGCGCAAACCACGGGTCCAGTCGGCGGGATGATCGCTATCGTCATCGCCGCGTTCTTGTTCCAGCCTTTCCGCGAGTGGATTCAGGCGCGCTTGGACCGGTTCTTCTATCGCGACCGCTTGGATTACCGCCGCACGCTGATCGAATTTGGCCGCACCCTGACCAACGAAGTACGCCTCGATCCAATGCTGGGTTCTGTGATGGACCGCATCTCCCAGACGCTGCTGGTGGATCGCTTGGCAATTTTCGTGGAGCACCCCGAGCAGCCTGGCCGCATGCGCATTGCGCGCTCCATGGGCGTGCGGCTATCGGAATCCTTAGACTTGAGCTTCCTCGATCCGGTCCGGCCTGAATTCGCGCGCGGGGCGCTCTTTTTCGAATCGCCCCGCGCAGCGAAAGATGTGAGCGACTCCGTGCGGCGCACGCTGGAGCAATTGGATTTGAATTATTTTGTTCCTTGCCGCATTCGCGAACACACTGTAGCCGTTCTTGGCTTGGGCAAAACCGTCGACGGCGATTTTCTCTCAAGCGATGACGTCGAGCTTGTGGAAACAATCGCCGGCTATGTAGCGGTCGCTCTGGACAACTCGCAGCTTTACAGCTCGCTCGAGCAAAAGGCGCTCGAAATCGCGCGGCTCAAGGATTTCAGCGAAAACATAGTGGAATCTTTAAATGTCGGCGTGCTCGCCGTGGATTTGGAAGGCATCGTCGAGTCCTGGAACACGCGCATGGAACAGCTGTTTGGAGTTTCACGCCAGCACGCGTTGGGCCGCCAGCTTAGTTCTCTGTTACCGCAGGAATTGGCGCAAGAAATCGCGGCGCGCGGTGACCAGGAACAGATCACCGGCATCTATAAACAGAGATTGCACCATCAGGGAAGAACTTTGACTCTGAACGTTTCCATTACTCCGTTGGTCAGCAAATCGAACGAACGTATCGGGCGGCTTTTGCTGTTCGACGACGTGACCCAGCGCGAGCGCATGGAAGAACAGATGTCGCAGACGGAGAAGCTGACTTCGCTCGGCTTGCTTGCCGCGGGTGTGGCGCACGAAGTTAACACGCCGCTGGCCGTCATTTCCAATTACATCCAAATGTTGGCCAAGCAGATGCCCGAAGGCGATCCGCGCCAGGCCCTGATCGAGAAAATCGTGAAGCAGACGTTTCGCGCCAGCGAAATCGTAAACAATCTGCTGAATTTCTCGCGCACAGGCGCAGCGGAAGTTTCCAATATCGATGTAAACCGCGTCGTCGAGGAGACTCTTTCCCTGGTGGCCCACCCCATGAAGACCGCCCGCATCCAGATCGTCAAGGAGCTGAGCGAGCCGTTGCCGCCCGTGAATGGATCCGCCAACAAGCTGCAACAGGTCTTCCTGAATCTCTTTTTGAACGCGCGCGACGCCATGCCCGGCGGCGGAATGCTGGAAGTCCGTACCAGCGCGCACAATGGCAGCGTGGAAATCGAGATTGCCGACACTGGCGCGGGAATCGCTCGCGAACACATCCACCGCATCTTCGATCCGTTCTTCACTACGAAGGCTAATGGCCGCGGCACGGGCCTGGGCCTTTCCGTGAGCTACGGAATCATCAAGGAACATGCGGGAAAGATCGATGTGCGCTCGACTCCGGGAAAAGGCACTTCCTTCCATGTGGAGTTCCCCGCGGCCAGGAAAGCGGCTCATGTCTAAGGGTTCCATCCTCGTCGTCGACGACGAATCCGAAATCCGCGAGGGCCTGGAACTTCTCCTGAGAGGCGAAGGCTACGGCGTAGCCAGCGCCGAAACCGGTGAATCCGGGCTCGCCAAACTCGAAGAACATCCCTTCGATCTTCTGCTGCTCGACGTCAGCCTGCCCGACCGCAACGGGCTCGACATGCTGAAAGAGATCCACCGGCGCGATCCAGACCTCTCCGTTGTTTTGATCACCGCCTATGGCTCGATCGACATGGCGCGCGCCGCGTTCAAAAACGGCGCCATGGACTACATCACCAAGCCATGGACCAACGATGAATTGCTGGCGCAAGTGGCGCAGGCCGTGGAATCGCGGCGGCTGCGGGACGAAAATCTTCACCTGAAACGCGCGCTCAAGCAGCGCTTTAATTTCCCGAACATCGTGGGCAAGAGCGACAAGATGCAAGTGCTTTTGGATCTCGTCGCGCAAGTCGCGCCTTCGCGCTCAACCGTGCTCATCAGCGGCGAGAGCGGTACGGGCAAAGAACTCATCGCCAAAGCGCTGCACTCGGCTTCTTCGCGCGCGGACAAAGCCTTTGTGCCCGTGAATACCGGGTCCATCCCGGTTGATCTTCTCGAATCGCAGCTCTTCGGCCACGTGAAGGGTGCATTCACCAGCGCAGTAGCTTCAAAGAAGGGCCTCTTCGAAGTTGCGGACCAGGGCACCATCTTCTTCGACGAAATCGCCACCATTAGTCCGGAAACCCAAGCCAAGCTGCTGCGCGTGATTCAGGAGCGCGAGTTCATGCGCTTGGGAGGCACCGAGCAAATCAAGGTGGATGTGCGCATCGTTGCTGCTTCGAACGTCGATTTGCTTACGCTCGTGCGTGAAGGCCGCTTCCGCGAAGACTTGTTTCATCGCTTGAACGTTATCCATCTGCGCATTCCGGCCCTGCGTGAGCGCCGGGAGGACGTGCCGCTTCTGGTTGGACACTTCCTCGAGCGCTACTGCAATGAAAACAACCGCGCGCTCCTGCAGTTCACGCCCAACGCGATGAAATTGCTCATGGACTACGACTGGCCCGGCAATGTGCGCGAACTTGAGAACGTTGTGGAACGAGCTGTCGTGCTTTCCACGCAGAGCCGCATCGACGTGGATCTGCTCCCGGAAAACATCCGCAGTAAGGAGATCGTGCGCGGCGTGCGCTTGCAGCTTTCCGAATTTGTTCCGCCGCTGCCGGGGGAGCCGGGGGCGCGAACCGCGGCCGACAATTCGCAGCCTTCGCTCTTTCAAATCATGGACGAGGTAGAGCGCCGCATTATCGTGGATATGCTGGAGCGCACCAACTGGAATCAGACGGAAGCTGCGGAACGCTTCCTGATCCCGCTCTCGACCCTGAATCAGAAAATCAAGCGGCTGGGGATCGACGTGCGCCGGCGCGGCCGCGGCGACGACAGCTTTACCGCCACCTCCGGGAAGTAAGCGCCCCTGTCGCTCTGCTCTTTCGCCTTCACACCCCCGGCCGAGTGCGGAATGCGTCAGTTTCGCGTTTGCCCGTCATACAGGACGAATTTTCTGCGAAGGGATAGCGGCCCCGAGCTTGTTCACAAGCGGACCGTGAGGCGTCGCCGTTAGCGGGCGACGTGTCGAACGATCCAGGAGGCTATGAGCATGAAGTATGCTGGAGCTTGCGGCGCTTCTTTGCGAGTCGCTTCTTCATCGACCTGCATGGTTTCGTTCCCTGGAAACATCATTTCGTGATTCGCATTCTCAACCACCGCATACTGGATGTTCGGCAATTCCAGGGCAAGCGACTGCAGGCGTTTCACTGACTCTCCGACGGGCACCCATGGATCTGAGTCTGCGTATAGAAATAAGAGCGGAACTTTGGTCTGGTGAACTGCGGCAATTGGATCGTCATCCAAGTCCTTGCGGCTCGGGTCGTCCTCTGGATCATTCGTGAGCTGAGATGCTTTTGGCAGATATGCGATGTCAAACCAGGGCTTTGCCTCAGCTCTGCGCAACGCCTCCACCGCCTCATCTCGCGAGCTTTTTCTGTGGAGATACCCGGTCCACGCCTCTCGCGCGGCGA
>Ga0126378_10000429_pt1 | contig 31318 bp, 22 predicted proteins | sample PanSoiMetPlot_23_FD_92587 | JGI IMG/M metagenome (GOLD analysis project Ga0126378, IMG submission 92587) | Tropical forest soil microbial communities from Panama - MetaG Plot_23 | ecosystem: Environmental > Terrestrial > Soil > Tropical forest > Bulk soil | place: Panama | collected 2016-02-17
CGCATTCATCGCGTTCATCGCATTCATTGCGTTCATCGCGTTCATTGCGTTCATCGCGTTCATCGCATTCATCGCGTTCATCGCGTTCATCGCGTTCATCGCATTCATCGCGTTCATCGCATTCATCGCGTTCATCGCGTTCATTGCGTTCATCGCGTTCATTGCGTTCATCGCGTTCATCGCGTTCATCGCATTGCTCGCTGCCTGCTTCGTCGCTCCCAACTCCTCCCCTGAGGGATTCTGCGCGTCGCTCTTGGGGTGGAAGCCGCAAGCGGCCAGGGTGGTGAGCACAGCGATGCATGAACATGCATACAGCCGCAGCGCTGGCTTGAGTGTTTGAGCATTCATCGACGTTCTTCCGCGTGTAGAGTCCGAAAAATCTGTTCTCCCGGATCCCTGCAAGCGATGCGCCGGTCGAACGCGGAACAAAAGCGTTGTTAAAACGGGCGACTGGAATTGTCGCACGCAATGATACATGAGAACGATTTGTTTCAAACCGCGCACGAATCGCTCATGCGATTGCGCACGGCGAAGTCACAACCAAATGCGGTTCCGCGCACCACGGGGCGCTTTTGCGAGGGAGCGCACGGACGGCCATGTCCGACTTCTCTACGATGCGTGCTCTTGCCCCGAGATCACTCGCCCAATACTTGTAAGGATGGACGTTCGAAAAGTGCAGTGGAACGAAGCTAACGCGGGGCCCGCGTCAAAGTCATTCAGGTCGAGATGCCCGGCGTTAGATTACAGGCCAGCGTTGCTCACGAACCAAGAGAGATCGTAGGGCGGACCTGGGATCTGGCTCCTCGCCGATGGGTCCGTAGCAACGATGTATAAATCCTGGTCGACGACTTGGAATGCGCAGTTTGCCTGACCCTGGCACGCGAGTTGCCAATTGCTGCCGGATTTATCGCAACTGCCGCCTGAGCACGACCACCAGTCCTGGGGCGTCGTATCCACCCTCTGCGCCGCAGTTACCTGTCCGCAGAACAACTGTCTGCAACGAGCGCCGCCAGGCAGGGCGGGACAGTCGCTAGCGGGGCCCCAGAACCATAGGTCGGAGGGGTAGCCGAGGATGAAGCCCCCAGAATAGCGGTAGGACAATGCAATCGCTCGGTGGCTTACCGTGCTTCCGTTTTGTTGGCAGAGGTTCCAGGTGGGGCAGCGAAACCCCTGATAGTACCCCAGATTGGCTGCAACCCGGTACGGTGTGGTTGTCAGGTAAACGGAATTGTATGCGGACCCGTTGTAAGGAGCCTTCGACCAATCGTAAATCATGTTGTGGAAGAAAGCGGACTGCATTTTCGGGAGTGCCCAGTCCTTCGACCAGGAACAAACTCCGAAGGAATCGGCTGAGTCGTACCACCCGGCGGTGAGGTCGACCAGCCCGATGGGCTGGTCGGTGCCCGAGCCGAGCGTGCCGTTGCTCGACGTATCCTGATACATCCCAAAGTAATTGAAGCAGCGACAGGTTGAATCGGTGCTGGGATTGCATCCGGAGAAGCAGTCGCGGGTTTCAGCCTCAGCCTCGTTCAGCTCGCTCGAATTGAGGGCGGCGAGGGCCCGCGGGTCGACGCGAGTGCCCGGATGGGCATTCATGTAGTCCAATAGCGTGCGCGTGTTGTGCGGGCTGATGGCTACTCCCATCCGGTTCGTCGCCGTCTTTATCGCGACTCCGGCGATCCAGTCTCGCGCCCTGCTGCTTCCGTCGGCATGGTAGTCGTTGGGGTTGAGGTTCCACTGATAATCCAGAGCAAAGCCGGTCTGCTGACCAGCTGGAATTCGCGCTGCGACTGTGCCGAGAATTCGACTGAACTCCCAGTGGTGATCCCAAGTATTGCCGCCCCAGTTGAGCTGGTTCACGACGAAGGTTCGCGGCGACGAGGCGCCTGCGGGATACGCGGCAGGGGTACTGGCCACGCCCACCACGCCTTCTCCGAGGGTTCCGGAGCCGCAGAACCACTTCGAAATGCCATCGCCCGGATCGACGAGCTTGAGACACATGTAATCGAAAGCGCGTCCCCCCAGGCCCGCCGCACCGTTGGCGTCACCCTCAAAGGAGACAATCGGCGCGTTCCAAGGCTGGAGCTCTTGCCCGTAATAGTCATAGGCAATTGGTGAGAGGAACGCCGGGCGCACCACTCGGTTGCTGCAGGCGATGGCGAAGCCCAGGTACACGCGATGGAGAACCCAATAGCCATCCGAGTTTTGCACCCATACGACCGCGTCGCTTCCGGCTGGGCAGCCGTCACCATCCGCGCAAACCACTTTCTCAAAAGTGTTGCTCAACGTCTCGAACTTGGGCAGGCCATAGGTGATCGTTTTTCCGAATTGAAATGTATCGAATGAGGCAACCGGGCACTGAGCATCGATCTGCGCCGGCGTCAGCTGGCTCAAGTCGCTGGTGCTGAGAGAATCGGCTGGTGCCGAAGACCCGCCAAGCTGCAAGCCGCCGAGGCCCAGCATCGCGTTCATCGCATTCATCGCGTTCATCGCATTCATTGCGTTCATCGCGTTCATTGCGTTCATCGCGTTCATTGCGTTCATCGCGTTCATCGCGTTCATCGCATTCATCGCGTTCATCGCATTCATCGCGTTCATCGCATTCATTGCGTTCATCGCGTTCATTGCGTTCATCGCGTTCATCGCGTTCATCGCGTTCATCGCGTTCATCGCATTCATCGCGTTGTCCGCGCCCCGCTCCTGTGAGCTTATCGATGGAGCGTCGAGGTTCGGGGTCCAGCCGCAAGCCGCCAAAGTCATACCAAGGCTTGCCACAGCGGTTGAGAAGCAGAGCCGTCGATTGCTCTTCCGCATCGACGAAAATTCGGTAGACATGTGTGTCTCCAGAGTTAAAAACCTTTTCGGTTTCTTGTTTAGCAATGGACGGGCCACGTCTCGGTTGAGCAATTGACCTGAGAATCCGCGGCGTTGAAAAATACGAATACATGTATACATGCTTGAAACATGCGCGACTTGCGCCGGCTCGTTCTCAGCCGCTTGAGATCGACAGTGCGCAATGCTGGGGCGGCGCAGGAGCCCCGCCGAGAGCCAACGTTGGTCAACCGAGGCGCGGATCGATCGCTGGTCCGCAAATCTCACCTGATGTCGGAAGCTGTGGTTTACGCCGCGTTTGCAAATGGACGCCGCGCGCAGTTGGCGTTTCCACGCCTCGTTCGGTCTCGTAGAATCACTTGGTTTGCGCTGCCTAAATTGCGGGCGACGGCTGAGAAAGCCGGATGCCTCCTGCCCTGTTCACGGATCGATGCCCGCCGTTCCTCCCGCATCGGAGGAGCCGCACGCGCCAGATCAACCACCTGAGCTGCCGGGTTATCGGATCAGCGGGGTATTGGGGCGCGGGGGACATGGAATGGTGTACGCCGCGGAGCGCGAATCAGACGGGCTTCGCGTCGCAATCAAAACCGCGCGGTACGATCAGGCTGGAGCGAGCGAACGCCTGGTTCGCGAAATCGAGCACCTTAGAGCAGTGGCCCCGCCGTACGTGCCCGCGGTGCATCACTCGGGCCAGCTGGCCGACGGCACCGCCTTTGCGGTGCTCGAATTCGTCGTCGCCCCCACGCTCGCGGACGAGCTGACCAACGGCGCGGTCCCGTTCAAACCAGACGCGTTCAAAGTGCGCGCGGATGCGATGCTTTCCAGCATCGCCGCGATCCATGCGCGCGGCCGCGTCCACTGCGACCTCAAGCCGGAGAACATCTTCATCGAATCGCCGCCGGTTCGCGCCCGAGTGTTTGACTTTGGCCTCGCTCGCCTGGGCTCAGACGCCGGCGGAAGTGCACCGGTGGGGATTGAAGGAACCGCCGAATACATGTCCCCGGAACAATGCCGCGAAGACGCCGCGCTGGATTGCCGCGCGGATCTCTACGCGCTTGGGGTCATCTTCTACGAGATGCTTACCGGCGCCGTGCCCTTCTTCGGAACGGCGGCTGACGTGCAGGAGAGCCATCGCAGCAAGCGGCCTCCGCGCCCTTCCACCCTGGTGCCGGTGCCGCCGTCGATCGAAGAGGTGGTGCTGCGTTGTCTGGCCAAAGAGCCGCAACAGCGCTTCGGCAGCGTCGCTGAGCTTCGCACCTCGCTGGATGCGGCAATGGCTCGCGCGAACGAAGCCCCGGCCGCCGCTGCCGCGCCCAAGGCCTCTTCACCCGCGGCGGCGCCGACGCGCGAGAAGCGCACCATGGGAATGGTCTTCTTCGCCAGCTCGAGCGACGCCGCGTCGATCCAATCGGTGCTCACGTCTTTCGGCGGCCACCTGGCGCATGCCGCCGGCGGCTCGTACGTCGGCGTGTTCGGCCACGAAACCGGCGACAATCCCGCGCGCCGAGCATTGCTCGCCGGAAGGGCGCTGATCGGTCGCAATTTGACCGAGCGCGCGCTGGTGGACTTGGGACAAGTAACCATCCAGCCGCGACCCGGCGGCGGCAAGCGCTACATCAGCGCCCTGTTCACTCGCGCGGACCGCTTCCCCAATGCCTCCGATCCAGGTGGCGTGCTGGTGACCGAGGCCTCATCCAAGATGCTCGACGATCTCGCCACCGTGCCGATCGCCGGGCGGCCGGGTGTCTTTCGCGTCTCCGCCGCCGGAGATCAGGTTCAGGAGCAGGCCACCATCGTCAAGCAGGGCGCGGGCCCGCTGGTTGGACGCGATGACGTGCTCGACGCATTGGTGGCCAGCGCGCGCGGCGCGCTCGAGCGCAAGGTGCCGACGATCGCGACGGTGATCGCCGAGCCCGGCCACGGAAAGAGCCACCTGTGCGCGACGCTGATCGAGCGCCTGCAGGCGACTTCGTTCGGCGGGCAACTTCTCCAGCTGCGCGCGCGCGAGCCGGTGGGCGGCGACGCCGATCAAACTCTGCGCGAGCTGCTCACCAAAGTGCTTCGAATACCATCCGATCACCCGAGCGACGGAGGGCACACCCTGCTCGCCGACAGGCTTGGCCCGGAGCTCGGAAAGGAAGTCTGGCCCGGAGTGGCCCTGGTGTTTGGCTGGGTGGCTGCCGATGCGCCGGAGTTGCGGGGGCTGGCGGCGGCGCCGGGCGTCCTCCGAGCGGCAGCAGCGCGCGCCGCGGCCGCCGCGCTGAAGCGATGGGCGAGCGAAAAACCGCTGCTCTTCGTCCTCGACGACGCTCAGTTCGCGGACGAAGCGACCCTCGACGCGATCGAGCTGGCCACCCTGGCGGAAGCCAACGCTCCGATTTGGACCTGCGTTCTTGGGCGGCCTGCGTTCGAGAGCGGGCGCCCCAATTGGGCCGAGCGCTGCTCTGAGCGGCAGATGGTTCGCCTCGGACCTCTGAGCGCCGAGTCCGCGGTGGAGCTGTGCCGCACGCTGCTGCTGCCGGCGCAGAATGTTCCAGCGGATGCCATCCAGAGGCTGGTCGACCGCACGCACGGCGTCCCCCTGCTCCTCGTCGAGCTGGTTCGCGCCCTCAAAGGGGAAGGGCTGATCCGCCAGGACAACCGGACCCGCGCCTGGTACTTGGCAACCGACGAGCTGAATCGCCTTCCCGACCTTCCGCTGGTGGAATGGCTGGCGAGCCGCGAGCTGGAATCGCTTTCGCCCGATCTCGCCGCCCACGCCAGGCTCGCGGCATTGCTCGGCGCCGAATTCAAGCCGATCGAAATCGCCGGCGTCGTCCAGGAGCTCGAACTCCGGGGAGGGGCGCAGGCCTTTCCGCTGGATCCGGCGGTAGGGACTCAACGCCTCCTGACCGGCGGCATCCTCATCGCGCGCCGGCACGGGCAATTGAGCTTCCGCCACGCTCTGGTGCGCGAGGCCGTCTACAAAGCGGTTCCGGAGGCGATGCGCCTTCCGATTCACGAGGCGGCGCTGGACTACTACCGCGGCGAGCGCTGCGAGCTCCCCGAGGGGGAACGGCTTCCCCGCCTGGGATTCCACGCCGCGCGGAGCGGACGCCGAGACGAGGCGATGGCGGCCTTTCTCTCCTTGGCCGAGCGGGCGCAAGCGCGGCACGCCTACCTCGAAGCGGAGTTGATGTACACCCAGGCGATCGAGCAGATGGCGGCGAATGGGCAAGCCAAGCGGATGTCCGCCTGTCGAGGCCGCGGACTGATGCGCTATCGCCTCGGCCGGTACGCAGATGCGTGCAAGGATTTCGAGATCGCCCGCGATACTGCGCATCAGTTGGAAAACTTCGAGACCGAAGTGGAGGTCCTGCTCGACGAAGCGACCGCTCTCGACTGGGCGGACGAGTACCGCCGTTCGAACGAGCTGGTGGAGAAGGCGCAGGCGCTGGCTGAACGTGCGAAGACGCCCTTAATCGACGCGCGGCTGCTGATGGGGATGGGGCGTTCGTCGTTTCGCTTCAGCCGCGACGCAGAGGCGGCGCAGCTGCTCGATCAGGCCGCGGAGCGAGCCGAGCCGCTCGGGGACGCCGGGTACGAAACGTTTGTCATCTCGTTGCTCCTTAATGGCTACGTGCTGGCCACCCTCGGACGGCTCGACGACTCGGAGCGAGCGTTCGATCGCGTCATCCCGCTGTGCGCCGAGCGCGGAGACAAGCTGCACCTCGGTGCGGCGGTGGGAAACCGATTCATGCTCTGGACGTGCCGCAACGAGAAGGACCGGCTGATCGCCGACCTCGAGCGGCTGCTTCAAATCTCGCGCGAGATGGGCAATGGCCGAATGGAGCAGCAGGCGCATTTTTACCTCGGAGTCTTCCAGCGCTGGCTGCACAATTTCGAGGAGGCGGAGAAACACGCTCGCCGGGCGGTGGAGATCGACGAACGGCGATTTGGCGAAGCGGCAAGGCCCGAGTCCCACCTTCTGCTGGCCCGGGTGCTCTCTGCGAGGGGGGAATCGACGGCAGCTCGCGCCATCCTCACCGAGATCCGCGCGCGCCAAGCCCGAGCGCGGGAGCGAAACGACCGCGAGATTGAGTTGCTCCCTTCCGAGGAGGCCTTCTTCACCATGGTGGATCTGGCGACCAGGCAGGCCGAGGACTCCGAATGGGACAGCCTGCACGCACAGGCCAGCAGCTGCTTGACCGGCCAGGACCTGATCGAAGTCCTCGAGATGCGCGCGCGAGCCGCTCAGCACCAACGAAGGCAGGCGCAGGCTCGAAAAGCTTTCGAGGAAGCGCTGGGAATCGCCAAGCGCGTCCCCAATGTGATGCGCGAGCGGATCGAGCGAGAGCTCGCCGCGATCGGCGCAGCGGAGGCGTGAGATGACGAAAGTGCCCGACGACACGGTTACCGAGGTCGCGCCCGGCATCAAAGCCGGAAGCCGGACCGGCTCGGCGTGCTTGCTGGTGATCAGCGGGGTGGCGATCGGCCGTTGTTTCAAGCTGTCCAAGCCGGAGACGATCGTCGGTCGGGGAGACGACGCAGACATCCTGATCGACGATGGAGGGATTAGCCGGCATCACGCCAAGCTCAAGGTAACCTCGAACAAGGCGTTCGTCGTCGAAGACCTCGGCTCGAAGAACGGCACCTTCTTCAAGGGTCAACGGGTGCAGCAAATTCTCCTGCATGATGGAGACCGCTTCCAGGTCGGCTCGAGCACCATCCTCAAGCTGACGTACCAGGACAACATCGAGGAGGAATTCCAGCGGCAGCTCTACGAATCGGCCACGCGGGACGGGCTCACCGGGCTGTTCAACAAAAAATTCCTCCTCGACCGCTTGGCCGCGGAATTCGCCTACTGCGCGCGCCACAAAGTCTCGCTCTCCTTGTGCATGTTCGACATCGACCACTTCAAGCAGATCAACGATCGATGGGGCCACGTGGCTGGCGATGCCGTGCTGGCGCAGCTTTCGCGCTTGGTAGACAAGGCCTCCCGCACCGAGGACATCATCTGCCGGTACGGGGGCGAGGAGTTCGCGGTTTTGCTGCGGGACATCGACGAGAAAAACGCCACCTGTTACGCCGAGCGCATCCGGCGTCGAATCGAAGAGTCGCAGTTCGCGTTGACCGACAAGGACGGTAGCCCGCAGTCGATCACCCTCACCATCTCGGGCGGAATCGCCACCGTGGGAGCAGCCCGCTTTGCGACGATGGACGACTTCATCGCCGCGGCGGATAAGCACCTCTATCAGGCGAAGCGGGCGGGGCGTAACCGCGTCAGCTCCGGAATCGGCGACTGAGCCCACCACGACGGACACTTACCTACGCTCTCCGTACCTGTCGTCCTCGCGCCGCTGATCTCGAGCAGGGAATGTTCGGCGCCGCATTTCGCTCAAGCTCGTAGATCATGCGAACATTGAATGCCTCGCCGAATGGCTGACGAGCCCACCAACACCGTTGCGCCGCAGCGTCCTGTCGTCTATCCGGACCGGCTGTCGTCCGGAATGAAGGCGGGCGACTACGTCATCGAAGAGGCGATCGCCTCGGGCGGCTGCGGGACGGTCTACCGAGCCAAGCACCAGGTGCTCGGGCGCCGCGCGGCGATCAAGGTTCTCAGCCGAGATCTGGCGGATTCGCGCGAGATGCTGAAGCGCTTCGAGCGCGAGGCCAAGGCGGTCAACCAGATTCAGCACCCCAACATCGTCGATGTGATCGATTTCAGCAGATTGGAAGACGGGCGGCCCTACTACGTGATGGAGCTGCTCGAGGGCGTGAGCCTGGGCGAGCTGATCAAGCAGCACGGGCGTTTCACGCCCGCTGAAGCCCTCGAGATCCTCGAGCCGGTGTGCGCCGCTCTGCAGGCCGCGCACGACAAGGGAATCGTGCATCGGGACCTCAAGGGCGGCAACATCATGATCGTCACCAAGGGCGATCAGAAGACAGTCAAGCTGCTGGACTTCGGAATCGCCAAGCTCATCCACCCAGAACCGGGCGAGGCCGGACTGACCACTGCTGGACGGCGCCTCGGCACGCCATCGGCGATGGCGCCGGAGCAGTTCCGCGGGGACAAAATAGACGCGCGCACGGATGTCTATGCGCTCGGCGTACTGCTCTACCGGATGCTCACTGGACAGCTTCCATTCCAGGGCGCGACCTCGGAAGAGATCGAACGCTCCCACCTGAACGCGCCGGCGCCGCCGCCGAGCCGCATTGCGCCGATCTCGCCGGCGATGGATGTCATCGTCCTGTGCTGCCTGGAGAAGAAACCCGAGCGCAGATACCCTTCGGCGATTGAGTTCATTGTCGCGCTGCGAGATGCGGTGGCGGCGCAGGACCCGCGCAAGGCGGCACAGAAAGTGCTCTCTCTCGGCGCGATCGCCATCTACGTCGAGGTTCGCACCGCGCCGCAAGCCCAGGAAGATGGGGATGATGCGCTGCTCGACGACTTGACCGCGGTGCTCGACACCGCGGAGCAGCGGATGCGCACCGGTGGGCTCTTGATTCCGCTTCAAACGGGCAGTGCGCTTTTGGGAGTGCTTTTGCTGCCGGATGACGCGGATCAGAACCGAGAGGAACGACAGCGCGCGTTCAACGTCGCGCTGCCGCTCTACCAGGAGCTCACCGCGCGACCCACAGCGGATCCGCGAATTCACGTCAACGTCTGCGTCCACGCCGACAAAGCGCTGATCCGCACCTCGAACCAAGGCCCGGAGATCGTCGGCGGAGCGATCCTCACCATCGGTTCCTGGGTGCCGCAGGAGGACGCGCAGGGCCTGTGCGCCACTCCCCGCGCTTGCGAGGGACTGTCCGGGCTGAGCACCGCCCCCGCAGGCGATCGGTACGTGACGGTTTCATGAGCGTCTCGCCTGTGCAGCGCGATCTGCCGATGCCGGTGGAGACGCCGCCCGTTTCTCTCCCCGATCTGACACCGCCGCGCGAGCTTACTCTGCGCGCCATCGTCGCCGGTTGTGGTATCGGCGCAGTGCTCGCGGTCGGCAACGTGTACATGGGTCTGAAGACGGGATGGGCGGACCAGGGAAACATCACTGCGTCGCTCGCGGGATTCGCCATCTTTGCCTTCGTTCGGCGCGTCGGGCGCGGCGGTTACAGTCCGCTCGAAAACAACATCACTCAGACCGTCGCCTCGTCTGCGGCGGGAATGTCCTTCACCGCGGGCTTGGTGAGCGCTTTTCCGGCGCTCAGCATGATGGGCCAGGCGTTTCCTTTCTGGGCGATCGGCGTCTGGGCGGTCGCGCTCGGGACGGCGGGCGTGCTCATCGCGCTGCTTCTACGCGACCGGCTCCTCGGCGTGGAGAGGCTTCCTTTTGCAAGCGGCATTGCGACCGCCGAGGTGATTGAAGCCCTCCACCGCGCCGCCCGCTCTGCGCTCAGACGGGCCCGGGCGTTGATCGGCAGCGGCGCAGCGGCGATGGCGTTGGTCTGGTTCCGCGACGGCCAGCCGGCCTTGATTCCGCAGGTGGCGGCGGCGCCGTTTCAAGTCGCCGGCGTGAGTGCGGAGTCGCTGGGCTTTGGGATCAACTTCAGCCCGCTGCTCTTGGGGACCGGTCTGCTGATCGGCCCGCGCAATGGAGTCAGCCTGCTGCTCGGCACCCTCGTGGCCTGGGCTCTTCTCGCCCCCCTCGCTCTGCATCAGCGCTGGGTGGGCAGCGTGGACTTTTCCGCTCTTTCCGGTTGGCTGTTGTGGCCTGGCGTAGCGCTGATGGCGTCGGCAGCGTTGACGTCGCTGTTTCTGCGCTGGGAGACGTTTGGCCGGGGCTTGAAGGACCTGGCGGAGCTGCGACCGGCGAAAGTCGGCGCCGGCTCGCCCGCAAGATATTTCTGGACCGCGCCGGTTGGCCTCGCGTTGGTGACCATCTTCGTTGGCTGGATCGCCTTTGGCCTCCACCCGCTGCTTACCGTGGTGGCGCTTCTGCTCTCCATCCTGCTCTCGAGCGTGTGCGCGCGTGCGACGGGCGAAACGGACATCGCTCCGGTGACCCAGGTGGGGCAGTTGTCGCAGCTCTCGGTTGGAATGTTGTCGCCGACCGTTGCAGGCAGCGTGCTTTCCGGAGCCGTCGTCTCCGGCGCAGCCGCCCAAACCGCGCAGACGCTTTGGTCGCTGAAGGCAGGCGCGTTGCTCGGAGCGAATCAGCGCAGCGTCATCCGAGCTCAGCTGGTGGGAATCGCGATCGGCGCACTGGTGGTGGTTCCTGCCTATCAGCTCGTCGTGCGAGCCTATGGCCTCGGATCCGCATCCCTGCCCGCGCCGGCGGCCGCGTCGTGGAAAGGGCTCGCAGGCCTGGTGCACTCCGGTTTCAAGGGCTTGCCGTCCGGAGCGTTGGCGGCGGGCGGCGGCGCTCTGCTCGTCGGCGTGCTGCTGGCGCTGCTCGAGCGCAAGATTCCCAGCCGATTCCTTCCCTCTGCGGTTGCAATGGGAGTCGGTTTTCTCGCCCCCGCTTCCTACGGCCTCACCATCGGGCTTGGCGCCGTCTTGCTCGGCGCCGCTCGCGCAGTCAATCCGCGATGGGCGCACACCTACAGCGATGCGATCGCCTCCGGGACGATCGCCGGCGAATCGCTGCTGGGCGTGTTGATCGCTGTCCTGCTCTCATTGGGAGTGCTGTCCTAGCGGCTGCATTCAACAACCGAGGTCTGAAGTGGTGGACGATATTTTCGATACCGAAGACACGGAAACCGGCGGACCGACGGAGGAGCTTCCTGAGGATCTGGCGGAGCACCGGGGGGATCATCCGTATCTCATCCTGGTTCGGGGCGACTCTTCGACGCGACTTTTCAAGCTCGAGAAGGTCGACACGATCATCGGCCGGTCGGGGAATGCGGACATCCCGCTTCGCGATACCGCGATCAGCCGGGAGCATTGCCTGGTCACCTGCCTTCCCGATGGACGAGTACGGCTGCGGGATCTCGGGTCAACCAATGGAACCTTCTACCGCGGCGATCGGATCGCCGAGGTGGTGCTTCGCGAGGGAGACAAGTTCCAGCTCGGATTGAACACGGTGCTGAAGTTCACCTACGAGGAGATCCTCAAGGAGGAGTTCCAGGAAGCGCTTTACACCGCGGCGATCAAAGACAGCCTCACCCAGATTTACAACAAGCGCGTCCTGATCGAGCAACTCAGGCTGGAATTCGTGTATTACCGCCGTTTCAAGCGGCCGCTTTCCCTCTGCCTGATGGACCTCGATCACTTCAAGCGGGTCAACGAGACCTGGGGGTATCAGGCCGGGGATCGCCTTCTGGCGTCAGTGGCGAAATTCCTGGCGGGATCAATGCGCGCGGCGGACGTTTTCGCCCGCTACGGCGGCGAGGAGTTCGCCGTCATTCTCCGCGAGACGGACCAGGAGCAGGCGGCCGTCTTTGCCGAGCGCATGCTGCGGGCGATGGAGGCGGCGCAGTTCACGGTGACCGATCGCAATGGCGATCCACAGACGATCAGCCTCACCATGTCACTGGGGATCGCCACGCTCCAGAACGAAAACTACGCCACGCCGGAAGAGCTGATCGAGCACGCGATCACCAGCCTTTCCGAAGCAAAGAGCTGGGGCAGAAACCGCGTGGTGATGCGGCCGGAGCTGAAGAGCGCGGGCTAGGCTCAGTTCGCGGGTTGGCGGGCGATTTCGGTCGACTTGTTCTTCGCGAAATTGCCGGCCTTGACGATGGTGATCTTCTTCGGATCCACGTAGCGGCGGAACGCCGCGGTCACTTGCTCGGGGCTCAAAGCGGAGATCTTCTGCTCGAGGTCCGAATCCCATTTGAGGGTGCGATCCAGGAAGAGGTACGAGGTGAGGGTGCCCGCCAAGCTGTTATCCTGGGCGCGAGAGAGTTGCCGCTGTTGGAGCAGCCCGCTCTTGCCCTTGCTCACTTCCTCAGCGCCGAAACCCTCCTTCACCGCGCGCTCGATCTCTTCTTGCCAAGCCTTCTCCAGCCGCGAGACGTTCTCCGGCGCGTAGATGGCAAAATTAGTGAACGTACCTTCCTTGTCCAGGGCGCTGACGTTGAGGCTGGAGAAGGTACCGTAGCTCAGCCCTTCCTTCTGCCGCAGGCGCGTTGCCAGCCGAGAGTTCAATTGAGCCCCGCCGAGCAGGTAGTTGGCGAGCACCAGAGCAGGATAATCCACGTCGTCATCGCGAACGTTGAGATTCATTCCCGCAAAGAAGACTGCGTTCGCCTTGTCCGGTGTCTCCAGAGCGGTGTTCTTCCCGGCGACGTCGATGTACTTGTTGACGATGCGGACGAACGGCTTCGGCGTCTTCCATGATGAAAACATGCTCGACACCAGCGCGCTCACCTCGGGGGCGTCGAAATCACCCACCACCGCCATTTGGCTGAAGCTCGCGCCGTAGAAATCCCGGTAGAAGCTCTTCACCTCCTCGAGCGTAACCGCCTTCAGCCCCGCGATTGTCTCGTCGATGGTCTCCGTGTACTGAGGATGTCCCTTGGGCCGCGGTTTGAGGTGACGGTTCAGCTCGATCGGAGCCAGGGCTTGCGGCTCCGACTTTGAGTTTTCGACTTGGGCCAGCCGCTCCCGCCGCAGCAGCTCGAACTCCTTGGCATCGAACGCCGGCTCGCGAAGCACCTCGCCGACGAGCTTGAGCACGTCCGCAAGCTGCGGCCGCTTGGCTTCGATGATGACGTTGGCGCTGGTCGGCCCGCCGAAGATGTTCACCCGCGCCTTTAGGCGGTCCAGCTCGTCCTTGATCTGTTCGCGTGTTTTGTTCTTCGTCCCACGCAAGAGCATTCCAGCGGCAACTCCCGCGGCCGTCTTTCGATTCGTCAGGCTCTGCTCATCGCCCAGATTGAGCGAGATGTGCGCCGTGACGACCTCCCCGTGCGTTTTCTTCGGCAACAGCGCCAGCTTCATTCCTCCCTGCAGCTGGCTGCGCTTGGTTCGCGCCTCGATGCTCGCCGGTGAGGCATCGAACTCCTCGCCGGCGGCGAGCGCTTCATCCCCCTTGTACTGCCGCAGGAGCTGGGCCACGTTCGGTGCGGAAGGCACGTCCGACCGGTCCGGGCTGTCCGTCGGAATGAACATCCCGAGCGTGCGATTCGACGGCTTTAAGTATGTGCTTGCGACACGCTGCACGTCGGAGGGGCTGACCTTCTTCAGTTGGTCGCGGTCCCAAAAGAGCAAGCGCCAGTCGCCGATGGCTGCCGACTCGCTCAGGATAATGCCCACCGTGTCCGAGGAGGAGAGCATCAGATCGATGTTCTTCAGAATTGAATTCTTCGCTCGCTCCACCTCCTCGGCAGTCACGGGCGTCGCTTTGGTTCCCTCGACGACCTCGAGCAGTGCGGCTTTGGCGTTGTCGAGCGAGTCCTCCTTGCGGACCTGGGCGAAAAAGGCGATCAACCCCGGCTCCCGCAGATGGCGGTTGCCCGCGCCAACGGAGGCCGCCTTCTTCGTCTCCACCAGAGCTTTGTGAAGCCGGCCCGATGGCGACGAGCCCATCGCTTCGGCGAGGACGCTGAGCGCGGCGCTGTCCGGATGGGAGGCGGCCGGGACGTGATAGGCTGCCATCAGCTGCTGCACGTCCCCCACGCGGCGAAGCGTCACTGTACGCTCGCCGTCCTGCGGCGGCTCCGCGGTGTACGTCGGGTAGATCTCCCGCTTGGGCGGAACGATTCTCCCGAAAGTGCTGTTGATGAGGCGCAGGGCCTTCGCCTCATCGAATTTACCGGCGACGATCACCATCGCGTTGTCTGGCTGGTAGTACTTTCGATAGAAGCCCTGCAGGCGTGCGATGGGAACGTTCTCGACGTCCGATCGCGCACCGATCGTATCCTTGCCGTAGTTGTGCCACTCGTAAGCTGTGGCGAAGACTCGCTCGTAGAGTATCCGCTGAGGACTGTTCTCCCCCGCCTCCATCTCGTTGCGAACGACGGTCATCTCTGAATCGAGATCCTTCTTGGCGATGAAGCTGTGCACCATGCGATCGGCTTCGAATCGGATTGCCCACTCGAGGTTCGCGTCGCTCGCAGGCATCGTCTCGAAGTAGTTGGTTCGGTCGAAGTTCGTGCTCCCGTTCCATCGCGCTCCGTGCTCCTGGAATGCCCCCGGAATGTTGGAGGTCGTCGGCGTGCCCTTGAACATCAGGTGCTCGAGCAGGTGGGCCATTCCTGTCTCACCGTAGGATTCGTGGCGCGAGCCGACGAAGTAAGTCACGTTCACGGTGACCGTGGGCTTGGACTGATCGGGGAAGAGGACGACCTTCAATCCGTTTGAAAGGTCGAACTCGGTCAGACCTTCGGCGCTGGCGACCTTCTTCGGCTCGGATTTGGGAGCCGCGGTCTTGCCTGGGCTAGCCTTGGACGCCGGGCTTGCCGCAAGGGCGGGCACAGACAACAGCAGGGCAGAACAGAAGGCGACAAGCTTCCGGCCAAAAAAAGATCGCACAAGGGTTCTCCTTGTAAAGGAGCCGCGGGGGGCGGCGGCCCTTCATACCTCGGAATGAGACTGTTTGTTCCCTGAAAGTCGACCGGAAAAAATCTGCAATTTTTCTCCTCCTTCGGGAAACCCTAAACGGAGCCTACGTCGCCTGTCTCGGGGATTGAGCGGGCCTCGGGTAGACGGAGCGCTCGCGAGACGGTATTTCCGCGTCTGAAAACCCGTGAGCTCGAACACCTCCGCCTCCGCTCCGATCGCCATCATCCCGGCGCGCTATGCGTCGTCTCGTTTTCCAGGAAAGCCGCTGGCGATGATCGCCGGCAAGACGATGATCGAGCACGTTTGGAGGCGATGCCAGGAGAGCGGCGCATTCTCGCGCGTGATCATCGCCACCGACGATGAGCGAATCGCCGACGTCGGATCGAGCTTCGGCGAGGTGGTGATGACTGCCGACTCGTGCCGAAGCGGCACGGAGCGCGCCGCAGAGGTGGCCCGACTGCTGCCAGATGGCCGCGCAATCGTCAACGTCCAGGGAGACGAACCCGCGGTCCATCCCGCCTCGCTGCGGCAATTGGTTGAGGCGCTGGAGAATCCTGAAATCGCGATCGCCACCCTGATCCGACGGCTGTTGCCCGACGAGGCTGCCAATCCGAACGTCGTCAAGGCAGTGCTCGCGATCAACGGGGACGCGCTTTACTTCTCGCGAAGGGCCATCCCCTCCAATGCCGAGCAACGAGGGGCGACCGGCTACGCTCACCTCGGCCTCTACGGTTATCGCCGCGAAGTACTCCTGCGAATTGCGGCCTTACCCCCGACGCCGCTTGAGCTTGCCGAGCAGCTCGAGCAGCTGCGCGCACTGGAGCATGGGATCCGGATCCGGTGCGTGCTCACCGCAAACGACAGCGTGGCGGTCGACACGCCCGCAGATCTCGCCAGAGCCGAGGCAGCGCTGCGCGCCTTCGGCTGATCGCCCGCCGATGTCCCCGATTCTCCTGGTTTCCATCGACTCTTTCACGGAGTGGCGCCGACACGTTGACGCCGACCCCTGCAGCTGGCATTACGGGATATGCGCTCTAAGAAGACCAAGTACATCTTCGTCACCGGCGGCGTGGTGAGCTCCCTCGGAAAAGGGCTCGCCTCTGCATCGATCGGGGCCCTTCTCGAAAACCGCGGCCTGGCAATCACGCTGCTCAAGCTGGATCCGTACATCAACGTCGATCCGGGCACGATGAGCCCATTTCAGCACGGCGAGGTGTACGTTACCGACGATGGCGCGGAAACCGATCTCGACCTGGGGCACTACGAACGGTTTACCAGCGCGCAGATGACCAAGCGCAACAACTTCACCACGGGGCGAATCTACAACTCGGTAATTCAGAAGGAGCGGCGGGGCGAGTACCTCGGAAAAACGGTACAAGTCATTCCGCACATCACCGACGAGATTAAAGCCAACATCCGAGCTGCGGCCGAGGGGTACGACGCCTTGCTGGTGGAGATTGGCGGCACCGTCGGCGACATCGAATCGCTTCCATTTCTCGAAGCGATTCGACAGATGCGTTACGAGGGAGGCGCCCAGGACTCGGTCTACATTCACCTCACACTGCTGCCGTACATCGCCGCCGCCGGCGAGGTAAAGACCAAGCCTACTCAGCACTCGGTGATGAAGCTGCGAGAGATCGGCATCCAACCCGACATCCTGGTTTGCCGCACCGACCGCGACGTACCCCAGGAGCTGCTCGACAAGATCGCGATGTTCTGCAACGTGGATCCGGGCAGCGTTTTCTGCTCGCCGGACGTGAAGAGCATCTACGAGCTTCCGCTCGAGCTGCACCGCCAGGGACTGGACGACCGGCTGGCGGAGCTTTTGAACATCTGGTCCCGCGCGCCCAAGCTCGAGCGATGGGAGCGAATCGTCGAAAAGACGTACCATCCAAGCCGCGGCGAGGTGAGGATCGCGATCGTCGGCAAGTACGTCGACTTGAAGGAGAGCTACAAAAGCCTGAACGAGGCTTTACTCCACGGCGGGATCGCCAACGACGTGAGGGTTGCGCTTGTCTTCGTGGACTCGCAGGACGTCGAGTCGGAAGGTCCGGGCAAATTCCTATCCGACGTGGACGCGGTGCTCGTCCCCGGTGGATTCGGCGTCCGGGGCAGCGAAGGAAAAGTCAGCGCCGTCCGATACGCCCGCGAACGCAAGATTCCGTTCTTCGGAATCTGCCTTGGACTGCAAATGGCGGTGGTGGAATTCGCGCGTTCCAAGCTCCACCTCGCCGCGGCGAACTCCATCGAGTTCGACGAGAAGACGTCCGACCCGGTAGTGACGCTGATGGAATCCCAAGTGGCGATTCAGAACATGGGGGGGACGATGCGGCTGGGCTCGTACAAGTGCGTGCTCAGGCCCGGCACCTTGGCCCATCGCCTCTACGGCAAAGACGAAATTCAAGAGCGCCACCGCCATCGCTACGAGGTCAACAATCAGTACCGCGGGCGCCTGCAGGAAGCGGGCTTGGTCTTTTGCGGCCACAACCCCGAGCTGGGGTTGGTGGAGATGATCGAGCTTGCCGATCACCCGCACTTCATCGGCTGCCAATTTCATCCAGAGTTTAAGAGCAAACCCTTCGCACCCCACCCGCTGTTCTCGGGCTTCATCCGCGCCGCGGTGGAATTCCGAGAGGCGCGCGGCCGGCCGCACCTTTCGCTCGCCAAGACCAGCGTCGCGCCATGATTCAACTGTGCGGCCACAGCGTGGGGCCGAACCAGCCGCTCTTCGTCCTCGCTGGACCGGACGTGATCGAAAGCGAGGAAATGGTCCGCCGCCTCGCTCGCCAGCTGACCTCGATCTGCGGGCGGCTCAATACACCCTTTGCATTAAAATGTTCCTTTGATAAAGCCAACCGCACCAGTGGCAAGTCCTACCGGGGGCCGGGACTCGTCGAGGGGTTGGCGATTCTTCGACGGATCAAGAAAGACACCGGGGCTTTTCTGCTCACCGACGTCCACGAGGCCGCCCAGGTTGGGCCCGCGGCGGAGGTCGCGGACCTGCTGCAGATCCCTGCCTTCCTCTCCCGGCAGACGGATTTGATTCAGGCGGCGGCCCGCACCGGCCGCGGAATCAATATCAAAAAAGGACAGTTCATCTCTCCGCGAGACATCATCCATTCGGCGGAAAAAGCATTTGCGGTGGGAAATCCAAACGTCTTGGTCACCGAGCGCGGTGCATGTTTTGGATACAACAACCTCGTTGTCGACATGCGCGGACTTTTACTGATGCGGGAGGCGGGGTTGTCGGTCTGCTTCGATGCGACCCATTCGGTGCAGCTGCCCGCTGCCGGTGCGGGCGAGACGGCGGGCGAACGCAAATTTGTCCCGCTGTTGGCGCGCGCCGCTGCTGCTTCCGGAATTGACGCGCTGTTCGCCGAGGTACACGAAGAGCCAGACCGCGCACTTTGCGATGGGCCCTGCGCCCTGACCCCGGAGATGTTCGAGGCGATGCTGGTGGACGTGCTCGCCATCCGGCGCGCGCTTCATCATCAGGCTTGAGGACGGAATGTCTGGATTGGATCCTCTGCAGAAACCGGCGAGCGCTGAGCTGCTGTCGCGCGCGGCTTCGGTGAAGCTCCTCGTCTTCGACGTGGACGGCGTGCTCACCGACGGCGGGCTGTATTACGGCCCGTCGGGAGAAGCGCTCAAACGCTTCGACGTGAAGGACGGGCATGCGCTGGTAATGGCGCGCCTCGTCGGCCTTCCCGGTGCAGTGCTGACCGCGCGCACGTCGAGCATCGTCGAAATTCGCGCTCGAGAGCTCCGCTTGGCTGCGGTGGCGCAGGGAAAAAAAGACAAGGTGCTTGGGCTTCGAGAGATCTTGGAACAGCTTGGAACACCGGCCGAGGCGTGCGCCTACATGGGGGACGACGTGAATGATCTCGGCGCGCTGCGGATGGTCGGGCTACCGAGTTGTCCGGCAGATGCCGCCCCTGAAGTGCGGCAGCAGTCGCTCTTCATCGCTCAACGGCCGGGCGGCCGCGGAGCAGCGCGCGAGTTGATTGAGCTTTGTCTCAAAGCAAGCGATCGCTGGAATCGCGCTCTCGATCTGATGCGCGGGGGTCAGATTTGAGAGCATGGGGGTCAGAACTGCACCAGTTGACACATTTCTGACTTTTCGGATTTCGTTGTTATTCCTAGTTTCCGGTTCTGGAGTCTTTCCATGGATCAGTTATTCACCACGCACGACATCAGCAGGCTCCTCCAAGTGGACCCCTCCACGGTCAGCAAGTGGATCGACAAAGGGATTTTGATGGCCTTTCGCACTCCGGGTGGACACCGCCGCGTCCGCTCGAGCGATTTGCGAACTTTTCTCATTGCTCATCAAATGCCGGTTCCCGAAGAGCTGGGCAGCGGCGTGATTCGCCTGTTGGTCGTGGACGACGAAAAGCCGGTGTTGGATGGACTGAAACGCGCATTCAAGCCGTTCGGCAATCAGGTCGATGTGACGACCACCACGTCCGGCGTCGAAGCCCTTTTGTTGGTTAGCGAACAAAAGCCGCACGGAATGCTGGTAGACCTGAACATGCCGGACTTGGACGGCTTCGAAGTGTGCCGCCGGATCCGCGTTCGCAAGCAGCTCGAGGCGGTGAAGCTGATCACGATGACGGCGCGGCACTCGCAGGAGCTGGTCGAGCAGTCGATCAAGGCCGGCGCGGTAGCATGTCTACCCAAGCCGATCGACGTTCAGCAGGTGATGGACTTGTTCCGCTTGCCGCTGGCGCTGAGCACCAACGGCACGCCGGTGAAGCGCTCGGCACCGTAACCATCGCTCCTCGCGATTCATCGTCCATTGGCGCGCCCGGGACGCGTATAAGCGATCTTCGGCAGCTGAGAAGGATCAAAGTCCGCCCGATTTGCTGCGCACAGCTGCTCCGCGCGCGCGAGCCAAAGCTCCACTTGCGGAATCAGCATTTCCAGATCGACGCCGAGGGAATTGCCGACGAACGGCCTGAGCTTTGCCAGCCCGACGGTAAGCAACTTCACCGTTCCAGTTGGGGACGCATTTTGCAGTTTGTAGAAGCCGGCGGCGACTTGGATCAGCCCCTGGAGAAGCAGCCGGTCGTCCGACAGCTCGTCGATCCAGCCCTCCTCCCAGGCCTCGTGAGCCTCGTAGAAGTGCCGCCGATTGAAAAGCTCTATCCCTTCGGCCAAGCTCTCGTGAAATCCGGACGCCACTGAGCGAGCGACCCTATCACTGGATCTCGAGCAGGTGTTTCACCGTCTCCAGAACCTGGGCGAACCTCACCGGCTTTTGCAGGTAGCTGTTGACTCCCAGACCCAACGCGCGCTCTTGTGCATCGGCCCCTCCTGCGGAGATGGCCAGCACTGGAATGTGTTTTAGCTTCTCGTCGCCGCGGATCCGCTCGACCAGCGCGAAGCCGTCCATCACCGGCATGTAAAGGTCGGTCACCACCAGCTGAAAGGGCCTTTGCCAAAGCTGCGCCAAAGCGCCGTGACCGTCGGCGGCGTAATGCACCTCCAGAGGCACCTTCCCCCGAAGCTCTCCCGCGGCGAGCTTCTTCAACGCGTAGCTGTACATCTCCATGATGTGTGGGTTGTCTTCGACGACGAGAATGGAGAGGCCGGTCGCCGCCAGCGCTTCCAATCCGCGCGGCGATCCGGGCGAGCTCACGGTCGCACCGAGATGCTGCCCGCGCCGCGTTTGAGATGGCGTTTCGTTGTTCAAAGAGTTTGAAATTACAAATAATTCCGTTTCGCAAGTCGAGTATACGAGCGAGGGTTTTCGTTGACAACGAATGGGGCGAGACTTACGAACTGCGCTGCATGACCAGCGCTCCATTTTCTCCGGAAGAGCGGGCGAGATTCGATCTCGAGCTGGACAAAATCCTCACCCACTTCCCGGCGGACCGCAAGGGCGCGGCGATGCTGCCGGCGCTGCATCTGCTGCAGTCGATCAAAGGATGGGTAGCGCCGGAGGGATTGCGCTACGTCGCCGAGAAGCTCGAGGTGAGCAAGGAGCGAGCCTTCGAGGTGGCAACCTTCTACACCTTGTTCCACACCGAAAAACCGGGAAAGTACGTGATCGACGTGTGCACCAACTTGTCCTGCTCGCTGTGGGGTGCTGAGAAGCTGCTCGCCCATCTCGAGAAGAAGCTGCAGCTGCGAGCGGGCGAAAGCAGTGAGCGGTGGACGCTGCGCGAAACCGAGTGCCTCGCGTCGTGTGGAACCGCGCCCTGCTTGCAAATCAATTTGCAGCATCACGAGTCTCTGACTCTTGCCCGAGTGGACGAGATCATCGAAAGGCTCCCGTAGCTTCAGGGCGTACCGGAAATGATTCCCGTCGAGAAGGTGATCACGCGCAACTGGGGCACGCCGCAATCGCACACCCTCGAGTCCTACCGCCGCAGCGGCGGTTACCGCGCGCTGAAGAAGGCGCTGGAGATGACGCCGGAGCAGGTCACCAACGAGGTGAAGAAATCCAATCTTCGCGGACGCGGCGGCGCAGGCTTCTACACCGGGCTGAAATGGAGCTTCGTTCCCAAGGGCGGCCCCAAGCCCAAATACATCGCGGTCAACGCGGACGAATCCGAGCCAGGCACATTCAAGGATCGCTACATCCTCGAAAAGGACCCCCACATGCTGCTCGAGGGAATTGCGATCTCCGCCTATGCGCTCAATTGCCACCAGGTCTACATCTACACGCGCGGCGAGTTCAAAATGCAGGCCGACGTGGTCGACGTGGCGATCGCCGAAGCCTACCGCGAAGGCATTTTCGGCCCGCGGATGTTGGGAAAGGAATATCCGCTCGACGTCTACCAAGTTCGCGGCGCAGGCGCGTACATCTGCGGTGAAGAGACCGGCCTGATCGAGTCCCTCGAGGGCAAGAAGGGATGGCCGCGGCTGAAGCCTCCGTTTCCCGCGGTGGTCGGCTTGTTCGGCTCGCCCACGGTTGTGAACAACGTGGAGACGCTGGCGAACGTTCCGGCGATCATCGAGCGGGGAGGCGAGTGGTTCGCTGCCCTGGGGACGGAGAAGTCGGGGGGTACGCGGCTGATCTGCCTTTCCGGCAGTGTGAACCGCCCGGGCGTTTACGAAGTGTCGATGAAGACTACGGTGCGCGATCTGATCTACGACGCGGAGCTTGGGCAGGGCATGCCGCCGGGAAGAACAGTGAAGGCAGTGATTCCAGGAGGAACTTCGGCTCCGGTTCTCGCCGCCGATGAAATCGATGTCGAGCTCGAGTTCGAAGCGCTGAAGGCCAAGAACACGATGGCCGGTTCGGGCGGGGTGATCGTGATGGACGATTCCACCTGCGTGGTGCGCTGCCTTTGGCGCATCGCCCGGTTTTATGCCGAGGAGTCCTGCGGTCAATGCACGCCTTGTCGGGAAGGAACGCCCTGGCAGGCGCGGATCCTCCGCCGAATCGAAGAGGGCAACGGTGAAGCAAGCGACGTCGAAATTCTGCTCAACGTCGCCACCGCGATCGCGCCCTTTCCACCCATCGGCCTCGGCAACACCATCTGCGCGCTGGGGGATGCCGCGGCCCTGCCCGTGCACTCGTTTGTGCAGAAGTTCCGCCCTGAATTCGAACGGCACATCGAGCTCGGCCGATGTCCTTTCTCTGAGCGTCCCTGGGGCCACTTCGGCGGAGGTCGCGCGTGAACGGCGAGCTTCTGCTGTTCTGGGTTTTCGGCCTGGCGACGCTCATCGGCGCGCTGTTCGTCGTTGCCGCTCGCAGCCCGATGAGCTCGGCGATGTCGCTGGTGGCCACCTTCTTTTTCCTGGCGGGGATCTACGTTTTGCTCTGGGCGCACGCGATCGCCGTGCTGCAGGTGCTCGTCTACGCCGGCGCGATCATGGTGCTCTTCCTTTTCGTAATCATGCTGCTCTCGCTGGCGGAGGCGGAGGTCTCGGCGCCGGTCCTGAGGTTCTCCTGGCTGGTCGGCGGCGCCAGCACCTTGGGCCTGCTCGCAGTGCTTGGGCTTGCCATTTCCCGCCTTCCGGCACAGCCAGCTGCCCTCGGTCCCGCGCAGCAGGCGTCGTTCGGCTCGCTGGGGACCCTCGGGCAGATCGTTTATACGACCTACCTACTGCCGTTTGAGGCGGTGTCGCTGCTGCTCTTGGTCGCCATCCTAGGAGCGGTGGTGGTGGCCAAGGCCCGGATTTAGCCATGGTGCCGATCAACAACTACCTTTTCCTGGCCGCGCTCCTGTTCTGCGTCGGGATGTTTGGAGTAATGGTCCGCCGGAACGCGCTGGTGGTCTTCATGTGCGTCGAGCTGATGCTCAATGCGGCGAATCTGACGTTCCTCGCCTTCGCGCGGCAGCGGGGCGACAGCGTCGGGCACGTCTCGGCCTTCTTCGTGATTGCAGTGGCCGCGGCCGAGGCCGCGATTGGCCTGGCGATCATGATCGCCGTCTTCCGGAGCCGGGGAACGCTGAACATTGAGGAAATCAAGACGATGAAGCACTAGGTCGAACAATGCTGCTCTCTGAGTGTCTCCAGCATGCGTCGCTCATCGACTGCTTGCGCCAGTCGCCGGTGGATTCGGAATCGATAGCGCAGATGCTGTGGGCGATCATCGCGCTTCCGCTCGCCGGGGCGTTCGTCAGCGGTGTTTTCGGCCGAATGTTGGGCCGGGCCAATACCAACCTGATCGCTTGCGCGGCGGTTGCCGGCTCGTTCGTCCTTTCCCTGCTCGCCTTCTGGGCGGTGAACGATCCGAGGACAGCGCTTCTTTCATCCTTCTCGCAAGATCCGGTGCGTTATGCGGTGGCGCATGATTTCGGAACCTGGTTCGCCGCGGGAACATTTCGCGTCCACTTCGGACTGATGGTGGATCACCTCTCCGGGGTGATGATTCTGGTGGTGACCGGCGTCGGGTTTTTGATCCACGTCTATTCGACCTCGTACATGGGTCACGACGAAGGCTACGGGCGCTACTTCGCCTATTTGAATCTGTTCATCGCGATGATGCTGACGCTCGTCCTCGCGGACAGCTTGCCGCTGCTGTTCGTTGGATGGGAGGGCGTTGGCCTGTGCAGCTACCTGTTGATTGGATTTTGGTACGAGGATGCGGCGAAGGCATGGGCAGGGCGGAAGGCCTTCGTCGTCAATCGCATCGGCGACTTCGGATTCTTGATCGGAATGTTTCTCCTCGCCCTCTGGGTCGCCGCGTTCCAGGCGCAAACGAACAACGCCGGGGGTCAGGGCAGGGCGCTCGAGCAATGGCGGATTGGAATCTCCCAGCAAGGACCGCTTACCTTCCGCGGGCTGGAAGAGGCCGTTCGTCGGATTCCGCCCGCGGCCGCGCAGCTGCGGGACGCAGTGAGCCTGGACACATCGGTGGTGTCGGGTCCGCTCAAGGGCACGACCTTCGGACAGGTGCTGCTCGCGGTGCTCTTGCTCTTCATGCTTGGAGCGGCCGGAAAGAGCGCGCAGCTTCCGCTCTACGTGTGGCTCCCGGATGCGATGGCTGGGCCCACGCCAGTGTCGGCGTTGATCCACGCCGCGACGATGGTGACCGCGGGCGTGTATCTCTTCAGCCGAGTGGGTTTCCTATTGGTGCTCGAGCCGACGGCGATGGCCGTGGTGGCGCTGATAGGCGCCGCCACCGCGCTGTACTCAGCGGTGATCGCCTTCGGGCAGGATGACATCAAAAAGGTCCTCGCTTACTCCACCATTTCCCAGCTTGGCTTCATGTTCATGGGCGTGGGCCTCGCAGTTTTCTGGGCGGCGATCCTTCACCTGGTGACTCACGCGTTCTTCAAGGCCTGCCTGTTTCTCGGCGCCGGCTCGGTAATGCACGGCAATGCGGAGGAGACGAACATCAAACGGCTGGGAGGCTTGCGGCGGCAGATGCCGTGGACGTGGGCCACCTTCGCGATCGCTACCTTGGCGATCACCGGCATCGTCCCGCTGTCGGGTTTTTTCTCGAAGGACGCCATTCTCCACGGCGTACACGGCACCGATTTGCAGGGCTACCCATGGGTCTCCAACACGGCATGGCTTATCGGCCTCTGCGCCGCCTTCTGCACCGCTTTCTACATGGTGCGCCTCTACGTGCTCGTATTCGAGGGCGATCGTTCGCCGGAGGCGCGGACCGCCAAGGCGCACGAGAGCGACTGGCCGATGAGGTTGCCGATGGTCGTCCTCGCCGCCCTTTCGGTACTGGGCGTCGTATATGGGATCCCTCTCATCGCACCTGCCTCGGGAGGGCCCGCGCAAACGGTGATGGAGAACTATCTGTCCACGGTGTCTGCCGTACCGCAGCAGCTCGCTCGCATCCACCACACCCTTCGGCAGGGGCACGAGAGCAGCCTTCTTGTTGCATGGGCTCAGGCCTGGGCAATCGCGCTCGCCGGAGGTGGGCTCGCCGGCTTCCTCTACCTGCGGTACTTCCCCTCGCGACCCAAGCTCCAAGTGCCCGCTTTCGCGCGTGCGTTGGAGCGCTGGGTCCGCCACGGTTTCTATGTGGACCAGCTCTATTACTTCGCCATCGTCAAGCCGACAGAGTTCCTCAGCTACGTCCTTTACAAGGTCGTCGATTCGTTCATCATTGACACGCTGATCGTCCGAGGCGTCGCGTGGATCACCGCCCGCTCCGGCGCCGCGCTTCGCTACCTCCAAACGGGGAATGCCCAGAGCTACGCGGCGGTGATGGCCCTCGCGCTGCTCTGCGCTGCAGGTTACGCGGTGATCCAGGTGCTCAAATGAGTTTCCTCCAATCGCACCTGGTGAACTTGGTCATCTTCGCGCCACTTCTGTTTGCCGCGATCGTCGCCGCGCTTCCTCAGACGGAGAAGCAGCAGATTCGCGTGGCGACGCTGTTTGGGATGGCTGCCACGCTGCTTCTCTCTCTGTGGCTCTACCTTGGCTTCGAACCGAATGGCCCAGAGTTCCAATTCGAATATCGAGCGCGCTGGATCGCCGCGCTCGGAATCAGCTTTCACATCGGAGTGGACGGACTCGCGGTCAGTTTGATGATGCTCACCGCGCTGCTCGGCCCGTTGGTCGTGCTCGCATCCTGGAGCTTCATCGAGGAGCGGGTGAAGGAATTCCATTTCGCATTGCTTTTCCTGCAGACCGCGATGCTCGGCGCATTCGCCTCCTTGGATCTCATCCTCTTCTACGTCTTCTGGGAGGCGATGTTGATTCCGATGTACTTCATCATCGGCGTGTGGGGCTCCGAAGAAAGGGTGATGGCAGCGGTGAAGTTCTTCCTCTTCACGCTGATCGGATCGCTGGTGATGCTGGTGGCGATCCTCGCCCTGTATTTCATCAGCCAGCCGGCGGGCGCCCGCTCCTTCGACTATGGGCAGATCTACAATTCGCTGCTCTCCGCCACGCGCGAGGTCTCCTCATGCGCGCGCGCGGGTGGCGTTTGCTCCGGGTTGTCGCCGCTGGCGCGCAACCTACAGACCTACGGGCCCTGGATGTTCTTCGCATTCGCGCTCGCCTTCGCGGTGAAGGTCCCGATGTTCCCGGTGCACACCTGGTTGCCCGATGCGCACGTGCAGGCGCCCGCCGCCGGCTCGATCATTCTGGCAGGCGTGATGCTGAAGATGGGGACGTTCGGCTTCTGGCGCTACGCCATCCCGCTGTTCCCGGTGGCGGTCCGGGACTTGACGCCGCTGCTTGCCTCGCTGTCGATCATCGGAATTGTCTACGGCGCCCTGATGTGCCTTGCGCAGCGGGACGTAAAACGACTGATCGCCTACAGCTCGGTGTCGCACCTTGGCTTTTGCATGCTGGGGATGATCGCAATCACCGAGGAAGGCGCCGCCGGCTCTGCCTACCAGATGCTCAATCATGGAATCTCCACCGGCGCCCTCTTTCTCTTGTTCGGAATGCTCTACGAGCGTCGTCACGCGCGGCTGATTGCAGAGTACGGCGGCATCGCCAAGGTGATGCCCGTTTATTCGGCGCTCTTTCTGATCATCACCTTCTCTTCGATCGCCGTTCCGGGCACCAACGGCTTCGTGGGCGAGTTTCTTGTCCTGCTCGGCACGTTCAAAAGCGCGCTGCCGCGGTTCTTCGGCGTGCTTGCTGCGCTGGGCGTCATTCTCGGCCCCGCGTACATGCTTTGGATGGTGCAGCGGGTTTTCTTCGGGCCGCTCACCCACTCGGAGAATCAGCGAGTGCGCGATTTGAACCTTCGAGAACTCGCCACAGCGTTGCCGCTGGTCGCTCTTGCCATCCTGATGGGAGTCCTCCCGCAACCCTTCCTCAGCCGGTTGGCGCCCGCGACGAAGCTCTTCGTGGCGCGCGCCAGCCTGGGTGCGAATGCCGCGAGCGACGACCTGCGCAATCTCGAGATGAAGGTCCTCGATCTTCCGCGCGAAGCGGCTCTGAGCTCACGCCCCAGCTCTGCCACCGCGGCGGACAATCCGCCGACGTCCCACACCCGCGCTTTCGAGCCTCACCGATGAACCTGCCGCAGCTCACCTCGCAGGATTTTCTGCCGCTGATACCGGCGCTGATTCTCGCTTCCGCCGCAGTGGTCCTGATGCTGTCCGAGGCGTTCCTCACCAGTGAGAATCGGTCGTATCAGCCGACGATCGCATTCACGTCATCCGTCGTTGCGGGCGCCTTCGCCCTTGCGCTCTTCTTCCGCCCGGCCCGCGAAGTTCTGAATGGTATGGGCGTCATCGATCCGCTCTCGATGTTCGTCACCGCGGTGGTCTGCCTTGGGCTGGCGATCGTCGTGTTGCTCGCGGCGGGTTTTCTGCACCAGAGGCGCGCGGAGCGCGGCGAGTTCTATGCGTTGGCGCTTTTTGCGGCCTGCGGAATGACCCTGCTGGCGCTCTCGGCAGAGTTGATCACCCTCTTCGTCAACTTGGAAATCCTGAGCATCGCCACCTACGCGCTCACCGCTTATCTGCGGCGCGGCGTGCGCCCGGCCGAAGCGGCTTTCAAGTACTTCCTCTTGGGAGCCTTCTCCAGCTCGGTTTTCCTCTACGGCGCCGCTCTGCTGTACGGAGCCACGGGCAGCACTCAACTGAGCGCGATCGCCGGTGCTCTTCCCGGCGCCACTCGAGAGATGCCGGCCCTCGTGTATTGCGCGATTGCCCTGATCGCCGCGGGGCTCGCTTTCAAAGTCGCCGCCGTTCCGTTCCACATGTGGACGCCCGACGTCTACGAGGGCGCACCGACGCCAGTCACCGCGCTGATGAGCGCGGGCGTCAAAGCGGCCGCTTTCGCCGCGCTGGTTCGCGTCTTCTGGTCATTGAGCCAGGGAGTTTCGGGTGGGCTCGCTGCCCCGCTGTTTTCGACCTTGGCCCTTCTGACGATGGTGTTCGGAAACATTCTCGCGCTCCCGCAGCGCAACGTGAAGCGAATGCTGGCGTACTCGTCGATCGCACACGCTGGCTATGTGCTGCTGGGCGTCGCCAGCCTGTTCGCGGTACCTCCTGCGAGCGAGGGAACCGGGTCGATCGTCGGAACCATCCGATTGCCCGCGCTCAGCTCGGATGCGTTGGCCCGCTCCACCGCTCTTCGGGGAATCCTGTTCTACCTGCTCGCCTACACGGTCACGGTCATCGGAGCCTTCGGCATCCTGGGTGTGATCGAGCGGCGCGAGGATGAGGACAAGCCGAATGCGTGGGATCTCAACCGCTTTTCCGGCTTGGCGCAGCGGCGGCCGGCGCTGGCGTTTGCAATGGCTGCCTTCATGTTGTCCTTGGGAGGCATTCCACCCACGGCCGGATTCATGGGCAAGCTGCTCATCTTCCAGGCAGCGGTGGACTCGGGCCTCGTCGGCTTGGCGGTGATCGGCGTGCTCAGCAGTGCGGTAGGCGTCTACTATTACCTGCGCGTCGTCGTTTACATGTTCATGCGTCCGGCGCCGGAGGAACCGGCGGGACCCGAGCCGGGCTGGGCAACGAATGCCGCGCTGGTCGCATCCACCGTCGGCGTGCTGCTGCTGGGGATTGCCCCTGGAACAGTTTCCAGCTGGCTTAGCTCGGCGCAGCTGATGTTCGGCCTTCGCTGATCAATCACCCTTTGCGCAGCACCCTCTTTTCGCCGACGCGCAACGTCACCTTCTCTCGATCGAAGTATTCCGAGAGAGGAATGACAAATTTGCGGCTCTGGCCAACCAGCTCCTTGAAGGCCTGGGTGGTGATTTCCCGGTGCTCCTTCAGGTACCCGACGAGCCGCTGCCGAAGAGCATCGATCGCATTTCGATCGAAATACAAATCGTCGGTCACCCGCAAAACCGTCCCTTCGGCGGTGGCAACTTTCAATAGCTCCAGCAATCGCGGCGTAGGAATGTTGAGCTTCTGCCCAAGCTCATCCACCTTGGGCGGCGCCAGACCCGAGGTCGAAAGCTCGACGATTACCTTCGCGTGCGTTCCCTCCTGGTGCTGGGTCAGAATTCGGCCTCGCCCCTTCAGCCTGATCAATTCGCCGGTCGCTTCGATCTTCCCACCGTCGATCAACGCGCCAATCACCTTTGCAAAAATCCGCGGCTCGAGCTCCGAAGAGAGACGGCGGCGCAGCTCCTCCTTGCTCAGCCCTTCGCGCATTGGCTCGCGCTGATGGAACTCCTCGATCAGCGCAAGGCAGCGGCTGGACATTGCGCTGAAGACTGCGGTGGAGAGATACAACCGGCGCTCCTTGTCCACCAAGAGCGCGCCGCCCCGCGCACCGAGCAGCTCGAGCGCGCGGTGCAGCGTCTTCTGCGGGAGCGCCGAGCGCGCGAAGAGCTCCTTAATCGTGAGCCCGCGATAGCCGGCCTGGCGAAGCAGCAATGCAATGCGGGCCTCGTTGTCTCCTTCCAAGAGGGGGCGGAGCTGCTCGGCGGTTCCTCGTCGGTGCTTCGATGGCGCAATGGCCAGCACCCGTCCGCCGGCGAGCGTTGCACCTCGGCCCGGCAGCGCGCGAAACCCTCGCAAGATGAAGCGCTGGCCGGGAAGCGCCGCGACCCACTCGCCAAGGCGCAGCTGCGCAAGCGCGGTCTCCCCCGGCCGAAGCTCGTCGCGATCGATCAGCGCCACGGTGCACTCCACCTGCGAAGTCCCGAGATGCAAAAGGAGCTTCTTGCGTTTGGGAAGCGGCTGCTCGATCCCGGGCAGCAGCGACAGCTCGACGTCCAGCATCCGCGTCGGCGGAAGCTCCTCGTGCCGCGTGAGCACCATCCCGCGGGATATCGCGTCGGTTTCCACTCCCGTCAGGTTGATCGCGGCCCTCTGCCCGGCCATCACCTTCGGGACCGCCTGGCCATGCACCTGAATGCCGCGGACGCGAAAGGGTCCCGGCAGGCCGGGAAGAAGCGAAACGGAATCCTCCACGGCGATGTGCCCGGAAAGCAGCGTGCCGGTTACCACGGTACCAAACCCCTTGATGGTGAACGCGCGATCCACCGGTAGAAACAGCGGGCCTTCCCAGGGCCGTTCCGGAAGCTCGGCGGCGAGCTCGCTCAGAGCTTTCTTCAGAGCGTCGACTCCCTCGCCGGTCTTTGCAGAACACGGAATGGTCCTCGCTTGCTCGAGAAAAGTGCCCTCGGTCAGCGAGTTCAGATCGGCCCGAAGCAATTCGAGCCATTCCGCACCCAGCTCTCCCAACAGATCCGACTTGGTGATCGCGATCACGCCCGCGCGCACGCCGAGCAACCTACAGATGTCGAGATGCTCGCGCGTCTGCGGCATCACCCCTTCGTCCGCGGCAACGACGAGGATCGCCAAATCCACCCCTCCCGCCCCAGCGGCCATCGCCTTGACGAAGCGCTCGTGCCCCGGGACATCCACCACCCCCGCCACCGAGCCGTTGTTCAGCGCGAGGTGAGCGAACCCCAGCTCGAGCGTGATTCCGCGGCGCTTCTCCTCCTTGAGACGGTCGGTATCAATGCCGGTCAGCGCCTTCACCAGCGTGGTTTTGCCGTGATCGATGTGACCTGCGGTGCCGATGATCATGGAAGACCCGCGAGCGCGTGACCGATGGACTTAATGAGCTGTACCGCTGGGATCAAGCTCCGGCTTTTTCCGGATCTACGTCGAAGCGCGCGTCCTCGGTGACCGGCTGGTAGTCCCAAGGAAAGACCACCAGCTGCGCGCTCGACAGAGCGGTCCATCCCGGTTGAAACCCCCCGGC
>Ga0126378_10000430_pt1 | contig 31295 bp, 25 predicted proteins | sample PanSoiMetPlot_23_FD_92587 | JGI IMG/M metagenome (GOLD analysis project Ga0126378, IMG submission 92587) | Tropical forest soil microbial communities from Panama - MetaG Plot_23 | ecosystem: Environmental > Terrestrial > Soil > Tropical forest > Bulk soil | place: Panama | collected 2016-02-17
GGGCACGCCGGATATCCAGCTCAACCCGATCTTGACTTGCAGTCCAACGTCGAACCTGGGACCGCATCAATGGATCAACGGGAATTGCTTTGGCGTTTCAACGACCCCTGGCCAGAACGGACCGATCATGCTACCTGCCATTTATGGACCGGCCTATTTCAATTGGGACATGGCCGTGTTCAAGAGCTTTGCCATCAGCGAGCACAAGAGCCTGCAGTTCCGTGTCAATGGCTACAACTGGTTGAACCACCCATTGTGGTCCTTTAATGGAGGCAATCTCAACCTGAGCTTCAATCAAGACGCGGCAGGCAATATAACGCAGTCTAACTCTAACTTCGGTAAGACCACGAATAAACAAGGCCACCGCATAGTTGAGCTGGGGGTCAAGTTCTTCTTCTAAACCGAACCTAAACTCTTTAACCAAAGATGGGATGGCTTCGGCCATCCCATTTTTTTGTTTGCAAGATTGCGGGGGACGCGTGCTGAACTGCCTCGTTCGCCGTATGATAGAGGGATAATAAGTCTCTCTTATGCGATTCGCGTGTGCATCTGTTCTGTTTGCGTCGACCGCGCTCTGTGCCCAGACACCTCCGCACCGCCAGCCTCCCGCAAGCCTTGGTTTCCAGCAACTGGCGAGCAAAGCGGATGCGGCAAGAGACGCTCACCATATGGACGAAGCAATAGACCTATACCGCAAGGCCCTCAAACTGAAGCCATCATGGGAGGATGGCTGGTGGAGTTTAGGCTCAATTACCTATGACGAAGACAAATATGTGGAATGCGCCGTGGCGTTTCGCCACCTGGCCGTGCTGAAACCGGACCTTGCAGCCGGCTGGACCATGGCCGGACTGTGCGAGTACAAGCTCCGCAAGTTCGATGATGCACTGGAGAGCCTGACCCACGCAGAACGGCTCGGTTTTCAGGAAACGCCCGAACTCTCTAGGCAGGCGCGGCTTCACTTGGCGCTAGTGCTCACCAAGTCCGGTTCCTTCGAACGGGCGATCACACTGCTCGCGGAACTTACGCATCTGGACAGTAAGACCCCCGAAATCATCACGATCGTTGGAATCGCAGGCCTGCGTAGACCCTGGCTGCCTTCGGAAGTGCCGGAAGTCGAGCGGGATAAAGTTCTGAAGCTGGGCGACGCTATGGCCACAGTCATGGAGGGAGACTGGAAGGCAGCTCTCGAGAAGTTCACTCAAGTTCTCCAAGCTTATCCCGACGACGCCAACATCCATTTCCGGTACGGCGCTTTCCTGCAGTCTAGCGATAACGATAAGGGAATCGCTGAGATCAAGAAGGCGATCGAGCTGGAGCCAGAGCACATCCCGGCCCTGGTAGGTCTTTCCACAATATACCTAAACAAGGGAGAGGTGCAGCAAGCGCGCGAATACGCCGAGCGAGCAGTGAAATCCGCCCCACGCGATTTCGCTGCGCGGATAGCGCTTGGCCGGGCGCTGCTCCACTCGGAAGACCCTGTCGGGGCCGCTCGGGAGCTCGAGGCGGCAGTCCGCTTTGCCCCCGACAGCCCGGAAGCACATATGAACTTGGCGGCGGCATATGCTCAGCTTGGCCGCAAGGCAGACTCCGAGCGCGAGAGAAGAGTGTTTAAAAAATTAAGAGAAGATTTGCCGGCCAACGACGGAAGTCTTCGAAACTGAGGGCGAAAGAATTGCATCTTGAGCTTGTCGTCTGGCTTGATAGCATGAAACGAATACGGCACCAAAGAAGAAGTGGAGCGGAAGTTCTTGGTCTCATGCGGAGATTGGCGTTTCTCTTAATTTTCCTATTTCCCGCAATCGCGAAGGGGCAATCCACGCAGGAACTGGTTCAGGACGCCATGCAGAAGCAACAGACTGGCGATCTGGACGGCGCCGTCGTGGAATACCGGCAATTCCTTAAGCTCCACCCTGAGGCCACGGCGATTCACTCCAATCTGGGGGCTGCTCTGGCTGGCCTGGGCCGTTTCGAGGAAGCCATCCCCGAATACAGAATCGCCCTCAAGCAGTCCCCTGCCCTAGAAGGAGCCAGACTCAACCTGGCGCTGGCCTATTACAAAATGGGTCGCATCCAGGAAGCAGCCAGCGAACTGACCCAACTTCATGCTAAAGACCCTGAGAACGCGCAGGCCACGCTCCTGCTGGCCGACTGCTATTTGCGCTTGGGGCAAGAGAAGGATGTCATTCGCGTCCTCGAGCCTGAGGAGCGCAAGAATCCCGATGACCTGGCCATCGCCTACTTGCTGGGAACGGCCCTGATTCGCGAGAAACGCGTCGAAGAGGGACAAATCCTCGTCGAACGGATTCTGCGCAATGGCGATTCCGCCGAAGCGCACCTGATGCTCGGCAGCGCAAAGATGAATGTCAACGATTTCGCCGGCGCTCGCGACGAATTCGCCAAAGCGGAAGCTCTGAACCCGAATCTCCCCGACGTCCATGTCCTTTATGCGAAGGCGCTGGTGTTTACAGGAGACTCGGACCTGGCCTCGAAGGAATTCAAAGCGGAGCTGGCTGTGGATCCCTACAATTTCGATGCGAACCTGCAACTGGGCGCGACCGCCCGGCAGGAACAGAATTTCGAGCAGGCCAACCAATACTTCACTCGGGCCCTCAAAACTCGCCCGGGCGACCCCGGGGCTCGCTACCAGTTGGCGCTGATCGCTATCGACCAGGGCAAGCCCGACAAAGCTCGCCAAATGCTCGAAGCCTTGGTGAAGGAATACCCCAAGTTCACCGAGGCGCACGTCTCACTATCGCTTGTCTATTACCGGCAGAAGCGGCCGGCCGATGGCAAGCGCGAGCACGAGATCGCCCAAAAACTGACGAACGAAGAACAAGCCAAACAACCCGGAGTTAAGCCACAATAGAGGATGTGCACTCTTCGCTCCAGGCCCTGAACGAATGAACCTCACCCGAAGACAATGGATACAGCTCGCCTCATCCGCCAGCGCTGCCCACTTGCTGGGGGCGCCACGCGCCTCCGCCCAACCTCAGCCACTGTTCCTTGAAATTCCGCCATCCGCCAGCGGCATTGACTGGATTCACGAAAACGCCATGTCCCCCAGCCGTTACCTGCCCGAAGCGCTGGGCCCCGGCTGCGCCTTCCTCGACTTCGACAACGACGGTTGGATGGACATTTTTCTGGTCAATAGCGGCCCCAGCGATTTCTGGAAGCCGCCGAAGCCCATCCGCAACGCACTCTACAAGAATAATCGCGACGGCACGTTTACCGACGTCACCGAGAAAGCTGGCGTCTCCGGCGCCTACTTCGGCATGGGCGTCGCCGTGGGCGACTACGACAACGACGGCTGGCCCGACATTTTTGTTACCGCGTATGGAAAATGCATCCTCTACAAGAACAATCACGACGGCACGTTCACGGACGTTACCGAAAAAGCCGGCGTCGCCACTCCCGGCTGGACCACCAGCGCCGTTTGGTTCGACTATGACAACGACGGCCGCTTGGATCTCTTCGTCTGCAGCTTCGTCGATTACTCCGGCGTGAAAAAACTCGAATGCGGCAACAACCAGATCGGGCGCAACTATTACTGCGTCCCGCGCGTTTTCAAGCCCAGCGCGAGTTTTCTTTATCACAACAATGGCGACGGCACGTTCACGGAAGTGAGTAAGGGAACGCCAATTGCCAAATCTTTGGGAAAGGGCCTCGGCGTCGTCGCCACCGACATCAACAATGATGGTTGGATGGACCTCTTCGTGGCCAACGACACCGTTCAGAATTTCCTCTACGTGAATCGCGGACACGGCTCGAACGGCCGGTGGAACTGGGACGAAATCGCGTTGCAATCGGGCGTGGGCTTCAGCGAAAGCGGGCGGCCTCGCTCCGGCATGGGCGTGGACGCTGCCGATCTCAAGAGCAACGGCTGGCAGGATTTGTTCGTTGCCAACGTGGACCACGAAATGTTTTCGGTTTACGAGAACAACAAGGATGAAACCTTCCGCGACGTCGCTCAAGCCAACGGCGTCGCTTCTTCCACAAGATTACTCAGCGGATGGGGGCTGAAATATTTCGATTACGATAACGATGGCGCGATTGACCTTTTCCTGGCCAACGGCCATCCCGACGACATGATCGACAGCTACTCAATGCAAGTGAAGTACAAAGAGCCGCTCCTTTTGTTTCACCAGGGCGAGGACCACAAGCTCCACGACGTCAGCGAAGCCGCCGGCCCCGTGTTCCAGAAGTTTTTTCCTGCGCGAGGCCTCGCCGTCGGCGACTACGACAACGATGGCGCCCTTGATGTGCTCATCGGGAATAACGGGGGCGCTCCCGTTCTGCTGAAGAATCAAGCCGCCAAAGGAAATAATTGGCTTGGCCTGAAGCTCGAAGGCGTCACGTGCAATCGCGATGCGATCGGCGCGCGCATTCTTTGGAAAGCAGGCGGGAAACTCCGCCAGCGGCTGAAGAACAACGGCGGCAGCTATCTTTCCTCTCACGATTTGCGAGAAGTCCTGGGAATCGGGACTGCCAATCAGGTGGACGAACTGGAGATTCGCTGGCCCGCGCCAAGCAAGCGCGTCGAAAAGCTCACCAATCTTGCTCCTAACCGCTACATCCGCATCGTCGAAGGCAAAGGAATCGTCTGAGCGAAGCTCGGAACACACTGTCGTTGGCAAGGGGATGGTATGAGTGGGAAGGAAAACACGATCGCGCCGAGTTCAACCGCGCATTCGAAACACTGGTCTTAATTAGACTATGTTTCGAACACGCAGTTTGTGATTTTATTCCAGCTCTTATATTACCTTATCGGCTATCTCTTGGGTCACGCGAGCTTCACCGTCTTCTCCGTTTTCGCCGCTTCGTAGATCGCCATCATGACTTTCAGGTCGCGCAATCCCTCTTCGCCCGGTGTTAGCGGCTCCTTGTTTTCCATGACGCACGCGGACATGTGGTCCATCTCGAGCGCAAAATGGTCACGCACCGGAAGAAATCTTTCCTCCAGGACGCCGTTACGAAACACCTTCATGCGCAAGCCGTTGTAAACCGTCGCCGGATCCATCTCCAGCCAGCCTTCCGTCCCGACGACGCGATAGTGGCTCTGCCAAGCGTATCCGTAGCTCGACGTGCAGTTCGCCAGAATCCCGCTTGGGAAGCGCAACTGAAAGTTGATCGTCTCTTCCACTTCCTTGAAGCGCGGGTCATTCGGAGTCGTATACATCGCAGCGTTCACTTCGACGGGCTCTTCCCCCGAGAGATAGCGCGCTGCCTGCAACGCGTAAATTCCTATGTCCATCAAGGAACCGCCGCCTGCGAGCTTCTTGTTCAGCCGCCACTGCGTGGGATCGCCGATTTTCCATCCCGCATCCGCCAGGATGACTTTGGTGGGCCCCAGTTCGTGCGCGCGCGCGATTCGAATCGCTTCCACGTTGTACGGCTCATACCGGCACCGGTACGCCACCATCAGCTTGCGGTCGGCTTTGCGAGCCGCGTCGATCATCTGCTGGCACTCGGCAGGAGTATTGGCCATGGGCTTTTCTGTGAGGACGTGCTTCCCTGCCTGAAATCCGCGCACGGTGTACTCGGCATGCATGCCGTTCGGTAGCACGATGTAGATGATGTCGACTTCCGGATTGTCTTTGATCGAATCGTAGTTCTGATAGTTGTAGATATTTTTTGACGCAACGCCATACCGCTGCGCCAGCTTATTTGCTTTGTCCGCGTGCCCGCTTACCAAAGCCGCGACCTTGGACTTCTCACACTTGTCAAACGCCGGCAGAATCTGGTGAATGGAGAGGCTGCCTAGGCCAACAATCGCCCATCCCAGTTTCTTCCCAGGCGGATCAGGGACCTGCTGCGCCGCGGCAGCTTCCTTTAAGAGCGCGCCAGCCACACTGACTCCGGCCACGCTTTGACTCATCTTCGTAATAAATCCGCGGCGCGTGATTTCTCTTCCATCCGAATAACTCATGAGCCTTCTCCCTCTACTTTGGGCTTCTCTGCTTTTTAAGCTCCTCCAACCGCCTTTTCAAGTATTCCTGATATTCCTGTTGCAGCTTCGGATCGCTCGGTGAGCCATAAATTTCGCTGGATTTGTACTTCCCCTCGTCAAATTTCTTTTTTGTCCATTCATCGTGGATGTGAATTTCGTCGGCGCGGTCCATAACGTCCTTGGCAAACTGTGGCGGAATGAAATAGACGCCCTCGCGGTCACCAACGACGAGATCACCCGGCATGACGGTCACGCCGCCGATTCGCACAGGCACATTGATTCCCGTTAGCATCACGTTTCCGATGGGCGTGGGATCAACCGCTCGAAAATACGCGGGCATGTCGATCTCGGAAAGACCGTTGAGATCGCGAACGCTGCCGTCGACCACCATGCCGCCACCTTTCGTAGCCTTATAGGTGTAGTAAAAAAGATTGTCACCAACGATCGTCCCGTTCACCTTTTTTCCAAACATGTCGACGACGAGCACGTCGCCCGGCTGGAGCATGTCAATCGCGGTTTGATTTGTAAGCTTCGAAAGGCCATGCTCCTTCGCCTTGGCCTTGGAAATGGTATCGAGGTCAGGGCGCAACGGCATGAACTGCACCGTGAACGCGCGTCCTGCGAGCGGCTTCCCAGGATGCAATACCTGAAATCCATCAGCATATTGGTTGTTGAAGCCTTTTTCTTGCAGGACAGCCCAGACTTCCTCTGACGAGAGCTCGCGCGCCCTTTCTATCAAATCGTCCGGCACTTTGGGCCTGCCGTCGGGCAAGCGACCGAAGGGCGCGTCAGCGGTGTAGTCGATGAGATCCTGTTTGGAGAAAGTCAGCATCTGCGCCCGCAAAGGTGAAGCAAACGTCATGGAAATTGCGCAAATTGCGAGCGCCGCACTTATTCTGGGCTTCTTGAATAGTCTCCACGGACGCTTCATGGTTGCGTACCTCCAGGGCAGGAATCACAGACCGGCGCAACGCCGGTCGTGGCGCCGAAACTCTCAAATGGACAGCCATTTGTCAATTGCGAATCTTGCCTGTGGGCGGCAATCTCGGTATTGTGTCGGGCGATGAATAATCCCGGCGGCCGCATTCGTTGGCTCCTGATCTTCTGGATGTTCGTGATCAGCGCCATCGCCTACCTCGACCGTGTGAACATTTCCATTGCGGGCAAGTGGATTGCGCAGGAATTTCATTTAGGGGACGTGCAACTCGGCTGGGTGTTTAGCGCCTTCGTTCTTGGATACGCACTATTTCAAGCGCCGGGCGGCCGCCTCGCCGACCACTTCGGCCCGCGAATCGTCTTGACCTTGGGAACGGCGTGGTGGGCGCTGTTCACATCTCTGACCGCGCTTGTGCCGTCGGCGCTCGCTCACGCGCTGCTTGTGCTATTGTGCACGCGCTTTCTGCTGGGAGTGGGCGAGGCTGTTGTATATCCCTCCAGCAATCGGCTTGTCGCGAGTTGGATCCCATCCTCGGAGCGCGGAATTGCGAACGGAGTTATTTTTGCCGGCGTGGGCGCGGGAGCTGGAGTCACTCCTCCCCTCATCACCTACATCATTGTGAATCACGGCTGGCGATGGTCTTTCTGGATCAGCGCCTTGATTGGCTTGGCCGCAGGCTTCATCTGGTTCTTCATCGCGCGAAACAAGCCGGAGGAGCATCCGTGGATCGATCCGCTGGAGACCGCCTATATTCGTGCAGGCTTGCCGCAATTCACAGCGTCGGAATCCAACAAACCTCTTGGCTGGGGCGCGATTCTGACGAGCAAGAATGTTGTGGCGATTACCTTCAGCTACGCGTGCTACGGGTATGTGGCGTACATTTTCTTCACATGGTTCTTCATCTACCTTAATAAGGTGCGCGGGCTGAATCTGAAGTCGAGCGCGTTTTATGGAATGCTTCCCTTCCTCGCAATGGCTACTTGCTCTCCGCTCGGTGGCTGGATCAGCGATCGTTTGACTCGTGGCCGCGGCAAGCGAACGGGCCGATGCATCGTGGCAAGCATGAGCATGGCGCTGGCCGCCATCTTTGTGGCGTTTGGGACTCAGGCTCACGATGCGCGAATCGCGAGCGTCGTCCTTGCCGGGGGCGCAGGCGCGCTTTATCTCTCGCAGAGCTCCTTCTGGTCTGTCACGTCGGAAATCGCGGGCCGCTCGGCCGGTTCGGTTTCCGGCGTCATGAACATGGGTAATCAGCTGGCTGGCGCCATCACCGCGTCGTTAACTCCGTTGATCGCCAATCATTTTGGCTGGGGCGCATCATTCCTTGCGGCGGCGATTTTGTCGGCGCTTGGCAGCCTGGTTTGGCTAACCGTCAATCCGAATGAGCAGTTATTTCGATCTTCTGCGGAGGCTGTCGCTTCTTGAGCGCACCTTGCAAACTCCGCCGGAGATTTTCGAGTTGGAGGAGAAAATGAAAGCACTTGCCTACCTTTCCCGCGGCCGATCCGCCTTCCTCGTCTGGCCCGTTCTACTAGCAATCGTCGCCAGCTTCGCTTTTTTCGCGCTGCCGCGCGCTCATTCCCAATCGACGACAACGACGACTGACGCGGCCCTGCTCGATGGATTCCGCCATACCGAAGTTGCCTCTGTTTCCGACGCTCTGGAAAAAGTCAACGGCCTGCGCATGTATATGTCTCATCGCATGCGCCCGCTCTTCCCCTCAAAATTCGCGGGAATCGCGCTCACGGTGAAACTAAAAAAAGAGGAGAACCACGACCCTGACGCGTTGAACGGCATGTTAGCAGCCATCGACCAGGGTGGCCCACATTCTGTGTATGTTATGGTCGTCGAGGACGGCGCCAACATCGCGGGCATGGGCGGCCTGATGGGTACGGCGATGGCCGCGCGGAATTTTGCGGGCGCGGTGATTGATGGCGGCGTGCGGGACACCGCCTACCTGCAAAAAATCAGCTTTCCTGTGTTTGCGCTGGGAAACGTGCCCTCGACCTCGGTAAGTCACTATCGCTTCGCTGGCGCCAATGTGCCTGTCGTCTGCGACGGCGTTGCCGTTTCCGCTGGCGACATCGTTACTGCTGACGCCGACGGCGTTGTCGTTGTGCCTCGCGCCAAGGCAGCAGAGGTTCTCGCGGTAGCGCAAGAGATGGACTTTAAGGAGCATTCGATGTATGCCTACATCGAAAAACTGAAGTCCATAGAAGAAGCGGTGAAGAAGTTCGGCCGGCTTTAACGCCCGCGTGAAAAGAAAAACGATTCGTTCTTGATTCGACAAGCTTGCAACTCGCTTCGGGGGGAATGAAATCATGAGCAACAACAATCGCCAGCTGTTTCCTCGCCGCGCCGTGCTGAAGTCCTCTGCGGCCGTTCTGGGTGCTTCCCTGCTTTCCAGAGAGTCGGCGGATGCCTATCCAAAGAGCGTCAACACCAACTCCAAACCATCCGATCTGAAGATTGCCGATCTCCGTGTCGCCACCGTGGTTAAGCCGGGACCAAGTCCCTGCCCGCTTATTCGGATCGATACGAACCAGGGCGTCAGCGGCCTTGGTGAAGTGCGCGACGGCGCCAGCGCAACGTATGCTCTTTTTCTGAAGAGCCGCATCATCGGCGAGAATCCGCTGCAGATCGACAAAATCTTTCGCAAGATCAAGCAATTCGGCGGACACGCGCGCCAGGGCGGAGGAGTTTGCGCCATCGAGATGGCGCTTTGGGACATCGCCGGCAAGGTCTACAACGTCCCGATTTACCAAATGTTGGGCGGCAAGTTTCGCGACAGGATTCGGATCTATGCTGACACGGAAGAGTCCAAAGACCCGAAGGTTTATGGGCAGCGCATGAAGGAGCGCAAAGAAGTGATGGGGCTGACCTGGCTGAAAATGGATTTGGGCATCGAGATGGTTTCGGAAACGCCCGGCACAGTCACGAATCCTTCCGATCTAAACCAGTGGGAAGCCAATCAGCTTCCCCATCCTTTCCTGGCAATGGAAGTCACGAACAAAGGCATCGCGATGCTCGAACAGTACGTCGCTGCCGTGCGCGATGCAGTTGGCATGGAAATCCCGCTTTCCATGGACCATCTGGGCCATCTCGGCGTGAAGTCCATCATCCGGCTGGGTAAAGCCTATGAAAAATACAATTTGTCCTGGATGGAAGACGTGATTCCGTGGCAATACACGGACCTGCTGAAGCAGATTTCCGACGAGAGCCCTACACCAATTCTCACGGGTGAAGATATTTATTTGAAGGAGCCGTTTCAAGTTCTGTGCGAACGGCACGCGGTCAGCAAGATTCACCCCGATCTCGCAACTTCCGGCGGCATCTTAGAAACTCACAAGATCGGGAACATGGCTGAAGAATACGGCGTGCCGATGGCCATGCACTTTGCCGGCACGCCCGTTTGCTGCATGGCCAACGTGCACTGCGCCGCGGCCACGCAAAATTTCCTGGCGCTCGAAAATCACTCGCTCGACGTACCCTGGTGGTCTTCGCTGGTACAAGAAGGGGTTAAAGCCCCGGTCGCCAATCATGGCTGGATCGAAGTGCCGGATCGCCCCGGTCTTGGCGTCACACTAAACGAAGACGTGGTACGCCAGCATCTCGCGCCCGGCACTGGCTATTTTGAGCCCACGCCACAATGGGACCACGAACGCTCCTGGGACCGCCTCTGGAGCTAGCGCCATTCCGCTGAAGGGGCATAGCACCAGGCAAATTGGCCTTCGAACAAGTCCGGAACTAATTTTCCCCGACTTTCGGCAACAAAAATCATAAGTTTGGAAATGGGAAACGGTACAGCCGCGTGAGTCGTTTAGAATCTGGAGCGGGCGATGGGAATCGAACCCACGTCCGAAGCTTGGGAAACTCTAAACAAAACTCTGAAGGCGATTGAATTAGCGGCACTTAGCTTCCCAAGAAAAGGCCTTAGCTGGAAACAAGATGGAAACGGAATAAGGACGCCTGCTTTTTTCGAGATATGGGGCAGTCTGCCTGTAACGCAGGCGGCCTTTGGCTATCCGGACACCAAACTGTCACTCCATGTCAAGGGCACCCGCGTTTTCGTCCAAGTGGATCACCTAAATCGGTACTGATACCTACTTTACTGTCTAGCAGGACCTGACCGACTGAACCAGTGTCATAGCATTATTCTAGGGCTACATGAGGGGATCCGAGACCGTTTCCAGCCTGAATCATCCAAACATTTTCACGTTGCACAATATTGGTTCGCAAAATAGCGTTGTCCAGTAGCGCCGTTTACCAGAACTCAAGGACAATCATAATTTGTTTTTGGCTTCTCGTCGTAGTACACCAACCGGCGCTGCAAGGCTTTTGCCGAGCCGGCGCGGCAGAGTAGTGAGCTGACCCCGATGGTAATTGGAATGGTTGACCACGCAGATCATCTCCTGCCAACGCGGACGCGAGAAGGCGGCGCAAAAAGCTCATGACCGTTCACGTTGGTTTGATTGGTGGCGGCAACATTTCGGAAACTCACGCGCGTGCTGCGAGGGGGATTCCCGGAGTGGTGATCGCGGCGGTTTTTGGAACTAACCCAGAGAGAGTTGCCCGATTGTGCGCCGAGTGCGGTGCGACCCCGTACTCCGACTTCGAAACGTTTCTTACACATCGTCCGATGGATTTTGTCGCAATAGGGAGTCCGTCCGGATTACATGCAATGCAAGGAATTGCTGCCGCCCGCCGCGGATTGCATGTGTTGACAGAAAAGCCGCTGGACATAAGCACAGCCCGCGCGGACGCGTTGATTTCCGCAACAGACGAAGCAGGCGTCAAGCTGGGTGTCTTTTTTCAGGACCGTTTCAAGGCCGATCTGATGCAGATCGAGAAATGGATTGCAGCAGGGATCCTGGGGAAGCTAATTCTAGCTGACTCACGAGTGAAATGGTTCCGGCCCGCCAGCTACTACGCGGATTCGCGCTGGAGAGGCAGCCTTCGCTGGGATGGCGGTGGGGCTCTCATCAATCAGGCCATTCACACCGTCGACCTCTTGCTTTGGCTCTGCGGGGATGTATCGGCGGTACAGGCGGTGTGTAAGACTGCCTTTCACAAGATTGAAGCGGAGGACACGCTGGTTGCTTCCCTGGAATTCAGGAGCGGCGCGATAGGAAGTCTTCAAGCAGCTACTTCTGTGTTTCCGGGATATCCGCGGAGAGTGGAGTTGACCGGTTCCGAGGGCACCGTGATCATCGAGCATGACCGTTTGCTTGCCGCCGATCTGCGCAAGCCTCCTGAAGATTTCGGAAGCACGGGAGATGATCGGAACCCCAGCTCTACATCTCCAACGGTCAGCGATGTACGAGGACATCAGGCTGTGCTTGCGGACTTTGTTCATGCCATCGAAACGAACGCAACACCGCGATGTTCCGGGACTGAGGGGCGTCGCAGTGTAGTGCTTGTAGAAGCGATTTATGCAGCATGCCACTTGGGCAGGCGTGTGGAGCTGAAGACCAGCAAGTAGGCGTGCGGCCAAAAGAACCGGATGTCGAAATTGCAGATCAAGATTTTTCAGGACAAACATTCGCTGGGCCGGGCTGCGGCTGAGCATGCCGCGAAATCTCTTCGCGCTGCTATCCGCGACAACGGTCTGGCACGGATCGTGGCCGCGACCGGTACGTCTCAGTTTGAATTCCTGGAGGCCTTGACGAGCGCCGCGGATATTGATTGGGGCAGCGTCGAGCTGTTTCACCTGGACGAATACATTGGCCTGCCAGTCACTCATCCTGCCAGTTTTCGCAAGTACCTTTTCGAGCGGCTCATTCATAAGACGGGAATCACGCAACATCATCTTTTGGATGGCGAGGCTGATCCGCAGGCGGTGGCAAAAAAGATCGGCGGCGAATTGGCCGCAAGGCCAGTGGATATTGCTTTTGCGGGGATCGGAGAGAACGGTCACTTGGCGTTCAACGATCCGCCAGCGGATTTCGAGACGGAAGAACCTTATACCATCGTTGACCTCGATGAAGCCTGCCGGCAGCAGCAGGTGAACGAAGGGTGGTTCGCAAGACTGGCGGATGTTCCCGCCAGGGCCATCTCCATCTCTATCCGTCAAATCATGCGCGCGAAAGAGATCATCGTGATTGTGCCGGAGGCTCGCAAGGCTCGGGCAGTAAAGTCTTGCCTCGAAGGCGAGATCAGTCCGCTGGCACCCGCATCGATTTTGCGGGAGCATTCGAACACGACGCTCTATCTCGACAGGGATTCCGCTTCCTTGTTGAGCCCGGGAGTAGCTGTCGCCAAATACATCACGTCTGAGGGAGTACAGCAGCGCCCAATCTGAAGACTAGCCTCGAAAAGAAATGTCTGAGCGCCCTCAAACGGTCTCTTCCGGATCACGATACATTCCCCATCTTCGATGGTGGATTGGGGGCCTGTTGTTCGCCTCCACGGTGATCAATTACATCGACAGGCAGACCTTGGCGCTGCTCTCGCCGTACCTCAAGCAGGACTATCACTGGACATATACGGACTATGCGCATGTGCTAATCAGCTTTCGTGTTGCATATACGATCGGGCAAGCCGTATGCGGAAGGCTGATTGATCGCGTGGGCACCCGGCGCGGCCTGACCCTTTCAGTTCTTTGGTACTCCGTCGTGTCCATCACCACGTCCCTCGCTCGTGGATTTTACAGCTTTGCGACGTTTCGTTTTCTGCTGGGAGCGGGCGAATCTGCCAATTGGCCTGGCGCGACCAAGGCCGTATCCGAATGGTTTCCAAGACGCGAGCGCGGGCTGGCCGCAGCACTTTTCGATAGCGGTTCTTCCATCGGCGGAGCTGTCGCCCCGTTTATTGTGCTGCCCATTTATTTTCGCTGGGGGTGGCGGCCAGCGTTCGTGATTCCGGGGCTGTTGGGTTTTGTTTGGTTGTTCGTCTGGCGCCGAATGTACCAAACACCCGTGGAGCATCCGCGCATCGCCCCTGAAGAGCGAGAGATGATTCTTGCGGAGACAAGAGGCGTTGCTGGCGCGGCCGGGCCCCATTCGCGCTGGAGCAGCTTGCTGAAACTGCCGCAAACCTGGGGGACGATTGCATCAAAGGCTTTGACCGATCCCGTGTGGTTCTTCATTACCGATTGGTTCCCGTTTTACTTGGTGGCCAAGGGAATCTCGCCCAAGGCCGTATTGTTCACTTTCTGGATTCCCTTCATCGGTGCGGACCTGGGCAACTTTTTTGGAGGGTGGGCCTCGGGATGGCTGATCAAGCGCGGCTGGGCGCTGGGCGCGGCTCGCAAGGCCCTGGTGGTTTTTGGAGGATTCGGCGTGATGCTGCTGATTCCCACGATTCTCACAGTGAACCTGGCGGCCATTGCAACGTTGTTCGGATTGGCGACTTTTTGTTATGCTGCGTTTTCCACCATTGCCAACGTGTTGCCTTCAGACCTTTTCACGAGCGAATCGGTTGCTTCCGTGAGCGGAATGAGTGGGACTGGCGCGGGGATCGGCACCATCATCGCATTTCTCTTGATCGGCCACTTTTCCGACGCGCGGCAGGCAGCAGCCGCGCATTCCTTTGATCTCATCGTGATCGTTGCTGGCATGGTTCCGTTTGTCGCCATGATTCTCGTGTTACTTCTAGTCCGAAATACGAAGGCGACGAAGGAAGGATTAGTCCGCCCAATTTGATGCCGTGGCCTATGATTGGCCTGTATCCGATTTCCCGTAAAAGACCTTCAAGGAGCTAACTTATGGACAGCTCAAACACAAAGCTCAACCGGAGAGAATTTCTGCAAAGAGGCGCCGCAGTGGCGGCTGGAAGTGCGGCACTGAGCAGTACAGCCCTGTCTTACTCGCGGATTCCCGGTGCGAATGACCGGATCTCGCTGGGGCATATCGGCATCGGTGACCGTGGCCGCGAACTAGATGGCATTGTGGCGGGGCTCAAAAACGCAAAAAATGTCGAGGTTTCCGCAGTTTGCGATTTGTGGACTCACAATCTCGAGCAGGCCGTCGCCGCCAATCAAAAGTATTTCGGCAAAGTGCCGCGTGCCTTGAAGCATCCCCAAGAGTTGCTGGCCCTCAAGGACCTGGACGCGGTGATGATTTCTACTCCCGAACATTCGCATTCACCGATCCTGAAGCTAACGGCCGAGACCGGCAAAGACGCCTACTGCGAAAAGCCCATGGGCAATGTTCTCGAAGAGGTCCGGGCTGCACGCGATGCCGTCGTTTCGCGAAATCTCATCACCCAGATCGGCACGCAACACCGCAGCGAACCGTATCAGATTGCCGTGCGCGATTTGATCCGCGCAGGTTTACTTGGTGATATCACCAAGTACGAGATTGTGTGGAACTATCATGGGCCGCGCTGGCGTGGGCGTCCCGAAGTTAAATTGATTCGCGAGCAGGACACGGACTGGCGGGCCTGGTTGATGACAAAGCCCTACCGGCCTTTCGATCCGCAGCTTTATTTCGAGTTTCGCCTCTACAAGGACTTTTCGAGCGGCATAGCCGACCAGTGGATGAGCCATGGCATCGACCTTTGCCATTACTTCATGGACGCGAGCTTTCCGCATTCCGTCGTCGCGAATGGAGGCATTTTTGCCTGGCATGATGGCCGGGAGAATCCGGATACGTTCCAGGCGCTGTTCACATATGCGAGCGGTTTCTTGACAAGCTATTCGACCAGTTTTGGCAACGACGCGCCTAGTTTCACGCGGATCATGGGCAAGCAGTCCACACTAGTCAACACCGGAGGAGAGGGTAGCCCGCGCTGGCAGCTCGTGGAAGAGAAAGGCAATCACGAAGATGACCTAGCTGTTGATTCAAAACGGGCCGTTAAAGACATCTTGCTGCCGGGAGACAGGACGCTTCCTCCAATGGGCATGGGTGATGAGGAACCCTCGCACATGACTAATTGGCTCGATTGCTTGCGCAGCCGCAAGCAACCGAATGCGACCGTGCACAATGGATTTGCACATTCCGTGGCCTGCATGATGGCCACGCGAGCCTATTGGTCGGGGAAGCGCGTTTATTGGGACCCAAAGGCCGAAGCGATTCTCGATGAAGCTCCAAAATAGCCCGGCCGGTCCGAGCGACAGTTTTCGTTGACTGCTCGGTCCCTTTCGACGAACTTCGCATAGAACGTTGCGAAACTCCATCGATGCATTAATCACTGCGAATCCGCAGGGAAGATGGCACGGCATAAATAGCCGCCGCTCCGACCATTCCAAGGATCGCGATGACTCTCCACGCCAGTTCATAGCTGTGTCGCGCATCAAAGATCTTGCCCACAAACCACGGAGCAGCCCATTGCCCGATGGAGTACCCTGCAATTATGAGCGCAAGAAGCTTGCCAAGAGAGCCTGTTCCGAAATATTCCGAAGTCACTAGCGGAATGAGCATGTAGTCCGCGCCCATCGAGAAACCAAAGACAAGAACGAAAGTCCACAAGAAGACAGAGGAATTCGGATTTGTGAGCAGGAACACGGACACACTCATCAAGAAGTAAAAAAGAGCCATGATGTGCGACTTCCGGAAGCGGTCCGCGAGGTAGCCGACGATTACTCGTCCTCCCAAGCTGGCTGCCAGCAGAATCGTGAAGTACTTTGAGGCGGTTGTCGCCGAGTAGCCGACGTCTTTCAGAAACAAAATGAAATGTTGAATGACGGCGCCAATTGCACCAATGGCGCAGGTTGCCCCAAAAAGTATCAGCCAAAATGCGGTTGACTGTATGGCTTGGGCTACTCCGACCGAAGGTGCACCCAAATCTGATGAATTTTCAGGCGGCAATGCCTTTTCTCCGAAAGCTTCCAGTGCACCGCCGTAGTCTTCGGGCGCAGAGCGTGTGACCAAAATACCTATGGGGAGGAGCACAAGCAGGATGAGGGTTCCGAGCAACTCGAGTCCACTGCGCCAGCCCAAACTCTGAGCCAGGAAATTGACGAACAGGGGAGCAACCACGCCCCCCAAGCCTAGGCCCAGGTAAGCGTATCCCATCGCCTGACCTCGGCGTCGATGAAACCATCGCGCAATCAACACTTGATTTGCGATCGGACCTGCCAGAACGAAGCCAATGACTTCGACGATGCAAAGAAATTCAAACTGCCAGAAGCGGCTCATCCTGCCCATGAACAATAAAGAGATTCCGACAAGCACAACGCCCGCGAGAATGACAGTCCGCGCGCCGATCCGATCAATCACCGTCCCTGCAAGCACACCAAATGGAAGTCCGGCCAGCAAGAACCCTAGCAAGAAGCCCTGCGTAACCTCCGCTCTCGTAAAGCCGAGCGATTCTACAAAGTAAGGATAAAAAACGGGGAAGCCATAAAAAACGATTCCAACTACGAAAAAAAGATTCAGGAAAGCCGCGAGGACGATCCACCAGCCGTAGTAGATGGGGTTCGAAGAATTGCCCGGGCCGTTGAGGGCCATAGGTCTCCTGAACGTCATTTCTGTTTTGCAGCCGGATGCGAAGCTTATCCCCATCCGCCGAAGGATTTCATCCAAATTCCGGGCCGAGGATTGCGCAAAGCAAATCGGGTCTGCCCGGATAAGAGTTTGGCCCGCGGACCATGCGTGTGAGGGGTCGCGCTGGAGCAAAGCCGTGAGCGGCCAACAATTCGGCGACCATAGCGTTCGACTTCTTGTAGTCCACGATGAGAGTCTCGCGGCATGATTTGGTCAAGAATTCCTGAAGGGTCTTTTCTGCTCCTGCGTGATTCCTCGCCATCCACGGCCCAAGATGATCCGCAAACAAACCCCGACGCCCGAAGGCATACCCCTGCGGCAACCCATTTTCCCAAACAGCCATTGCAAATTCTGGCGTTTCCTTCAATACAGAGCGAAGTAAGAAACTACGGTCAGCGCCAAACAATTCCCTATCCAATCTAAGAATGTGTTCCATCTGAATCTTGCTCAGCGTCGCGCGTGCTGCTCTTTGTGTTGTTGAAGCCGCGCCTGGCCACCTTTTCAGAATCCATCGTTCGATCTCATATTCATCAACGAATCCAAGCTTTGTGTAGAGGGGCTTCCCCTGAGGAGTGGCATCAAGTTTCATGGTGGCAATGCGTGCGTCATCGAGATACTCGATAGTTTTTTTCAGAAGGCCGGTTCCAATTCCTTGCTTCCGGTACTCATGATCCACCAAAACCATGCCAATCCATGCAAATCGATCCTCGTAGCAAGAAGTCGTTGCCGTTCCAACAACCTTTCCGTCGTGCTCCATTACGAAGCACCCACGCGGACTGTGATCGAGAAAGCGACGCCAATCGGCAGCCGTCTGATTCCATCCCGAAAGCGTATTCAGGCGGACTCCGGCAGGAACATCCTGCTCGGTCATGATGCGAAGGTGCATCTAGAAAATTCCTTGTGACTCTACACCGCGGAGCAGAATACCTGAAACCACAGGCGACCTAGGAACAATTCGAGTACAATCTCGCGGCAGAATGCTTATTCGCGCGAGGAAGCGAAGTGTCCACGTCGACTAACCTGGCCTCCATTCAAGACGTAGCGCAATTGGAAACGCTTCTCAGCGAACCAACAGACGGGGTGGTTCGTACGCTCGGCAGCTTGGACGGGGATATTGTCGTGCTTGGAGTGGCCGGAAAGATGGGGCCAACGCTGGCTCGCATGGCGAAGAGAGCTTCCGAGATGGCGGGAGTAAAGAGGCGCGTCATCGGCGTTTCGCGATTTTCGTCTTCTTCACTCGAAAATCTATTACGAACATGGGGAATCGAGACTGTCCGTTGCGATTTGCTCGATCCCGGCTCACTTGCAAAGCTCCCTGATGCCGCCCACGTCATTTTCACGGCCGGAATGAAATTTGGTTGCACGGGACAGGAGTGGCTGACCTGGGCGATCAATGTGCATTTGCCGGGCCTCGTTGCAGATCGCTATCAAAGCAGCAGGATCACCGTTTTCTCGACTGGAAATGTTTATGGACTTTCGCCAATTACTGCAGGAGGCTCGCGCGAAGAGGATGCGCTGAATCCTTCGGGCGAGTACGCGATGAGTTGCGTCGGCCGCGAGCGAATTTTTGAGCATTTCAGCAGAGCTAATCAGACGAAGATCACGATTCTCCGGCTGAATTATGCCTGCGAACTTCGCTATGGCGTGTTACTGGACATTGCGCAGCGCGTTAATGCGGGGCAATCCGTGCCGCTGGCGATGGGCTACCTAAACACCATCTGGCAAGGCGATGCCTCGGCGATTAGTCTGGAATCGCTCCGCTGCGCCACAGCTCCGCCCAATGTGATTAATATTACGGGGCCGGAATTGCTCAGCGTGCGACATATCGCGGAAGAGTTTGGGGAAAGGCTAGGCAAGCCCGTCAGGTTCGAAGGGACGGAGTCGAACGACGCACTATTGAGCAATGCACAAAAGTCGCGCGAACTCTTTGGCCGCCCACACGTGAGCACCCACCAATTGATGGATTGGATCGCGGACTGGGTCAGGAAAGGGGGCGCCACTTTGGCCAAGCCTACTCACTTTGAGGATCGTGTCGGCCGCTTTTGATGCTCCCAAAGCGCGGAGCCCTCGATTCAGAAATGGCCCGGAATATGGACCCCAGGATTCACCAGGCTTTGAAAGCAGGAACAGTAATTCCTGCCCATCCGCTCGCTCTGAATGCCGACCGGCGGCTGGATGAGCGTCGACAGAGGGCTCTCTCTCGCTATTACGTGGCCGCCGGGGCGGGCGGTCTCGCCGTTGGCGTTCACACCACTCAGTTTGCGATTCGAGAACCGCGCGTAGGACTCTTTGAACCTGTTTTGAGCCTGGCCGCTGAGGAGATGGACCGCGCGGACACAGTTCGAGACGTGCCACTCATTCGAGTTGGCGGGATCTGCGGAAGGACCGCGCAAGCATCGCAGGAAGCGCGGCTGCTGCGCGAGTTGAAATACAGCGCAGGGCTTTTGAGTTTGGCTGAGACAAGAGACTTAGATGACAAAGCACTCATCGCCCACTGCAGGGAAATCGCTGGGATCCTGCCCATTATCGGCTTCTATCTCCAGCCGGCGGTTGGCGGCCGTGTGCTCTCCTACAACTTCTGGCGCCAATTTGTGGAGATTGAGAATGTGGTGGCGATCAAAATTGCTCCCTTCAATCGCTACCACACTCTGGATGTTGTTCGCGTCGTCGCAGTATCGGGCCGCGAAATCGCATTGTACACAGGTAACGACGACAATATCGTGATGGACTTGCTCACGCCTTATTGTTTCAAGATCGATGGCGAGCAGAAAAAGCTCCGCATTGTTGGAGGGCTCCTGGGCCACTGGGCTGTTTGGACCAGGCGCGCCGTTGAACTCTTGAAGCAATGCCACACGTTGGCGCAAGCAGGTCAGCCAGTACCGCAATCTATCCTCGCAAAGAGCGCACAAGTGACCGATTGCAATGCGGCATTTTTTGATACAGCAAACCACTTCGCCGGTTGCATCGCTGGCTTGCATGAAGTGTTGCGGCGACAAGGTTTGTTTGAAGGCATCTGGTGCTTAGATCCTCAGGAAACGCTCAGTCCCGGACAAAAAGAGGAGATCGACAGGGTCTATCGCGCCTATCCCGAATTAAATGACGACGAATTTGTGCGTAGAGACCGAGATATGTGGATGAAGCCTTAACTGATCGCTCGTCGTACGATCACAGCACCTCGGCAAATAGCAAGCCCTCCCTACCTTTAACGTTGGCCGCCCCACCTCTCACGCATGGCCTGTTGCGGAGCAAGCAGTAGAAACAAAGACCGCTTGACACAGTAAATAAAAGAAAGTAAAAGAAACTAAACGAAAGACGGCTCGTAAGTCGTGCCAGTTGGCCGTCAGCTGATCTTCTGGGGGTGTGAGATGCGCGTTTCATTTGCAAAACACTGTGTATTGGCGGGGATGTGCGCCTCCGCGCTGGCTTTCCTTGCGCCTGCCGCGGCTGCGCAGGCTTCCTATACCGCGCAATTGAGCGGTGTGGTGACCGATTCGTCGGGCGCAATCATTCCGAATGCCAAAGTCACTCTGACCGACGAAGCGACAAACATTTCGAACACCGTCACCACCAATGCGTCCGGTGTCTACGTGCTGACCAACGTGCGCCCCGCTACTTACAGCATTCGCGTCGAAGCGCCCGCCATGGCCACGCAGGAGCGCAAGGGTGTGGTTCTTGCCGTGAGCCAGCAAGCCACGCTCAACTTTTCCCTCTCCCCCGGCCAGGTGACCGAACACGTTGTTGTCACCGAGCAGGCGCCCCTTCTCGACACCGGTAGCGCCAGCCTGGGCACCGACGTCACCAATCAATACGTCCGCGACATTCCGCTTCCTGATCGAAGTATGTTCGGTCTCGTATTTCTGGCCGGTGGAGTCACGGAAGTTGCCGGGCAAGGGATCACGGATTCCTATCCTACGGGAACCAATTTCGTATCAAACGGCCAGCGCAATGCCACCGCCGAGATTCGCGTGGATGGCGCACTGACTACCGCCCCCGAACAGGGTGAAGGAGCGACCACCAACGTCTACTGGCAGCCTTCTGTCGAGATCGTCCAGGAATTCAAAGTCGAGAATAATAGCTTCTCCGCCGAATTCGGCAACAATGGGGGAACGGTCGTCAACATTGTTCTAAAGGAAGGCGGCAACAAATTCCACGGAAGTGGCTGGTGGTTCGGACAGCGATCTGCGCTCGACGCCAACGACTTTTTCAGCAACGCGCAAGGCATTCCCAAGCCGGACCATCTTCGTGACCAGTACGGCTTCTCCCTGGGCGGTCCGATCAAGAAGGAAAAGACTTTCTTCTTCGTGGATTTCGAAAAGGTTCGCGTGAATGACCCGGTGCACATCGATGCTTTTGTGCCCACTACTCTTGAGCGCTCCGGCGATTTTCGCCAAACGCAGATCCTGGACCAGAACGGGAATCCGATGCTGCAGCAAATCTTCAATCCATTCAATGTGGCTCCCCCTGATCCGGTGACGGGAAACCGAAACCGCCAGGACTTCACAATACCAAACCTGATCGACGCGAATCTGATCGATCCCATCGGCCAGGCGATCATCAACATGTATCCGCAACCCACGGTCTTGAACGCTCCACCGGGAACAGCAAATTTTCACAAGGTGATACTTTCCAACAACACGGCCCGGCAGTGGGACGTCAAGATCGACCATCATTTTTCCGAAAAGAATCACCTCTCCGGCCGCTATAGCAACTCGCATAGCTTGTTTGTCGTTCCTACCGTGTTTGGAGACGGTGACTTCAACGATGGGTTTACCGGCCCCACGGATACGCACAACGGCGTCCTCGAAGAGAACTGGTCGCCAAAGCCCACCATCGTGGTGACTAGCCGTTTGGCCCTTGACCGCGCGTTTTCTCCCGTGAACGAGAACTATCCCAAGCTGACCACGGTTTTCAACCAACCCGGTGATGCGCCTTTGGCGCAAGCGAACGGCCTGGCGCGCTTTCCCGTCATTCAGATGGATAACAACGCAACGTCGCTCTTCAACCAGTGCTGCACGGACACCACCTTTGCCCACACCCTTTATTCCTACAGTTCTCTATGTCCTGGTCCAAGGGCCGGCAAGTCTGGAAGTTTGGCGGCGAGCAGCGCCTCTTCTTCAACAATTTTTACCAGCCGAATCCACCTACCGGCTTTTTCCATTTCTCCACTGGTGTGACCGAGCAAACAATCGGCGCTGGCAATTCTTTGCAAGGAAATTCCTTCGCGGGTCTGTTACTAGGGTATGGCGATATTGATTCGAGTTTGGCCATCTTCAAGCCCGTGGCCAACAAATCAAAGGAAACGGCGTTCTATTTTCAAGACGACTGGAAGTTGAATCCGAAGCTGACCCTGAATCTAGGCTTGCGCTACGAATGGAGCACACCCTATACCGAGCGCAACAACCTCTTGCAATTTAGCAATTTCACGACCGATAGCGGTGTCTCTTTGCCCTACAATGTCTCCTCGCCCTATCCAGGGCTTCCCGATTTGCTGGATCGCACTGGCGACCTGTTTGGAACCACGACTTTTGCCGGTCCCGGTCATCGCACCATCCCGGTGGATCGCAATAACTGGGCTCCCCGCCTCGGATTTGCCTACTCCGTGAATCCCAATACCGTCGTGCGCGGCGGCGCCGGTGTTTATTACGGCTTGAGTGTAGCGACAAATTTCCAGTTCACGGGAACAGCCTTCGGCAAAACCTCCCCGATCCGCTTTACTCAGGACAACTTTCAAACCCAATTCGCTACCCTCGAGAATCCGTTTCCCAATGGCTTTCCTCCTCCACAGGGCAAAAAGTATGGGCAGCTTGCGGAATGGGGATTTTCCAACAACAACGCCCTGGACACGACCCCAAATCGTAACGCCGAGATTTATCAGTGGAATCTTGGTATTCAGCGTTTGTTCCCGGGAGACTTCGTGATCGGCATGGATTACTCCGCCAACCGCAGCACCCATTTGCCCTTTAGCTCTTTTTCCAGCACCGCCAACCGCAATTTCTTGTCTTCCGCGATGCGCGCCAATCTCGTCGCGCAGTACAACGCTTGTTTGGCGGCGAACCCCGGAAACGCGGGCAATTGCCCGACGCCAACCAACGCCCTCGCCAACTTGGTTACCAATCCGTTCGTGAACCTATTTACTGGTCCAACTGCCATCTTCAACGAACCCGACTCCCTCTATAACAACGCGCAAATTCCGCTAATCAACGTGCTTCGCCCGTTTCCCCAGTTCGACGGTGCTTTTGCCGGTCTGACCAAGCTCGCCGCCAGCTCCGCCTATCATTCCATGCAGGTACGTTTTCAGAAGCGTCCCGGCCACTATGTGAGTTTTGAAGGCAATTACACTCTGTCGAAAGCTACGGATAATTCCTCGGCCGGGGCGAACTCCTTCATCACCGGCCTCCTGAGCTCCGGAGTTCCGCAAGTTCTCGACAATCTCAAGGCCGAACATTCCATTAGCGCCAACGACGCCACGCATCGCATGGTCCTCGCGACCATCGTAGACGTTCCGGTCGGCCGCAAGCGCTGGCTCGGCAAAGACATGAATCCCATTCTTGACGGCATCGTCGGCGGGTGGTCCATTGCTACTATCCTGACTTTTCAAACGGGCACGCCTCTTACCATTGGCATGTCGACTCCTCTTCTCGCTGATGGCGCCCAGCGGCCCAGCGTGCTTTGCTCGCAGCTTTCCTCAGGCTTTAGCTATCACGCTGCCGCTGCAAATGGCTTGAAATTCGCTGCCGGGCAGAACGTCGACCCTGCCAGTATTAGCGTGATTAACGCTGCTTGCTTTGGCGATCCGGGCGACAATGTGCCCGGCAACGCTCCGCGTTACTTTTCCAATCTCCGCAGCGATGGAATTCACAACACAGACCTTTCCGCGAGCAAGGAATTTTTGATCCGCGAAGGGATGAAGCTGCAGCTTCGCGGTGAGTTTTTCAATTTTACGAACACGCCGCGATTTGCTCCTCCGAATATGGCTTTTGGCAGTACCACGTTCGGCCAGGTCACCAGTACGCTTGGTTCGCCGCGGCACATGCAAATTGGCGCGCGCTTTGAATTCTAAGGCCGCGTCAATGCCCAAATGGGCTATCATCGCGGTTCTTGACTGTGTTCTGTTCGTCTGCGTCCTCGCTTTCGCGGATGCGCCGCCTCAGGATTGGACTCACTACGTTCGCATTGGGGCCTACGGCTTGCGTTCCGATAACGCCGAAGCCATTGTCCGTGATGCTCACCAGCACCACGTCTTTGGCATCGAAGTGGATAACGATATCCCGGGCCGTTACGAAAGCTTCCTCGATCCTACGGAGAAACTTTCTGCCATCCGGAAACTCGCTCTTGCGGCTCATGCTGCCAACAACAAGGCCTTTGTGTACATCGCGGGAACTGAATGTATTACCGCTCACGCGGACAAGTCCGAACACTCCGTTTTGAAGGATCATCCGGATTGGTTGCAGCGTAACATCACTGGAGAACCGGCAGTGTTCACCGGAGGTGCAGCCTTTTGGATCCGTGCCGGCGATGAGGACGTCTGGATCAGCCCGTACGCCATGGATTGGCGCAAGATCTACATGGAACGTGTTCGTCAAATCGCCGCCACGAGTGTAGATGGCATTTATGTCGACATTCCCTACTGGATGACCCATTTCGAGGGCTGGGAAAACACTTGGGCCAGCTTTGACGACTACACCGTGGCAGCTTTCAAAAAACAAACCGGATTGGAAGCCCGCCGCGACGTGCCCCTCGGCGATTTCTCCAACTCCAATTTCCGCAAATGGATCGATTTCCGTATCGATACGTTCACCGTCTTCATGCGCGAGATTCGCGATAACGCCCGCTCCGTCAATCCTTCCATCATGGTGATTCCCGAAATCTATCCCGGCATCGAAAGCGAAGCTACTCGTGTCGGGGCCGATGTCTATGAGTTGTACGGCGTCGTTGACGCCATCGCCCACGAATATGAATTTGGCGAAGGCGACCACATGGCTTCCTCTCGGTCACAACTCGACTGGTTCCTTTATCAGGCTGGGATGCTTTCCTTCCGCGCCTTCGCCCAAGGCAAGGCTACCTGGATACTCAATTATTCCTGGGACGGCGACAAAGGCGTCGACCCTCGAGAAGCTATGAAGAATCTCGCTTTGTCGCAGGTAATCTCTGGAGCTAATTTCTGGGACGCTCCCGGGCACGTTATGGCCGGTTCGAACGACCCGCCAACGCGGAAGCTGATCTTTGACTGGATTGAGAAGCACGAAGAAACCCTATATAGTCCGCGCCAGCCGATGCACCCCGTGGGCGTTTACTTTTCGCCGAAGAGCCGGGACTATGACCCTGATCATTTCCTGCCTTCGTATCGCGGTGCGCTGGTCTTGTTGCTGCAAGAGCATCGTGAGTTCCAGTTGGTCACGCCACGTACTCTTTCTGCCTTTCGCGGCGAAGTGCTGGTGCTGCCCACGGTCACGTTCTTGAGGGACCAAGAAAAGAAGGAACTTCGCGCCTATGTCGACCAAGGCGGCCGCGTGGTGATCACCGGGGAAAATGCTACTGGCATGTCGGATTCTGACAACGTGAAGCGATTTGAGGAATGCCCGGGTCGCGCGCGCTTGGAGGCTCTGCAAAAGGATTTCGTCAAGGGCTCTGGGGAATCTGCAGACAAATTCTTGAACGCGGTGAACGTTCAAACGGACATCAAGCTGGAGGCCTCCCGGGCTATCGCCGCAAACATGGCCCTCGTCCAAGGAAAGCCTCATATTTTCTTGGCTAACTTTGGAGGCTTGGTTCCGCACAAGATTGCCGTTCCCGCGCCGGAGCGCGACGTTCGTCTCATCGTTTCAAACAGGAAAAACTGCTCCTTGAAATTTCTGCCGTTTCTCGGTGACCTGCAAACCGTGAACGGCGAGACGGCCGGACAGCGTCAAAGTTTTGTCGTACCGCCCATCGACCGCGGCGCAGTGATTTGGCTTGAGAATTGCCATTAAGATTGCTTATGCCAACTGGAATCACTGTAGGAAAAAAGAAAGGCCTCGAGCGCGTTTCCAACTCGCGGGGCGTGATCGCTGCTCTGGCCATTGACCAGCGCACCGCCTTGCGCAGCCTGATCGCCAAGGTAAAGGGAGTTGCTCCCGAAGCCATTCCCGGAGTAATGCTCCGGGAGTTTAAAGAAGCCGTAAGCCGCATCCTGACTCCCCACGCCAGCGCTATTCTCCTGGATCCTGAGTACGGTTTGCCTGCGGCGAAAGCCAGAGCAAAAAATGCTGGGCTGCTTCTGGCCTATGAGCAATCCGGCTACGACAAATCCGTTCCCGGCCGCCTGCCGCGCCTGCTGGAACATTGGTCTGCAAAGCGGCTTGTCGACGCCGGGGCCGACTGTGTGAAAATCCTCTTGTACTACTCGCCTTCAAGCGGCGCGGTCATCAACAATTCGAAACATACCTTTGTCGAATGCATCGGCGCCGAATGCCGCGCCGTGGATGTGCCCTTCTTTCTTGAACTGGTGAGCTATCAGGAAGGCATGGAGGACAAAAGCAGGGAGTTTGCCCAAGTCAAACCGGAAGTAGTCACCAAAAGTGTCGAGGAATTTTCCAAGCACCAATATGGCGTCGACATTTTGAAGGTCGGCGTCCCCGTGAGTATGCCCTACGTGGAAAGTGCTCCCGGGGCTGAGCGCGATTGGGTATATTCGCGCGCGGAAACAAAAGAGTATTTTCGTCAGTCCTCGGACGCTGCGGGCGTCCCGTTTATCTATCTTTCAGAGGGCGTCAGCAACGAACTCTTCGACGACGGCTTGCAATTGGCGGCGGAAGCCGGAGCTACTTTCTCCGGTGTTTTGTGCGGACGAGCCACGTGGAAGGATGGTGTTCCGATCTACGTGAGCGGAGGGCTGGGTGCGCTCGAGAATTGGTTGGGCGAGCAGGGCGTTCGCAACATTGAGAGAGTAAATGCCAGGTTGGCCGCCGCGCGTCCGTGGTTCGCATGCTCCGCAAGCGATTCGAACGCAACTGCGTCTCGCGCGGGAAACAAAGGTCCATGATTGTTTGCGTCAGCGCCAATCCGGCCATCGACAAACGGGTTCGCCTGCCTAAGCTGGCGCTGGGAAAGGTCAATCGCGTCAGCCATGTGCGCGCGGCCGCCGGAGGCAAAGCCGCCCACGTTGCCATGGCCCTTCGCGCGCTGGGCGGCGCGCCGCGCTGGCTGGGCTTCGCCGGCGGCGCCAGCGGTCAGGAATTGCTGGTGGGATTCCAGGAACTAGGCATCTCAACGATTCCGGTGCAAATGAAAAACGCCACACGCATCAACCTGGAAATTATCGATGAGAGCGGAACCGCGACGGAGATTCTCGAGCCTGGACCTGCAATTTCAGCGCAACAGTGCCGTGCCTTTGAATCCGCTTGCGAGACCATCTTCCGCGAAGCTGGCCCCAATTTGCTGGCTGTCTTTTCCGGAAGCCTGCCCCCGCGTGCGCCAAGTGAGTTCTACGCCAGTTTGATCGGACTCGCTCATCGCTTTGGCGGAAAAGCATTTCTAGATACCAGCGGCGAACCGCTGAAGACTGCGCTTGCGGCTGGGCCGGACTTCGTGAAACCGAATCGCGAAGAAGCCGAGTGGCTCTTAGGAATTTCCATCTCCGATACGAAATCGGCTGTGGCAGCGATTGCCAAGCTGGCGGCGGCTGGGGCGAAAAGTGCCGCCATCAGCTTGGGGCCGGACGGGCTGGTGTGGAAGCCTCAGCAGTGCCACTCGGTTCTTCACGCTCTTCCGGTGAAGGTCGACGCCCGTTCCTCCGTTGGGAGCGGCGACGCCACCGTTGCTGGATTTGCCTTTGCGTTGCAAGAGGGCCTGGCGCCGGAAGATTCGCTGAAACTTGCCGCCGCTTGCGGCGCCGCGAACTGTCTGGCGGATTTGCCAGGGCAGTTGAACGCAAGCGAGGTGCGCAGATTGCGCGAGCTTGTGAAGATTGAGGTTGTTTTGTGAGAATGCGGGTCGGACATCGACATGCTGAGTGAAGAGCGCAGACGCGAGATTCTGGAAGTGCTTCAAAACGACGGCCGTGTCCTGGTCGGTGATTTGTCGAAGCGCTTCAAGACTTCGCTGATCACCATTCGCAAGGACTTGGAATTCCTTCATCATCGTGGACTGCTCGAGCGCACACATGGCGGAGCACTTCCTTTGCGCACAGGTGCGTTGATCGACCAGACGCTGCAACAGAAAGAGCGTCAGCACCGTCACGAAAAACTGCGGATTGCCGCAGCCGCCGCCAAGATGATTCGGTCCGGGCAAGTGATCATCCTGGATTCAGGAACGACCACGACAGCAATTGCCCGCGCGTGCCGGCATTTTCGGAGCCTTACCATCATTACCAATGCCACCAACATTGTCGCGGAGCTCGCTGGCACTCCCGTCGAAGTCCTCTTGACGGGCGGCGTCCTGCGCAAGAATTCATTTTCCCTCGTTGGCCCTCTTGCGGAAGAATCTTTGCGAAAGCTCAATGCCGATTTGCTCTTTCTCGCCGTCGACGGATTTGACGTGCGCTATGGGCTGACGACTCCGAATCTACTTGAGGCGCGCGTTAACCGTGCGATGGCCGAGGCCGCGCGCCGCACGGTCGTCGTGTGCGATTCGAGCAAGTTTGGCCGCCGGAGTCTTTCTTTGATCATGCCGACGAGTTCGGTCCACGAAACGATCACGGACCGCGGGATTCCCAAGCACGATCTGAAAGCCTTGCGCGGGGCGAAAGTGGAAGTGACACTGGTTTGAAAGTTTCGGTGTAAAAAGGTTTGGTGGAGAGGCTGAATGCCAGGTTCTGACAACAAAGCACATGGTTCCCACACGCTCACTGAGATTCTGTCGCAGCCGGAAACTTGGCGAGCGGCCATCAGCGAGCTGGATCACAGCGGCGTCCTCGACAAAATGCTCGAAGAAACCAAAGCGCGCACCGAATGGCTGTTCGTGGGCTGCGGCAGCAGCTATTACCTCGCCGAAGCAGCGGCCGCTTCCTGGACCATGATGACCGGCCAGCGCGCCCGCGCTTTGCCGGCCTCGGAAGTTCTCTTGTTCCCAAGCCTGGCCATCGGCTCCGCAGAGAATGCCCAGGCCGTGGTGATTTCGCGCTCCGGGCGAACTTCCGAAGCGGTGAAAGCCGCGCAAGTGCTTTCGCGCGAACACCGCATCCCCACGCTGGGGATCACGTGCGCAGCAGATTCGCAACTGGAAGAAGCTTGCGACCGCACGATCCGGCTTTTGCCCGCGGACGAAAAAAGCATGGTGATGACGCGCTCGGTCACGTCGATGATGCTGACACTGCAATTTCTGGCGAGCAAAAAAGCACAGACCGTCGATTTAGCGTCCATCATCGGCCGCCTCGCGGATCATTTCGCGCCACGCATTCGCTCGCTTGCCGCGCAAGTGGAAGAGTTTGTCGCTCAGCGCTCTTTTGCCGATTACGTTTTTCTCGGGCAAGGGCCATTTCACGCGCTGGCGCGCGAAGCGTCCCTGAAAATTACCGAGATGTCGTGTTCCTACAGCCAATTTTTTCACACGCTGGAATTTCGCCACGGCCCGAAAGCGATTGTCAGTCCCGCCACCTGCCTGCTGTTTTTCCTCAGTGAAAAAGGTTTGCAAGCCGAGAGCGAAGTACTGGCCGAAATGCACGACCTCGGCGGCGTGACCATCGCGATTTGCAACCGCGCGAGCGACGCCATTGGCCGCTCGAGCGATTTCATCTTTGAGCTGGGCTTCGACGGCCCGGAACTGGCGATGCTCGCTCCTTTCCTTGTGCCGGGCCAAATGCTCGGCTACTTCACCGGCGTAAAGAAAAATCTCAATCCCGACGAACCGAAAAATCTTTCGCGCGTGGTGATACTCGATTGAGCCCTTCCGAGGAGAGCTCCCTTGCCCAACCTTGATGTCAGCGTCGTCGGCGAGCTGAATCTGGACATTATCTTTTACGGGTTGCCGGAACGGTTGGAGCTCGAGCGCGAACATCTTGCCAAGGAGCTCAGCATTACCTTGGGAAGCTCTTCGGCAATCTTCGCGCATAACCTGGCCTGTCTGGGAGACCGAGTTGGCTTCAACTCCTGCATTGGCAGCGACCCGCTGGGCGAGATTTGCCTGAAGCGTCTGGGCGAAGGCCGCGTCGATATCTCGCACGTGCGAAAGCTCGCCGGCAAGACCACCGGTCTGAGCGCCATCCTTCCGCAGCGCAAAGAGCGCTACATCCTGACGTATCCCGGCACCATGTACGACCTTTCGCTCGCCGATCTCGATCTGTCCTACATCTTCAGCGCCAAGCACCTGCATATGTCGTCGTACTTCCTGCACAAGGGTTTGCGGCCGAACATGGTCGACCTGTTTCGCAAGGCCAAGGAAGGGAAGCTCACCACCTCTCTCGATACCAACGATGATCCGGATAATCGCTGGTCCTCGGATATTCAGCTGGTCTTCAAATATGTGGACATCCTGCTGCCCAATGAAAACGAAGCGTGCAAACTGGCGGGCAACGCCGACTACCGCCAGGCCGCGGAAATCCTCGCGAAGCGCGTTCCGCTGGTGGTCATCAAGCGTGGTTCGCAAGGCGCTTACGCCCGGCGCGGCGCGGAAAAGTTCGAAGGCTTTCCCCCTCCCGTCACAGCAGTCGACGTGGTTGGCGCCGGGGACAGTTTCGATGCCGGCTTCATTCATCAATTTATCCGCGGCGCGAGCCCCGCGGACTGCCTGCAGTACGCCAACATCGCTGGCGCGCTTTCGGTGACGCGCGCCGGCGGCACGGAAGCGTTTCGCGACGCCGCGCACCGTGAAGCGTTCCTGCGCAAGCTCGCCACCGCCCCGGCAGCCCGCGACCGCGCCTCGCGGCGGTAGGGCTGGAGCCAGTAGGAGGCTAGTACCCAAGTGTCCGGTAACCGCGTTTACCAGGATTTGGGGCTTACAAGCCTCAGTGCTGCGGCGAGTCTCAGGTATTTTTCGCTTGACAACGCATCTATTACGTCGCACGCTATAC
>Ga0126378_10000431_pt1 | contig 31262 bp, 24 predicted proteins | sample PanSoiMetPlot_23_FD_92587 | JGI IMG/M metagenome (GOLD analysis project Ga0126378, IMG submission 92587) | Tropical forest soil microbial communities from Panama - MetaG Plot_23 | ecosystem: Environmental > Terrestrial > Soil > Tropical forest > Bulk soil | place: Panama | collected 2016-02-17
ATTCTCCTTTTTGAGCGGGAAAGGTGGTTCCTTGGATGTCGAAGCAGCTCCGGGCTCGGGGATGATCAGGCTCTGTCCCGGTGCGAGCGTCCTTGGATCGTCAATTCCGTTTGCCGCCGCCAGCGCCTCGGGCGAGACGCCGTAGGCTTTGGCGACGCGGAAAACGGTCTCGCCCGGGACAACCACGTGCCGACGCTCCACGAGGTCCGGTTCGGCGTGGCCGCGGGGCTCGTTGGCCGCAAGCGGGGCGGTTCGGCGAACGCATCCGGTTGAAATGCAAACGGACGCGAGCACCGCGGCGATGGCGCCGGCGAGAGAGAGGATGGGCCAGCCGACGGAGCGACCCTTCACTGGCTGCGCTTTTCGAAACCCTCGATGGTCCACTTTTGAAGCTCGTCCAACGTCGCCTGGTCGGTGAGGTCCAACTGAAGAGGCGTGACGGAGATCAGCCCGCGGTCGATCACCGCATTGCAATCGCTGCCCCGAATATCGTCGTGCTGGTACTCGCTGCCGCCGATCCAGTAGTACTTGCGCCCGCGCGGGTCGACGCTTTCAACGACGTCGTAGCCGTAGTTGTGCTTGCCCAGCCGAGTGATCGCGTAACCCGGATTGTCGGACTCGACTGGAATGTTCACGTTGAGCAGCATCTTGGGAGGCGGCGAATTCAGGAGTGCCGCTCGGGCCAGCTGCTGGGCGAACCGCGCCGCCGCTTTGAAATCGAACCGGCCGCGGGCGACCAGGCTGAACGCCATTGCCGGCACGCCGAGCAGCGAGGCCTCGATTGCAGCGGCGACGGTGCCCGAGTAGGTGACATCGTCCGCCAAGTTTGGACCGTGATTGATTCCAGACACCATCAGCTTCGGACGACAGTCCTTCATCAAGTAATTGATCGCCAGGTAAGAGCAGTCGGTGGGAGTGCCGTCGATCGCAAACCAGCGCGGTTTTATTTGCTTGATGCGCAGGGGCCGGTGCAAGGAGATGGAGTGAGACGCAGCGCTCTGCTCCCGATCCGGCGCTACCACCCAGACCTCGCCCAGTGGGGCCATGGCCTCGGCCAGCGCTACCAGCCCATCCGCCAGGTATCCATCGTCGTTGGACACGAGGATCCGCGCCGAATCGCTGGCGGCTTGGGCGGACACGACGACAGCTAGCTCCCCGGCACCGCCAGCGCACCTTTGCCGGCATATCGCGCCGCGCCACCAAGCTGCTCCTCGATCCGCAGAAGCTGGTTGTACTTTGCCACCCGGTCGCTGCGCGACACCGAGCCCGTCTTGATCAACCCGCAGTCCAGTCCCACTGCGAGATCGGCAATCGTCGTATCTTCGGTCTCGCCCGAGCGATGGCTCATCACCGCCGTGTATCCGGCGCGACGAGCGGTCTGAACCGCCTGGAACGTTTCGGTGAGGGTTCCGATCTGATTCACCTTGACCAGGATGGAATTGGCGATGCCTTCTCGGATCCCCCGGGTGAGCCTCTCGACATTGGTGACGAACAGATCATCCCCGACGAGCTGGACCCTTCCGCCGAGCTCGTCGGTCATGCGCTTCCACCCGGACCAATCATCTTGCGCCATCCCATCTTCGATGGAAACGATCGGATATTTCGCCAACAGACTCGAATAGTAGCTGATCAGTCCGCTCGCGTCGTACTCCTTCCCTTCGCCCCGCAGACGATACAGATGAGACTTCTCGTCGAACAGCTCGCTCGCGGCGACGTCGAGCGCCAGCGCAACTTGATCCCGCGGTTTAAGACCTGCGGCTACGATGGCCTCCATGATAAGGCGCAGCGCGTCCTCGTTGGCCGCCAGGTCCGGCGCGTAGCCGCCCTCGTCGCCCACCCCGGTTGAAAGCCGGCGCTCTTTGAGAATTCGCTTCAGCGCGAAGAAGATCTCCGCCCCCCAGCGGAGGCCTTCGCGGAAGTTCGGAGCTCCCCAAGGTAGGATCATGAACTCCTGAATATCCACCCGGGTGTCGGCGTGTGCGCCGCCGTTGAGGATGTTCATCATCGGCAGTGGCAGCGTTCGCGACTGAATCCCACCAACGTACCGATAGAAGGGAATCCCAAGCGCAACCGAGGCCGCGCGCGCGCTCGCCATCGAGACGCTGAGAATGGCATTCGCGCCCAGCTTGCTCTTCGCTGGCGTGCCGTCGAGCTCGATCATCCTCTGGTCGATCGCAAACTGCTCGGTTGCGTCCATGCCGATGATCGCCGGGCCAATTGCGTCGCTGACGTGGCCAACCGCCTTGAGGACTCCTTTTCCGCCGTAGCGGCTCCGATCGCCGTCGCGCAGCTCGAGCGCCTCATGCACGCCGGTCGAGGCGCCCGATGGAACCGCGGCGCGCCCGATTGCACCGCTGGAAAGGAGCACTTCTGTTTCCACCGTAGGATTGCCGCGGGAATCGAGGATCTCTCGCGCGGTCACCTGGACGATCTCGGTCATGCTCGACGTTCTAGCGACGGCCAGTGTGTGCTGCAAGCTTCCGACCGTCGGTCGCGTGGTAGGATCTCACCTGTGAAGTTGGTGCTAGTACTCTCCGATCTCCACATCGGCAGCGGTCATCGAAAAGGCGTCGTCAATCCGTACGACGACTTTCGGGAGGACTCCCGGTTCGAGCAGCTTCTCGCAAAATACACCGTGGGCAAGTTCGCCGAGGCAGAGATTCATCTCATTCTGAACGGCGACATCTTCGATTTATTGAAGGTGTCGGTGAACGGAAAGTTCCCCGAAGCGGTCACCGAGCGCCTTGCCCTGCTCAAGGTCGAGCAGTGCCTCAAGGGCCATCCCCGGGTGGTGAAAGCGTTGAGCGGCTTGCTCGCCAACCCGAAGAGCCGGATTACTTTTCAACCCGGCAACCACGACATGGAGTTTTTTTTCCCCGGCGTGCAGCGGCTGTTTTGTCGGGCGCTGACCGGCGAGGACTCACACCCTCGAGTGAGGTTCATTTCCGAGGCCCCGTTCTTCGAGCTCGAGGGAGGCATTCAGATCCACCATGGGCATCAGTTCGAGGCCATCCACGCGATGGACTTCAAGAAGCTGTTCATTACCCGGGGAGTCTCTGAGCCCATTCTCAACCTTCCGTGGGGGAGCCTCTTCATTCTGCAAGTGGTGAACAGCCTGATGGTCGAGCGCCCCTACCTGGACAAAGTGATGCCCTTTTGGCCTCTGTTCGCCGGCGGGTTGCTCTTCGACACCCGCTTCACGCTGAAGATGATCGCCGCCAGCTCCTACTACTACGTGCGAGCGCGATTGAATCCGCTTTGGTGGCAGAAGAGGCCGTTCCACAAAATCACCAAATTCCTCCGCACCGAGTTCAGGCTGTTTGAGCACCTCGACCAGTTTGCGGAGCGCATCTTGAAGAATCCGGGTGTGAACGCGGTCTTCATGGGACACACGCACGGCGAAATGGTGAGGACGTACCCGCGCAACAAGATCTACGTGAACACCGGCACCTGGATGCCGATGATCAACCTTCGCCTGCCCAACCTGGGCCAGAGCACTGCGCTGCACTACGGGTTGGTGCGCTATGCGTCTTCCGGAGAGCCGCGGGTGTCTTTGATGCGCTGGCGCGGACGGCACACGCAAACAGAAGAGGTCATTTTCTGACGCGCATACTTTGCGTGCCTGTTGCGCGTCTACGCCCGGTCAGATTTCGCGCGTCCGGTCGGAACGTCTTGCTATGTTCATCGACTTACCCCGCTAACATGAGGAGAAATGAATGGGCATGTTTGACGGAAAGGTTGCAATCATTACCGGGAGCGGTTCGGGCATCGGCCGCTCGCACGCTCTCGCCTTTGCGAAGGAGGGCGCAAAGGTCGTGGTCAATGACCTGGGCGGCGATCGCGCCGGCGGAGGGCGGGGCTCCGAAGCGGCGGACCGGGTGGTGATGGAAATCAAGACCGCGGGCGGGGACGCGGTCGCCAACTACGAAACAGTGGCGACTCGCGAGGGCGCCGAGAGCATCCTCTGGACGGCGCTTTCCAAGTACGGTCGCGTCGACATTCTGGTGAACAACGCCGGCGTGCTGCGCGATCGCTCGTTTCTCAACATGACCGATGCCGACTGGGAGATAGTTCAGAACGTCCACCTCAAAGGAACCTTCTACTGCTCTCAGTTGGTCGGCCGATTTCTGAAAGTGCAGGGCAAGGGTGGGCGCATCATCAACACTACCTCGGTTTCCGGCCTGCTCGGCAATTTCGGTCAGGCCAACTATTCCGCTGCCAAGGCCGCAATCTACGGCCTTACTCGAACGCTGGCGATCGAGTTGGCCAAGGCCAACGTGACCGTGAATGCGATCGCGCCGGTGGCGCTCACCCGAATGACCGAAGACCTTGCGATGTTCAAGGGGGTTTCTGCGGAGCAGATCGGTCCCCAGTTCATCAGCCCCGCCGTGCTATTCCTCGCGTCGGATCTCGCCGCCGACATCACCGGTCAAGTCATCGGAGTCCACGGCCCGAAGCTCTTCGTCTATCGCGTCGAGCAGACGCAGGGAGTGGAGAAAGATCCCAAAAAAGGGCTGTGGTCTCCGAGCGAAATTCGGGAGGCCTGGGGACGTATCTCCGGCTGCTAGAGAGCGGGAGAACCGCTCACCGCAAGGTCGATCACGATCACCCCGCGCTGAGGCGACCCGTCGTCCTCGGTTTCGCTTCGGCGGCGGGGACCTTCGTCCTCTTCGGCAGTGGGAGCGGACGGCTGCGGCCGACTTCGATCCTCGCGCGCGTTTTCCCTGCGCTTGATCTCTTCGATGATGAAAGCGTCGAGCATCGCCTGGTTCTCCGTTCGACCGCCTGCCCTTCTCTATATCCTCACTCGCCGCCCGAATCTTCTAAAAGATACAACCTGCGCCCCCGTTTCCACTACGACAAACAGCCTAGGCACTCGGTCGTTTAATGAAAAGAAGGCCGGCTGCTCCTTGTTCACCCGCCCGATTAATCGGGAGGGCCCAACTGCAAGTGCAAGTCGAATTGTAGATGGAAACTCGCCGCCGGACCATGCGCCGGACGCCGGCACTGAACACAGGCTCCGGGTCTGGAACCTACTTTTGTCCAAACCCGCCGAGCGATCGCGACCGCCACCTCAGGGCTGCGATTCAGCCCGTTTCTTGAAAGCTTCCAGCATCTTGGGCAGAGAGCTATCGACGAGGACATTCACGATGGACTTGGGTACAAGTGGACCCAGCTTCATCTCGATGCTGTAAGTCGCCTTGGTCTTCCCCGTGCCGGCGGGTTCCAAAAGCCAGCGCCCGCGGTTGTCGCGCATCAGCTCGCCTTCGACAAAAGTCCAGGAAATCAGGTTGGGCGGTTCCTCCCTGAGACGCAGCGTGTAGCGGATCTTCTTCAGGACCTCGATCTCATAATGCACGTCCACCTCGGAGCCCTGCCGTTTGGAGGTCCGGATGCTCTTCACCTCGGGAAGAAACTTGGGGTAGCTCTGATAGTCGGCGATCACGGCAAACAGCTTGTCCATCGGCACATCGATTACGATTGATCGCGTGGCTCCGGGCATGGCAGGGCCCTAGTCGACAAGTGAACCGAGCGCACCGGCGAAGATACGGCCGGACCGCATCCGAATGCTCTCAGCGCGCATAGCTCGGCTTCTTGTCGAACCGGTGCGTCGCTTGGATGTAGCGCACCGTTCCGGTCCTCGACCGCATCACCACCGAAAATGTCTCGGCGCCGCCGCTGAAGAAGCGCACCCCGCGCAGAAAGTCGCTCGTCGTCACACCAGTGGCGGCGAACATCACCTCGCCCTTGGCCAGCTCTTCCGCGGTGTAGACCCTATCGAGATCGCGGATCCCCATCTTCTTCGCTCGCTCCGCCTCTTCCGCGTTGCGCGGGCGTAATCTTCCCTGCATGTCGCCGCCAATCGACTTGATCGCCGCTGCGGAAATGACCCCTTCCGGAGCTCCTCCGGTCCCCATCAACACGTCCACGCCCGTTTCTTCGAAGCAAGTAGCGATCGCACCCGCAACGTCGCCGTCCTCGATCAAGCGAATCCGAGCGCCGGCGGCACGAACCTCCTTGATCAGCGCCTCATGCCGCGGGCGATCGAGGATGATCACCGTCAGATCGCCCACGCTGCGCCGCGTGGCGTTCGCGATCCGCCGAAGGTTTTCGGTCGGGGTCTTCAGGAGATCGATCGCCCCGCGGGCATTTGGGCCGACGGCGAGTTTCTCCATGTACGTATCGGGGGCGTTCAAAAGATTGCCGCTGTTGGCGATGGCCACCACGGAGATAGCCCCCGGCCGCCCGTACGCACACAGATTTGTCCCCTCCAGTGGGTCGAGCGCGATGTCGACCCTCGGCGCGCCCTCGGACCGCTTTCCCACCTTCTCGCCGATGTAAAGCATCGGCGCCTCATCGCGCTCGCCCTCGCCGATCACCACTGTGCCGTCGATGTTCAGCGCGTCGAAGGCGCGCCTCATTGCGTCCACCGCCGCTTGATCGGACTTGTTTTTCTCTCCCCGTCCCATCAGTCGCGCTGCGGCGATCGCCGCCACTTCCGTCACCCGCACCACCTCCAGCGCCAGGTTGCGGTCCATGCTGCCATCGCCAAGTGCCGGCTCCACCGTTTGTGACATTTCATCCTCCCAGCGCAGAAGGTTGCAGCAAGCTCGCCAGTTGCTCCGGAATCCGCACCGGTTTGCCATTCGATCCGATGCAAGCGTGGACGGTCCTGCCGATGCAAAGTATCCTCTCCTCACTTTGCCGCCGAAGCTCGTACGCAAAGGTCAGCGAGGCGCGCCGAAGCTCGCTGATCTCGGTTCTGATCACGAGCAGATCATCGTAGCGCGCCGACCCTCGGTAGCTGCAGCTGGCCTCGACAACGGGCAGGAACCGACCCTCGCGCTCCAGGTCTTGGTAGCTGCCGCCGCGCGCACGAAAATACTCGCTTCGCGCGAACTCGAAGTAGCGGAAGTAGTTGGCGTAGTACACGACCCCCATCTGATCGGTATCGCCATAAATGACTCTCACGCGCGCTTCGACCATGTGCGGTAGGGACGCTAACAATGCCCGCATCGAGCGTAAAGCACCACCTGAGCGCTGCAGCTCTGTGGTTCGCCGCGGCCTCGTCGGGCATCTTCGACGAGGGCTGCACATCGGCGCTGCGCTCGTCTTGCTCGCCTCGCTGCCGGGATGGGCAAAGCCTCCGCGGCTCACCGTCGTCATCGTCGTGGATGCGCTCGGCAGCGACCTTCTGCTGAGGTCCAGACCGCGGCTCAAAGGGGGGTTGGCACGGCTGATCTCGGAGGGCGCATTCTTCCCGACAGCCCGCTATGACTACGCGAAGGCTGCCACTTCCCCTGGCCACACGACTCTGGCCACCGGAGCCAATCCTTGGCGGCATGGCATCGTCTCGAACGATTTGGTCAGCCGCGCCACTGGCAAACCAACTCCGATCTTTTCGGATCCCGATCACCCGCTGCTGGAGGCGCCGTCCTCCGTGGATGACGTTTCACCGCGCAACTTGATCGGCGAGACAATTTCAGACCGCCTGCGCTTGGCGACCTTCGGCCGCGGCAAATCGATTGCGATCGCCGCTAAGCCTCGAGCCGCAATTCCCTTGGCCGGTCGACTCGGCCAGGCCTGGTGGTTCAACGAATCGATAGGGAAATTCGTCACCAGCACGTTCTATTCGAAGGAGTTCCCGCGCTGGGTGAAAGCATTCAACGATCGCCAGCTGCCGCAGAGCTACTTCAACAAGCAATGGACGCTGGCGCAGCCCCCCAGCGCGTACCTCGGCGAAGATGATCGACCCTACGAGGCCGACTGGAATGCGCTCGGACGAGCTTTCCCGCACCCGCTCAACGCTGGCCTATCCAGCCCGGGCCTGCAGTCCTATCGCGTTCTGCAGACTTCGCCGTTGATGACGGACATTCTGGTGGAGATGGCCAAGGCGGCCATCCAAGGCGAGGAGCTTGGAAAGGACGACGTGCCCGATCTTCTCCTAGTCGGGATCAGCCCGATCGACTTCATCTACCATCGCTTCGGACCGTACTCTTGGGAAATACAGGATGCGATCTTCAAGTTCGACAAGAGTCTGAGCGACCTTCTGGCCGCAGCCGAAAAGGCAGCCGGCGGCAAAAACAACCTTCTCGTGGTGCTCTCAGCGGATCACGGCGGTGCTGCAATTCCAGAAGAATGGGCCGCGGCCGGAATACCCGGCGTTCGCATCAATCCGATTACGCTGCAGCAGGGCCTTTCCAAAGAGCTGCAGTCTCGCTTCGGCGCTGACCCGGTGGCAGGCGTCCGGTCCTTGGACGTGTTCCTGAACGACAAAGTCATCAAGGACAAGGGCCTCGATGGTGCGGCGGTGCGCCGCGCTGCGGCGATGTGGCTGGGGAGCCAAACCGAGGTGAGCTTCGCGGTCGCTCGAGACGATCTGTTCAGCGACTCTGGCTCGGGGGGCTGGCTGGATGCGCTTCGGCGCTGCTACTACCCCGAGCGCAGCGGAGACGTGCTGTTCCTGCTGCGCCCTTTCGCTGTTCTGTACGACCTGAAAGATGGCACCGAGCACGGAACCCCTTACGCTTACGACAGCGAGGTGCCGGTCATCTTCTTCGGCCACGGGGTGCGGCGCGGAATGTACCGGCAGCGAATCAGCCCGATCGATGTTGCTCCCTCGATTTCGTCACTGCTGGAGATCGGCAGCCCGGCGATCGCGGAGGGAAGTGCGCGTTCAGAGGCGCTCTCGGCGAATGAATAGGCGATTACCTGGTCGCGGGACGGCGCGCGGCGGCCGCGCGTCGCTCCTCCTGCGGAGCACCACCGCACCCGACATCGCCGCCCCAGCTGATCCAGCCGCTGCGCCGCGCCCGCTCGGACCCGAGTTGGAACGCTCGAATTTCCGGAGCAGGCGACTCGACGGCCGCGATCCAGCGATTTGACAACAGCGCCGCGCCCGCGTAGCGCCCGTTCGGCAGAGGAACGGAGTGGATTTCCCTCCCGTCGCTGGAGAACTCGCGCAGCAAAGTTGAAGATCTCGTGCTCTGCGCAAAGAGAATCGTGTCTGCTGAGGTGAGGATCGGCTGACTGATTGAAGAAGGTTGATCGCCGTCCGAGAGCGCGACCCTCCAGGACAACTCACCCGCCGAGAGATCGATCTTTTGAATGGCAATAGAACAGCCTGCACCAACGCACGCGAGCTCCGGGCTGCCAATAACAAAAGCGGATCGTTCGCTGACGAGGGTGAATGCGTTGCGCTGCCCGCGCCAGGCGTCTCCGACCGGCACCCGGAACAATCGAGCACCGGTGGCCGTCTGCCAGACTTCGCGGTTTGCGCCAAACAATCGGCCCCCGAAGGCAGCGACCGGCTGCGATAACCAGGACTCAATGCGCCGCCAGCGCTCCCGTCCCGAAGAGCTCAACGATATCAGGTACGGGCTCCATCCATCGTCCGCTTTCAAATGTCCCTGAAAGAACAGATCGCCGTCTTCGCTCGCGACGAGGCCGGACGGAGCTCGCTCGTACGCCTTTACCCAGCGCAATCTTCCGCTCGCCGCCCAAAGTGAAATCACCCAATGGCCGCGCGATTTCGAATCACACGAATCGCCATCCGCTTCGAGGAACAACTCGCCCGCGCGCCCGGAAGTGATCGATCGAATCGCCAAAGTCGAGGAATCATGCGATCGGTGACCCTCGCAGAGATCGGCGCGAAGATCGTGGCTCCATGCCACGCTGCCATCGGAGGTCTTGAAGGCGCGTATTGTCCCGCGCTCCAGACCCTGGGTTACCAGCTCTCCCGCAACCACCAAATCGCCTCGCTCGAGGTTGCCGAAGCGCCGGACTTCCAGGAGAGGCGCGCGAAAGCGAATCGCGCCACCGGATGTACCTGAAACGAGATCGCAGACCGCGTAGGCGGTGCATTCTGCCCAGTACAGATCCCCCGAGGCGTCGGCGACGCCTTGGAAGAGCATTTTCCATCCTTCGCGCGGGCGGTAGACCCAGTCCTCCCGAGGGAGGGTTCGCTCTCCGTTCGGGCACGCGTCGTGCCCACAGCTTGCCGGATTGATGGTCGCGCCCGCCGCCCTTGCCTCGTTGTCAGTGGTCGCCTTTTGTACTGCGGGCCTAGGGCTCGCGAACAATCCGAACGAAAGCAAAAGCAGAACGTGAAAGTCGCGCGCCACTCTGGCACCCGCACGCAAATCTGACCATGCGTAGACAAAGAGGCGACGAAAAGAGTTCTGGCCCGAACACTCCCTATGACCTTAGGCGGGTAGCTGATGGGCGCGCTTTCCCAGCTTCAGCTCGAGCGAGAGGTCCATCGCCGGGGCCGAATGGGTGAGCGCACCCATTGACACGTAGTCGACGCCCAGCGCTGCGATCCGCGGAAGTCGCTGCAGAGTGATTCCACCGGATACCTCGAGCTCGACCCGACCCCGGGCCACTCGGACGCAATTCCGAATCTCCGCGTCCGACATGTTGTCCAGCAAGCAGATGTGAGCGCCGGCGTCGATCGCTGCTTTGAGCTGTTTGACGCTCGTCACCTCGACCTCGATCTTCACCAAGCGAGGCGCATTGGCTCGAGCGCGGCGCACAGCTTCGGCGACGGAGCCTCCCACTGCAGCGATGTGGTTGTCCTTGATTAGAATCCCATCGAAGAGGCCGAAGCGGTGATTGTGACCGCCGCCGGCGCGAACGGCAGCTTTCGCAAGCTGCCTCATCCCCGGCGGTGTCTTGCGCGTGTCGAGCAGCTTCACCTTCGAGTTTCCAAGCGCTTCAACGGCGCGCCGCGTGGCGGTAGCGATGCCGCTGGCGCGCTGGACCAGATTGAGAGCCACCCTCTCGGCGATGAGCATGGACGCCAGGCGTCCAGAAAGCGTGGCCACCCGAGTCGTGCCTTTTATTGAGTCTCCGTTCGAGGCGTGCAAAGCGGCTTCGATGTTCGAATCCACTTTCTCGAACACGCGCACGAACGCGTCGAGGCCGGCGATCACCATCGGCTCCTTCGCCCAAAGCTCCCCTCGACCAGGCTCATCGCCGATCAGCAAAGCTTGAGTGGTGATATCGCCGGGCGCGGCGAGGTCCTCTTCCAGAGCGAGCTCGATCAGTCGATCCAGAGAATCCATGGTCGGTCAGCGTGTTACCCGCCGCTGACCGCTCGGGCAAGGTCAGATTATCCGATTGAGGTTTTCCTGCAGCTTGGCCCGCCGCAGGCTCAGCTCATCTGCCCTGGCGCGCTCCTTTTCGACCACCTCGCGCGGAGCTTTGGCCGCGAAGTTCGGGTTGTCGAACTTGCGGCGCACCGACTCCAGATCTGCGTCGACGCGCTGGATTTCCTTGGCGAGGCGAGCGCGCTCTTCGGTCAGGTCGATAAGCCCGGCGAGCGGAACGAAGATTTCCATCCAGGTCTTCACCCCGACGAAAGCCGCCGCCTGCTGAGGTTTGGCGCCCGGGGCGGAGATCTCCAGCGACGAAACCCCGGCAAGCGGCATCAAGTAGTGGCGCCACCGCTCGAGTCCCTGACGCACCGCTGGATCGGCGGACTGAATCACCGCCGGCACCTTCATCGACGGCGAAACGTTGCTTTCACCTCGTATGTTCCGGATGCCTTCAATTGCCTCGATCACCGGAGCCATCGCTGCCTCGGCCTCTGAATCGTCGAAGCGCGGATCGGCCACCGGATAGGGAGCGATCATGATCGAGTTCACCGAGCGCACCAGCGGCAGCTTTTGCCACACCTCCTCGGTGACGAACGGCATGAAAGGGTGAAGCAAGCGCAAGATTTGGTCCAGCGAGTAGACGAGGACCGACTGCGTACGCTTCCGCGCCTGGGCATCGTCGCCATAGAGCGGACCCTTCGACAGCTCGACGTACCAATCGCAGAACTCGTGCCAGACGAACTGGTAGATGGTCGAGGCCGCTTCGGCAAACTCGAACCTGGACAGCGCTTCCACGGTGCTGCGAGTCGTTCGATTCAAGCGTGAGAGAATCCACCGGTCGGCGAGCGCGAAGTCGGCATCGCGCGCGAGCTCGGCGAGCGGCTCAAGGCCCTTCAGGTTCATCAATGCGAAGCGCGACGCGTTCCACAGCTTGTTGGCAAAGGCCTTGTACCCGTCCACGCGATCGAGCGACAGCTTGATGTCCCGGCCCTGCTGCATCAGCGCGGCGAGGGTGAACCGAAGTGCATCCGCGCCGTACGCCGGCATCCCTTGAGGGAACTTGTTCCGCTGGCTCGGGGACAGCTCCTCCGGCTTGGCGCCGAGAATGACGTGAAGGGGATCGATCACGTTCCCCTTGGTCTTGGACATCTTCTCGCCCTTCTCGTCGCGGACCATCGCGTGCAGGTAGACGACCGGAAACGGGACGTCGTGCATGAAATGAATTCCGAGCATCATCATCCGCGCTACCCAGAAGAAGAGGATGTCGTGACCGGTCTCCATCACCGAGTTCGGGTAGAAGGTTTTCAGTTCCGGCGTGTCTTTGGGCCATCCCAACGTCGAGAAGGGCCACAACCCGGAGGAGAACCAGGTGTCCAAAACGTCTGGGTCTTGCTCGAACTCGGTGCCTCGGCACCTTGGGCACTTCGCGGGGCGCTCGCGTGACACGATCGGGGCTGCGCGATCCCCCTCCTCGGGAAACATCGGGTGGGTTGGATCCTCCGCCCGGCCGCGGCGCTGGGGCCGTGCGCTGCACGACTTGCAGTAATACGCCGGAATTTGATGACCCCACCAGAGTTGGCGGCTGATGCACCAGTCGTGGATGTTTCGCATCCATTGAAAGTAGGTTGCGACCCAGGTCTCCGGGACAATTCGCGTCTTGCCTTGCTCAACGGCCTCGATCGCCGGCCGCGCGAGCGATTCGATCTTCACGAACCATTGAAGCGAAAGCCGCGGCTCCACCACCGTTCCCGACCGCTGGCAAAGTCCGACCGAAAGCTTGTGTTTGGTTTCTCTTTCGAGCAGGCCCTGAGCTTGAAGGTCCGCCAGCACGCGCTTGCGCGCCTCAAAGCGATCGAGCCCCGCATATGGACCCGCTTCGCGAGTGGTGCGCGCCGACTCATCGAAGATCGAGATCATCGGCAGGCGGTGCCTGAGACCAGTCTGGTAATCGTTGAAATCGTGAGCGGGAGTGACTTTCACCACGCCGGTGCCGAACTCGGGATTCACCAGCTCGGCGTCCGCGATGATCGGGATCTCGCGGCCGAGCAGCGGCAGCACCACCGTCTTCCCGATGAGATCTCGATAGCGAGGATCGTCGGGATGGACCGCGACTGCAGTGTCGCCCAACATCGTCTCCGGACGCGTGGTAGCAACCACCAGGAAGCGGTCCGAGCCCTTGATCGGATAGCGGATCTCCCAAAGGGAGCCTTCTCGTTCCTCGTGCTCGACTTCCAGGTCCGAAAGCGCGGTGTGACAAGCAGGGCACCAGTTGATCAGCCGTTTTGATCGATAGATCAGCCCCTCCTCGTACAGCCGGACGAATGCCTCCCGGACGGCGGCGGATGAGGCTTCATCCATCGTGAAGCGCTCGCGGCTCCAGTCGAGCGACGCGCCCAAAAACCGGTGCTGCTCCGCGATCCGCGCGCCGTACTTCTCCTTCCACTGCCAGACGCGCCTGAGAAACTCTGCTCGCCCCAGGTCCTGACGGGTTTTGTTCTCCGTCTTTTTCAGCTCGCGTTCGACCATCATCTGCGTTGCGATGCCGGCGTGGTCGATCCCGGGAACCCACAGACAATTGAACCCGCTCATCCGCTTCCATCGAATCAGGATGTCCTGAAGCGTGGCCGGCACCGCGTGTCCCAGGTGCAGCGAACCGGTCACGTTGGGCGGTGGCAGGACAATGCAGTAAGGCGGCTTCTCGGAGATCGCCTCGGCCCGGAAGTACCCCCGACTCATCCAGGTCGGGTACCAGCGGGCTTCGGCCTCCGTCGGATCATAGGCCTTGGGAAGCTCGGCGTTCGGCATGCGTGTACTGAGAATAACCGCTTGTGGGCGCTTAGGTGCGGCCCTCGCGATCTTTCACCAATTGATCCAGGTGCTCCCGGATAATCGTCTCGGCGAGCTGCGGCACGACCTCCCAAACGATCTTTTCGATCACTTCGCGCGACGCTTTGGACAGAGCTTCGCGAAGGAGAGCTTCGCCGCCGTCGTTCCGGGGCATCGGAACGGGTGCAGCAGGTCCGGCCCGGGGGGGCTCGCCATAGCGCGGCAGCTCATAGCCTCCAGGCGGCGGCGCGTACGGCGCTTGGCCTCGCGCGTGCTGCGGACCGTATGCGCCGGCACCGGGCGGAATAGGCGCCGCGGGATACGGCGGGCGCGGCATCGGCGCTGCGGCCGAACGGGCGAAGCCGCCGGCTGTCGGCATTGGCACCGGGCCTCGCGGCGCCAGTGGGGGTGCGGCAGCCGGTCGATACTGATATCCGGGGAGACCGGGAGAACCGCTTGGGTGACCAGCCACTCCGGGCGCGGGACGTGGAATCGCGGAAGGGGGCGGTCGGTAGTGCGGCGCCGCAGGGTTTCCCTGGAGGCCAGAATTCGAGTGGGCCGGATTCGGAGCGAACGCGGGGGAAGATGGGCGCGCGAATCCGGGCTGGCCCATCGGCATTGGCGCATTCGGGCGGAGGCCTCCCGTTGAAGCTGGAACGTTCGGGCGCACCGGCGCGGGCTGGCCGATGGAGTACGCAGGCGCGCTGGGGCGCGGCGGGCCTGCACTTCCTGGGAACGTCGAGTTCGCCGGCACCGCCGCCTGAGCGGGGAAAGAGCGCGGCGCAGCACTGGGCGGCGCAGGCGCAGCGGGTCGCGCACCCGAAACGGCTGATTCCGTCGTAAAGGTCTGCCTCGGTGTCTCGGGCGGCCGCGGAACGCCGGTCAGGGTGCGCACCTTGTCGAGCAGCGCCTGGCTCTCGAACGGCTTCACGATAAAGTCGTCCGCCTTCACCGCGCGCGCTCGACTTTGATCGAAGGGCTCGAACGTGCCGGCCAGCAACAACACCGGCACCGCCTGGGTGTCGGGATCGCTTTTGATCGCCTCGCACACCTCGTAGCCGCTCCTACCCGGCATCGTGACATCCGCCAGGACAAGGTCGGGGCGGAGCTCGCGCGCCCTGCTGATCGCCTCCAGGCCGTTGTCGACGGAGGTGATCTGGAAATCTTCGGTGGCGAAGATCATCCCGATCACCTTCCGAATTGTGAGCGAATCATCGGCGACCAGCAGGCTCTTGGGCATGGACGAGGGGCCCTCCGGGCAAACCCTGGACTCGGTCGGAGATTCTACCCTTATGAGGTTGACCAATGGGAGTGTCAAGCTCACGCACAGAGTGCTTTTGGCTCGGTGTAGGCCGGCCCAAAGTTGGCAGCCGGTGCGCGTCCTTTATACTGGTCATTCGATCTCATGGCGCGAATCCTGCTGGTGGACGACGAGAAGGTTTCTCGCGCGCTGTACAGCGATTATTTGACCGGAGCCGGCCACACCGTCAGCGCGGTAGGAACACTCGAAGAAGCCAAGGCCGCACTTTCCAGCGGCGGTTACGACGCGGTGGTCACCGACCTCATCCTGCCGAGGGGAGACGGGATGGAGATCCTACAGCACGCCAAGGAGAACTACCCGGGCATCGAGGTGATTGTCATCACCGCCTTGAACAAAGTCGATCCTGCAGTGCGGGCGATCAAGAGCGGCGCAGCGGAATACCTGGTCAAACCGGTCGCACCGGAGGCGCTGCAGCACGCGGTGATGCGCGCTTTAACTACTCGCCAATTGCTGCGCGAGAACGAGCAGCTCAGGCGAGACGTGGAGCTGATGGAAACGGGGCAGCGGATTGCGACCACCCTGGACAAGGAACGCCTGCTCGCAACCGCCTGCAGCTCGTTCGCGCAAGTCACGCGCGCCGATGCGGTGCTCTTGCACACGCGGCAGAGCTCAGGCGAATTCCGGCTGGAAGGACTGCACGGCATCAACCGCGGGTCCGAGGCGCCATACGCCTCGGCGGTGCAGTCCCACCTTGACGAAACGACGAGCGCGCCGTTTTCGGTCGAGAACACACCGTCGCCTTACCGAACGGCACTGGTCTTTCCGGCTCGAGATGCAAACACGACTTATGGGTTCGCGGTTCTTCTCTTTCGCGGCTCGCCTCCGGAGAGCTCTCGCACCTCTGCCAACTACCTTTCGCGCCATTTGGGTCTGGCCTTGCGGAATCTCGATCGCTTCACCGAAGTGGAGGACCTGGCGTACCTCGATGATCTGACCCACCTGTTCAACGTGCGCTACCTCGATCTGGTGCTCGATCGCGAGATCAACGATTCAAAGCGGCAGAAGGAGACATTCAGTCTGCTCTTTCTGGATCTCGATTACTTCAAGAGCGTGAACGACACGCATGGGCATCTCGTCGGCTCCAAGCTGCTGGTCGAGGTCGCGCGGATCATCAAGGGTTGCGTTCGGGACAACGATGTCGTCGTTCGCTTTGGCGGCGACGAGTACGTGATTCTGCTCCATGGGACGGACTCCGGTGGAGCGCTCAAAGTGGCGGAGCGCATCCGCCGGACGATCGAGACGCATCATTTCCTTTCGCGCGAAGGCTATGGGCTGTCGGTGACGACTTGCATCGGTGTAGCCAGCTTCCCCGAGCATGCGCAGGACAAGGCCACCTTGCTCGACCTGGCCGACCGCGCGATGTACCGCGGCAAGAAGAGCACTCGCAACGTGATCTACATCGCCGCCAAAGGCCTCGAGGCAACGCCGCCTGCGCGCCACAGCACCGCCGCCCGCGGCTGAGCCCAGGCATACCGATCGCCTCGACAAGCTCGAGACAGGCATAGCGAAAGAAGTTGTTTCCCGCGCAGCCGAGCGGAGCGAAGTCGCTTTTCCGTGCAGCCCGAGCAGAGCGAAGTCGTTTTTCAGTGCAGCCCGAGCGAAGGGAGCGAGGTCGAGGGCCGGCGAGTGACTGGACCGGCCGCCTCGACTTCGCGGGTTCGCCGCTAAGCTGGCGGTGAATGGAGCTTTAATACGCGTTCTTGGAGATGAAGCCGCCGAGCGCCGTTCGGACCAGAATCTTCAGGTCGAGGAACAACGACCAGTTCTCGATGTAGTAGAGGTCGTATTCGATTCGCTTTTGAATCGAGGTTTGGCCGCGCAGGCCGTTGATCTGCGCCCAGCCGGTCATGCCGGATTTTACCTTGTGGCGCAAGTGGTACTTGGGTACCTGCCGCTTGAATTCGTCGATGAATACCGGGCGTTCGGGGCGCGGTCCCACGAGGCTCATGTCCCCCCGAAGAACGTTGAACAGCTGCGGCAGCTCGTCGAGGGACGTTTGGCGCAAGAATCGCCCGAGCGGCGTCCGGCGAGGGTCGTCGTGGGTCGCCATCCGGACGCCCGATGCCTCGGCGCCGCTATACATGGTCCGAAACTTGAGCATCCGGAAGGTCTTGCCGTCCATGCCCATCCGCTCTTGGCGAAAGAGCACGGGTCCGCGGCTGGTGCCCTTTATCAAGGCGGCGATGGCCAGCATCGCCGGTGCGGCAAGGACGATCGCGCAGAGGGAAAAAAGAACGTCGAAGAGCCTCTTTGCAACCAGATTCCAACCGTGAAGTGGCCCTCCCTGAAGGCTGATGATTGGAAGGCCTCCGAACTCCTCCAGGCCTCCGCAGATCGTAATGTACTGGTACAGGTCCGGTACGATCCTCACGTCCACCGTCCGCAGAGCCAGTTGCTCCATCAGGCCCTTCACCAACGGTGCGTCCTCGATGGGTAGGGCGATGAGCACCTGATCGACGCGCCGCTGATTTAAGGCCGCATCGATGCCTTCGACATCGCCGACGATGGGAATGCCCTTGACGGTCGTCCCCACGTTCTCCGGATCGCGAGCAACGATTCCGGTGACCCGAAAACCGAGCTCGCGGTTGGTGTCGATGGTGTCGATCACCCGCTGTCCAAGCTCACCCTCGCCGATTAAAAGGATGGACTTGAGGTTGTACCCGCGCCGGCGAAGCTCGTTCAGCGTCTGCCGGAACAGCAGGCGGGTTCCGGAAACCAAGACGAAGGCGTAGGCAACAAAGATGGCGAGCGTCAGTCGCGAGTAGCGCTCGCGGACGAAGTAGGTCAGCGCGACGATGATCAACGTCCCGGTGATCATCGATTTGAAGATTTCGAACACTTCTTCGATGTGAGTTCTCGAGCGGTTCGTTGCGTAGAGCCGGGCCTGATGAAAAGCCGCGGGGAAAATGATTAAGACCAGCGCGAGGGAGACCAGCGTGTCGCCCAGGGGAGGGATGCTCTCCGGCACCAGCAGGTGAAACCGGGTTGCGTACGCCAGCCCGAACGCAATGCTCAGGACGACGACGTCCGTGCCGACCTTGATGGAGGTGTAGAAGCGCTGAAATCGGTTGAACAAGGCTCACCTGCTAACTGCAATTCCCGAGCCGATCCAAAGCTGTTGCCGGGCCGCGCCTGGATGTCGACTGCCTGTCTAGCAAAATATGACATCTTCGTCGCGCCACGCTCCAGTTCTTCAACTGCCCAGCAGCGCGTCGACCTCCGAAATGAACCTTCTCTTGAACGCATCTTTTGAAAAGCGCGCGGCATTCGCCCGAGCCTGAGCGGGCGAGAAGCTGCGCTCCCAGGCGTCGAATCGCCTTACCGCCGCTGACAGAGCCTCGGAGGTCTGTGGGAAGTAGAACATCCCCGTCCTCGAGTCGACGGTTTCCAATGCTCCGCCGCCTCTGAACGCGATGACGGGCCGGCCCGCAGCTTGCGCCTCGAGCGGGACAATCCCGAAGTCTTCCTCTGCGGTGAAGACGACGGCTCTGGCGCCTCGGTAGAGCGCCACCAGCTCGGAAGCGCCGACCTCACCGAGCGTTCGAATGTTGGGAGCAAGCGCGCCGGGGCTTTGGCGCGACCGGACCTCGAAACCGGCGATCCACAGAGGGAGCCCCAGGGAAGCAAAGGCCTGGACGGCAACGTCCAATCGCTTGTATGGCGCGGGCGCCCCGATCCACAGGAAGTAGTTCCCGCGACCCAGGCCGTCCAGCGGCAGCGTCGCGAAGGTATCCAACTCGATCGGCGGATGGACGACGCTCGCCTGGCGACCGTAGAAGCGCGCGACTTTCTCGGCGATGTAGTGGCTGTTCGCAACGAATCGGTCTACCCCTCTCGCGGTGGTGCGATCCCAGTGCTGCAGCCAGGGCCGAATTGTCCGCGCAGCCATTCGCGTGGGCGGCGGCGAGCGGCCAGGACCGAAATAATCATCGAAGCGATCCCACATGTAGCGCATGGGGGCATGCACATAACTCAGGTGACGAGCCCCCTTCGGCTTTGAGACGCCCTTTGCCACACAATGGCTCGAAGAAATGATCAGCTCGTAGCCCTGCAGGTCGAACGAGGCGATCGCGCTTGGGAAGAGCGGCAGAAAGTTCCGATATCTGAGCTGGATGCCTGGGACGCGCTGCAGAAACGAGGTGCGGATCCTCCGTCCGTCGAGCGACTGAGGAAGACTGCCGGGCCGGTGGATCAGCGTGAAGATGTCCGCATCCGGGTACAGCTCGCAGATTGCATCGAGCACCTTTTCACCGCCGCGGTAGCGAACCAACCAATCGTGGACAAGCGCGACCTTCACCTCGCGGCCGGTTGTATCACTGCCGGGAAGCGGGGCGCGATCGGCCGCGGCGTGTGGTAACTGACGTGGCGTGATCAAGGTGCTGATCGACCTGAGGATGGTGCGGGGCAGGCTTCATGGAATCGCGCGCTATGCGCTCGAGCTCGCCCGAAGGTTGCCTGCCTTGCAGCCGTCGTGGGAGTTCGTCGGCCTGGCAGGCCCCAACGGCGTCCCGCAAGATCTCGGCGAGCTGCAGCCGCAAATTCCCCTGGTGAATTGCGCGGCAGAGTTCCTTTCTCCCCTCGAGCAGCCGGCGTTACTCGCCTCGTTGATGCGCGTCTCCTGCGACATCTTTCACGCGACGTCGTTCTCGCTCCCTGCCCTCTGGCCAGGTCGGTTGGTCGCCACTCTTCATGACGCTACACATCTGGCCTTGCGCAGCACCTACTCCCTAGGTCGCCTTGCCTATTACCGTTTGATCGTCGGACCAAGAGCCTGGGCCGCTGCCGCCCTCATTTCACCGTCGGAGTTCTCCCGCGCTGAGCTCTCGAAGCATCTGGGCCTTGATCCGTTCCGGTTCCAGGTGATCCGTCCGGGCGTCGACGCGTCGTACCGTCCTCCCACGGTCAGCGAAGTCCAGTCGTTTCGCCAGGCGAGGAGACTTCCGGCCCGATATTTCGTCGCCGTGGGAAATGCAAAGCCGCACAAGAACCTCGCGCTGCTTGCCCGGCTCGCTGCCGCTTTGCCCATACCGATCGCGATCGCAGCAGGAGCAGGCGGGAAAACGGCCCTGGGCTTTCCAAGCTCGACGATCGAGTTGCCCACGCTCCCCGAAGCCGAGATGCCGCTTCTCTACGGCGCCGCCACGGCGTTGCTCTTCCCCTCGCAGTACGAGGGATTCGGCCTTCCAGTGCTTGAGGCCATGGCCGCCGGCTGCCCGGTAATTGCGTCGAAGGCCGCGTCGATCCCAGAAGTGGCGGGCGATGTGGCTGAGCTTTTGCCGCCCGAGGACATGGACGCCTGGCGCGAGGCGGCGCTGCGCGTGATCCGCGACGACTCGCGCCGCCGCGAGATGTCCGAGCGGGGAATTGCTCGTGCGGCGAGGTTCTCCTGGCCGGAGTGCGCACGGCAGACCCTGGCGGTGTATGCGCGGGTACTGTAAGGAGGACCGGTGTTGAGTGCACGCTGGCGAGCACTGGCAATATGAGAGCAGCTAGGGCGGCGTTGCACGCGCTCGCCGCGATCCTGCTGTTGGCGAGCCTTCTTCATGGCCTGGCAGCGTGGAGGGCCTTTCCGGAGGGCTCGCCGCTGTCGGGCGCCAGCTACCTGCCCCCTTCGTGGCTTGGCGCGGTAGTGCTGCTGCTGGCGATCTCCGCCTGGATTTTGCGAGCACGAAGGATGTGCGTGGTCCTCGCTGGCGTCTATGGCATCGCAGTTCTGCCCCACTCCGACTTCTCGCTTCGCGCCGACCCGCGCGAGCCTTCGGCCAAGGCTGCGAGGCTCTCGGTGCTGGCGCTGAACGTCCAGTACTACTCGTTCGGAGTGCAAAGCGTCGTGAAAGCGATCAAGGGCGTCGACGCCGATGTGGCCTTGCTCTCCGAGAATGTGCTCGATGGGCCGAAGGCTGAGGCCGTCGCTCGGGAGCTGTCTCCGAGCTCGTTTCGGATGGGGAAGTCGGGTGAGACTGCAATCGCATCGAAGTATCCGATCCTCGATTTCAAGGAGGTGGAGCTCCCGACCTTCCAAGCCTCGCTTTGGGGTCCCGATCAGTTGGACAAGATCGAAGCAAGACCTCACCGCAGCTTCAGCCATGCAGTGATCGACGTCGACGGCGTCCAGGTCAATCTGCTTTCAGTCCGCTTAATCGCGGGACGGGCGCCTGCGGCGGATCCGCTGAGCCAGATCGGCTGGGGGCTGTACCTGATGCGATCGCAGAATGCGGAGGTCGAGTTTTTGAAGAACTACCTCTCGCACCTCAAAGGTCCTTTCATCTTCGGCGGCGACCTCAACGCGCCTCCGTCCTCGAACGCGGTTCACAAGCTGCGCGGGCTCGCCACCGACGCGTATTTGGCGACGCATCACCTTGGCAAGCCGACTTTTCGCGTGCGGGCGCCGCTCTTGAGGATCGACTACATCTTCGGAAGCAGCGACCTGGTTCCGCTGCGATCCCGGCGGGTCGAAATTGAAGTCTCGGATCATTTCCCGTTGTTTGCAGAATTTCAGATCCCATCTCTTCGAGCACAGGCGCCGACCCGCGCCGGCGGTAACCCTCTCGCCCCGTGAGCGCGTTCGCGCACCAAGCCGGGGCCGCGTCGGTGCAGTCTGCGCCCGATTTGCCAAAAAGACGCGGCGGCGCATTGTCGCTTCCCGCCATCGTCGTCGCTTTGATGGCAATGAACGCCTTTCGCTTCGCCTTCGGCTTCACCTTCGAGCTGATGCCGCAGGAGGCTTACTATTTCCTCTACTCGCAGCACCTCTCGCTGTCGTACTTCGATCATCCACCCGCGATCGCTTATTTCATCCGACTCTTCACCAGCCTGCTGGGGCGCAGCGAGTTGTCCTTGCGCTTCACCGCATTCGCGCTAACCGCGGCGACGCAGCTGGCGTGGATTCGGTTCGCCGCACAGCTGCTGCCGCTGCGCACTTGGTCGAGGGCGGCCCTGCTGTTCGCGTCGACCGGATTCATTACCGTGGCCTCGCTGATCTCGACGCCGGACGTCCCGCTCCTGTTGTTTTGGACCCTTTCGCTGCAGCAATTGTATCGCGCCATTTTTTTGGGGCGCCGTTGGAGCTGGCTGCTGGGCGGTTTGATGCTCGGACTGGCCTTCGAGAGTAAGTACACCGGGGCCTTCTTACAGGTGGGGCTGCTTCTCTTCCTCGCGCTCTCCCGCGCTCATCGGCCGTTGCTGAAAACCCCTTGGCCCTATCTGTGCCTCGGCGTTGCGCACGCCGCAATTCTCCCCGTCTACATCTGGAACGCCCGGAATGGGTTCGCCTCGTTTCTTTTCCAAAGCGTCGGGCGGGCGCAGGCGCTCGGTGAACCTCGCCCGAAGTACCTGCTGGCGCTGCTGGCCACGCAGGCGGCTCTGCTGATGCCGCCGCTGCTCGGCGCAATGGCGCGGGCGCTCGGACGGTCCCGGTTCCTCCTTCTGAAGACATTTCGCCCCATCCGCCAGAAGCCTCTCTTCCTCGCGTGCTTTTTCGTTCCGATGGCTGCCTCGTTCGTTGCCCTGTCGCTCTTCACGTTGGTCAAACCGAACTGGTTGATGCCGTGCTATCTCTCAGGCATTTTGTGGGTGGCGCCGTTTCTACGGCGGTGGTGGAAATGGAATCTCGCTTTCGCCGCCGTCTTCCATGTCGCGGCCGCGATCGAGCTGATCTTCTACGTGGTGCCCATTCAAAGCGATGACACCTGGTTTGGTTGGAAAGAGCTGGCCGGGCAGGTCTCTCGGATTTCGTCTGATCACCCCGGCGCGTTTGTCTTCTCGACGGACGGTTACAAGACGAGCGCGGAGTTGGCGTTCTACCTCGGCGGTCAGGTGTACGGGCCGAACGTCGTCGGTCAGCCTGGATATCAGTTCGAGTACCTCGGAGACGATCTATCCCTGCTGCGCGGCCGCAACGCGCTTTACGTCCATTCAGCACCTCGCGATTTCTCCCCGGCCCGTTCAGGGCAGCCGGCCGAGTTGGCGGCCCCTTATTTTCAGAGCGTCGAAGAGCTAGACCCGGTGCTGATCTTCAATAAGGATCGCGTCGCGCGTAAGTTCTTCATCTACCTGTGCAGGCACTATCACGGCCTTCCATGAAGCGAGTCGGCTCAGCGCTTGGATGGAACGCAGTACCCGGTTTGCCGGCGACAGCATTGAAGGCGGCCGCCGCCTTGTTGGCCAGCTCCGCGCTGGGCGCCCTCGTCATCGCCTTGCACGGAATCACCGGCACCGGCGCCACCACCAGGGACTTCCCCCCCTTCATCAACATGTGGATCCGGTGGGATGCCGGTTGGTACCAGGGGATCGCTGAAAACGGGTACTCCTTCTCAAGCACCGAACAAAGCTCGGCGGCTTATTTTCCCCTCTACCCCTTGGCGATTCACGCGCTCGTTCGCGCCGGGGCCAACCCGTTCATCGCCGGCATCGCGCTCACCATCGCGTGCGGGCTCGCCGCTTTCTGCTTGTTTTGGCTGTGGGCGAAAAGGCTCGCCGGACCGAACGCGGCCAACGTGGCGACGCAGCTTTTTCTGCTCTGGCCGTTCGCGTTCTTCCTCTACGGGGCAGTCTACTCGGATGCGCTGTTCATCACGCTCGCGGTGGGTGCCTTCTTGTTCCTCGAGCGCGGCGAGCTCTTTCCCAGCGTCGTGCTGGGCGCGCTGGCAACTGCGACTCGGCCGGTGGGCCCCGCCCTGATACTCGGATTGCTGGTGAGGCGGATCGAGCTTCGAAAGAAAGCGGGCGAGCGGCTCGCGATCAAAGACTTGGCTCCGCTTTTCTGCGCGCTGGGAATCGGCGCGTACATGGTGTTCCAGTACGTGAAGTTCGGAGACGCGCTGGCGTTTCTGAAGGCACAGGGCGCTTGGCGGCAGGAACCTGGATGGTCGTCGTTGCTCAAGCTCCCTTTCCTAGGTCGGGTTTTTCGCAACGGGGCGTACGGCGACTTGGTACTCCCAGCCCTCCATTTGACGATGGCGATCGGATTTCTCTTTTTGGCGGGCCCGACCCGAAAGCTGCTCGGAACCGGCTACGCAGTTTACGTGGTGGCGGTGCTTGCAATTCCATTGGTGGTGAGCAGGGACTTCATTGGGCTGGGCCGCTACTGCCTCGCGGCGTTTCCGTGCTTCTTGACGCTCGCTCTGCGGCTCGAGACCGCGCGGGCGAGAAGAACATGGATCGCGGCGAGCACGCTGCTGCTTGCGGTAATGGTTTCTGAATTCGCAATCGGCCACTACATCTCGTGAGCCGCGGCGAGATCTCAGCCGAAGGACGTACCGGCGCCGCGGCGCGCTCGCTCTTTCTCGGCCTGCTCTTTTGGAGCATCGGCGTGCAAGTCAACGAGATCATCGCGTCGTTGGGCCTGGTCATCACCGGCTTGACGGTGGCGGTGATCTGGTTGAAGGAACCCGAGAGCCGTCGCCTCGGCGGCGGGATCCCCCGTTGGTGGCCGTTGGCGCTCTTCCTTGCCTGGGCGATTGTCGCCCCCGCGCTCGCGGGGAGGCTGCCCACCGCCACGGGGTTGGCCCGCGCGATCGATTGGCTGCTGATCCCATTTGCTGCTTACGCCGTAGGTGCGCTGCCTGAGCGACATCGCAAATCGATCGCGCTGGCCGGGGCCGCGGTCTTTCTCCTCTCCTGTGCCCTGGCCGCGCTGCAGCATTCCGGGTTGTGGCCGGGCCCTTCTACCTTCGAGCGGCTCTCCTGGATGCGGATCCCTTTCTATCGGGTCTACGAGCCAGTCCCCGGCGCCGACGGTCAATTCATGGGAGGGGGCTTATTGTTTCACCGGCTCAAGTTCGCGCACGTAGGAGGATTGACGGTGCTCGCCTTTCTGACACTCGGGCTCGCAGATTGGCAGCGCCTGCGCAGCCTTTGGTTGGCAGCTTCAGCTGTCGGATTCCTCTCCGTGCTCGCGTTCCCCTACGCGCGGGCGGCAAGCGTAGCGCTCGTCCTGAGCGCGTCATTCGCGCTCGCCTTGTCAGGTCTGAAAAACCAGCGCGCGCGTGTCGCTGCCATTGCGCTCGCTGCGGTGACCCTCGGCGCCATCACTGCGTACCGGCCTCTTCGCGAGAGATTTCTCTACGGCCTCACCTCGACCGGCAGTGGAGACCGCAAGGAGATTCTGTCAACCGGCTTTCGCGCCGTCGCCGAGTATCCAATCGCGGGGGTGGGCCTTGGACAGTTCCGGCCGTCCTACTTCGGGTCCGCAAGCACCCCGCAGAACGTGATCGACAATCCCGGCAAAGCGCACAACGAATTCTTGAGCATCGCCGCGGAGATTGGCATCCCGGGGTTGGCGCTGTTTCTGCTGCTTCTAGGATGGCTGGCTCGCTCGTTCAACCCTCGCCAACCGCTCGGCGCCTTCGGGCTCAGCGCGCTCGCCTTCTTCTGCATCGTGTCGCTCGCGCACGATCCGCTCATTCACGCGCCGTTCTCGATGGCCCTTTCGCTTGCTTTCGGCGCGGCGAGCGCCCGAACGCCGATGTCGCGCCGGTAGTGCATACCCCGAAACTCAATGCGAGCAACCGCTGCGTAGGCGCGCGCTCGCGCATCCGCGATCGTGTCTCCTCGTCCGCAGACGGTGAGGACCCGACCACCTGAGGTGACCAGCCTTCCGGCATCCAGGCGCGTCGCAGCTTGGAAAATCTGCCCGAGCTCTTCCGCCTCGGCCAGACCGTGGATCCCATCTCCGACCTTGGGTGTTTGCGGATAACCCTCCGCAGCAAGGACGACGCCGACGGACGCTCCGGGGCGCACCTGAATCGCGCGCTGCTTGAGCGCACCTTCGGCGCAGTCGCGAAGCAACCCGACCAAGTCGTCATCGATCTGCATCATCAGGACCTGCGCTTCCGGATCGCCAAAGCGACAATTGAACTCGAGAACTTTGGGTCCGGAACGGGTGATCATCAATCCAGCGTAGAGCGCGCCGCAAAAAGGGGTACCGCGTTCGCGGAGCGCATCGAGCGTGGGCTGGATGATCTGCTCGCCCACTTTGCGCAGCCCCTGTGCGTCGAGAAATGGCGCTGGGGCGTAAGCGCCCATTCCACCGGTATTCGGCCCGACATCTCCATCCAGTGCGCGCTTATGGTCCTGCGCCGCCGGCAGCAGCACGTACCGCTCGCCGTCACAGAGCGCAATCACCGACACTTCCTCGCCTTCCAGTCGTTCCTCGATGAGCAGCCGGCGCGACGCTGCGCCCAGTTTCGCCAGGGAACGAACCGCTTCCACCGCCTCGCTCGAGTTGCGCGCGACCACTACGCCTTTGCCGGCCGCCAGCCCGTCCGCCTTGATCACCGCGCTGTCCTGAGTTCGTACAAAAGCCTCAGCCTGCTGAGCAGAGTCAAACACTCGGTAGGTGGCGGTCGGCACCTTGGCGCGCTCCATCACCTCTTTGGCAAAGGTCTTGGATCCCTCGATCGCCGCCGCACCTGCGCCCGGACCAAAGACGGGAATTCCTTCAGAGCGAATCGCGTCTGCCGCACCCTGGACGAGCGGCGATTCGGGCCCGACGACGACGAGATCCACCGCAAGAGATCGCGCCAACTGTGCAATCCGGCTCGGATCGTCCAGATTGACGGCCACATTCTCGGCGTATCTCGCGGTGCCGGGGTTTCCCGGCGCGCAGGCGACGCGCGCGCCGGCGCTTCGGGAGATCTTCCAAACGAGCGCGTGCTCGCGCGCACCGGATCCGAGAACGAGGATTTTCATCCTCCCGCTTTTAGCGCTCCAGATTGTAAAGCGCTCGCTTTGCTGCGAGATAGCTCGGGTCCACCCGGAGCACGTGAACCAGGCGCGCCCGAGCGGCCTGGGTGCCGTTCTTCTTGGCGTCCAACTCAGCCAGGTTGACCTGCGCGGCGAGAAGCGTCGGCGACAAGGCTTCCGCCTGCCGAAACTCCGCCTGGGCGCCCTCGATGTTGCCGCTGCGGACCAAGACGCTGCCGTAGGCGTAGTGCGCCAGCGCCAAGCCTCGACCACTCGCCACTGCTCGCTGGCCGCTCGCGAGCGACGCGCGAATCGATCCCCTTTGCAGCGCGATAAGGGCACGCAGCGCATGCGCCAACGCATTGCCAACGTCGACGTCCAGCACTTGCTGCAGCAGCTTGTCCGCCCCGCTCCAGTCGGCCTGGTGATAACGAATCAACGCCTCGTATAGGCGCGGCGTCACGTCGGTCGATCCCTTGGCAAGCCGGACCACGCGCCCTTCGGCTCCGACCAGATGCTCTTCAGGTCTGACGTAGAACCGGGTTGCGAGCGGCGCGGGCGCGGTGCGCGTGGGATCCATCTGGCCGGCGGGGACCAGATATCGCAGCGTCTCGTCGCGCCTGCCGGCGGAAGCGGCGGCGGCTCCCGCGAGCAAGAGGGCGTCCAGCCGGCGAGGATCGAGCTGCGCGGCCTCGGCGAAGGTGCGCATGGCTTCGGGGTCGCGGTGCTGCGCCAAGAGGAGGCGACCTTCCAGCATTTTCTCGAGCCCCGGGTCGCCCAGCCGGCGTTTGAAGGCAGACAGATATCGCTCTGCCTCGTCGGTGGCGCCGCGACTCAATGCGATGAGGAAAAGCTGCAGCCGTGGCGCCGGATCATTGGAAACGATTTTGAGCGCCTGGTTTGCGGCGCTGGCAGCGGAATCCGGCCGGCCAGCGAGCCGCTCTGCTGCCGCCAGGTGAACCCAAGCTTCCGCCAATTTCACCGGACTGACACCTTTGTGCTCGGCCATCCACTCGTTGAGCGCTTGCGCCGCAGCTTCTGGCTTGTGCTGCGCCTGATACTGGATCGCGGCGCGCGCAATCGCCGCCCGGAGATCCACCTCCGCCGAGGCTGACGTGTCATAAAGCTTCAACGCCAGCAGTGGCTCGCCGACTTCTTGGAAGATTCGAGACAATGCGCCCTTGGCTTCCCACTGATCGACGTCGAGCGAGAGTCGCTTCTGAAGATCCGCGATTGCCGAGCGGCAGTCGCCCAGAGACTCGCGAGCCATGGCGCGTTGGAAGTAGGCGCGCCGCAGAGCGGGATCGAGCGTCAGCGCGAGCTCGCTGTTTTGAATCGCGAGCTCAGCGGAAGAAGAGAGAAACGCCGACGAGAGAACCAAGTGCGCCATGGCTTTGTCCCGACCGCTGGCGGTGGCCACCGCCTCCTCAGCCAAGGAGCGCGCGCGCTCTGGCTTGCGCGGTCCGTCCGGTCGCAGCAGCAGAACCGAAGCATGAGCGATGAGCAAGCGAGGCGATCGGCCCCACTGAGCCTCGGCCGCCTCCGCCAATTTGGTCAGCTCTTCGATCGTCGGGTCATCCAGCGCAGCGCCCCGCCCCCAGGCCACCGCTTGCAAGTAGCCGGCGATTGACCGATCGCCGCCTCCCTCGAGGAACGCTTTCTGAAAAGCCTTCTCCGCTTCCTCGTAACCGGAACCAGTGTCCCGCTGCAGGTCGACTTCGCCCTGCTTGAGCGATTGAAGCGCATCGCCGCCGAGCCCTGCGAAGCCCCGGCTCCATCGCTGCCTGAGCTTTTCAAGCGGCGGTGCCAAATGCGCCGAGTCGGCTTGCTTGCCCGCCTTGGCCGCGCGGCGGTGCATCAACAGCATCGCCCCCGCGCTGGCGATGGTGGCGACGACGACGATCGAGGCGAACGCCGGGAAGGACCGGCGTGGGACGGGCGACTGGACTGCGGCGTTCATCAACTGATTGGGATCGCGAAGGGCCGGGAGAGCTGAGTGCGCCTCCGCTTCGAGCCCGTCCTCGTAGGCAAGCGCATCCGTCTCATCCGGCTGGTAATCCTCGGCCTGGAATAGGTCCTCCTCCGCCTCCGGCTGAATTTCCACGTCCGCCCCCGCATGCATTTCCACGTCCGCGTCCGGCTGCATTTCCATGTCCGCGTCCGGCTGCATTTCCATGTCCGCGTCCGGCTGCATTTCCACGACCGCGCCCGCGTGCATTTCCGCGTCTGCGACCGGCTCCAGTTCCACTTCGGGAGCCTCTTCCCCCTCCAGCGCTTCAACCAGCTCGTCGCTAAGCGCATGGGCCGAGGAAGAAGCGGCATCCGCGCCGTCCTCCGCAGCGTGCAGAGGCGAGGAGCGGCCGAGGTCCGTGCGGCAGCGCTCGCAGATTCCGAGCGCGCGATCGAAGGCGTCCGTCAGCAGGGCGCCGCAGTCGCGGCACATCGCCGGCGCGCTCCTGCGTTCAACTGCGGTTCCGGTCAAGAGGGAATCATCGACGACCGGCTCTGGGGGAGGCCGGCCCACCGGGGGAATGGAGGGAATTCGGAACGCTTGAGCGCCGGTCGCCGGCGTAGCAGGGACGTTGCGGCGCGGGGTGATCGTCGGCGGCGGAGGCGGTGTTCGAGCGCTCTGGCCGACCGCCTGCACGTGCAAGCAATTGGGGCACTGCGCTCGGGCATCGGTGGCAGCGGCGAAGCTGTCGTCAACCATATAGGCCGCGGCGCATTTATGGCAGACAACGTACATTCAGTGGCGAAAGTGTCGCACGCCGGTGAACATCATGGCCATGCCATGCTCGTTCGCCGCGGCGATCACCTCGTCATCGCGCACCGACCCCCCGGTTTGAACGACGCAGCTCGCACCTGCCCTGGCCGCTTCATCCACTCCGTCTCGAAACGGGAAGAACGCGTCGGAGGCCATCGCGCTCCCGCGCAGCCTGGGGCCGCCGCGCCCCACTGCGATTTTCACCGAATCCACCCGACTTGTCTGTCCGCCGCCCACCGCCAGCAATTGGTCGGCGTTTGAGAAGACGATCGCATTGCTTTTGACGTGCTTGCAGACCTTCCAAGCGAACCGCATCGCCGCCAGCTCTTCGTCGGTCGGAGATCGACGCGTCACCGATTTCCACTCCGAATGCGGTTCCACGGAATCGGCCTCTTGGATGAGAAGCCCGCCGCGGATGCTTCGCAGCTGCAAGCCCGTTTGCGGATGTGCGCCGATCAACCGATCGCCGGCGGCGAGGAGTCGAAGGTTTTTCTTCGCCGCGAGGCGTTTGCGTGCCTCCTCGGCGTAAGAGGGCGCAATCACCGCTTCGAGGAACGTCTCCGCCAAGACCTCAGCGGTGGCCGCGTCCACCTCGCGGTTGAGGCCCACGATCCCTCCGAATGCCGACAACTCATCCACCGACCGAGCGGCGCGGTAAGCCGAAGCGAGATCGCCGCCCTGCGCTACCCCGCAGGGCGAGTTGTGCTTGATAATGCAGGCGCAAGGTCGGTCCGGAAACTCAAGCAGCAGCGCCAGCGCGGCGTCGAGATCGAGCAGGTTGTTGTACGAAAGCTCCTTTCCCTGCAGCACCTGCGACCCGGACAAGGTGACCGCCTCTGAGCTCACCGGCTCTCGATAAAAGCTCGCCCGTTGGTGCGGGTTTTCGCCGTAGCGCAGCTGCTGCGCCTTCTCGAAGGAGAGGGTGAGCTGCTCGGGGAAAAGCTCGCCCGCGCGTGAGGACAAATAGCTCGCGATGTACGCATCGTAGGCCGCGGTGTGGGCGAAGGCCTTTCTCATCAGTCGGCGACGGGTCTTTTCGCTGACCGCGCCTTCCGCGAGCTCGGAGAGCACCGCCTCGTAGTCTGCCGGGTCCACCACTGCGGTGACGTGAGCAAAATTCTTTGCTGCGGCTCGAATCAGCGTGGGACCTCCGATGTCGATCTGCTCGATCACCTCGTGCTCGCTCGCGCCGGAGCTCGCCGCCTCTCGAAACGGGTAGAGGTTCACCGCGACCAGGGAAATCGGCTCGATCTGATGTCGCGCCAGCTCGTCGCGATCGGACCGGAGATCCGGGCGAGCGAGGATGCCGCCGTGGATCCGCGGGTGCAGTGTCTTGACGCGGCCGCCGAGGATCTCCGGCATTCCGGTGTACTCGGCCACCGAGCGCGCGGGAATTCGCTCGGCTTCAAGCGCTCGAAGGGTTCCACCGGTGGAAAGAAGGGTAAAGCCAAACCTCACCAGCCCCTGAGCAAACGGGACAAGCCCGCGCTTGTCCGACACGCTGAGAAGAGCCAGCACGCCCACCTCGACAGGCGGGCGATGTACCAACCGCCTGCCGAGGTGTCAA
>Ga0126378_10000432_pt1 | contig 31251 bp, 29 predicted proteins | sample PanSoiMetPlot_23_FD_92587 | JGI IMG/M metagenome (GOLD analysis project Ga0126378, IMG submission 92587) | Tropical forest soil microbial communities from Panama - MetaG Plot_23 | ecosystem: Environmental > Terrestrial > Soil > Tropical forest > Bulk soil | place: Panama | collected 2016-02-17
AACACCGGCAACTACGGGCAGGACGCCGGCTACTTCAACAGCCCCTGGGACAACTCTCCGCTGCACGCGCCCTCGACGTCGGCGTCGGGCGGCAACGGGGTCTACGCGTACGGGTCCAGCTCCACTTTCCCGAACAGCACCTTCAACGCGTCGAACTACTGGGTGGATGTAGTTTTCAGCCCATGAACATTGCCGGAGTGCGTGGCGGACGCGCGCCTCTCCGGTGAGCAAGCACGAAGAGCTGGACCGACAACGATGACGACGCCGCTGCAGCGCTCAACCACACGGCCGGTGGCGAGCCGACGTCCACCCATCTCGGTGGTCATCTGCACCTGCGACCGTCCAGACAACATTGGGCGCGCCGTCGAAAGCGTGCTCGATCAGGACTACCCGGTGTTCGAGGTTCTTGTGGTGGATCAGAGCCGGGGTGGCAGCACTGAGGTCATCGTGGGCCAACTGGCCGCCGGTCCCCATCGGATGCGATATATCAGGCTGGAGCAGCGCGGACTCTCGCGAGCATACAACCGCGGCGTCGCCGAGGCGAGTCACGAGGTGATCGCCTTTACCGACGACGATTGCGTGGCTCCTCCGGGATGGCTGGACGCCGTTGCGCGCGCGTTCTACGAGCAGGAGGACGTGTCGCTCCTATACGGTCAGGTCCTGGGCCCCCTCGAACCGGGGGCCGTGAGTCAGGATGGGGTCGTTCCCACGCTGCCGATCGGAATCCTCCAGCGCATGAGCCGCCGGGACGGCTTCCGGGTCTTCGGGATGGGGGCGAACTTCGCCGCGCGGCGCTCGATGATTCAACGCCTTGATGGCTTCGACGAGGTTCTCGGAGGGGGCGGTCCGCTGCAGTCGGCGCAGGACTTCGACCTGACTTACCGTGTCTACCACGCCGACGGTGTCATCCTTCTGGATCCCCGGGTGGTCGTCCACCACTACGGCGTTCGCTCTCAAACCGAATGGCCGGCGACGATCCGTTCTTACGGCGTGGGGGTGGGTGCCTTCTATTTGAAGCATGTGAGGGCCGGCGATCCGTACGCGACCCTGCTTCTGCTTCGCCTGCTGGCCGCAGGGATCGTCCGCCTGGCCAAGCGCTGGTTGCTTCGCCAACCCACCAGGCAGTACCGCACGTACCTGGCCTACCTGGTTGTGGGAATGTGGAGGTCGCGCGCATACGCTGTCGATCGCCGTCGCCGCCTGTACCGGTTGCAGCTCAGGAACATGGGCTGACCGGATCGTCTTTACGCACTTCAGCCGCTGAATCGCAGGCCGTTGGGTCGCCGGAGACCGGGACCGCTGACCCACCATCGCTGGGCGGCGCTGGGAGCGGCGCCCGACCGGCCCATTCAGTCCTCTGATCCCCGCCGCCAAGCTGATTGCTATGCCGCCATCAGTGGCGGCCGAGGCAATCTGATGGCCTACGAGTCTGTCGAGGAACGGCGCCGAGACATCGGGTCGCTGCAGGTCGCAGGCTCTGGCGGAGGGACTGGAATGCTCGAGGCCGCTTTGACGACCAAGAAGCGCCGGCCGAGGCTGGCGACGCATAGGTCCAGCTCGGCGCGACCCGACGCCCTGACGCAATCCAATGCCAGTCGGGGGCCGGCCGGTCCTGTAAGCGCTGAGCCCGCGGCCCCTGCAACCTATCGGCCGATACCATTCAACCGGCCCAGCTTCCAGGGGCACGAGCACGAGTACATCGAAGAAGCGATCGCGTCTGGTCATCTGTCAGGTGACGGACACTTCACACAGAAGTGCCACCGGCTGCTGGAGGACGTGCTCGAGGTGCCCCGAGTGATGCTCACGACCTCCTGTACTCACGCCCTGGAGATGGCCGCCCTGCTGCTGGGCGTCAAGCCGGGGGACGAGGTGATCGTTCCATCCTTCACCTTCGTCACGACGATCAACGCGTTCGTCCTGCGTGGCGCGACGCCGGTGTTCGTCGACATCCGTCCCGACACGCTCAACCTGGACGAGCAGCTGCTCGAGCAGGCGATCACCGAGCGTACCCGCGCAGTGGTGCCTGTGCACTACGCGGGCGTCGGCTGCGAGATGGACACGATCATGCGCATCTGCTCCGAACGCGGAGTGCCCGTCGTCGAGGACAACGCGCATGGCCTCTTCGGTCGCTACCGTGGCCGCTACCTCGGGACCTTCGGCGCGCTCGCCACTCAGAGCTTCCACGAGACCAAGAACTTCATGTGCGGCGAGGGAGGTGCGCTGCTCATCAACGATGACCGGCTCGTCGAGCGGGCGGAGGTCATTCGTGAGAAGGGCACCAATCGCAGCCGGTTCTTTCGCGGACTCGTCGACAAGTACACATGGGTCGACCTCGGCTCGAGTTACCTGCCTTCAGAGCTGCTGGCTGCGGTGCTGTATGCGCAGCTCGAGGCTCGGGAGGACATTCAGCGGCGGCGGGCGCTGATCTGGGAGCGCTACCGGGACCAACTTGCCGAGTGGGCGCGCGACCAGAATGTCGTCCTGCCGGTCGTACCGACCGATTGCGAGCAGAGCTACCACATGTTCTATGTGCTGATGCCGTCACTGGATTCTCGCCAGGCCCTGATCCGGCACCTGCGACAGCGCGACATTCAGGCCGTCTTCCACTACCTTCCCCTGCACCTCTCGCCCATGGGCGAGCGTTTCGGTGGCCGGCCCGGCGACTGCCCGGTCACTGAGCACCTGTCTGACCGTCTGCTCCGGCTCCCCTTTTACAACACGCTGGAGGAGCCCGACCAGGCGCGAGTGGTGCAGGCGCTCCGGGAGTTCCGGATCCAGTGACCGCTCGCTGAGGGCCGTGGCTGTCTATCGCTCCGAGATCGACAGTGAGCGTTTCGGCGTGTGCATCGCGCGCGCTGAAACCGTCACCGGCGACCTGCTGCCACAGATCCTTGACGACTGCAGCCGGGCGGGCGTCCGCATGCTGATCGCGCGATGCGCAGGCGCCGACCTGCCCAGCCTCCAGGCGATGGAGCGGGCAGGCTTTCTCCTGATGGACGCACAGGTGAAGTACGAGCGCCGGTTGGTTGGTCCTGAGGCTGCCGGTGGGGCGCTGGTGCGACCGCTCCGGCCAGGCGACGTGGGTGCGGTCGTGGCGATCGCACGCGAATCCTTCGGAGGCTACGCGGGGCATTACCACGCCGATCAACGACTCCCTCGCGAACTGTGCGACGAGGTGTATCCCTCCTGGGCCAGCCGTTGCTGCTCCGGTGAGGCCGCCGACCACGTGGTCGTTGCGGAAGTGGACGGCCGTGTGGCCGGGTTCAGCGCTTTTCAGCGCCTGAACGAAGCCGAGGCACGTCTCCAGCTGGGTGCGGTCGCACCGTGGGCTCGCGGCCACCAGCTGTACACCACGTTGACGTTTGCCGGCATGGCCTGGTGCGGTGAGCAACGGTTGAGTCGCATGTCCGCAATCACACAGACCACGAACCTCGCCGCTCAGCAGTCGTGGATCCGCTCCGGAATGATGCCGGTAGACGCTTGGTACACGTTTCACCGCTGGTTCGACTGAGGGCGCGCGTGAACGCGACGGGCTCCGGCTCAGGCGCTGCGCAGCCGTAGGGCGCCCGGCCCGTGCAGCACCAGGTGTCGAAGCCCTCGCAACATGCACCTGAGGGCCTCCCCGAAGTCACGGCGGCGAAGCCGCTCCAGAGTCCAGGTGAACCACAGGTAGGGGAGAACGCGGCCCTCCTTGAAGCGCCAGGCCTGGCGGATCAGGTCCTGCTGTTCGACGGGCAGCCAGTCTGGTGAGCGCCACTTCCTCAGGTAGATGGCCCTCGCCTCTCGAAAGCGGGCTTCCGCCTTCGGCGAGCGCGTCAGTTGGTTGCCGTGGATACGGCGCCGAAGGAACTGGCGCGGCAAGTAGTGGGCTTCGCTGATCAGGGTCACGCGGAGCCACATGTCGTCGTCGCCAAAGAAGTCGAGCTCTTCGTCCCAGCCACCCGTCGCGGCGAAGATCGAGCTCCGTAGGAGCGTGCCCGAAGGGACCGTGATGTTGTAGGCGAAGAACGACATGGTGGGTGTTCGCGGCTGGTCGTCCTTGAGGCGGCGGACCCAGAGCCTGTGCGGCACGAATCTCGGAATGCGGTCGCCCCGGAACGCATCCAGCGGCTGGTTCTCGTCGTCGACGACGGTGCGGTCGCTGAACGCCATGCCGGCCTCAGGGTGGGCGTCCAGGTAGGCCACCATGGACTCCAGCGCCTCTGGCTCGAGCAGGTCATCCTGGTCGAGGAAGAGCACGTACTCGACTCCGGGCGTGACGTGGCTGAAGCCGGCGTTGCGCGCCTGGTCGGCGCCCCCGTTCTCCTTGCGGAAGAAGTGAATACGGGCATCGCTGTCCAGGTAGCGCCGCACGACCGGGTGTTGGTCCGACGGGCTTCCGTCGTCCATGATCACCATCTCCCAGTTCTCCAGCGTCTGGGCTTGCACGCTCTCGATCGTGCGCCCGATCCAGCGCTCGGCGAGGTACGCGGGGACGACGACGCTGACGCGAGGTATCACCTGGGCACCTTCCCGGCCAGCGAAGAGACGGCCCGCGGTCGAGGTCTGAAACGGGCGCCGAGAGATCGCAGTCGCCCCACGCGAGCGGCCAGCGTGTCCTGTGCCAGGATCCGCATGGCGGTGAAGAAGGGCGCCGGGTCGTGGATGCTGAACGTTGCACCCTCCTCCAGGCCGCGAAGGGTACGCAGCCAGGCGCGCGTCGTGAGCCCGTCGTCGCGCCGGTAATGGCGCAGGGACAGGATCTCGCCTGCCTCCAGCATCCACTTCCGGCCGTCCTTCGGCTCGACCGAAGGTACGGCATGGCCTGTCAGGTCCAGGTACATCGCGCGCATCACGTCAAGGCCATTGCGATCCACGAACAGCCGGAAGGCGCCGCCCAACCGGGGGTTGATGTCGAGCACCTTGTAGCGGCCATCCCGACGGTCCCACCGGTAGCCGATGTCGACCACGCCCTGGTAGCGGACGGCTGAGAGGAAGCGACAGGTCATCGCCGCCACCTCGTCGTTTTGCTCGCACACGCCCAGTGCGATCAAGCCCATGTGTGGGGGGTACTGGCGGATCTTGCGCCCCGTGAACGCCGCCAGACAGCGCGACGCGGCGTCGAAGTAGCCGTTGAAGACCCACACGTCCTGATCGCTGCCCGGGATGTACTCCTGACACAGGACATTGCCCGGGTCCGCCATCGCCCGATAGCGGCTGATCAGCTGCTCTCGATCCATCGCCAGCTCCAGGCCCTGGCGGCCTGGCCGGCTTTCGATTGGCTTGAGCATGACCGGGAACTCGAGCATGTCAGCGGCGGCGATCAGGTGCTCGTGGTCGGAGGGAACCACTATTCGAGGCGTGGGCAGCCCATGACGGCCGGCCAGCTCGAAGAGGCCATGCTTGGAGGCGAGACTCTCCACCAGCTCGATGGGACAGTCTGGGAACCGGAAGGCCGGCCGGAGCTGGGAGCTGTGGCGAGCCACGAAGACGGACCACTCGTCGGATCCAGCCACCAGGATGGCGCCCTCGCCGAGGCCGCGACCGACTGACAGCAGCCGCTCCAGGATGGACTCCTCCGGCTGGCCGATCGGCCGTCCGTCGCACCCGATCTCGAAATGGCCAGCGCAGAACCGGGACGCGTTTGGGATGGAGAGAGCGGTGTCGGACAGCGTGTAGACCCGCACCCCCCACGGAAGAAGGCTGCGCATGACCCCCAGGGGACCAACGAACCGAGGAGGAGCCAGAACCAGCACCGGCGGCCGCTCGCTAGTCACAGGAGGCGTCCTCCGTCAACAGGCTCAGCAGCAGCGAAGCGTTCCGGTGGGCGTCGTACCGCGCGGCAGCCAGCGCCCGGGCTGCAGCACCCATACGCGCACGGCGCCGGGGGTCGACGACCAGCATCTGGATCGCTTCGCCCAGGCTGCGACCGTCATCAGGGGGCACGAGGAAGCCCTCCCGCCCATCATCCAGCAGCTCTCCGACGCCGCCGACTCGGCTGGTGATTACGGGCAACCCGGAGCTCATCGCCTCCAGCCCTGCCATCGAGAAGCAGTCGGCCCGAGTTGGGATCACGAGGAAGTCAGCCTCCTGGTAGAGCCGCCGCAGCCGGGTGTCGTTAGGCCCGATGCCGGAGTGGACGCGGACTCCTTCCTCATCCTGCACTTCGCTGCGCGTGACCAGATCCAGCTCGAGCCTGCCGCGGAAGCGTTCCCGGAACACCGCCAGCAGCAGGTCTCCGCCCTTGCGGATGAAGTCGCCGCCGACGAAGATTGCGCGCGGGACCCTTCCCGCCGGCCGCTCGACTGGACGCCAGAACTCAGTGTCCACGCCGGGCGGCACCACTCGGACACGTTCTGGGGGCACGCCGTAGTCCTCACGCATTGAGCGGGCGGCCCACTCGGTCCAGGGGTTGACCAGCGCCGCTCGGTGCAGGCAGGCTGCGTGCAGTCCGTCGCGAAGGCGCGCTTTCACACGTGACCGCCCACCCCAGTGGCCGTAGTGGTGGCCGAAGCCGCGCAGGAGGCGGGGGGTACTGTCGGCGGTGTAGACGAGTCGTACCCGTCGCAGTGCGCCAACGGTCAGCAGCCAGGGCAATAGCGGCAAATCGATCTGTGTCCATACGGCATCGACCTGTGACAAGAAGAGTGGCGCTGTCCCGCCGACGGAGCGGAGGGTGCCGCGCAAGCTCGCCGGTAGAAAGGGCAGCACCCACTCCATCGCATCGCGACGATAGGGCTCCACGGTCACGGCGAGAGGCTCGACCGCCCCACTGAGCTCCACGGCCCGCAGCAGGTTGCGGTACTGCGTTTCCACCCCGGCGATTGCCACACCTACCAGACCGATCCGGGGCCGCGTAATCGTCGCCGCCCCCAGCGTGGGCAGCCTCCTCCTGTTGGCCGGCGCGATGTCGCGCAGCGGCCGGCGCCGATACTGTCTGGCGGTGCTCCGCATCGTCGATAGGGCATACGAGGCACTGCTGGCAGCGGTCACGGCGGCTCCTCGCTGGGTGCCCGCTCGATCACATCGGCCAACCTAGCAGTGGCTCTCTCCATTAGCCATGGCGAATCCGCGATCGCGTCAGGACAAGCGCCCAGCGTGCTGCACGGCCGCTGACGTCCATGTGTTGAGCAGGCAAACAGCCGCGAGGTACGCATCCTGCAGCACACGCGCGACTCCCGAGCCCAGGACCCAACAGGTGGGCGCTTGTCCCGCATGTCGGCGGCCGCTCCTATTGAGTACCGCTGCAACTCTCCATTCACTGACAGTGACGGCGGAACCGCCACCGGGATTGCCAGCCTCACCAACAAGACCTTGATTCAGCCACAACCGATACGCCCTGCGTGCATGGCCCCGATCAGCAGTGACGTACGGCGGACAGCCTTGCTGTGAATGGGGGAGGAGCCGTCGTCCAACGACGCTCGGCAGGGTTCGTCGATGCTCCGCAGGAGATGTGCTAAGTGCTAGCAGCAGAGGACCGCCGCGCCGCTGTGGCAGCCAAGCGCCTCCTGCCCGTCTCTCAACGATCGGTAGCGCAGGTCGCGGTTACCGGCAGTCGCGCCGGAACGGAGCAGGTCCTTCTCGACGTTACTGCGCGCTTGATCCGTGAAGAGATCCCGGTCACTGTCATAGTGCCGACCGGGACGGCTCTGTTAGAACGATTGGCCGAGGAAGCGGCAGCCTGTGGAGCGGCAGTTGCCCGCGTCGCTCCGCTCTACCCGGGCAAACGGGATCACTGGGGGAATCTCCGGCAGCTCGTCAGCATCTTCCACCGGCTGCGGCCGGCGGTCGTTCACTATCACATACCACGGGCGTTCTCAGGATTCGAGGCCGTCATGGCGGGATACCTGGCCAGGGTGCCCGTGAGGATCCGAACTGACCAGAACCCGATCTTCTGGCCGCCGACCCGGGCGCAGCGACTTCGGCTCGCCATCGCCGACCGGATGGTTGACCGTATCGTTCTTGTTTCGACCGACAATCGTCAGAATCACGTTCAGTTCGGGCGCCCTGAGCGCCGCTGCGTAATGATTCCAAACGGTGTCGACCCGACGTCGGTTGCCTGCGTCATGAGTCCTGAGGCGCGCCGCCGGCTGCGACTGCGCCTGAACCTGCCGGCGCACTCCCCGATCGCGGTCATGGTCGGTGCGAATGTGCGCAAAGGTGCGGTCGACTATGTGAAGGCGGCCGCTGTGGCTTGCGCGCTCGCCCCAGGTCTGCACCACGCCATCGTCGGCGGTGGGCCCTTGGTGGCGGAGCTGCAGCAGATGGCGCGGGGACTCGGCATAGCTGAAAGAGTTCACTTTCTTGGCCAGCTGGTCGATCTTCGTCAAGTGCTGCCGGCATTTGACCTCTTCGTTCTGCCCAGCCACTACGAAGGACTGGCGCTGACTATGCTCGAAGCACTGGCAGCTGGGTTGCCAATGGTGGCGACGCGAGTCGACGGCGTATCAGACGTATTTCCGGATGCTCGTGGGGCTCTGCTGGTCGACCGGTACGATACTGAATCCCTGGGAGCGGCGATCGCTCGTCTGGGCAGCGACGCCGAACTGCGTGCACAGCTGTCTGCAATCTCTCAAGAGCGTGTCACGAGTGCATTCACCACGGACGCTACCTACCAGCGCTATCGAGCCCTGTATCAAGACCTCGGGGCTTTCATCCCGGACTCAAGCCGCCGCTCGCGCAGGCGCTCGACGTCACGAGATGACTGATACAATGCCGCGAGTACGCTGGATCTGGCGCCATGGAGGAGAGGTCGACGTAAGAGTCAGTCAGGCAACGGCAGCACGTTCACTCTCAGGCTGCCACTAATCAGTGAACCGTCGCAGGACGCATCTCCTGCCTGGTAGGACTGGAACGGAAGGCGGCGACTGAACCATATAAGACCGGAGTCGTAGCTCGCAAATCCCTCCTCAGATGGACGACGGATACCGGGCGGGTAACTGAGGCTCGTTGCGAGGCGGAACATCGCCCATCAAGCTCTGGAGGACACCGTGAGAAAGTTGCTCTATGCGGGCGTGATCGGTCCAATTGTCTTCATCGTCGTCTTCATCATCGAAGGGCTGACACGTCCCGGTTACAGCGCATGGCGTCACTACGTCAGCCAGCTCGCCACTGGTGACGGCGGCTGGATGCAGGTTGTCAACTTCCTGGTCTGCGGCACGCTCGTGGTCGTGTTCGCAATCGCGCTCCGGCAAGCGATCAACGGGAGTCGCGGCTCCATCGGAGGACCAGTGCTGCTCGGGCTCTTTGCAGTGGCCCTCCTCGTCGCCGGGGCCTTCGTCACCGACCCCGCTCTCGGCTATCCCGTCGGCGCGCCGCAGGTGCACACGACGCACGGCATCATCCACGGGCTGGCGGGCCTTGCGGCGTTCACATTTCTTCCAGCAACTGCGTTTGTCATGGCCTGGCATTTCGCAGGCGCGCGAGACCGCCGCTGGACGATCTACTCGGTCGGCGTCGGAGTTTTGATCGTCGTGTTCTTCATCGCTAGCACGACCGCCTCAACGATGGACGCGGTGGGCACCTGGCCGAACGCGCCGACTGGATTCTTTCAGCGGATCGCGATCATCGGCGGCTGGACCTGGATCGCCATGGTCGCGCTACATCTACTCCGCATGCGGCGAGCTGGCGCTTCCGGCGCCGCTAACCCGGCGGTCGGCCAGCAGCCATGACGGGTCTGGTCGAGCTGGCTGCCGCCACAGCATCAGACGGGCCCGGCACGTTGCGCAGCCTGGCCCAAGCGGTAGGCGAATGGACACGCGGCTACTGGCGTCACTGCGCACGGCGCTCTCATCGCGTGGCCGGTGGCGGTGGCCATCCTGCCCTTCTTCACCTTCATGCGATCGCCCTCGATCCGCGGCCCAACGACCGCGAACCACTGAAGGATCCGCATTCTGTGGGCGACCGACGGGTTATCTGATGGCGGCGGGCAGGGGGAGTGTGCGCCTTCTCCCGCTCAGCACCCCGTTGTAAACAGCTTCGATCCGCTCGGTCATCCGGCGCGCTGAGAAGTGCTGCTCATACCGCTTGCGGCCATTCGCTCCAAGGCGGTTCCGTGCCGCGGGATCCTCGATGAGCCGAGCAAGCGCATTCGCAGTCGCTGCGGGCACCCCCGACGGAACGATCAGACCCGTCTCGCCATCAACCACAATGGCCGACATTCCGCCGGGCGCATCGTTGATCACCACGGGCCTCCCGGCCACCATGGCCTCGAGGATCACCAGGCCGAAGCCTTCAATCACCGGGGTGTGGACGACGATGTCGACCTTCTCCATGATCTGCCTGGCGTCGGAGCGGAATCCCAGGAACTTGACACGGCCCTGCAGGTCCAGACCCGATGCCGTCGATTCCAGCTCGGACCGCATCGGTCCGTCGCCGACGATCAATGCGCGCGCATGCGGACAGCGCGGTGCGAGGAGGGCCAGGGCCTGTAAGAGACCCGAAACCCCCTTCTCGGGCGACAACCGGCCGAAGAATCCAAGCCTTACCTCACCCGGCTCACGCGGTGGCAGCGCAGTTGGCTGGCCTACCGGTTCGGGCGGGTCGCAGCCGTACAGGATGACGCGTAGACGGCGCTGGGGCAGGCCGGTTAGATCGACCAGCGAGTCACGCACTCCTTGCGAGATCGCGATGGTGCCGTCGATGAGAAGCGAGTGGGTGAGCCAGCTGATGGTGCGGCTCTTGACAGAGAGTCGCCGCGGCTGCACCTGGTGGTAAGAGGCCAGGGTGGCCTTCACGCCCGCCATCCTGGCCGCCAGCGCGGGCACTGCCTGGCCGCCTACCGTGGGACTGTGCAGGTGCAGGAGGTCGACCCGCTGTTCAGCCAGCAAATGCGTCAGGGCGTTCAGTCGCGTCCGCGCGCCGGCGTCGGCCGGATAGGGAGCGGGAACGGGCTTCATGGCAGCCCGTTCGGCGAGAAGCGGGGTCTGGGCGCCATCGCTGTCGTGGATCAGGAGCAGCAGCGCAAACCGGCTCGGATCCAGATGACGGGAGAATAGCAACAGGTGTTGGTCGATGCCGTTCCAGGTCTCGGCGAGGAAGAAGAACGGATGGATCATGACTCTGACCGGTTGATCGGCCATCACGACAGCCTCATCCCGTGTGTCCGCGCGGGCCCCGTCGTCGGTGCCATCACGAACTGCAGAGCGACGGCGATCGTCACGCCAGCCTTTGGAACGAGAATCGATCTCGGACCGGTGAGAACGGTTGTCATCACCAATCTCCCTCCATGCCATGCCGTCAATCCCATCAGCCGGCCACAGCTGACGGCTATCCCGCGGCCCGTCTCCATGTTGTCACATTGGGCCCGAACCGCTCCAGTGAACTTCGTTCACGTGCTTATCCCGTTAACTCACGGTTAACTCCGCTCCATCTTGGAGTTCCAACGGCGCTTTCCTGACGAGGCGGCCAGCCATCAATACCTATTCCAGTCGTGCCGGCCGGATGGTTACCGCTGCCCGCGTCGCGGGTCTGAGACCGCCTTCGCATTGGAGCGTCGGCTGTTGTGGAAGTGCGCAGACTGCCGGTACCAGGTCTCGGTTACCGCAGCAGTGGTGCTTGGGTTCGATCACCGGCCAGAACCAGCGAGCCCTCCTGATGGCTGGCAGTGATCCGAACGAGCTGTTGCCTCGACCGAGCGTTCAGTCACTGATGACCTGGCCTCGCGGTGCGCACCGCGGCGTTTCGGACGAACACCTGCAGGTCTACTTGGACCAGTTCGTCTTTCGCTTCAATCGCCTCCGAACGCCGATGACGGCCTTCCAGACGTCGCTCGGGCTGGGCAGCCAACCCGAGCCCGTCACCTACCGGGAGATCGTCGCGGCACCCCCACCCCAGCGGAGTGAACCGGATAAGCACATCGTCGATATCCGCGCCGAGGTGATTGGATGCCGCCTGGTCGCCTGGATCCTGGGAGCCACCATCTGGCGGTGGCTGGCGAGAGATGCCATCCGACGAGGTGGATCTTCTCCTCTGATCGTGACTTCGAGCTCAAGGCCGGCCGCGCGCCCGGGCCCGGTGCGCGCGGCGGTTCCAGGGCCGAACGCTAGAAGGTAGCTGACCGCAAGTGGCGCAAGTCAGCGAACAGGCGTTTCGAGGCGCCGGATAGACAGGATCCTTTGGGACGTATCGGAGTAGTTACGCGACAATAACGGATCAGTTCCCGGCTGGCCTGTGCCCGACAAGTCGCGCTCCCCCACCTCGAGGACCGGCATTCAGAGACGGGACATCCGCCCATCCAGCACCGAATACCCCATCGTGAACCCCTTCCCACCGTGGCCACAATGAGCGAAAGCAGTTGCGTGGCGCGCGCACCCTTTGGAGGTCACCAGAAATACCAATGAGGCGGCTGATCCCGTTCATATTCGCACTGCCGCTCGCTCTCATGGTGATGAGCGGCGACGCCAACGCCTCCACGACGCAGCCGGACGTATTCATGTTCAACTGGACTGGAACTCCGGCAGCCCCAGAGCCGTGGGTACCAGGGGCGCTGAACGACTGGGACCTGATCGCCAACATCGACGGCCCCACCGACAACAACGGCACCATGGATGCCGGCCACGGCCCCGACTGCACTCCTCCGCCGGCCACACATCAGGTCACCACTCTCGCCGAGTCGGTCTTCCTGTGCAAGGGCCACATGATGACAGCAATCTATGGGGGCGGTAACGCGTTCGTGGGCTACGGGGCCATCTACTTTGCACCGGCACAGCTCGTCGATTGGTCGAGCGGCACCGCCAGAATCACGTGGAAGATCTCGACCGAGCGGACGAGCACACGAGACTGGTGGGCGGTCAACCTGAGTCCATTCGATGAGAACCTGGTCGTACCTGGGGGTGGCACGGTGGCCTACAACGGCAATCCACCCGACGGCCTCTCGATCTACGTTGACAACGGGGTCTGTCGCAGGGGCATAGGGACCGTGCTGCGCATGGGCGTCATGGCGGGGGGCAGCAGCACCGATCTCGACGCTGGCGGTGCATGTGTCGAGGATGTGGTTCCCCCATCTGCCGCCACCCGCACCGAGTTTGAGCTCGATGTGGCCGCAGGACACGTGAAGCTGTGGATGCCAGGGACCCGAACCGTGTTCTACGATGGCCCTGCCGATCTGAACTTCAAGCGCGGCGTGCTCCAGCTCTCACATCACTCATACAACCCGGCCAAGGGCGAGGCCGTCAACACCGATGGCTCTGGCGCTGGGCCCGGCAGGCCGAACACCTTTCACTGGTCGGACATCTCGATCAGTCCGGCGGTGCCCTTCACGATGCTGCGACCCCAGCAGCCCTTCAGCCTTCACGATGGTCGAGCACCAACCCTGACCTTGCCTCAGGCGGCGCCCGCCAACGCGTTTCTCCGCTTTGCTGCACTTGGCGACCCCGAGATCAGCCTCGATGGCGGCCCCTGGCAGCCTGCGCGAGTCCAGGGTTCGTACAAGGCCGGGGAGCACTTCGCCAGCTTCTGGACACCTGTCCCCGAGGGCACCACCCGGATTGCGATCCGGGGCAGGCCGAACGGCAGCGGCCTGGCGTGGTGGGTGGAGGACGTCAGTGTGTGGTCCCTCGCGTCACCCGATCCGAACCGCCCAGCTGTCGGCGAAGCGCTTGCAGGTAAACCGCCAGTGGCGGCAGCGACCGCCGGCACATCCTCGACGGTGGCCACGACGGGTCCCAAGCGTTCGCGGCAGGCTCAGCCTCCGCTGGCGGGCTTGTGGAGCCAGGTCCGCGGGGTGGCACACACTATTGGCTCGTCCCCTCAGGGGGAAGCGCTCGCCGCAGGAGCAGTGCTCATCCTTATGGGCTGCGTCGGTGGGGCTGGTTACATATTCGGGCGCCGCCGCCGGCGTCAGGCGTCATAGCCCCGTCGGTTCTCACGAGTGTTGCTGGTTCTCGGGCAGCGCGTGACATTGCGGCACTCAACCTATGCTCGTGCCGGGCGCCGCCGGCACACCACCCTGTGCCACCTGCCGCCGTAACCGTCCCCAGCGGCCGCGGAGTGTTTCGCCCACCAGCGTTGACATCGCGACATAGAATGGCAGGGGATCGCTCCAGCTGAACGTAGCGCCCTCCTCCAGCCCACGCAGTGAGCGGAGCCAGCTGCGCCATGTCAGGCCCCGCTCGCGCCTGTAGTGCCGGACCGTCAGAATCTCGCCGCCTTCAAGCATCCACTTGCGGCCGTCGCGCCGTGTGACGGCAGGCACTGGCTTGCCCGTTAGGTCCAGGTACATGGCACGCATCACATCGAGTCCGTGGTTGTCCACAAACAGCCTGAATGCGCCGCCCAGCCTGGGGTTGATATCCAGCACCTTGTACTCCCCATCGCGGGCATCGAAGCGAAAGCCTATGTCGACCACCCCGCGGTAGCCCACCCGCGATAGAAACTGTTGGGTCTGTTCGCTGACGATCTGGTTGTGTTCGGTAACGCCCAGCGTGATGAGGCCCATGAACGCCGGGTACTGGCGGATCTTGCGGCCGGTGAACGCCGCCCGACAGCGTGACGAGGCGTCGAAATAGCCGTTGAAGACCCACACGTCGGTGTCCTCGCCGGGGATGTATTCCTGGCACAGGACGTTGCCCGTGTCGCCCATTGCCCGATAGCGGGGCAGCAGCTCGCCTCGGCTGGGCACGAGGTCGAGCCACTGGCGGCCCGGCCGGCTAACGATCGGCTTCAGCATCACGGGGTACTGCATGTCTCCGGAAGCGGCCTCAAGCGCCGCCTCGTCACGTGGCACAAGGATGCGAGGCGTTGGCAAGCCGTGCCGTGCTGCCAACTCGAAGAGCCCCAGCTTCGAGGCCAGTCCGTCGATCAGGGGCAGCGGGTGCGCCGGAAACACATAGGTCGCCGCCAGCTCATCGGCGTGCCGCGCGACGAATACCGACCAGTCATCGGATCCCGCGACTAGGACGGTCCCAGCGCCGAGCTTCCGGCCCGCTGCGATCAGGTCGGAAAGCACATCCGCATCGGCGGCCGTGCCCGGCGTTCGAATTGGAAACGAGCCGGCGCAGTGCCTGGAGGCGTTCGCAAGCGACCTTGGATGGGCGATCGAGTACACCCGCACGCCCAGTGGCCGCAGCGTTCGCACTGTGCCTAGTGGGCCGATAAAGCGCGGCGGTCCAAGAACGAGGACAGGAGGTTGGCTGGTGGGGGTCACGCACTCGCTCCCATTGCTGACTGGCGAGCAGGATCGCGAGTCACCAGATCCAGGCTCGCCCGGCCGCGCAGGCGGCGAGGAAAGAAGGACAACAGCGGGTTGCGGCCTCTACGCTCGAAGTCTGCCCTTCGTCGCGGGCGACCTTGAGCGGAGGGGTGGCGCCCACCTGCTCCACGCTGTAGGCGACCTGCCCGATATCGAAGTGGACATTGTTACCAGCGGCAAGGTCGAACCGCGTACTGGCGTGCACTGCCGGGTCCACCGTGGGCTCCGACCGGCCGACCGTGCACTGCAGGACCTGTACCGAACGGCCGACGTCTTCGCGATGCCGAGCCGCGGCGCCTGCATGCCGCAGGCCCTGGCGGAGGCCGCCGCTGCCGGCCTTGCCCTGCTGTCGACTCCAGTCGGAGCGATTCCGGAGATCCTCCACGACGGTTGAAACGGACTTCTTGTGCCAGTCGGCGCGCCGCGCGACATCCGCGACACGCTGTGCCGGCTGGCAACCAACCCAGGCTTGCGCCACTCGATGGGCCCGCGAGAGCCTTACTCTCGCCCGCGGGGAGCACGACGCAATTGTCAACCACCGCCGCATCTTCGAACTGATGGCAGCCTCGGCGCGAATTGGTGTGCATCACGACGATTCCAGCCAAATGAATCACCTGCCCGAGCACGGTCAAGCCCCCGTCGCGGGGGGCCTGAGCCTCGGTTAGCGGCATTGGAGTGATGCGCCGCGCAGATCGGTGGTGGGTCATTGACCCATTACCCGCAGATCTTGTCCCTTGTGGGTTACCGTCCGTGTAGGGTAGCCTGCTCGGGGGTTTGTCAGGGGAGGGGCTTCGTAGACAAAGGAGGCCATCGTGACTGCCGCAGGATTCGGGAAGGTATCGATAACCGCGCTGGTCTTGGTGGTTGTGTTAGGCGTGCCGGGTGGTCCCGGCCCCAGGCCGGTGATGGCTAGCACCTCCAACGCGTTTGTTTTTCAGTGGGTGGGAACGCCCGCCGCACCCCAGGCGTGGCGGCCGGCGCTGCTCAACGACTGGGACTTGGTCGCGCATCATCCCGACTACAACTCGGACCATCCTTGGGGGAGCGCGATCGCCGGCCATGGCGCCGACTGCGCACCTCCGCCTGCCACACACGCGGTTTCGGATCCGGACAACTCAGTCTTCATCTGCCGCAATCACATGATGACCACGCTCGACGCCAGCCCCGGCGAGATTCAGTTCGCGCCCTCGCGGATGGCTGACTGGAGCCAAGGCACCGTATCGATCAACTACTCCATGAGCACGATGCGCAGTTCTCCGCGCGACTGGACGACGATGGCTGTGACTCCGTTCCAGAACAACTTGGTGCTGCCCGGATTCGCGGACCAGGGCCTGCCTGGAGGACCTGTCAACGGGTTGATCATCGAGATGTGCGTGTGCTATCCGACCAAGTTCGACGTGTCCCTTGTGATCAACAACCAGGAGACGGACCTGCGCACCGGCGGCGGGTCGGTTGAGGAAGCCCTTGCTGCCCACGGATTGGCGCCGAGCGCTGTCACCCGCAGCCGGTTCGAGCTGGACATCTCGCAGACGCACGTGCGCTTTGGGATGCCGGACTTCGGGCTGTGGTGGGCCGATCGCGATGTCCCAGCGATGCCGTTTACGCAGGGTGTGGTGCAAATCGGGCAGGCCGAATACGACCCTGAGAAGGGTTGCGATGGATGCCGGGGCAACACGTATCACTGGAGCGATTTCGCGATCTCGTCGCCGGTGCCGTTCACGATGATTCATCCCACAGGGGCGCCTGAGCATATCTCGATCGAGTCGGATCGCAAGGTGTTCTCACTGCCCGCGCCCTCGCCCGCCAACAGCTTCTTGCGCATGGCTGGGATCGGCGACGTGAAATTCAGCATCGATGGCGGCGCGAGCTGGCAGACGCCGCGTGTCCAGCCATCGTTCGAGAATCCGAGCGCTGCCTATCTGGGCCGCAGCCAGTACCACAACTTCTGGACTCCAATCCCCGCCGGTGTGACCAGCGTGGCGTTCACCGGCGGAGGTTGGGACGGCGGGGCGTGGGTGGTTGAGGACGCCAGTGTGTGGTCAGACGGCCGGCCTGCGCCCGGCCCGGCCGTACCCGCGATTCCTCCGGCGCAGGCACCTGCGCCTGCCGCAACGTCATCGTCGGTCGCGGTGGTACCCCCGACAGCAGTGCCAGCGGCAGCGTCACCGGCAGTGAACACCAGCCCTGCGCATCGGAATGTTGTGCTGGTCCTGGGCGGCCTGGGGGCCGGCGGGGCGGTCGCAGCCGTGTTGGCGTCATTGTGGTGGCGGCGCCGCCGGCAGCGCTCCGCCACGTCATAGGGGGCACGGCATCGCCGGGGGGCGCTGGTGGCGCCCAAAGACGTTTGTCATATGGTGCTGGACGCCCCGCTGACTGGCTGCCATTCAGACCTCACGCTGCGGGCGGAGGTGCTGGCCCTCCGTCACCAACCCCACGTCCTCGACCGCCAGGTCCGCGATCCTCGCCGGCAGCCCACCGACCGCCGCTTGCTCACCGCACTGAGCCGGGCCTTGCCCAGGCGGGCCAGATGGTGGGGGGACCGGCGCCCGTCTCCAAGAGCACGGCCGGGTCAGCATGGACCAGATGGCCGTCCAGCGGGCTTAGCTGTAGGAGCTGCCGGACGGGGTCCTTGAGGCGGGTCTTGTGGACCGCGCAGAGCCTTGGTCAGTCGGTCGCAGGCGCGCACCCGCTGATCCCAGGTGGTGGCCAGCCAACGCAGGTCGTACCAACCGCGCCGGTCGTGCCGCCCTTACCAGGTCCCCGATACATGGACGCTCCCCTACGGACGGTAGGGCCGCTCGGGCGGCGCCTTCTCGGTACCACCGCCCGGCTCTTTTCACCCTTCTGCTTGCGGGCGAAGGGGTAGGGACGGAGTTCGACCCGGTTCGTGCTGCTGTTTGGGGGGGTCGACCTTGGACAGGCGGCGGCGCAAGCGTCCAGCCGGCTTTTCGACCACCTGATAGATGCCATATGCGAGGCCCAGAGTCACAGCAAGAGCGAGGCCGGCCACAACGTAAGCGATGTAACCCGACGTGTCTACGGATGACGCCATCGCCCACAGTACCGCGGGGTGCATCAAGTAGATTGAGTACGAGACAACCCCGACGAACTTGACCCAGCCGAGGTTCAACAGCTGGAACGGCCCCCAGTTCGGGTAGCGGACGGCTGCGATGAACAGTGGAAAGAGGCAGACGCCCTGGAGACTGTAGGCGAAGACCCATTGGAAGCCGGAGCTCTTCACCACAAAGCTGATGAGAAGACCGAGCAGGGCGAGCGGCACCCAGACATACTTCCACCAGCGGTCACTGTAGGTTGTCCTGTCCAGCATGGGGTTGGCAAAGACGCCCAGGATGCAGCCGAACATGATGGAGTCGATTCGGGTGTCGGTCGCGACATAGACCCGATCCTTGTCTGCGCCAAACGCGTGCACCAGCACGAAGCGCCACGCGAGCACCGCAGCGCAGATGCCCGCCAGAAAAAGCGCCTGCCGCCGACGTGATGGCAGCCGTCGCAGCAGGACCAGGTAGAGCAGCGGGAAGAGCAGATAAAAGTGCTCCTCCACCGCCAGGGACCAGAATATCCAGGTACCTGGCGCGTGCCCCTGCCACCAACCGTTGACGACAATGTAGTAATTCGTGAGATATGTCGCCTGCGCGAGCACGCCATCGAGGGTTATCCGAAGGTTAGGCACCGGATGTATGAGCGTTAGCACGGTCGTCGCGAACAGCACCAGGTAGAGTGGCGGAAAGATCCGCAACACCCGGCGCAAGTAGAAGGCGCGAAGACTGACGCGCCCCGTCTTGGCGTGCTCCATGCGAAGCAGCGTCGTGATCAGATACCCACTGAGGAAGAAGAAGACCGTTACCCCAAACTCCCCCGGCACCACACCCTTGAGCCGGGGAGCTGCGCCCGCGATGCTCACCGCGTGCGCTGCGAAGACGAGCATCACCGCAAAGGCACGGATACCGTCCAACGAGGGAATGTAGAGCGGCGACGCCTTGGTTGACAACGCGGCTGATGAAGAGCGGATCACGCCAGACGCAGCTCCGGCACGGCCAGCCGCGGCGTCTGCCATGTCTTCTCCGGCTCGCCGAGCAACAGCGAGCTCACGACCTCCACGCCCTGCATGACCGAGTGGTCCATGTTGCTGATCTCGTAGCACCATGCCCCGAATCGACCGCGCGAGTGGATGCCGCGCGCCATCAGAAAAGCTTGGATCTCGGCCAGCGCCGTGTCGCGGGTCAGCGTAGGGACAGGGTAGAAATACTCGACTTCTTCGACGTGCGTCGCAACGATGCGGCCGCGGTCCTCTGCCTCCATGACGCCGGTCGCCACCAGACCCTCGACAACCCGGTCGACGATTGACAACCGGTCCTCATTCTTGTACTCCGAAGAAGACGTCTCAGTCAGAAGCAGAGAATGCCCCTCCGGCGCGATCCTCGGTGAGTAATTCGAGAGAAAGGTGACTCGGTAGAAGGGCGCATTGGACTCCGGGAAATAAGTCCAACACTTTGTCGTCCGGCACGGCCTTGCCAGACCAATACCGACGACCAGCCCCTGGGTGTGGTGCAGCCCGCGTGCCGCATCGATCGGACCCGCCGTGACCGGGCGCAGCACACGCAGCAGCTCAGGGATGGGCATAGTGGAGAGGAGAACGTCGTACCGGTCTTCAGCGCCATCCGCCAGGCGCAGCCGCTTTGCGAGGTGATCGATCTCCACGACCTCGCGGTTCAGCTGGAGGTGGTTCCGGATATATGGGATGAAGCGCTCGTAGAGCCCGCCGGTGCCCCCGTCCACAGGGTACTTGAACTTGTTGTTGGGCCCCCAACTGAGGTCATCGCGCTCGAGCACGACGTTGGCGAGGGCGCGCTTCAGGTCGACCATACTGACGCGCTCGGCGATCCACTCCTTGCTCATCATCTCCAGGGGATGGGCCCAGACCTTGAAGTTGTATGGCCGCATGAAGTGACGAGCGATACCGGTCCCGAAGACGGCGTCAACCCATTCCGAGAAGTTGGCAGTCGCCTGAGGGTCCAGCCGCTGAGCATCCACCAGCCCGTCGAGGCACTCCAGGAGGACACTTTTCGGTAGATGTCGAATGTTGTTCTGCAGCGGGTAGGGGATCCACCGATCGAACATGCGAATCCAGCTTTCGCGCATCAGCTCCTGGAACTCGTTGCCCAGCATTCGGTCGACCAGGCGGTCGAAATAGTCGTAATGGGAAAACATCACGTGGCCGCCGATGTCGTAGGTAAATCCGGCGCTGTCAGTTCGGCTGGACGCCAGACCGCCGACGTGGGGGTTGCGCTCGTATACGGTCCAATCGCGGTAGCCAAGCTCCTGCAGCCGGTACGCTGCACCCAGACCCGTCGGGCCGGCCCCGATTATCGCGATTCGGCCCACGCTCACGTTGGAACTCTCTGGAGACGCTGGCTTCTGTCAACCAGGAATCGGGATCGGCCGAAGCCTGCACAGGAGTTTGGGCCAACAACCGCTTGCGCCATATGCACTGCGAGTCTATGTCCGGCAACTCCCAACGCCAATGGGAAGGGCGGATCGGACGCGGGACAGGAGCCCACCAGTTGCGCGCAGAATGGCCAGGGGGGATGCGCTTCGATAGAGCCGAGATGATGCGAAACGCCAAACCAGTACGCAGATCGCGCATAAGGCAGCTGGCTACGGCTTGTGAGACGCTTTCGGTCAGCTAACCCGGAGTCGCCCTGCCGCGTTCGGCACGTGCTGGGCAAGCCTGACCACGAAGGCCGGTGGCGAGGAAAGCCGCGGCCACGAGAGCACTCCAGCGATCGTGTTTGATCGGGTCACAGCTGGCAGGCGTCACGACGCCGCCAGGACATACGCGAGCGATCGAGGCCGGGAGATAGCGGATCCGATATGCCAGTTGCGGCCTCAGGAATCTCGGGACGCCGGCCCACGATTGCCCGGGACATCGAGCCCGGTCGTGCTCGCCGGTGCCCATTACGGTTCGGGCGTCTGGCTGCCAGACTGGGCGTGCCACGATGCTGCGGTTCGTCGAGACGTTTTATCGCCACCGCCTTCTTCTAATGGCACCCGTCGCGGTCGTCCTCATTGTTGCGGCCGGCTGGGTGCTCATGCAGCCGCGCAGTTACGACTCCACGGTGCGTCTTTGGGCCGAGCGGAGTGGCCTGGTGTCCAATCCGAACGACAACCAGTATCTGACCCCGGCCCAGGTCCAGACGGGGGTCTTGAATGAGCTGCTGGGAACCAAATACTTCTGTGTAAAGGCTGGTCGGCGCGGCCCACTTCACGACTATCTCGAGGAGGTTGCACAGCGCCCGCCGAGCCTTCTGACCAGGATCGAGGCAAAGGTCGGCCTGGCAGGCTACGGGCCGCTGTCTGAGGATCAGCTTGACAAGCAGATGTTCAACGTGCTCTCTACGTCGACGACCGTTGCGCCGGCGGGTCCGGAGGTTGTGACTATAACCTTCCACGGAAGCAATCCTGTTGTTACCGCGAAGGTTGCGCAGGCGATTGTCGATCAGTTCCTGGATGAAACGCTGACCAGTCAGCGGGCTCAGCTGGACGCGGCGATCACCTTCTATACAGGTCAACTCAAGACCGCGCAGGACGATGTCGCTGTCACCGAGAAGGCCGTACTCGACTATCTGGTCGCGCACCCGGACCAGCGCGCGCCCACGAGCGTTCCAGATGCACGCCTGGCGCAGCTGCGCCGCGATGATGACGCCTCCCACCAGCGTGTCATCAACATCCAGACAAGTCTCCAGCAGGCCAACATCAACCGGTCAGCGGTCAACATGTCCGGCGTCAACGGCCTGCGCGTACTGGATCCAGCTGAGACGCCTACTCGGGCATCTTCCATCAGGAAGTCGGCGATGATTGCAGGCGGGATCGGCGCTGGCCTCGGCGTGCTCATCGTGGTGATTGGGGTGTTGGTGCTTACGTTCGCCGACAGTACGGTGCGCCAACCCGAGGAAGTGCAGAAGGTTCTCGACCTCCGGCCAGTCGGGACCGTGCCGAAGTTGAGCTAACCAGATGGCTGCTGTCTCGCAGGCCGAACAGGCCGTAGCTCCAGCCGCAAAAGACGCCGCGGCGGTCGTTCCGCAGGTCCCCGAGGCGATGCTCGCGGCTTGCCGCGCGGCGAGTTTGTTGATAGCCGGCCCCAGCCTGAGCCGGCTCGGTGTGACGAGCGCCCTCCGCGGCGAGGGGCGGACCAGCATCGCGATGGCGATGGCGTCGGTCCAGCGCAACGATTACAACCGCTCCGTGGCCCTGCTCGACATGGACTTCGAGAATCCCGCGTTGGTTCGCCGCCACGGCTGCGAAGCATGGCCCGGCCTCGCCGAGGTTGCCCGCGGGAAGGCGACCATTGACAAGGTCATGCAACCTGTAGCAGAGGGTATGTCTGTGGTGCCCGGGGGGTTGATCGCCGCCTCAACTGCACGCACGGTGGCTGACATATTGAAGGCGGATCTGGTGTCGGAACTAGAGCGCCGCGTGGACATCGTCATTGTCGACCTGCCCCCGCTCTTGGGCAGCGGCTCTGGACCCACCGCGGCACGTGCCGTCGACAGTCTGCTGCTCGTCGTTCGAGCCGGCGTAACGCCGGTCGCACGGATCAGGGAGGCTACGGCTGACCTGCACGTGACGCCTGCGGTTGTCTTGAATGGCAGCTACAGCAGCTTGCCCGGGTGGCTGCGCCGACTCGCGGGCCGGTGACGAAGCTGTGGAGTGGTTGGCAGCGCTGGTAGCGGCGTCCATGTTCCTGGGGCTGCGTGATCGGATTTGGGGCGGCTCGACACACGTGACGATGCTGGTGGTGACCTGTATGGTGTTGGCCTTCACCTTCTTCGTTCGACTTGCGCACTGAGCTAGCTCGCCCCTACGGCCTGGCTGTCTCAGAACTCGTACATACACAGCGGCTGCAGGTCGTGGCGACTACGGTATTCCTGTTCGCCCTGGCTGTTGTGTTCGGGTCTGGTACCGGCATCCTGGTGCTTGGCGGCCAGCCGTTCGCCACCATCTTCTTTGCCGCCGTGCTGCTGCCGCTCCTGTTCTGGAGGGTACCGGCCTCGCCCGCGATCCTGCTGGTCGTGGCCGCAACCAGCATCGAGCGCTTCGGGGAGAACTTCCAGGACGCGATCACGTCCAGAATCCCCCTCTTTCGAAGCCTGCAAGAGAGCTATGGCATCTCAGGCGCGGTCGTGGATCCGATCGAGGTGATCATGGCCCTTGCACTGTTGATCTGGGTCGCGAAGGCCGTGAACGACCGGCGGCTCACACTGAGGTCGTCGCCGCTGGGAGTGGCCGTAGCTGTCGTTCTGGTCATCGCGCTGCTTGAAGAGTTGTACGGGCTGGCGCGAGGGGGTATCTTCAACATCTCACTCTGGGAGCTGCGGCCCTTCGTTTATCTGGCCGTCGCCTACCTCCTCGCGTCACAGCTCATAACGAGCACCACGGCACTCGACGCGATCCTCGGGGGCATCGTCATCGGCACCGGCCTGAAAGGTGTGCTCGGGACCGAGCGGGTGATCACGCTGGCCAATGTTGTCCCGCCCCCGGAGGCCATCCTGGAGCACGAGGAGAGCTTCTTCTTCAGCATCTTCATCCTCCTGACCGTTGCCATGTGGGTGCTCGGCCGGCGCGGCAAGCTGCGCCTCATCGCCACCGGGCTACTCCCATTCGTCGTGGTTGCGGACCTGGGCAATGACCGCCGAACAGCCTGGATCATCCTGCCGGCAATCCTGCTCGCGTTGTGGGTGATCCTGTACCAACGGATGCCTGCCCGTCGCAAGGTGCTCGGCATCGTTGCTGCTGTCGTGGTCGTGCTGGGCAGCGGATACGTCGCAGCCCTCAAGGACTCGAGCTCCCTGCTGGGACACCCCGCCAACGCCATCTGGTCACAGTTCTCGCCCAACACTCGCGACTCGAGCTCGGACCTATACCGGATGTTTGAGAACCAGAACCTGGCGATCGATATCCGCGAGTCGTTCATGACCGGTACGGGCTTTGGGGTGCCGATCAACCATCCCATCCCCGTCTTTGATGCGAGCAGCATGGATCCACTCATCAACTTCATCCCGCATAACACCATCCTCTACGTCTGGCTGCGCACCGGCGCGCTCGGCGCCGTCGCATTCTGGTTCATGGTGGGAGCGGCGATCATTGCGGCCTGCCGACTGGCCCGGCACCGTGATGCCAACTTCTGCCTATTCGGCGCATTTTCATTAGCGGTGATCATCGCGTGGCTGATCCAGGGCAGGCTCGACAAGGGGATCACGAGCTTCCGAGTCGCCATTCTGGTCGGTTGCATCATGGGCGCTCTGCAGGCCGCAAGACGGCTGGCACCGGCCGCGCTGAGTGCACACTCACCTGCAGCTGACGCCGTCGCTCAGGTCGAGACTGCTGAGGAGATCCGAGCTCAGCTTGTGCCGTTCCCGGCGGGGTACCTCCGAGTCCCACGAATCAGGAAGCGAGCCAGCTTATACGGCCGGGGACCCTCACACCACGACGGAATAAGGACTGCGAGTGCGCCGTCGACAAGCAGCAGCAGTGGTAGTTCCGACGCTAGTTAGAACACTGGTTGTTCGCTCAGGTTACTGGACGACTTTGAAGAACTTCAGAGCAGCCGCCTGATCCAGCCGGGCACCCGCGTTCTGTCGCCAGTCATCAAGAACGATACGGTCTTCTCAGCACCGAGCAGCTCGCGAGCGGCTCGCACGTCTGCGATCGTGGTCCGGCGGTGGCGCCCCACCAGCACGGGCCAGTCGGCCTGCGCAGCCACTGCGGCCGCCTCCGGATTCCCGAGCAGCGGGGGCAGGTCGATGACAACCCACTCGAAGCGTTGTCGAAATGCGCCCAGCAGCGACTCCGCGGCCAACATGTGGAACAGGCTGGCTGGGTCGCCCAGATGCGTCCCTGCCAAGATCAGGCACAACCGGCGGTCCGGCCCCCCCGCCACGACCCGCAGGCGCTCGCGGCCTTCCATGTAATCTGCCAGCCCGGGTGAGGGCGCAACAGAGTGCATGTTTGCCTGGGAGGCGTTCGCGAAGTCCACGTCCAGCAGGAGAACCCTTCCTCCTGTATGACCGCGAGCAAGCAGGATGGCCAGCGCGGCCGCAACCGAGGACCGCCCCTCGCCGCGCCGAGCGCTGCAGATCGCTATAACGCCATCGTCAGCGAGACCCACCAGGCGGCCGAGCGGCACGCGACAGCGATCGAGAAAGGCTTGTCCAAGCGAGGGCAGCTCAAGAGCTTCGTCCCCATGTTCGCGATGAGGGCGGCTGCTTGTTGTCTCCGGTCGCTCAAATGCTGCTTTGAGTGCCGCACACAGCGCGTCATACTGCCGCGTTGATGTTGCGATCACCGTGAGCTCACGCGTGGAGCGCTGCCCAGCGGCTTGAGCCCAATCTGTCGGCGAACATCCTCGACGGAGCGGATGCCGGGGTCGCGCCTTGCGATCACGTAGACGATCAGCGCCTCGAGGGCAAACACACCACCGAGACCGCCGATGGCCAGTCGGAGCGTCAGTGACTGCTTTGTGAATATCTGCTTCGGCAGTACAGCTGGAGGATCAACCACATGGAAAAACGAGGACTGCAGGGTCGTTACGGCCGACTTGGACTCCTGGACCTGTCCAATCTGAGCCTGCAGACTCAGGTAGCGGTCGGTCAGTGACTGAGCCTGAGTCACGAGCGATTGGTAGTTGGGGTCAGCAGTCACGTTCGCGTGCTGAGACCGATAGGTCTCTGACTGTTTGATCGCATCGTCCATTGCCTGCTTTGCGCTCTTGAACTGGATCTGTAGTGCTGACTCTACGGAAGAGACTGTCCCTGAGTCGATCGCAAGCATTTCGGCGCCGAACGCGATGATAAGGTTGTTGAGGACCGACCGACCGCGGTCGATGTGAGCGGTGCGATAGGTGACCAGGAACAGGTGCTCCCCCTCGGGTGTGGCGGCGATGTTCTGACGCAGATCGGCGACGTTGCTGTCTCTGACATCCTGCGACCAGTACGGTGACTGCGGGTCGATGATAACCAGAAGCCGGTCAACAAATGTATCCGTGCCGAGCAGCTCGGTCAGTAAGCCGGCCTCGATGGTCGACGGCCACAGATAGCTGGAGAATCGATCTGTAGCGAAGTTCGGCGTGTAGAGCGGACGCTGTGCCCACAGCCGAACTCCAACCGTTGGAGTGCGGTCGAGGGCGTACCCGACCCCGCCCATAAGCAGCGGGACGAGGATCAAACCAGCGATCAGTTTGATGAGATGCTGAAAGACGACGTCCAGCGCTCGGTGGACCATCCCAAATCGATACGTTAGGGTCGTAGGTACCGGATCGTAATGAGCATGACTGCCGGCGACTGGGCTCAAGTCCTAGTGACGCGGCCGGCGGCGGTACCGCTTATGCCGATCGTGGTGTGGGAAATCTCGTCCAGGTGTTGGGCAAGGCAGTCCGCGTAGCGGTCCAACCCAAACTGCCATTGGACAGATTGACGGGCGTTGTCTCCGAGTCGACGGCGCTCCTGTGGGTCGGCCAGCAAGCGGGTCGCCGCCTGGCGCATGGCTGACGCGTCGTCAGGCGGCACCAACAGGCCGGTCATGCCGTCCTCTATGAGGTCGCGCTGCCCGGCGGTGGCCGTGACGACAACAGCCTTGGCCATCGCCATCGCCTCCAGGATGGTCGTGACGCCCGCCTGGAACTCGTTGGGGACGAGCGGTACCACCACCACGCTGGCTCGCGCGTACCAGTCACGCAGATCGGCTGGTTCGGCGAAGCCCACGTCGAAGTTGGCAGGCCAGCTTCTGGGCTGATCCTGCGGGGCCGAGGGCGAAAAGAGGCTGCCGGCTGCGACGAAGACCCGGCCCGGCAGGCCGCTGCAGGCACGCGCGAGCGTCGCGTAGTCACGGTGCTCTCGGCCAACCGAGACCACCAGCTTCTCCTCTCGCGTGCGCGTCGGCGACCAGAAGTCCGCGTCGACTCCATAGGGCACGAAGGCCAGCCTCTGCCGGGGAATCCCCAGTTCGCTCGCAGCCAGTTCCAGCTGCCGGCGCGAGTGGACCAAGACGCGGCTGATTCGAGCTTGCGGTCTGAGCAGTCGGAAGACCCTGCGCTTGGCTTGTGTCGTCAGATGGTGGCCGAGCATCAGATGCGGCGTGCTCAGACCCTTTAGGCGCATCGCCAGAGCCAGGGGCACGCCCAGGTGCTCACCGTCCGAGAAGACGGCGTCGACCGTGTCGAGCCGGCGGAGCGCGGTTCGGGCGTGGGCCACGGACAGGCCGACGGAGCGACCAGACGCCTCCGACCGCAGCCGAGACCAATCGAGCAGCTCCACGCCATGCCGCTGCTCCAGGCGCAGGTACTCTGGGCAGGGTCGCCGGCCGAGGCCGACGTCCTCACGAAGCCGTGCCCCGGCGCGCGCCGAGACCAGCATCAGGTAGCGGCCGCCCATCTCCATGGCGACCGTAGACCCTGCCGTGCAGCGATTGACATCGGCTGCCCTGGTGGTCGTTGGGCGTGAGTCCCGAGCAGCCGGGGAGCCTGGGACAAGTCCCAGGGTGGCCGGGACCTGCGTTGACGGGGTACCAGTGCGGCGGATGGCAAGTTCGACGGGGCCGCCGCACAATCCAGGTCTCATGACGATCGAAGAAGCGCTGGATCGGCTTCTCCGATCGGGCGGCTCTGACCTCTTGATCAGCGTCGGCACTCCGCCCAGGCTTCGGCGCGACGGCCTGCTGGAACCAGTTGACGGCAGGCCGCTGACGCCGGCGACGGTGGAGGCCATGCTCCAGGGGCTGCTGAACGACCAGCAGTGGCTGAAGCTGCAGGCTCGCCGCGACATCGACTTCGCGTTCACCTGGCGCGGCCGCGCCCGGATACGCGCCAGTGCCTACTTTCAGCGCGGCTCGCTTTCAGCCGCCTTCCGTATGCTGCCGCTCCAGATTCCGACGTTCGAGGAGCTCGGCGTCCCGGAGGCCGTCCGGGGACTGGTTGAACGCCAGCAGGGGCTCATCCTCATCACCGGCCCGAGCGGGTCTGGGAAGTCCACGACCCAGGCCGCGATCGTCGACCACATCAACCGGCACCGGGCTTGCCACATCGTCACGGTGGAGGACCCGATCGAGTACGTGCACGAACACCGCAAGGCCGTCGTCGACCAGCGTCAGGTCGGCACCGACACGCCGTCGGCCTCGAGGGGCCTGCGCGCCGCTCTTCGCGAGGACGCCGACGTTGTGCTCATCGGCGAGATGAAAGACCTGGAGACGATATCGGCCACCCTCAGCATTGCCGAGGCCGGCCGGCTGGTTCTGGCCACCGTGCACACCAACGAGGCGTCGCTGGCTGTAGACCGCGTCCTGGACGTCTTCCCCGCCGCCCAGCTGGAGCTGGCGCGGACGCAGCTGGCCGCATGCCTGGCGGGGGTGGTGTACCAGCAGCTGCTGCCGGCGATCGGCGGAGGCAGGGTGGTGGCTTTCGAGGTGCTGATCGCCAACGGTGCCATCCGTGCCCTGATCAAAGAGGGCAAGACCAACCAGATCCGCCGCGTGATGCAGACCAGCGCGCGCGAGGGCTCTCAGACTCTGGAGCGCTCGCTGAGCCAGCTCTTGAGCAGCGGCCGCGTGAGCCACACTGAGGCCCGATCGCGGTCCTTCCATCCGCAGGAGATCGCAGCCTCGGGATAGCGGCCGCTGCCCGTCCTACTAACCTGGGCTAACCGTCCCGCTCGAGTCACACTTATAGGATCGGTGCGTGAACTGCGGGCTGCGCAGGTAGCGCGGATAGAGCGCGTGCTCTGCACCAACCGGGAAGGCCGCCATGTTGTTGGTCGTGGCCACAGTGTTGGGACACAGCTGAGAGGGCTGCAGCGCCAGCTCTGTGCCCATCGTGTCCAGCGCGAGCTGGACCGTGTTCTTCTCAGCGTCGTCCGCACGGGCCTGGGCAGTGCCGATGGCGCCGACTGTGCCGATCGTCACCACGGCAGCCAGGATGCCGAGGATCGAGATCACGACCAGCATCTCGATCAGGGTGAATCCCTTCTGGTTGCCGGCCCGCAGCCGGCGCATCCACTTCACTGCTTGTCGGATCAACGTCTCCTCCTCAGTCATGAGTTCACCAGGCCATCTCAGTGAGGGTGCCAGCCCATCAGCAGCCCGAGGCCGAAGGCGATCACACCCCAGACCAGCATCACGCACCCGACGGCTCCGATCTGGGCCCAGCCGGCGGGCATGCGCAGGCTGAAGCCTCTGGTCGGCGGTGCGAAAAGGTTGACCTGAGGAACCCGCCGGTGCGGTTTGACGACGCTCATCTCGGTGTCCTCATGCTCAGGCCCAGGTTGGCGAGGTAGCTGCCAGCCGGGAATCCATGAGGCGTTGCCGGCAGCTGGCCGTTGAGCACCTGGCCGACCATGCGGCCCTCGACTGGCATCTTGAGCTCGGACAGCTCCAGGTCCCCCGCCAGCAGCACGGGGGCAAGCCGGGCCCCCGCGCTGGCTTCCGCCGACTGCTGGCGGTACGCACGCTGCAGCAGGCGGTCGAGCGCCTCACGCCGCTCAGTCGGCCCGGCGATGACGGTGTCCACAAAGGCCGGCTGGCCGCCGACCAGCAGCGTCGCATGCACGCGACGAGGCCCGGCGTCGAGCAATAGGGCATGGTCCTGGCCAAGCGCCCGCGCAAGAGCCACCGCCCTCGGTTCCAGGACCTGAGGCTCGAGCGCGGCCGCCCGCGCAACCTCTGCGAAGCGGTCGACCACGTCGACCCAGGTGGCAACCAGATAGACGGTGAGCTGCTCCGGAGTTTGTTCGACGACGTCCCAGGCCCAACGAGCGCGGTCGAGCGGGAATGGGATGTGCCGCTCGGCCGCGAAGTGCATGGCCCGCGACAGATCGCGTCGCGGCATGGCAGGCAGCAGCAGCTGGCGGCTTACGGTGGCCTCGTCGGGGAGGGCGATTCGGGCTGTCTGGGCCTCCATCCCCCCGAGCCGAAGCGCGGCGGCCACGGCGGCGGCCAGCGCCTTGGGGTCCCCGGGGCTGCCGTTGTCGAGGTCTTCCTCAGCAAGCGGTACGGCAACCCAGCGAGTCACGGCGCCGTCGAACACCTCCAGAGCCGACAGATGATCGCGGCCGAAGTCCAGGCACACATAACGTGAGGGCCGCGGCGTGAGTCGCTCCAGAAGTTCGATCACGGCGCTGCCGTCTCCAGCTTTAGATAGACCACGTTTGGCTGAGGGGAATACAGGATGGCCTCCTCATAGTCCCTGGGCGATGCCAGGCCGGTGCTCGTCACGGTCACGTACAGGACACCGGTGCCGGGCGAGCTGCCTAGCTGCATGCTGAGCGCCGACCTGGGCTGTCCAGGCCCGTTGCGCACGTACAGCGACGGATGGGTGCTGGCTGGGGTGCACTTGAGCGCCACCGGGTACGCCACGGAATATTGATTCGGAAGCCTGTCGGCAAAGCAGCCCGGCGGGACCAGAGGGCGGGACGCGGGGCAGGCGGTGCCGCCGCCGTCGCCTATGTAGGCATAGCTGTTTGGCTGCCAGTGTGCGGTCAGGATGATGACCCACTTGACGGTTCCCGCTGAGTTGTTCAGGTCCGTCACCGAGCAGCCGTCGGGGCCACGCTGGGTGAGCGTGAGGCCGTTCAGGGGGACTGCGGCTGGGGGTATCTCGGCTGGGGGTATCTCGGTGACCCTAGCGCAGAAGCCCACGTTCTTTCCGAACGTGAAGTCAGGCGCCGTGCTAGCACCACATGGCCTCCGGTTGGCGGCGTGGTCGGCCGCTATCGCGACCGCGCTCTGTACTGCGAGGTCGTCAGCCGCCACGTCGTGGGTGCTGTCAGTGCGGCCAAGAACGTTGGTGGCTCCGATCGAGACCGCGCCTGCGAGCAAGAAGATGAGCATCATGACGACCAGCACCGCGACGAGCGCCTGACCCCGCTGCGGCTGCTTCAGCATGGCGCAGGCGGGTGATAGAACACGACGAGATTTGTCAGGGTGCGGCTTATTCCCTGGACACGGATGGCGTTGGGATCGTAGCTGAACGTCGGTGCAGCCTCCGCCCTACCCACCAGCGTTACCTTGTCTCCTTCCGT
>Ga0126378_10000433_pt1 | contig 31242 bp, 31 predicted proteins | sample PanSoiMetPlot_23_FD_92587 | JGI IMG/M metagenome (GOLD analysis project Ga0126378, IMG submission 92587) | Tropical forest soil microbial communities from Panama - MetaG Plot_23 | ecosystem: Environmental > Terrestrial > Soil > Tropical forest > Bulk soil | place: Panama | collected 2016-02-17
GAGCAGGAATGGGACGAGCTTCACATGGCCGTGAAACAGTTTCAGAACATCAATTTGGCGCTCAAGTATGCGCCGAAGCCCGTGGTTGCGGCGCCGCAGGGCATGGCTCTTGGGGGAGGCTGTGAAGTGAGTCTTCATGCTGCCAGGATTCAGGCGGCAGCCGAGGCTTATATCGGACTTGTGGAAACCGGAGTGGGACTGATCCCCGGAGGCGGAGGAACCAAGGAGATGCTCATTCGCGCGAATGAACACGTCGGTGGGACAGGCTTCAGCCTGTCCGCTTCTGTGGAATCTGACCTTGATCTGTTTCACGCGCTGAAACCGGTATTTGAGACGATCGCCATGGCTAAAGTCGGCACCAGCGCGGAAGAGTGCCGCGACCTCGGCTATTTGCGGCGCGAAGACGGCGTGTCGATGAACCGCGATCGACTGGTGGCCGACGCGAAGGAAGTTGCGCTGGCGCTGGTGCGTGGTGGATTCAAACCAGCGGCGGCGAGTTGGCAAGAAGGCGCGCAGACCACACAGATCAAAGTGCTTGGCGAACAATTCCTTGTCGGGGCAAAACTGGCCATCCACATGATGCTCCGCGGGGGATATGCCTCGGAGCACGACGCACACGTTGGGCGTAAGCTCGCGAATATTTTGGCAGGCAGTCCGCTCACTTCCCCGCAGCTGGTGAGCGAACAGTACGTCCTGGACTTGGAGCGCGAAGCGTTCGTTTCCCTTTGCGGCGAAAAGAAAACCCAGGAACGCATTGCCCACACCTTGAAAACCGGCAAGCCCTTGCGAAATTAGTAGGGGCCCTGACACTCAAGCCATGAACGTCTTCCTAAAGCTGGCATTAACAGTCTTCCTGCTTTTTATCCTTAGTTGTCCTCGGAATCCTAGGATGGCTTTTCTTCTACCAACGTGACCTGCCTGACTTCACACTCTTAGCGCAGTATGCGCCGGATGCTTAGGGAATCGCTTCGGATCCATGCGTTCCTCGGCCCATAACTGTGGTTCCGGCTCGAGAGATCGCGAAAGAAATGCGAAAAGCAGTCGATGCAGCGGAGTCGGAGGCAATCCGACCATTTCAAGTCGCCCGTCAGATCCTTTGCGCGCAGTGTCACAGCCACCGTAACTTGATGTACGGAGTGGATCAGTATCGGGTTGTTTGGCACATTCGCTCGCGCTTTAGCAAGGACCAGATGCTTACGATTCAGATGAACAGCGCTTACTTCGCAGATGATGTCTTCGGTATCGCAGAAGCTTCACGACATTTCTTTGGAAAGAAACCAGCCAATCTAACTGTTGCGGAGGCAGCCCTGCTTGCGGGCATGATCCGGAACCCTTCTAGGTTTTCACCTTACAAACACACCGAAGAGGCTCTACATCGTCGTTATCAGGTGATCGAAGAGATGCGAAGCCGTGGGGCGATTAGCGCGATAGACGCTGCAACGGCGGAAGCCGAACCACTCGGTGTTCTGTCCAGTTCGACTCCCTAGTTCGGCAGCATATCCGTATAGAAGCGTATTGAATATACGTCTATGAATAAGCTATTCTGCACATTTGCAGGAGGCCCTGTGCAGAAGCTGCTGGCGCCGCGCGAGGCGGCGAACGTTCTCGGCATCAGCTATCCCACGCTGAAGCAGTGGATCTACCACGGAAAGCTTAAGTCCGTAAAGACGCCTGGTGGACATCACCGCGTGCCGGAGAGTGAGATCGACCGCCTAATTCCCATGAAGTTGCAACGTGGCGATCTTGCGACGCGGCGCTTGAATTTCCGCAAAATCAGTGGACGAAACCAATTGATTGGGCGGGTCGTCTCGCTCAAGTTCAGCGGCTTGCTCGCACAAGTAACGCTCGCGATTGGCGAGCAGCACATCACCTCCATCATCACTGCAGATGCCGCAAAAGAGCTGCGCCTAAAACCGGGTGACCGCGCGGCCGCACTGATCAAATCCACGGAAGTGATGATTCTCCGAGTGTGACAGCCTGCCGCTGGGGATTGGTGCACAGTGAATCTTAGAGGAACAATTCTCACGATATGCACAGCCGCGCTCACGCTGGTGTCGGGTCTTTTTTCCGTCCGAACCAGCGCGGCTCCCCAAGGGAACGAGATTCGCGTGGCTGCCGCGGCTGACTTGAAATTTGCGATGGAGGAATTGTCCAGGCAATTTGAAACCAAGACAGCATCTAGAGTGGATGTTACAAACGGGTCCAGCGGAAATTTTTTTGCGCAGATTCAGAACGGCGCGCCATTCGATGTCTTTTTCTCCGCCGACATCGAGTACCCGAGGAAATTGGAAGCAACAGGCTTTGCCGAGCCGGGAACCTTGTTTGAATACGCGGTGGGGCGAATCGTGATCTGGGCTCCCCACGACGGGACCGTGGATGTGACGAAACAAGGTTGGAACGCTTTGCTTGATGCGCGCGTCCAGAAAATCGCGATTGCGAATCCAGCGCACGCACCGTATGGGCGTGCTGCCGTTTCCGCGCTGCAGAAAGCCGGAATCCATGGGCGCGTCAAAGCAAAACTCGTCTACGGCGAGAATATTTCGCAAGCCGCGCAATTTGTTCAGTCCGGCAACGCTCAGGCGGGGATTATCGCCCGTTCTCTGGCACTCTCTCCCGAAATGAAGGCGGGGCAGATTTGGGAGATTCCTGCTGAGATGCATCCACCCATCGAACAAGGTGCGGTCGTATTGAAAAATGGGGGAAACAAGACCGGCGCTCGAGCCTTTTTGGATTTTGTGAAGAGCGCCGAGGGCCGCGAGATTTTAGAAAAGTTTGGCTTCACCGCTCCACGGGGAAACTGAAGTCCTATCTCGCAAGTAGCATTGATCGGATGAGTTGGAGAGGCAATGACCTCCTTGTGGTTGTCATTTGAATTGGCCAGTTGCGTCGCCACGATATTGCTGTTTCTAGGAGCACCTGTCGCTTATTGGCTGGCGTATTCGAACTGGCGTGGAAAGTTTCTACTCGAATCCATCGTCGCGTTGCCGCTTGTGCTTCCTCCTACCGTACTGGGCTTCTACGCATTACTCGCTATGGGTCCCCGTGGCCCGCTCGGAAAACTGTGGATGACGCTCTTCGGCCACGGACTCGCCTTCACTTTCACTGGACTGGTGATCGCGTCAGTCTTGTACAGCTTCCCCTTCGCGGTCCAGCCGCTGATGGTGTCATTCGAAGCCGTTGACCGGAAACTGCTCGATGCCTCCGCAGTTCTAGGGGCGGGTAGGTGGCGCACGTTTTGCCATATCATCTTGCCTTTGTCCGTTCCAGGCGTAATAACCGCTTTGGTACTGAGTTTCGCGCACACGCTCGGCGAATTTGGCGTGGTGCTGATGGTCGGCGGTAATCTTGCTGGCGTGACCCGCACCGTCTCCATTGACATTTACGACCGCGTGCAGTCGCTCGAATACGCCGAGGCCAATTACCAGGCGCTTCTCCTCCTTGTCATTTCCTTTGCCATTCTTTGCTTCGTCTATGCGGTCAACCGCCGCGCGTGGACGCCATGGACCGCGAAATAGATCCGTCTTCCGTTTTCGCAAGCATCCGCGCCGAAAGGAGAAATCGCGCCGCCTCCTTTGTTCTCGATGTTTCCCTCGAAGCGCCGCCTGGCATCACAATTTTGTTCGGACCTTCCGGCGCCGGCAAATCCACGCTCCTGGATTGCCTTGCGGGACTGGTGAGCCCGGATGCCGGCAAGATCATCGCAGGCCAAAACGTCTTCTTTGATTCGGCAAAGCAAATCAACCTGCCTCCGCAAAAGCGTCGCGTCGCTTACGTATTTCAGTCGCTTGCGCTGTTTCCACACCTGACGGTCGGTCAAAACGTCGAATACGGCTTGAATCATTTACCACAGACGCAGCGGCAAACGCGTGTCGCGGAGATTCTCGAGGCTTTTCACGTCGCACATTTACGAAATCAAAAGACGTCGCAAATATCCGGCGGCGAGAAGCAAAGGACAGCTTTAGCCAGATCGCTGGTGACTGCGCCACGCGTGCTTCTGCTCGACGAGCCGCTCGCCGGGGTGGACGCCGAGCTCAAAGCTTCCATTGTGCATGATTTGCGCGCGTGGAATGCCGCGCGGCGCATCCCCATCCTTTACGTCACGCACAGCCGCGACGAAGTGGATGCGCTTGGCGAACGCGTAATCGCCATCGATAACGGGCAGGTGGTGAGCTGTGGCGCCCCGATGGATGTGCTGGACGCACCGCGCCGCAAGCGATTGGCCCAAGCCAGCGGTTTCGAAAATCTGCTCTCCGGCAAAGTCCTTGACCTTCGCCAGCCGGATGGGGTGATGCGCGTGCGATTAGGGGGGACGGCCTGCGAGATTGAGGTTCCGCTCGTTCATGCGTCGACCGGCGACCGGGTACAAATAGCAATCCGGGCTGGTGACATTTTGCTGGCGGCCGAACCTCCGCACGGATTGAGTGCGCGAAACATCTTGGAAGGGAGAATTACTTCGCTGGAGCGCCGCGGCGCGATGATGATTGCGCACGTGGACTGCGGCAACGCGAAATTCGTGGCTCACGTCACACCCGGAGCCGTCCGGGAGCTGGAATTAGGAATCCAAAAACAGGTCTGGTTAGTTTTGAAGACGCATTCCTGCCATCTCGTCGATTAGGAAAAGGCAGAAGAGCATTCGCCGGAATCCGGAATTAAAAGAATGATCCCTTAGGGTTTGGGCTTGAGAGGTAAGGAGAACTTCACCTCATCAGCCTCCAGTTTGTTGCCCTTTGGCGTAGCGTGAATCACAACGAGGTCACCTACGGCAAGGTCGCCAGCCTTGGCAGGCTTATCTCCGAACTCGGAAGCAGGCGAGGGTTTCTGTGCGACGTGCAGGACGTAAACCGTCGAAGGAGCCAGTTTTACCTCCACGGTTTTTCCGTCCTGCGCTTTCACTTGTAATGAATCCGCGCTAATTTTTTCAACGGTGCCCCTCACGTGCACTTTGTTTCCGTGCGCAAATGCCGCTCCGCAGCTAAGTCCAAGCATTAGCGTCAGCAGCAGAAATCGAGCTTTCATTGAGCGTCTCCGAGGCGAAATGGGCTGCGACTTAGCGGCTTCATTTTCGCTCCTTAGTTTGGGATTCTGTTTTTCGTTTTGGCGTTGCTCCATTCAAAAACTCATTCTCCTCTTGCTCTTCCGCCCGATCGTCGGGACCCTTCGGATTGTAATGCTCCATCTCCTGGCGTTCCGCAAGAGTCAGGTGAGGCAGGTGGCGGATGAAGTGCACCAGCTTCCAGCTCGCTTGCCCGCCTTCGTGATTACCACCGCTGCCGTGCTCGCCTCCAGAAGAGTGGTCCCCATTCTCGGAGAACGCTGGCATGCCGGTAAACCGCACTCCGTTCTCGATGATCCAGAAAAGTTCGCCGTCGCTCAGCCTTTGCGTCTCTGGGCGGCGGAGGTCGGGCGGCTTTGGATAAAGTCCGTTGCCGATGGGCGTGTCGCCGCTTCCGTCATTCCCATGACAAATCGCGCAATGATCCGCAAAATGCAGCCTTGCATCACGTTGAATCCCCGCAGAGTCCAGAACGGGGTTCTGAGCAGCTCGCGCGCTGCCGGGGACCGCCAGTTGGCGCGCATGGCGGGCCAACACGGTCTCAAATTGGCTTGGCTTCGCCTTGGCACTCAGGCCGTCGTGCAAAACGGCGAGGGCAATCGCCGTTGCAAGCCCAACAAGGACGACTGCCCCCACGAGCAGAACAGTACCCCGCTTCATGGAATAAGCTTATGTTAGTTAAGGCTCAGTTGTCCCCCGAATCGTCTAGTGATGGCCCGTCGAATTTCTGTTGTCAGCCTTGCTCTGATAGGATGACGTTTACGAGTTGCGGAGCTCAGGAGTTCTGCCGCTGATCTCGAACAAAAGCGAAAATGGATGAGACGGTAACAACATTCGCCCAAACAGGTTACGCGCGCGCTGAGACGCTAGACCACGCGCTGTCCCTTTGTGCACCCAGCGTGAGCGAGCCTCTCGACGCTGTTCTAAGCGGCGCGGAACTTTCATTCGAACAGGCTTTGGCCCTGGCGGTTTCAGAAGGCCTGGACTTGCAAGCCCTTGTAGCCGTCGCGGATTATTTGCGCCGCGAAACTGTCGGCGAAACGATCACTTACGTCGTCAACCGCAACATTAATTTCACTAACGTTTGCTTCGTGGGTTGCAGTTTCTGCGGATTCGGGCGCGGTCCTGCCGCCCCGGACTCCTACTCGCTCTCTTCTGAAGAGATTGTCCGCCGCGCGCAAGAGGCGTGGGATTGCGGCGCCTCCGAAGTTTGTATTCAAGGCGGATTGCCGCGCGACCTTGATGGTTTTTTCTATCGCGATTTGCTGCGCGCCATCAAGCGCGCCATTCCCGCAATGCACGTCCACGCCTTTTCGCCCATGGAAATCGATTATGGCGTACTGAAAACCGGCATGCCGTTGCGGGATTATCTCCGAATGCTAAGAGACGAAGGGCTTGGCAGTATCCCTGGCACCGCCGCGGAAATCCTCGATGACCGTATCCGTATCCAGCTCAGCCCCAACAAACTGCCTGTCGCGCGATGGGTCGAAATCGTCACGGCCGCGCATGAGGTTAGCATTCCTTCGACATCGACAATGATGTACGGCCACGTCGAAGATCCAGCAGACTGGGTGCGGCATCTTCTGCTTCTACGCTCCATTCAAAAGCGCACGGGAGGTTTTACTGAATTCGTCCCGCTTGGCTTCATTCATCAAAACACTCGGCTTTACAAGCACGGCGGCGCGCGGCCCGGGGCGAAGCGCGACGAGCATTTGCTGGTTCACGCGCTCTCACGCGTGCTGCTCCACGGCTCGATTCACAACGTCCAAGTCTCCTGGGTGAAGCTGGGAATCAACACTTCGCTAGCCTGCCTGCAGGCCGGCGCCAACGACTTTGGCGGAACCCTGATGGAAGAGAATATCTCCAAAGCCGCCGGCGCGACATTTGGTGAATATGTCTCGCCCGAGGAGTTTCGCACCCACATTCGAACCATCGGCCGCATCCCCGCCGAGCGTTCAACGACTTACAAAATTCGGCGCTTGTTTGAACGGCCTGAAGATGACCCGCGATCCATCGCGCCGCCGCGGTTGCGTTTTGCTCGAACCGAGACCCACGCTGCATACACCGAAGGCGCTTACTGAGCGATCCCCATGCGCGCGCTACTCCTACCGGTCAAAGATTTAAGGCACGCCAAAAAGAGGTTGGCGGGCGTGCTGACGCCCGACGAGCGATTTGCGCTCGCAGCAGCGATGCTGGCAGACACGATTCGGGCCGTGCGTGGCGTGCAGCTCGCCCAAAAAGTGTTTGTAGTGACGAATTACCGGCCCGCTATGCGCATCGCCCAGGAAAATGGCTGGGAGATTTTGCGGGAGGACCAGCAAATCTCCGAAAGCGCTTCGGTTGATGTAGCGTCGAGGATTTGCGAGGAGCGCGGGGTAACAGGTCTGCTCCGAATTCCGCTGGACGTGCCGCTGACACAGGCCCGCGATATCGACGAATTGCTGGCAATCGACTGCGAAATGCCTGCTATGGTCATCGTGCCGTCCCGCGATGGTTTGGGAACCAACGCGATTCTGCGAATGCCACCGGCCCTTTTCCCATCGCATTTTGGCAGCGGCAGCTTTGCGAAGCACATTGGCGAGGCAGAGCGCGTGGGCGCCAGGGTGATCTTTCGAAACAACGCTAGGCTCGAAATGGACGTGGACGACGAGGCGGATCTGCGAGCGCTCCTGCAAACAGATTCGGCCGGCACGGCAACGGGACGGTTGCTGCACGAGTCCGGCATTGAAGCCAGGTTGCGGTCAGGCACGGGCTCGCCAGCGAAATTTGCTGCCAAAGCTTAGGCGATAAAAACACGATGAAGAAGAAGATTTATTCCAGCACCGATGAAATTATCGCGGATATTCCCGACGGCGCGCGCATCATGTTTGGGGGATTCGGCGGCGCGGGCTTTCCCAACAACTTGATTCAGGCGCTGGTTCGCAAGGGCGTCAAAAACATCACCGCCATCAGCAACAATTGCGGCACGCGTGATGGCGAGCTGGGTCAGATGTTCAAGAACAATCAGATTAACCACGTGATCGCTTCGTTCCCGGGCCCGCACGCCAATTATTTTCAGGAGCGCTTTGCCGCTAAAGAAGTAACGCTCGAACTGGTGCCGCAGGGTATCTTGTGCGAACGCATGCGTGCTGCCGCAGCCGGACTGCAAGGCTTCTACACTTCGGTCGGCGTCGGCACCGAAGTGGCCGACGGCAAGGAAGAACGCATGCTCGAAGGCAAGCGCTGCATTCTGGAAATGCCGATTCATGCGGACTATGCTTTTATCAAGGCGCAAAAGGCCGATGAGCTGGGCAATTTGACTTACCGTCTCGCGGCCAGGAATTTCAATCCGATCATGGCTATGGCCGCGGACACAACGATCGCCGAGGTGGAGGAAATTGTGCCTGTCGGCTCGATCGAGCCAGAGCAGGTGATCACGCCTGCGATCTTTGTGCACCGCATTGTGCCGGCCAAGGGGCTTCACTATGCCGGCTGACCGGACGCAAGAAAAAGTCGCGGCCGATAAGGCGCGGCTGACTCGAGAACAGATCGCGCAACGCGCCGCGCTCGAATTGCCTGATGGCGCTTACGTCAACCTGGGCTGGGGAATTCCTAATCTCATCGCCGACTATCTTCCAAAGGGCATCACCGTTTACTTCCACAGTGAAAATGGAATCCTCGGCATGGGCCGCCGCGCTCGCCCCGGTGAAGAAGACTACGATCTGGTCGACGCTATGAAAGTTCCTGTTACCTTGATTCGCGGCGCATCTTTTTTCAATCAAGCTGACGCGCACCTGATGACTCGAGGCGGACACCTCGACGTTGCCGTGCTTGGCGGATTTCAGGTTTCTGAGAAAGGCGATCTCGCCAACTGGAAAATTCCCGGAGCAAAAGGCTCCGGCGGCATCGGCGGCGCGATGGACATTGCAGCCGGCGCAAAGAAATTAATCGTGTGCATGGAACACGTCACGAAAGATGGCGCCCCAAAAATCGTAAAGCAATGCACGTATCCGCTGACGGGCCTCGCATGCGTCGACACCATCGTCACCGATCTCGCGGTGATCGACGTGGAGCCAGAGGGCTTGGTACTACGTGAAGTCACACGGGGCTGGACCGTGGATGAAGTTCAGAAATTGACCGGCGCGCCGTTGAAAGCTGCCGGCCGCGTTCCCGAAATCAGTTTGCAATGAGTTTCTGACGAAATTTTGAGGAGGGTCTATGAACCAAGTGATCCCGCAAACCCACGCCGATCTATTCGAAAAGCAAGCCTTCGGAAATCTTGGTACGTTGATGAAAGACGGAAGCCCGCAGGTCACACCTGTCTGGGTCGATTACGATGGCACGTACGTGCGCTTCAATTCCGCGAAGGGCCGCGTTAAGGATCTAAACATCCGCCGCGACCCGCGCGTTTCCATCTCGCTCCAGGATCCCGCCAACCCATACCGCTACCTGGAAATCCGCGGCCGGGTCGTCGAAATCACTGAAAACGGCGCTGACGATCACATCAACAAGCTTTCGCAAAAGTATCTCGGCAAGCCCGTCTATCCCTTCGGTCAGCCCGGCGAAGTCCGCGTCACCTACAAGATCGCGCCTCAAAAAGTCAGTTTGATGGGGTGACAATCGGAAGGGGAAACTAGCGTGGGGAGATTAGTAATGAAACTGTTGCTGTCTTTCTTCCTGATGGTCGAATGCGCGATCTTGGCGGCGGCAGCTTTTGCCGATGAGAAGTTAGCCACCGCTAGCTTGCCGCGTAATCCGACTTCTGTTGGCGCTGAGCTTCTTACTCCTACAAACGGCGTGGACTTCACCGCCTATGTTAAGGAACTATTTGGCAAGGTGCGGAGAAACTGGTTTGCGGTCATGCCTGAATCTGCTCAGCTTGGTGAGAAGGGAAAGATAATTGTTCGATTTCAGATTCTTCCCGATGGCAAACTCCAGGAGAGTGAACTTACTATAGAATCCGCAAGCGGTAAGGAAGAGCTTCGCAGAGCTTCGATCGCGGCCATCGAGAAAAGCTCACCGTTCAGGCCGCTGCCCAAGGCCTTCGAGGGGCCTTTCATCGAGATGCGATTCACCTTCCTGTACAACCTGCCAGTTTCCGCAGCGAAACCTTGAGCAGAGAAAATAAACTCACAACCTCGCAGCAACGCGGGCCGCGATGCGTCCGTCCGGCAGCCGAAAAACAAACGCTAGGCTGTCCATCAGCGGCACACCTGCGCTGGGAACTTCCATTTCAAACGTCCAGTCGTAACGCGGAGGCAATTCCGCAGCCAAGGCAGCAGCGTAAGGCTGGATTCGATCGACGCGCGAATGAATTTGTCCCGTGATTTTCACCGGTTGCAGGTCAACGCCGTGCTTCCAATAAATTGACAGACGCAGTTCGTCGATCATTTTCTGCGTCAGGTACGTGTGCGTGCCGACCTGTTGCAGCCCACCGGAACCGCCGGGGCACAGCTCATCCCGGACCGAAAACACAATCGTCACAGAATCCGGAAATTGTGTCACCGCTTCTTTGCCGCGACGGAAGGCCGTGCCTTGGTCAGTGTCGATGCGTCGGAGGCCTTCGAAGAATTCGTCGGCGCTCATGCGGCCGTTGATGCGAAAGCAGCCTCCGCCGGGAAACGCCCCATCAGTCTCAAAAAAAACGCCACCGTCATAGTTCCAGACCGACGAGTCGTGCGCTTCGTGCTTGTTTCGCTGGGCGAAGCCCGAAGGAAGAAGCAGCACACAAATAAGCGACGCGACAACAGCTTTCGTTTTGTAACCAGCACTCCGCATACGCCAGATACAGCTTCAAGTCTAATCTAACCCCTTTTTCCCTTCCGCGAGAAGAAACTGGAAGTCACCAAGCCTGTGCATAGCTTTGCCGGCGCCCGCTGACTTTACTTCGCCCTTTCCGGAGCGGACCGCTTGAATCGCGTCAACAAGCTTCGCGAGCACTTCAGGCTGGGCCACAGGCACGTTGTGGGCGCCCAGAACCAGTTTCACCTGCGGGGTCAGCGCGGCAAGCCGCTTCACCGACGCAACGTAGGCGTCCATGTCGGTTTCCGGGCGATATAGCCAGATCGGCGCGGGGTAATAAGTATCCCCCGTGAAAAGCAACCCATTGGCCCGGTCTATGAGCGCAATCGAATCCGGCGTGTGCCCCGGCACCGCAATGATTTGCAATTTGCGGCCACCGCCTAGGTTAATGATAAAACCGTCGTGCACGAACAATGAGATGTGCCACGCCTTCGTTGTATACATTTTCGAGTCAAAGCCCTTCGGCAACTCACCGCAGATCTGGCCCGGTGCAATTTCCGACTGCGCGTCTGTGCGGGACCCTTTGGCGTTGGCCCGGGTATACGCCGTGTCCATGCCAAAGACGTATGGGAATTCCCAGTTCCCTCCGACGTGATCGTCGTGCGTGTGCGAGTTGAGCACCACGATGGGCCGCTTGGTCAACTGCGCTGTTACCTTCTTAATGTTGCCGATGCCCATTCCCGTATCGAACAGCACTGCCTGCTTCGTGCCAACAATCAGATAGGAAATCGTCTCTTCGGCCTGATGTGGTTCGTAAATTGCGTAAACTTCCGGTGCAACCTTGTAGACCTCAAACCATGGATCGGTGACGGGGATGCGTAACAGCGTTTTGTATTCTGGGCGCGGTAGCGGCTTGCACCAGTCTGGAATCCCCTTCGCTTGCGCAGCCGAAAGAACCGGCAGGAGACAAACCAGCGACAGTCTTGCGAGTCCTTTGCCGAAGCTCACGATTCCCCCCAAATTGTGACTCGTTAGATTGTGCTGGGTCTTTATAATGTTATAGCGCCATGCTTGCACGGGCAAACCGTCTCTTCTACTTTTGTCTTTTTGGGACGTATGATTCTTCACAACTTCAGTTCTTTGGTGGGACGAAGATAGACTTGGGGATCATCATGTGCACGCCTTTGTTGCCGTCGACCAACTCAGTGATGTGCAAATCCGCCGCGACACTCGCAAGCATGTACGCATCGTCGCGCGAGAAATGTTTCTCCGTCACTAGGAAATCGATCATCTCGCGCACCGCCAGCGTCGTGCACGCATTCAAATCGTCGTTCAATCCCATGGTGATGTAGTGCGTCGGCGTCTCCGCGCGCGGCCACTTTAAGTGTAGGTCCTTGCGCACGTTGAATTGAAACGTGCCGGTAAGCGAAGTTTCACGCGCGGTGATGTCCACTTCGCCGTCGCCCTGTCCGGCGTGGCCGTCGCCGACTTCAAAGAGCGCTCCTGGCGCATGCACTGGAATGTAGAGTGTCGAACCGGCGACGAGGTCCTTGTTATCAAGGTTCCCCGCCATGATCCACGGGGGCGCGCTATTCCATTTGCCCACGCTTTCGGGCGGCGCCACGCCCATGCTGCCGAAAAACGGATGCAGCGGAATCTCGATCCCTGGTGCGAATTTCGCTACCATCCGCTTTTCATCCAGCGGAATGATCTTAATTTTTGCGTAAGGAAAATCATCCGGCAGATAACCGCGCCCCGGGCCGAACGCATTGTACGCATACGGAATCGCAAGTTTGATCGCCAGGATTTTCACTTCCAGCACGTCCCCGGGCTGCGTATCTTCAATGTAAATCGGCCCAGTGAGAATGTGTCCGCCGGGCCCTTTGTCTTTCACCTGATCGGTGATGTCGCGCAGCGACTGCTCGACTTGATCTTTCGGCACGCCCGCCTTTTCCAGCCGCTCAGGGCTGTTGGTGATGAGCGTTTGAATCTCGACCGTATCGCCCGACTTAATCCGCAGCACCGGCGCCGCTTTCGCGTCGTAGTAGCCCCACGCCACAGTCTTTGGCGTCGGCTTAAGCGTGTACGTCATTTGCGCGCAAAGCGGGGCCGAAGCGAACAGCGCTCCACAAGTCAGCAGTAGTGGACTTCTAATTGGGCTCATTCGACTCCTCACACGAGCTCAGCCCCTTTCTTCAAACTTAGCGTCGCATTGCTGATCAGCGGCTTCGCCCAAAAGCCAACGCTGAGAACGACGCCGAACGTGATATAGAGAAACGTCATCCCGCCGCGCAGCCCCACGACATCGCCGATGCGTCCGATGATCACCGGTACCACCGCAGCGCCCATGATCCCAGTGCCCATAATGCCCGAGAACGAACCGTGATACTCCGCAACAGAATTCAGCGCTAGCGACATCACAATTGGCCACAAAACCGAGCAGAACAAGCCAATCGCGGGAAATGCAATGAGCGACACCTTTGCGGGACCAAAGAGCGCAAGTGAAAGACAACCGAGCGCGCCAGAGGCCGCACCGAGCAACACATGTCTGCTATCGAAAATCTTCAGCAGCAACAAGCCAATCAGGCAGCCGGCAGTGAGCAAGCCCCAGAACCATGAAACCGCGGATGCGCCCGTGGTGTGGGGATCGAACCCGTGGTACTGGTAAAGAAAACTCGAGATCCAGTTCGCGGTCCCCTGTTCGCAGCCGGTGTACGCAAACATCGCCACGAAATACATCCACACCACGCGCTGCCGCGCCAGGCTGCGGTACATGTCGAGCGAGCCTGCGCGCTCCTCGTCTGTGTGTTTCACGCGAGGAAACCGCGAGATCACAATGACCAACACCATCGCAAACGCCGCAACGGCAAATACCCAATAAATCGAGGCCCACGGAAGCTCCGCAGGAGTGAGCCTGCCCAGTATTCGCAGCGCAAAATTGGGATCGCCTGAAGGACTCTTCAAGTTCAACACCAGATACGAATAGATGCGCGGGCTGATGAACGATGCGCTGCCGAACACGAGTTGCGCCAGCGCCGAATTGAACGCGTAATGCTCTTCGCCGCCCGAAACCCGCAACAGCGGATTGATCGCCACCTGCAACGTGGCCATACCCGCGCCGATGGCGAAAAGCGAAACCACCGCGACGTTGTAGCGAGAGAAAAGAGCGAAACTGAGCGAGCCAAGGGTGGCGGCAATAAACGAAACGATCATCACCGGTTTCTCGGTGAATCGTTCCACCAGGAAACCTGCGGGAATCGACATGACGCCATAGGCGATAAAAAACGCGAAGACCAGAAACCCCGCGGCGGTCAAGCTGACACGAAAGCTGCTGATGATGTCGGGCACAATCGCGTTGATGATGTTCGTCAACAGCGAGATCACAAAGAAAGTAAGGAGAACCAGGACCACCATGTAGCGGTTTCTCGCCATGAATCCGATTCTCCTATTTCGCGAAGATGAGGATATCGCTTGGCAGGTTCACGGATGGGCCGTGGCTTCAGAGCGGACGAGCGCTCGGCGTGTTGCCTCTGCCCAATCGCACAGCGCTGTGCGTTCTTGTTCGGAGAGCTTCGCGCTGCGGTGGATGAGCGTGTACTTCGAGTCGGGCATGTCGCCGGACTTAAGCTCCTCGCAGATTTTTGTCAGCCTGCTTTGCTTTTTCTCCATGCTGTAAGAGCCCCACTCGTCCACATTGAAATGACGGCGGCCGTCGCTCACGTCGCTAGCCACTACCCAGGAGACCGGCGCGACGTGACTGTACCACGGCCACTTTGTGAGATTCGAGTGGCAATCCTGGCAGGAGCGTTGAAACGTGGCAATGATTTGCGGCGGCGCGGAAGTCGCCGACCAGATTGTCCCTACAGGATCGAATGTGGGATTCGTTTTCCGGACGGGAATAAACTGGGCGAGCGCGACTACGACGGCTGCGCCGATTGCCGTGCGTTTCAACGAAAGGTGCATTCCTCCCCTTTCCCGATTCGCGCTTCCCTCTGCAATGCAAAATCCGCTAGGCGGCTCCCGTCGCTTTTTGGCCGAAGCGGTGATGCCACACTTGGGCGGCGCCAATCAGGTTCGCGTCTTCGCCTAGAGAAGCCAGTGCAAGTTCCGTTTTCTCAAACGGAACAAAGCGGCAACCCTGCGCAATCACTTTGCGCAGGTCTTCTAGGCGCACGCTTTTCATGATGCTGCCACCCATTACAATCATGTTCGGGACAAACAAATTAATCAGGTTGGCCAGGCCTAGCCCGAGATAGTATGCCTCGCGAGCGACGGCTTCGCGAGCGAGCGCGTTGCCTCGCTCTGCGAGTAGGAAGATTTCTTTAGCCGAAAGGGCTTTGAACTTTTGACGCTTCGCCCTCGCTTTTGTCCGCTTGGCAGCCTTTGTTTTGGCCGCTTTTTCATTGAACCACGCCGCCATCGCCGGGCCCGTCGCCAACGCTTCCCAGCATCCGCGGAAGCCGCAAGTGCATTGCGGCCCTGAGGCGTCGATTACGTGATGGCCAACTTCGGGATGCGCTTTGTCCGCACCGCGATAGAGCACGCCGTCAAGAATAATTCCCCCGCCAATCCCCGTGCCAACCGTAACGTAGATCAGCCGCGACTTCCCTTTTCCCGCGCCCCATGCGGCTTCTCCTAACGCCGCGGCATCGCCGTCGTTTTCCAGGGCCACGCGCACACCAAATTCCTGCGCCAAATCCTTCACCGGATTGCAACCCTTCCATCTGGGAAGAAAATCCACGTCGCCAAATTCGCCCGTGTTCGGAAAGACCCAGCCAGTCGAGCCGATGCCTACGCCCGAAAGTTCGGTGTTAGCTTCTTGGGCTGCCTCCCGAAGCATGCGCGTGATGTGGCGCAGTCCGTCTGGATACGCGCGCCCGGCTTCGGTCGGAGTCTCGACCCTCGCGAGGACTTTGCCGGCATCGTCCACGATGCCGGCGGCAATCTTCGTTCCTCCAATGTCCACCGCCCCAATCATTGTTGCCTTATCCGGTAGCTGGTGTTGTAGGGGCGCGCTTTAGCGCGTCCCCGGGTCATTCTCCGTTGTGGGGGCGCGCCTGCGCCATTCGATCCCGCCAAATGCTCGATGGTTCGCTGCAACTCCTCCGGCTGCCGCAATATGTCTTTAAGAAAGTGGGTCATGGTTGGCTGAGCGGGAGCTCTAGCGTATATGTCAGCAATAGTGAATTTTCCACCATCGAAAGTTCCCAACCACTCTAAAAAATTGATCGTTATCCTGCTTGTGGTCAGCGGCATTTGTTCTCAAGCCGATTTCGTACAGTATCCCGGCACGAAGCGCGATTATCTCTTCCTCGATCATCGTTCCGCTGGGACTTTCGTACTGATAAAGGATACCCTTGGCGGCCAATCCGTTGAGTTTCGTGTCCTCACGGCGCAAGACTTTGAACTCTTTCTTGTCTTCACCGCTGAGCCTCGTCCGCCAGTCCGCTGCATCCTTCAGTGACGACAAATCAAACGAGTTGTATTCAGCGTTGACCCAAATAAGGCGCTTGTTGTCCACTGAGACCACTTTTGTGGTGCTTGTATCCGGCAAACCGATGAGGAATCCGTGATTCGGACTTGGAGAATGATTGCCATGGCCTATAGTGCCCTTCGGAAGAATTACATAGAACCCGTAGTCACAGTTCGCGTACCTGTTTGACCAAAGAGACTCTTCGTCATTTTCGATGACGTTCACGTGGCTATGTGCTTCCAGTTTGGTTTGCGGATCGGCAGCGGAACTAGAGATGCCAAACAACAAAGCCGCTATGAACACAAGGCCAGAGCTTCTCATATTGCTGATCATGGATGCGTCATGTCCTCGGGCTTGACCAGGGCGTCAAATTCTTCGGCGGTGACGTAGCCGAGCTTGATGGCGGCTTCGCGGAGGCTGATGTGTGCTTTGTGCGCGGCCTTAGCCACCTGAGCGGCGTTGTCGTAGCCGATTTTGGGAGCGAGCGCGGTGACCAGCATCAGCGAATTGTGGACGTAGCGGTCGATAGTCTCGCGATTGGCTTCGATGCCGGCGACGCAGTGGTCGACGAAGCTGTTGCAAGCGTCGGCGAGCAGCTCAACGGAGTGCAGATAGTTGAAGATCATCACCGGCTTGAAGACGTTGAGCTCGAAATTGCCCTGCGAGCCGGCGAAGCTGATGGCGGCGTCGTTGCCCATTACCTGCACGGCCACCATGGTGAGGGCTTCGGACTGCGTGGGATTTACTTTGCCGGGCATGATGGAGGAGCCGGGCTCGTTTTCGGGAAGCGTCAGCTCTCCGAGGCCGCAGCGCGGCCCGGAAGCGAGCCAGCGAATATCGTTGGCGATTTTCATGAGCGAAGCGGCGAGGGTCTTCAGCGCGCCCGAAGCGAACACCAGTTCGTCGTGCGCGGAGAGCGCGGCGAATTTGTTGGGATGCGAGCGGAACGGCAGGCCGGTCAGCTCCGCGATTTTCTTAGCGGCGCGCTCGGCGAATTCGGGATGGGCGTTCAGCCCCGTCCCCACGGCGGTGCCGCCGATGGCCAGGTCGTAAAGGCCGTCGAGCGCCACGGCGACGCGCCCGCCGTCGCGGTCGAGCAGATTCACGTAGCCGGAAAATTCCTGCCCCAGCGTGAGCGGCGTGGCGTCTTGCAAATGCGTGCGGCCGATTTTCACGATGTCGGAGAATTCCATTGACTTGGCGTGGAGCACGTCGCGCAGCTTTTTCACCGCTGGCAGCATGCGCCGCGCGGTCTCCGTGGCCGCGGCGATGTGCATGGCCGCGGGGAACGTGTCGTTCGACGACTGCGACATGTTGACGTCGTCGTTGGGGTGGATGGGTTTCTTGCTGCCCATCACGCCGCCGGCGATTTCGATGGCGCGATTGGAGATCACTTCGTTGGCGTTCATGTTCGTCTGCGTGCCGCTGCCGGTCTGCCAGATGCGCAAAGGAAAATGCTCGTTGAGCTTGCCGGAGATGACTTCGTCCGCGGCTTGCACGATGAGGCGGGCTTTTTCAGCGGAGAGTTTCCCCAAATCCTGGTTCACGAGAGCGCAGGCTTTTTTCAGGATGCCGAACGCGCGGATCAGCTCCGGCGCTATGGTGTCTTTGCCAATGGCGAAATGGATCAGCGAGCGGGCGGTTTGCGCGCCGTAGTAGCGGTCGGCGGGAACTTCGATCTTGCCCATGGAGTCGGACTCGGTGCGGGTAGGCATGCCCGCGGGGAGAGGCGATTTCGCAGCTTCAGACATGGCTGGCACCTCGATGGCTTCTGCCCTTGAGTGTAGCAGGCTGGAAGAAAAGGAGATACTGACGCCAAAAGTTAAGGAAGGAGTAAACGGGGCTCGCCAAGTGAGAGGAGGGGGGTACCCCCCACTGTTGGATCGTCATCAAAAAGAAGGACTTGCAAACTGGGCAGTTCGTAAGTGCATGAAAACAAAGGAAGGCGAAAAACTGTTTTGTGTTAGTTAGAAAGTAACTAGGGGGGATGAGAGGGGGCGCGGAGAGTGTAAGGAGTTCCGCGCGGGCGAACATAGGGTTGGAAGGCGCAAGCAAGCGCCTGAAAAAACAAGCCCATTATAGCATGTGTAGGTTATATGTCAATTACTATTATAAGCGGCTTGCTTGCAAGCAGATAGGCGGGAGAAAGGAGGGGAGGAACGGAAGAACGAAGGTCAGCGGCTGCCTTGGCGGAAAAGGACGACGCGGGCGGTGCGCAACAGGGTTCTCAGGTCGAGGAGCGGGGAGGCTTTGCAAACGTAGTAGAGGTCGTATTGCAGCTTGCGCCGGGCTGGCACTTCCTGTTCGTTTTTGGCTTCTCCCACGACACGAATGCCATCCTGCTCAGACAGTGTGGATAGAACCAGCTCTCGCAGCAGACGCGGGCGATTTGCAACCAAGACGCGGGCCGTTGTGTCCATGCGCTCCTCGCGGAGAGACCAGCGTAGGAACAAAGGGAAGGGAGGAAAAGACTGCAAAGAGTACGGATGTGTGGTACCAGAAAAATGAGGCGATTGTACTGGGCGGTGCGCGGCGCGAAGGGTACGTTTCCGGTACCGCGTCCTACCGGCTTTACGCAGCAGCCGCTTTGCGCGATGTGCGCCGCACGGGGCGGATCGAGAAAAACTTATTCCGGCAGGGCACGCACCGCAGCGCCGGGAGTCCCAGTATGCGGCCGACGGCGGCGGTCACGCCGGGAACATGCTCGGGAGCAATCCGCTGCAATTGAAGATTGCCGCAGATTGCACAGTGAGCGTAGAACAGGTCGCGCAGGGGAACGCGCCGCGCCCTGAACCTCGTCTCACAGGATTCGCAACGCCAGGGAAGCACGCCCAGGAAGCTGAGAACGTAGTCTGCAGGCGTTCGGCGGCGCGAGCGCCGGAATTTCGAACTGCGGCAGACCGGGCAAACTGGCTCGCTAGGTGAAATCTTCAATCTCCTAAGAAATAGGCCGGGGAACGTGCTTGGGGAAGAGCAAACTCTGTCGCGGCAAGATACAATAAAAAATCCAGGGAGTAAACATGCCTGATTACACCGCCGAGCACGCCCGCGCCGGGATCACTGCGAAATTGCCGACGCTCGAAACCTGGCCGAATCAATTCCCAGGCTACGTCATCACCACGCGATTTCCGGAGTACTCTTCGGTTTGTCCCAAGACCGGCCTGCCGGACTACGGCACCATCACCATCCAGTACATGCCAAAGAAAGAATGCATCGAATTGAAGGCTTTAAAAATGTACCTGCTAGCATATCGCGACCTGGGCATATTCTACGAAAACGCGGTGAACAAAATTCTTGGTGACATCGTCGCCGCTGTTGGGCCCGAATGGTGCATCGTGCGCGGGGAGTTCACTCCTCGCGGAGGATTGAGCACCAGTGTCATTGCGCGCTGGCCATCACTAGACACGAAAGCAACTCCATCGAAACGCCGCCCTCGCTGAGACCCGTATGGTGCGTGCGAATGGTGGGTTCCGGTTTGCCCGTCACCCGGGAGCGATGGCTGGTTTCAAGTAAGACTAGAGCCGGATTGTGAGGCGACCGCCGCTAATTGTGTGCGCGCAGTGCTTCTCGCGGAATTGGTTCGCCATTGAGAAAAATCGTCTCTATGGAGTCATATGCTGAAACATTCGTAAGCGGATTGTCCTTAAGTAGGAGCAAGTCAGCTCTCTTGCCAACCTCGATGGAGCCCAGTTCGTGCGACAGCCCTAACGCCGTTGCGTTGTCGAGCGTTGCGGCGCGCAGGATCAGAGATAGTGGAGCACCGGCGTCCGCCCAATTTTGCAATTCGAGCCGCCCGTTCAGCCCCGGCGGATTGCCGAATCCCTCGACGCCGGGTGTGTCGCTTCCGAAAATGAGCGAAACATGGTCCTGTAACATGATTTTGAGCGTCGCTCGGGTTCGTTCAATTGCGGCCTTGAGCAATGGCTCGAAGCCCGGCGGCGGGGAGGCTTTGCGGTATTCGTCCAGCAGCGCCGTGCGGGTCTTCACGCCTTCCGCGGAACGCAGATAACTTATCACCCTTGGGGGCAATGCCATATTGAGTCTGGGATCGTCGAGCAGGCTTGGGTCAATCATCGCGCGCTCACCGGCAACTGTTTGCAGCGTCGGCTGTACATGAATGCCCGAGTGCACCGCTGCTGCAATCACATTACTTGCCGCCGTAGGTGGCACGGAATTGCCGAAATCGCCCGGCCAAACCCAGAGACCGTGCGCGATGACGTCAGCATGAGCATCGATCGCCGACCGCCAGCTGTCAACGCTGGTGGCATGAACCATCAGCACCAACTTGCGCTCTTTTGCAGCGGCCTGGATCTTTTGCAGTGTTTCAGTGTGCAAATAGGGCCAGTGGAAAGTGCCGAACCCGGATTCTACAAAGGCCTTTACGCAAATGGCCCCGGCGTCCGCCACGCGTGACACCGAACGCTCGGCCGTGTAGTCGCCAGCGTCTAGTGATTTGGGCCAATGTTCCGCTTCTTTCGATTCATAGACCAGGTTGGGAAAGTTCGGCGATGAGAGCGGCGGAAGACTGAATGCCATATACCCGCCGGCGACTTTTATCCCTCTGCCACACGAGTAGAACCGTGGATGCAACGGCGTTCCTTCAAACCATGCCTCGTCACTCTGCGTGAGATCGAGATCGACGACGGACGTAAAGCCGAAGGCGAGATATGCACGGGGAACCTGAGCACGATAAGCGGCCCAAAGTTCTGGGTGAGCATCGATTGCGTCGTCATCCAGCGCCGCTGAGTGCCCCACATGCACGTGTGAATCGATCAGTCCAGGAATCAGAAATCGTCCGCTGCCGTCAATCCTCCGTGCATCCGGACCAGAAACCAAATGTGTGCTGATTTCAGCGATCCTGCCATCGCGTAGAACAACATCCGCATGAGGCAGCGGAACGGCACGTTCCGGCGAGACCAGAGTGACGTTCTTGATTACCAGCCCTTGGTCGACTACCCGCTGCGCGTACGCGATGCGACTAAAATACAGAAAGATGAGTGCAACCAGCATCACCGATGACAGTCGACACCTCAAAACCGCCCCCAAAAATTAAAGAGCAATGACGACTCGGATTGGGACCATAAGGACATACGAACTTTCCAATCCAAGGGTTCCAACGCATACTGAGTCGCGCCCTTTGCCCAGCGTTCCCGGCACGTCAGAGAGTAGAGGAGTCTCACTCCAAGTTTGTCGGCGACTCGGAAGCTAACTCCCTACCGCAAGTTCTGCAAGATGGACAGAACCCGTTTTGCAGGCCATAATTTCAAATCGGAACCAGTGAGGATGGTTCCCATCACTGAGGAGGGGGAATGAGCCTTTCGCCAAATATACCGGCCCCGGACGAATCCTATCGCTACGAGTCTTCGGGTACCCCACGGTGGATTTCCGTGCTGTTCGGCATTCTCATTGCCGCGCTGGCGGTTGTCGTCTATGCCGGCTATGCCGCGCAATCCCGGCTGAGCCAGGACCTTTCCGAACAGCAGAAGCAGAACAAGGTATTGAGCGCGGAGTTGGAGCAGGCAAATTCGCGAATTGCTGATTTGAAGAGCCAGGTGGAGATCACCACCCAAAGAATGGGCTTGACGCAGTCCGAGCTTGCCAAAGCCAAGAGTCGCGCCGAAGACATCCGCAAAGAGCAGCAAGCCTCCGACACGGCGCTTACCGCTCAGATCAAGGCGAGCGAGGAACAGATTGGCGCGGTGGCCACGGAAGTCGGTGGCGCCAAAAAAGACATCGAAGCCACCAAAAGCGACCTGGAAGCCACCAAGGGCAAGCTCGACCGCGCTACCGGCGATATGGGCGTGATGAGCGGTCTGATCGCACACAACCGGGATGACCTCGAGGAACTGAGGCGCCGCGGCGACCGCAACTACTACGAATTCACGCTGCAAAAGTCCAAGTTCCCGCAACGCGTTGGTCCGGTACAGGTCTCATTGCTCCGGACGGATCCCAAGAGATCCAAATACAGCGTCAACGTCATTGCTGACGACAAGACCATCGAGAAAAAGGACAAGACTTCCGGCGAGCCGGTGCAGTTCTACGTGAAAGGCGGCCGCGGCGCGGCGCCTTACGAAATCGTGGTCTTCGACGTCGGCAAAAACCAGATCACGGGATATCTCGCGACACCCAAAGACGGCGGGGCGCCTGCTCCCGCGCCTGCCGCAGCTCCTGCGGCGAATGCCACGCCTACGTCGTAACTGTAGGTTTCAATCGTGCTCTCTAGTTTTCTTGTGAGAGCCCTGCACTGCATTCTGGAAACAGAGCGGGCGGCAGGACTTCTGTCTTTTCGCTCGCCGCGTTAGCATCGCGAGTTGGCATTCAAAGAAGCGATCGGTCTACAGGAAATGAACCCGCTTCGTTTTTTTGTTGCGGCGCTGAGCCTTGCTGGCGCGCTCGGTTTTTGCACTTGCGGGAGCAAGGCGCAATCCAGCCCGCAAGAGCAAACGCCGACTATCCGCGTGAATGTGAACCGGGTCAACGTCGGAGTGATTGTCACAGACGGAAGCGGGAAATTCGTTGAAGGCCTGCGGCGAGAAGACTTCCGCGTCCTGGACAACGGCGCGGAACAAACGATCTCCGACTTCCTGCCTATCGCCGAGCCGGCTCAGGTTCTCTTCCTTGTGGAGTCCGGCCCGGCAGTCTTCTTCCTGGGGAACAGCCATTTTCTCGCCGCACATACACTCCTGAGCAGCCTCGCGCCGGCGGATCGCGTCGCCATTGCCAGCTACTCGAAGGATCCAGAGCTTCTTCTCGATTTCACTCCGGACAAACCTACGGCGCGGCAGGTTCTGGAAAACTTGAACTTTATGTTGGGCTTCGGCGACCTGAACCTGGCTTCGAGTCTCGCCTCGGCCATCGACTGGCTGGCAGCCGTGCCTGGGAAAAAGACCATCGTGGCTCTTTCGACCGGCATCGACACTTCGCCGGAATCCAAGTGGCCGCTTGTCGAACAGAAACTCGAAACTTCCGACGTTCGTATTCTGGCGGTCTCGCTTTCGGGAGATTTCCGCAAGCCGATCAAGCACAAGGTTCTCTCTCGCGAGGAAAAGGAAGATCGCGCATCTATAGAGCAGGGATTCGCGGCGGCAGACCAGTCCCTGCGCCAGCTTTCGCGGATCACCGGGGGACGCGTCTACTTTCCGAAGACTCAGAAGGAGTTTGACCGCGCCTACGCGGAGATTGCCCAACTCGTGCGCCACGAATACAGCTTGGCGTTCACGCCGCCAGCGCACGATGGCCGGGTTCACGCGATTGAAGTGCAGGTGAAAGGCTTGGGACGGCGCGTAGACCATCGGCAAGCGTATCTGGCTCCGCCGCCGATGGAAGCTCAAGATCATCGTTGAGGAACGAGACGCCGCAACCCTGCGGCGCGCGGGCAAAGAATTCCGGTTCGCGCCAATTACCGTTTACCCCTTCCGGGAAGACGCGCGGTGCGCCGATTGGTCGATTGCGGTGTTAATCTCTACCCTACTCTTTTCTTCCCGGCCCCGGATTAAGCTACTTGGCATCGACGACCTAGAATTATCCGCCTTATAACTAGTCAGGTCCTGACTACTCATTCGAATTCTTTGAGCGTCTTCGCCATTTCGCGCAGCCTTCCATCCACGAGCGCGAAGACGGTTCCGGCTTGAAATTTCCCGTCAGAGTTTTTGCTTCCGGCAGTCACTTCCGTGAGAATCTCGATTCCCTGCTCCACTTTGGCCACTGGCCAGATGTGAAACTTCCCGGCGTCCACGGCGTCCAGCAAATCTTCGCGCAGCATCAGGTCTTCCACGTTGGAGTGCGGGATCATCACGCCCTGCGTGCCAGTCAGGCCTTTGATCCGGCAGACATCGAAGTATCCTTCAATTTTCTCGTTAACACCGCCTATGGCCTGGATGTCGCCCTGCTGATTGATCGAGCCGGTCACGGCAATGTCTTGCCGCAGCGGCAACCCGGAAAGCGCCGAGACCAGCGCATAAATCTCAGTCGAGCTGGCGCTGTCGCCATCCACTCCCGAATAGGATTGCTCGAAGCAAATGCTCGCTGCCAAAGAGAGCGGCTTGTCCTGCGCGAACTTGCTTCGCAAATATCCTGCGATGATTTGCACGCCTTTGTCGTGAAAGCGGCCGCTCAAGTTGGCCTCGCGCTCGACATTGATCAAGCCGGCTTTCCCCATCGCCGCGGTCGCGGTGATGCGCACGGGCTTGCCAAAGGAATAGCCGCCAATCTCCAGCACGCTGAGGCCGTTTACCTGGCCGACGCGCGTTCCTGAGACGTCCACGAGCAAAGTTCCTTCTTCGATCATTTCGCGAATGCGCGTCTCGATCAGGTTGTGTCGCTCCATTTTCGAGGACAAAGCTCCGCGCACGTGCGCCGCGCGGACAACAGATTCTGCTGAGGCTGCCGCGTTGTAGTGAGCCTCGCGCGCCAGGTCGGCAATGTCCACGAAGCGCGCTGTCACTTTGTTTCTCCGGCCGGCCTGCCGCACGCCGTACTCGAGCATCGCGGCAAATGCGCCGCGATCAAATGGAAACAGGTTTTCTTTCTCCGAGAGGGCGCGCAGGCGGCCCGCGTATTCTGCGATCACGCCATCGCTCATGGCCATCTCTTCGTCGAACTCCACGCGCACTTTGAAAATCTTGCGAAAGTCCTCTTCATACTCGTAGAGCAGCTCGTACAGTTGCCGGTCGCCAATAAGGATGATCTTGACGTTGATGTCCACCGCTTCGGGCTTCAGGGCGCTGCCGCCAAACGGATAGAACATTTCGAGCGGCTGAATTTCCAGGCGGTTGTGGTTCAACGTGCGTTTGAGCGCACGCCACACACCGGCTTCCGACAACGCTTCCATCGAATACATGATCAGGAACCCGCCATCCGCGCGAAGCAGCGAGCCACCCCGCAAGTCCATAAAGTCGCTGGTCCAGCCGCCACGGACATCGTAAGCGCGCTGAATAGTTCCAAAGAGGTTGGCGTAGGTGGGAGTCGTTTCGAAAATTACCGGAGATTCTTCCTCGTGATTGTGCGCGAGGATGACGTTTACTCCGTAAACGCGGAAAGGATCGCGCTCCGGGCCGCTGGGCGTCTTTGACGACCCGTCCGGCGTTTCCTCATCATGCTCTGCTTCGCCCTCTCGTTCCTTAAACGGATCGAGATTGTCGAGCAGGTGGTGGCGCACTTCCTCGAGATACTCCGCGACGTTTGCGCCGGGATATTTCTCCTTCAACTCTTCGATGAATCCATCTACGAGAACCGAGGCAGCTTCCTGCTCGAGGTAGCTCAGCTCGCTGGCCAGCTCGCGGGAGAGAGTGAGGGTCTTGCGGTAGACGACGGTGAATTCCTGCCGGAATTGCTCGTACTTTCGCTCGATCTCTTCGGCCACGGGGCTTTCGAGCTTACCCTCGTGCACCATTTTGGAGATATCTTCGATGGGCACCATCTGCCCTTCGAGGACGGGAAAAATCTCGGGCAGCGCAACGGCGCCGACTTGCATGTGGCCCAGCGCAAATTGCTCACGCGCGATGCGCCTCGTGAAGTCGTCCATTAACTCTTTCTCGCGCACTGTGAAGCGCTCGACGATCCTTCCCTTCTGCCGCTGAAACGGTTCGCCCTCGAACACTTGCGGAATCCGCCGCCGCAAAAAATCGATTCCGGCTTGCATGTCTTTTTTGAAGGGGTCGGCCTGCCCGCGAGGGAGCGTGAGCAGCCGTGGGCGGTCCGGCAATTTGAAATTATTGACGTAGCAGCGGTCGAGAGACTCTTTGGTTGTGGGATGCAGCTCCTTGATCATACGAGCGATGGTGCCGCCGCGGCTGGTGCCCGCCAATCCGCAGACAAATACGTTGTAGCCAGGGGCGGAGAGCTCGACGCCCATTTTCAGCGCGCGCAAAGCGCGCTCCTGCCCGATGAACCCTTCGCGCAGGTCCGCCTGCGCCGTGGTTTCGAACGGAATGCGCGAGAGTTCGCACTTCCAGCGCAGTTTTGCCGGAGGGAGCTCCTCTTGCTTTGGGGCAGGCTTCGTGCTCATGAAATCCTTCGAGCGCGTTACTCTAACACAGTCACGCGCAGGCCCCTTCGTTTGATGAACCGGCTGTCACGCAGCCGTTATTGGCTGGCCTTCCGCCCTTTCCACGTATACGGCCAAGATGCCCGCAGCCAGGGCCACGAGGATGGGGCCGAGCACCAGGCCAAGCATCCCGAACAGACTGACTCCACCTACGACGCTGATGAAAACCACTAGCCCGCTTAGCTGCGTCCTGCCGCCGAGCAACAGCGGTCGCAAGACGTTGTCCACGATTGTGGTGACCCCGGCGCAAATCACGAGCAGCAGGACGGCACGGCCCCAGTGTCCTGTGAGCCCGAGCCAGAGCGAGGCGGGCACGAAGATTAATCCTGAACCTACTACCGGCACCAAGGAAAAGAAAGCCATCACTACGCCCCAGAAAACGGGGCCGGGCAAACGAACGAAGGCAAAGCCGAGGCCTCCGAGCGCACCTTGAATTGCGGCCACGATCAGGCTTGTCGTCACGCTTGCGAAGATCAGGTTGCGCGTCTGGCCGATCATGGTTTCGCGATGTTCCTCATCAAATGGCAGAAGGCCGCGAATCATGCGAGTAATGTGGTCGGCGTCCCGGAAGAAATAAAACATCGCGAATGTCATAACGAACAGGTCAAAAATGAACGAAGCAATGTTCTTCAGAATTGTGCCAAGCCTTTCGGCGAGAAAACCGGCTTGCTTCTCAATGCCCTGTTCGACCGTGTCGAGAACGGAAGCATTGGGATTCAATCCCGGAACATGCCGGGCAATCCAGGACCAGGTCTTCTCGATAACCGCGGGATGCTGTTCGACGAGGGAATGCTGTACGCCGCGGGAGATCGAAACGGCTTCACGCACGAACATTGTCGCGACTAGAATCGCGGGCACGATCAGAAGAATGGTCACCGCCAATGTGCTGACGACGGCGGCGGGAGTTGGTGAAAAGCGTTTCGCGAACCGCCGGTGCATGGGGTAAAAGAAAATCGCGAGGACAGCCGCCCATCCCAAGGCGGTCAAGAAAGGTTCGTAAATGCGAAACACCAAGTAGATCAGGAGGAGTAACACACCGTAGGAGAGAACCGTGGTTAAGCGGTCACTCGTCGCGGCGCTTGGAGAGGGAGCATCCTTCATAGTCGTACTATAATCTTTGCAGGTCTAGCCGCGGACCATTTCGTGTTCCGGCCGGTTTCTGGTAGCTTTCTAGTCCGCTCGAACAGGTCGCGCGCGGGTCGACGAGATGCCAGGCATATCCAAGCCCACTCCGCTCAATTCCCAACAGCTTCGCCTCCTTGCTGTACTTGCTTTGACCAATTTTGTCAACTTCGCTGCGCGCCACGCCGTTATTCCGCTTATCCCGCTCCTACGCGACTATCTCCATGCCACTGACGCGCAGCTGGGCTTGCTGCAGACCTGGCTTCTAGTGGTGCTCGCGGCGGCCAGCATCCCCTTCGGATTCATGGCGGACCGCCTCAGCCGCAAAGCCATCATTGCCGTGGGTATCTTTTTCTGGAGCGTGGCGTCTTTTGCGGGGGGCATGGTGTCCACCTTTTTTCTTTTCGCGATTGCTCGCGCAATGGTGGGCCTGGGCGAAGCCGCCTATGCACCTGCGGCGCAATCGATGATCTCGGGCGCTTTTCCGCAGGAGCGCCGCGCATTTGCCCAAGCGATTTTCGCCACCGGCATGTTGCTTGGAGGAGCAGCCGGTCTGGCTTTTGGCGGTATGGTCGGGCCGCGCTACGGCTGGCAGACGACATTGTTTGCAACTGCCGTCCTTGGCGTGCTTCCTGCGCTTGCTCTGTTCGGCCTCGAGGATCCGCCGCGAGGGCCGCGCTCTGAAGTAGTACCCATACGTCGTCTCCTCAGCGTCCCGGCGTTTGTTGCAATGATGGCCGCCGGCATTTGCATCACGTTTTCCAGTGTGTCTCTCATTTCCTGGGGCGTCGACTTCGCGGTCAATTACAAGGACTTCAGCTTGCGCGAAGCCTCGGTTTCCCTGGCGCTGATCACCCTTCTGGCGTTGGTGCTGGGGGTCCTCGTGGGAGGATATGTCGCGGACAGGCTGCACCGTTCCTTCTCCTATGGCCGCGTCATTGCGATTGCCGTGGCTCTTCTCCTGGCAACGCCTTTCCTGTTGCTAGCCATTCAGTCGGAAGAGAAGCCGGTGGTTTTGTTCGGGCTGGCCGTGGCTTGTTTCTTTATGTCCTGGTATCACGGTCCGGTCACTGCTGTGTTGCACGACATGATGCCGCGGCGTGCGCACGCGACCTCAATCGGCGTGTACATGTTCGCGACGCAGCTTATTGGGGGGCTTGGCCCCCACATCGTCGGGAGAATCTCTGACCTGCACGATCTGCAGCTTGGATTGCAAATTGCTGTGGCCGTGATGGTCTGCGGGGCACTGCTGATGTTGCTGGTGATTCACTTCATTAGGCGGGACGGGCTTCGCCATCCGACTCTTGAGGCTTTTCACGCTGAGCCGGGCGATTGAGCCTGCATCACGAAGTCTAAGAGGGATTTCTCCGCCGAAATGACAAATGGCTTTGCTGAGGTTTACTTGATGCCGATGAGGTTGATGAGGCGAAGGACTTCGTTTTCTGGGACGTCGTAGAGCGGGCGAATATCGTCCTCTTCGAGGCGTTCGCGCAAATATTCGGCGGCCACAAAGCTGCACTCACGGTCGGTCAAATCGCGGTGAGTTTTATCGCGGAATTTCACGAAGGCCGTGTGTGCGAGTCCGACGACGCACGCCTGGCCATCCACGAAAAATTTTGTGTCGATGGTGTCCGCGTGGCGGGTGGCGATGCCATTCCACATGTGCGAAAAGCGGCACTGGTAGGTTTGGCCGCTCAGCTTCGACGTAACCTTAAATGCGCCGATGAACTGGCTCATCGCGCCGGCGTTGGCCAAGACCGGCCGAGTCGTCACCGGCTCACCACTGCGGCTGCTTCCGCGTGGCAGTAATTTTTGACGGCAGCACCGACGCCCGCGCCGCTGCCGACGCGGAATCCTTGATCGGTTAGGCACTTCTCGAGCGCCGCGAGGAACAGCAGGACGTTGGCCTTCTGGCTGCAGTAGCCCATCAAGCCGACGCGCCAGATTTTGCCCTTGAGCGGCCCGAATCCACCGGCGATTTCGATATTGAATTCATCCAACAGTTGATCCCGCAGCTTCACTTCGTCGACGCCAGCAGGCACCATGACGGCGGTAACGGTCGGCAAACGGTCTGCCGGGTTTTCCGCCAGCAGCTTCAACCCCATGGCGTCCAGGCCGGCGATTAGCGCAAGCTGATTTATGCGATGGCGCTCCCAACGCGCCTCCAAACTTTCTTCAATGACTAGCCGCATCGCCTCGCGTAAAGCAAAAATCAGGGAAATCGGCGGCGTGTGATGATAAAGCCGGTCCTTGCCCCAATAATTCATTGCAGTGGTCAGGTCGAAATACCAGCTCTGCACCTTCGTCTTGCGTTTGCGAAACACTTCTTCGGCGGCGGGGCTCACGGTGATTGGGGACATTCCCGGCGGGGCGCTGATGGCTTTTTGCGAGCCGCTAAAGCAAATGTCAACGCGCTCACGGTCCACGTGCAACGGCACAGCCGCGAGCGAGGCTACTGTATCCACTACGAGTAGCGCTCCGAATTCGTCCGCCACTTTGCGAAACGCATCAATCCTCGTTAGCACGCCGGTCGACGTTTCGCCCTGAGCCAGCCCGATCATCTTGATCTTCTTGCCTTTGCCGGCGCGGCGCACATCTTCCGCGGCGACCGGTTTTCCATAAGGCGCTTCGACCTTGATTACTTTCGACGAGGCGCGCGTGGCGATCTCGTACATGCGCTCGGAGAAAACGCCGTTCACCGCTACGATCGCTTCGTCGCCCTCTTCCAGCACGTTAACGACGGAGGCTTCAATTCCGCCCGAGCCAGAGGCCGAGAGCGGCATAGTAATGCGGTTTTCAGTCTGAAAAATCTGTCGCAGAAGAACCTGCGTTTCGTCCATGCATCCCTTGAACCAAGGGTCCATGTGGCCTACGAGCGGCGTCGCCAATGCGCGATAGACGCGCGGATCGACGGAAGATGGCCCTGGGGTCAGCATCAACCGCACCGGGGGATTGAGTTCTCCAACGTGTTGCGTCATGGTCATTGCCTTCTTTATTTTCTTGAAGTCCGCGCCTGGGGGAAGGGAGCGAACCGTCCGCGGATTTGCTCTCGGGAACTTTTCCTGCCACGGCGGGAAATCCAATTTTCGCGCAATCGCCTGTGCCTGCGCAACCGACAAATTGGCCGGGAACTGCTTTACTAGCGCGAGGCATGGCCGGATTTCCGTACATCGACTAGGGTCTTCTCCTGCCATTCTCGCGGGGCTGGACAAATCTCTGAGGAGGTTGTTAACAACCTAAAGAGAGCGTCATTCAGCGAAGCGAAGCCACGGGGGTCTGTTTTTTCCTGCATTCTTTCACAAAAAGCAGATCCCTTGCCGCGCAAAGTCTCTCGCTTCCAGCCACAGTTTTTCTCCAAAACAAAAGGGCCGCTGAATGAACAACGGCCCTTCGCACTCATAAGATTGTTTTGCTCTTGACCCTACAGTGAAAACCGTTCACGGTAGCCCCCCTTCAGGTCTGTGCCAAGCACAGCCCCTCAGGGCAAGCGATACGATCTGCCAGAACCTGCCCGAATCTTCCGCGACTTCAGCCGAGGCCTGCCAAAGGCAGGCAAGCCAAAGAGGCGTAGCGAGTAAGTCGAAGCGTGCAAACAAGGCCGTGAGACCTTGGATGCATTCCCGGCATGCGCTTTGGCAAAAGCCGAAGGCAAACCGAGGTGGCCGGCGGCACCCGCACACCATAGCGGGATTAGCAGGCACTATCTTTAGAAAGGAGGTGATCCAGCCGCAGGTTCTCCTACGGCTACCTTGTTACGACTTCACCCCAATCATGAGTCATACCTTGGGCGCCTGCCTCCTTGCGGTTAGCGCGGCGACTTCTAGTACA
>Ga0126378_10000435_pt1 | contig 31201 bp, 27 predicted proteins | sample PanSoiMetPlot_23_FD_92587 | JGI IMG/M metagenome (GOLD analysis project Ga0126378, IMG submission 92587) | Tropical forest soil microbial communities from Panama - MetaG Plot_23 | ecosystem: Environmental > Terrestrial > Soil > Tropical forest > Bulk soil | place: Panama | collected 2016-02-17
CACATCCCGCGACTCCCGGATCGGCTTGCCGTTGTCCAGGCTCTCCAGCACCGCGAACTCGCGGGCACGCTCCTGCAGCATGCGCGCGATCCGGTACAGGTACTTGGCCCGCTCGCTGCCCGGCATGCGTCGCCAGACCTGCTTATAAGCCCGTCGCGCCGCTTTGACTGCCGCATCGACGTCGGCCGTACCCGCATCCGAAACGCGAGCCAGCGGCTCCTCCGTGGCCGGGTTGACCGTGGCGAAGGTAGTCCCGTCGGCGGCGGGCCGGAACTCGCCGTCGACGAACAGCCCGTACTCAGCGGCGATGCTGACCACGTCGCGCGACTCGGGCGCCGGCGCGTATTCCCAGGCCATGGCGTCCGCTACGGTCAGGTCGGCACCGGCCTTGCTCGTCATTGGGCCATCGTAGACCGATCGGGTCAGGCCGGACCGTTGCCGAATCCGCCGACCCGCTCGGCGGCACTCACGATCTGCTCGGCGGACGCGTCGACCGCGGTCGGCCCGCCTGGGATCGGCGCGAACCAGACATGCATCATCGGCTGGGTTATCCGGTTGATCGATCCGGCCGGGCATACCGGGTGGGCGGCCGTCGTCACGCCGACGACAAAGCCGAGTGCCGTCTGGCACAGGTTGGTATGGACGTGCCACTGCGTGAGGCATCCTCCTGGCTGTGGCATGTCCGTGCTGTCCGGCGCGATGTACATAGCGGCCACCAGGACTGCACCTTTCGGGGTGTTCGCGTACACCAGGGACTGAGGCTCGGCGAAGTCCAGGACCGGACCGCCCCGCAGCGTCGCCAGGTAATACCGGTAGTTCAGGTAGTGCACAACGCTCAGCCCGGGCGGTGTGATCGGCACATACCCTGCGGCTCTCGCGACGGTCAGGCTGCGAAATCGGCTGGCGTCCTGCCAGCTGACATCGACAAGCCGCACCGCGGCGGCTTGCTGGGCAGCAGTGGGGACGGAGGTGCACATGGTCTTGGTTGCCATCTGCATGCCCGCCTCCATCTGCATGTTGGGATCCGGCATGGTGATGTCGCCGCCTGGCGAGGTGGTAGCAAGCCTGATCGCGGATGCCTTCGCCGCGGGCATTTGCATGACGTGCTGCGCTCCGGGAGCCGTGGTGCCAGCCGCGGCGGTCATGACCATCTCCGGACCACCCGCGAGCAGGGCAACGCTCAGCAGGACTGCGGCGGCCGTTCCCGCTGCGGCGGGCATGGCAACGAGTTGCCTGCGCGGCACCCATCGATCCCTGGGGCTGGCCAGGAGCCAGAGACAGCTCGCAACCACGATCGCCTCGAGCGCGGTGCACAGAACGTCCCCGAAACCGACCGGCTCGACATCTCGCGGCGTCGGGCCGATAACGTCGCCGACTGTCCGGGTGCCGATATAGACGACGATCACGGCGGCGTTCACAAGGGCCCCGGCCCACAGCAACCACCGAGCGGACCTGATGGCGACCCCCGCCGCCCACAGCACCTGCAGCCACGCGACGACCAGCATGAAAACGCCGAACGCCCAGTATTCATGGAAGTGGGTGCCGGCCACCGCGAAATGTATGACCGCGGCCGTTGCGCTCAGGATCGCCAGGCAAGACGCCACGACCCTAGCGCCAGGAACCATCGCTCTACCGTCACGCCCAGGAACGGCGTTGCTCATGCTGACTCCTGCCCATCGGTGCGCTTCTCACCGTAGCCGCTGATTGCCGAACCCCGGCAACTATGACGGTGGGCCAGATTCGGTCATGATGATCGTCCGGTGCTACGACTTGTTCCGAACATCTCGTCGAGGGTGACGGCGTGCAGCCCGCGGTTGGCCATGATCTGGGCGAGCTGAGGGAAGACCCGGGTGACGGTGGGGTAGTTGGCGTGGCCAAGCATGATCGCTCCGGGATGGAAGTACTGCCGGGCAATGTTCAGGAGCTCGGCGGGCTTGAGCAGGGTGGAGTCGCCGTAGCTGCCGTTCCACATCAGCACGTTGGTGAAGCCAATGGAGGCGGCGAGCTCGTCGGTGCGCGCGTCGTGGTAGCCGTAAGGCGGACGCCACCAGGGTCGCGCGGTGATTCCGTAGGTCTGCTGAATCCACTCCTCGTTCTGCTCGAGCTGGGCGGTGACGTCGGTGTCGCTGAGCCCGGTCATGGACCAGTGGTTGAAGGTGTGGTTGCCGATCTGGACCTGTCCGGCCTCGATGAGCGGTCGGAGGGTGCTGGCCAGCGGTGTCCAGATCTCGCCGTAGCAGCCGTTGGGGTTGAAGGTGAGATGGACACCGGTGGTCTGGGCGAGGGTGGCGTAGGCCTGAGCGCACTCGGCGCAGAACCCGTCGTCGATCGTGATGGCAACCTGTCTCGCTGCGACGGCCTCGGGTGGTCCGTGAGAGATGACTTGGGACGGCCCGGCAACCGGCGGCGGTATGGGAGCCGGAACCGCGCTGGGGGCCGTCGGGACGGGATGCGAGGCGGGGCGAAGGTGCTTGGCGGCGGTGGCAGCACGCTGGGGCTTGACGTCGCAGCCGGCGAGGGCGCTGGCGACGCCGAGCCCGAGGAGACCGAGGAGTGCGCGGCGGTCGAGACCACCGCAGTTCGGGCAGGCCATGTTAGGGCTCCAGGACGGGGACGCGGTGTCGCCGAGCTGACGTGGACGACCCGCCCCCGCTCGCGCTGCCGGTGCAGACTCTATTCCCGCAGCGCGCCAGAATGCGCTATTGACCTGGGCAAACTATTCCAACGCCGTGACCAAGGGCGGCATTGACGCGGCCGAGTGCTAATCGATCGTGAAGTCGTCAGGGCTGGCGTAATAGCCGGTCCGCTGCTTGGTGCGCTGCATCAGCAGATCGTTCAGCAGTGTCGATGCGCCGATCCTGAAGTAACCCGGCGTCAGCCAGGCCGGGCCTGCCACCTCGTTCACCAGCACCAGGTACCGGATTGCGTCCTTTGCGGTGCGGATGCCCCCCGCGACCTTGACCCCGACGCGCCGGCCGGACGCCTGCTCGAAGTCCCGAACGGCGGCCAGCATGACGAGGGCGACCGCGGGCGTGGCGGCGGGCGTTACCTTTCCCGTCGAGGTCTTGACGAAGTCAGCGCCGGCCAGCATGGCCAGCCAGGACGCCCGCGCGACGTTGTCGAGAGTTGCCAGCTCGCCGGTCTCCAGGATGACCTTCAGGTGTGCGCTGCCGCACGCTTCGCGCACCGCCCTGACCTCGGCGTAGACCTGACCGTACCGGCCGGCGAGGAACGCGCCCCGATCGATGACCATGTCGATCTCATCGGCGCCTGCAGTCACCGCCTCCCGCACGTCGGCTAGCTTGACGTCCAGCGACGCCCGCCCAGAGGGGAACGAGGTCGCCACGGACGCCACCGCCACCCCGGCGCCCGGCAGCGAGTGGCGCGCCACCTGGACGAGATCGGGGTAGACGCACACGGCGGCGACGGACGGCGCTGAGGGGTCGGTGACGTCCGGACGGGCGGCTTTGGCGCAGAGCGCGCGCACCTTGCCGGGCGTGTCCGCGCCCTCGAGGGTGGTCAGGTCGACCATGCTGATCGCCAGGTCCAGGGCGGCGAGCTTGGCGTCCTTCTTGATCGAACGAGTGGCCAGGGCTGCCACGCGCTCGCTGACCCCGACCTGATCGACGCCCGGCAGCCCGTGCAGCACCTGGCGCAGCGCCGCATCCGATGTGGCCGGGTCGCCGCTGAACTCCCACGACGCCGACCTGGCGAGCGTCTCCATTCCCACAGCTCAGACGTTACCGCTTCGCTCGGTCAGCCGATCCGCTCGATGACCGGATCGACGCGCGGCGGCGGCTCCGGGCCGATGGTCAGCGCGCCGTCCAGCGCCGCCCGGGCGCGATCAAGCCGCCCGGCGTCGTCGGTGCGCAGTTCCAGGACGGTCTGCCCGGTCGTCACGGCATCGCCCGGCTTGGCCAGGCAGATGACGCCGGCGGCAGCCGATACCGGGTCCTCCTTCCTGGCCCGGCCCGCGCCGAGGCGCCAGGCAGCGGTACCGACCGCGAGCGCGTCCAGCGACGTGACGAAGCCGTCGGCGCCAGCGGTGACGAGCGCGCGGTGGCGCGCTTGCGGCAGCTCGGCGTCTGGATCGCCGTCCTGCGCCTTGATCATGGCGCGGTAGGCGGCCATCGCGCGGCCATCCGCCAGCGCGGCCGCTGGATCGGCGTTCAGCCCTGCCAGCCGCAGCATCTCGGTGGCGAGCGCCAGCGTGACCGCGACGAGATCGTCGGGCCCCTGGTTACCGAGCGTGGCGACGGCCTCCTCGACCTCGACCGCATTACCGACCGCGTGCCCGAGCGGGGAGTCCATCGCCGTCAGCAGCGCGCTGGTCCTGACGCCGTGTGCGCCGCCCAGGTCAACCATCGTGCGGGCAAGCTGGCGGGCCGAGTCAAGGTCGCGCATGAAGGCGCCGCTGCCGACCTTGACATCGAGCACAAGCGACCCCGTTCCCTCCGCAATTTTCTTGGACATGATGCTGCTGGCGATGAGCGGGATCGATTCCACGGTGCCCGTTACGTCGCGCAGCGCGTACAGCCTCCGGTCGGCGGGAGCAAGGCCCGCGCCTGCCGCACAGATAACGCAGCCAGCCTCTCCGAGCACAGTCATGATCTCGGCGTTGGACAGGCTCGCGCGCCAGCCGGGGATGGACTCCAGCTTGTCGAGGGTGCCGCCGGTGTGCCCGAGGCCGCGACCGGACAGCTGGGGTACCGCGGCCCCGCAGCTGGCCACCAGCGGGGCCAGGATCAGCGACACCTTGTCGCCCACGCCGCCGGTGGAGTGCTTGTCGACGGTCGGCGCGGTGAGCCCGTCCAGGTCCAGCCGCTCGCCTGAATTGATCATGGCGTCGGTCCAGGCGTGGAGCTCGGCAGCGTCGAGACCGCGGAAGTAGATCGCCATGAGCAGGGCGGACATCTGCTCGTCAGGGATGTCACCGCGGGTGTAGGACCCGATGAGCCAGCGGATGTCGTCGTCCGCGAGCCGGCCCCCCTCTCGCTTCGCCCGGATCAGCTCGACGGTGTCAGGCATCGCGGTCACGCCGCGAGCGTAGGTCATCGGAGGAGAAGGCGCCGGGCAGCAGGTCGCCGAGGCGGCGCGGCCCGGTGTCCGTGTCGATCAGCAGGCCCGGCCCGCCCGCCTCCAGCAGTAGCTGCCGGCAGCGCCCGCACGGCATCAGCGGCGCGCCGTCTGCGGCCACGACGCTGACCGCCACCAGCGGCCCCGCGGCCGCCGCGTGCTGCGCGCTCACGAGGCCGCACTCGGCGCAGAGCGTGAGTCCATACGAGGCGTTCTCCACGTTGCAGCCGGTGACGATGGTGTCGTCCTGGGCCTGGGCGGCGGCCCCGACGCGCAGTCCGGAGTACGGCGCGTAGGCGCGGGCGGCGGTCGCCGTGGCGGCGGCACGCAGCGCAGTCCAGTTGACGTCCATCTGTGTCCTCAAATTTCTGGCGCCGGGGGCGCCAGACCCACAATGTGGCTTCGATGCGGCCGCCGCACCGCGTAATCGTCTCAATTTGGCATCAGCGAGCGGCAACAGCCGATAGTCCCTTCCGCCTCCGAATGACCGGGGCTAGCCTGCGGGGAATCCGCACAGGGTCTGCGATCGTGCTCGCGGCCTCCTGGCCGCGCGGCGCCGCCTGTCGGCGAGCTGCGTAGTGGGGCACTGCCCTTCATTTTGGGGAGGTAGTTCTTGAAGAAATTGATCACTGCGGCTGTAGCCGCGAGCGCGCTTGTGGTGCTGACCGCCTGCGGCTCGGCGACCAACGGGTCGTCGTCCGGCGGCGGCGGTGGCACAACGGCGACCAAGTTCCTCGGCTGCATGGTGACCGACACCGGCGGCATCGACGACAAGTCGTTCAACGCCTCGTCCTGGCAGGGCATGCAGGAGGCGGCGCAGGCCAACAGCAAGATCAGCGTCAAGTACCTGTCGTCCACCAGCACGGCTAACTACGCGCCGAACATCAGCGCGTTCCTCGGCCAGAAGTGCGGGATTATCGTCACCGTCGGGTTCCTGATGGCCGACGCCACCCAGACCGCCGCGAAGGCAAACGCGACGGCCAAGTTCGCCATCGTCGACTATCCGAAGTTCCCGCAGACCAACATCGACTCACTGGTGTTCAACACCGTCCAGGACGGCTTCCTCGGCGGGTACCTGGCCGCGGGCATGTCGAAGACCGGCAAGGTGGCCACGTTCGGTGGCCAGAAGCTACCCACCGTGACCATCTATATGGATGGCTTCGCGGACGGCGTGGCGTACTACAACACCCAGCACCACAAGAGCGTCACGGTGCTCGGCTGGAACGAGCAGACCCAGGCTGGTGAGTTCACCAACAGCTTCACCAACCTGACGCTGGGCCAGACCATCACCCAGCAGTTCATCCAGGAGGGCGCGGACGTCATCTTCCCGGTGGCCGGCGGTGTCGGCCTCGGCGCGGCCAAGGCGGTGCAGGACTACGACAACGCACAGGGCAGCCAGAAGGTGAACATGATGTGGGTGGACACCGACGGCTGCGTCAGTGCGGCGCAGTACTGCAAGTACTTCATCACGAGCGTGGAGAAGGGCATCCAGTCCGCGGTGAAGACGGCGGTGCAGCAGGCCGCAGACGGGACGTTCAAGGGTGGTGCTTACGTCGGGACGCTCGCCAACGGCGGCGTCGCGCTCGCGCCGTACCACGACTTCGCGAGCCAGATCCCGGCATCGTTGCAGTCCGAGATCAACACCGTGAAGCAGGACATCATCAACGGCACGATCACGCCGGTCACCAAGAGCCCGGTGTAGGAAATGCGTGACGGCGCGGGCGGCCATGCGGCCGCCCGCGCCATCCTCTTCGCTGTGGCGGGAACCAGGGGAGCGGTGTGGAACTTGAGCTGCGCGGTATTACCAAGAGCTTCGGCAGCCTCGTCGCGAATGACCACATCGACCTCAAGGTGGCTGCGGGCGAGATCCGCGGGCTGCTGGGCGAGAACGGGGCCGGCAAGACAACCCTGATGAACGTCCTCTACGGGCTGCTGCAGCCGGACGAGGGCGAGATCCTGCTCGACGGCAGGCCCGTGACGATCCGCTCGCCGCGGGATGCCATCAACGCCAGGATCGGCATGGTGCACCAGCATTTCATGCTAGTGCCGGTGTTCACGGTGGCCGAGAATGTCGCGCTCGGCGCCGAGCCGCTTCGGCGGATCAAGGTGCCCGGACTGCCGGCGCTGCGGACCGGCCTGCTCGACCGCGGCCAGGCGAGAAGGCAGGTCGTGGCGCTGTCGGAGCGCTACGGGCTGCAGGTGGACCCGGACGCGCGGATCGAGGACCTGCCGGTCGGGGTGCAGCAGCGCGTGGAGATCATCAAGGCGCTGCTCCGCCAGGCCAGCGTGCTGATCTTGGACGAGCCGACCTCGGTGCTGACGCCGGGGGAGACCGACGACCTGTTCCGGATCATGCGCGAGCTGCGAGCCGACGGCCGGTCGATCGTCTTCATCTCGCACAAGCTCCGGGAGGTCCAGGCGATCGCCGACCAGATCACCGTCATCAGGCGAGGCCAGGTTGTGGGCCAGCGACCGCCCGGCACGACGGACGCCGAGCTTGCCGCGCTGATGGTCGGCAGGTCGGTCGAGCTGCGCGTCAGCAAGGACCCGGCGAAGCCGGCGAACGTGGTCCTCGACGTGGCCAGCCTGACGGTCGCCGGGCAGGACGGGGCCGTCCCTGCCGTCGACGGCGTCTCGCTCGAGGTCCGGGCGGGCGAGATCCTCGGCATCGCCGGCGTGCAGGGCAACGGCCAGACCGAGCTCTGTGAGGCGCTCATGGGCCTGCGGCCAGCCGCTGGCGCGGTGCGATTGGACGGCCGCGACGTCAGCGGGGCTAGTCCGCGCGAGCGGCTGCACGCCGGGGTCGCCTACATCCCCGAGGATCGGCAGGAGGACGGGATCGTCGCCGATTTCTCGGTCGCGGACAACCTGGTGCTCGACACCTTCGACCGGGCCCCCTATTCCTCGGGGATCGCACTGAACCTGTCCGCGGTCCGCAGTCAGGCGACCAGCCTGGTGGCCGAGTTCGACGTGCGCACCTCCTCGATCGATACCCCTGTCGGCACGCTCTCGGGCGGCAACCAGCAGAAGGTCATCCTGGCCCGCGAGGTCGGCAGGAGCATCCGGCTGCTGATCGCATCCCAGCCAACGCGCGGCCTGGACGTGGGGTCGATCGAGTTCGTGCACCGCCGCATCGTGGCCGAGCGGGACGCCGGGGCTGCCGTGCTCATCGTGTCGTCCGAGCTCGACGAGATCTACGCGCTGGCGGACCGGATCGCGGTCATGTACGAGGGCAAGATCACCGGGATCCGGCCGCCGACGGTGTCGGTGACCGAGCTGGGCCTGCTGATGGCCGGCGCGGCGGCGGCCGTGGAGGGGGACCCCGCATGACCGACGACGCCAGCGTGCTGCCGCCCGCCGAAGCTGCCGGCGCGGCACCGACTGACACCGGGCCCGCGCCTGACCGGGGCCGCCTGCGTTACGACCGAGCGATCCTCGAGGCGATCATTGCGGGCAGTCCGGCCGTCGTCACGATCCTGGCGATCGTTCTTGCCCTTGTGCTAGGCGCGCTCATCATCGCCTTCAGCGACACAGCAGTGCTGCACGTCTGGGGGAGCTTCTTCGCCGAGCCGGGAGTGGCGATCTCGACCGCATGGCACTCGGCGGCAGCCGCCTACTCGAACCTGTTCGCGGGTGCGGTCGTTAACCCTCACACGATCGCAGCGGCCTTCCAGGGCGGTTCCGTAGGTGCGATCTTCTATCCGCTATCGCAGACCGCGGCCCAGGCGACGCCGCTGATCCTGACCGGCCTGTCGGTCGCGCTCGCCTTCCGGGCCGGCTTGTTCAACATTGGCGCCGCGAGCCAGTGGATCGGCGGTGCGATCGTCGTCACCTATCTCGGCTTCGGCCTCAGCCTGCCGCCGGTCATCCATGCCATCGTCTGCCTGGCGGGTGGCTTCGCCGGCGGCGCGGTGACGGGGTGGGTGGTCGGTGCCCTCAAGGCGCGAACGGGCGCGCACGAGGTGATCGTGACGATCATGCTCAACTACGTCATGTATAACCTGCTGTCCTACCTGCTCGGGACGCCATCGGCGCTGCAGCTGCCCCACCAGGCGAACCTGACCAGCCCGAACATCGGGGCGAACGCCCAGCTGCCGCATGTCGGCGGGCCGCCTCCGCAGGTCGGCGTCGGGTTCCTGATCGCGCTGGCGGCAGCGGCCGGGATGTGGTGGCTGCTCGCGCGCAGCACTGTCGGATTCGAGTTCCGCACCGTGGGCGCCAACCCGAGCGCTGCGCGGACGGCCGGCATGAGCGTGCCGCGCACCTGGGTCCTGGCCATGCTGCTGGCCGGCGCCCTGGCCGGGCTCAGCGGCGCGGTGACCATCCAGGGCACCTTCCACAACCTCAACTTCCAGAGCTACGGCACCTATGGCATCGACGGCATCACGGTCGCCCTGCTCGGCCGGGCCCGGCCCGCCGGCGTGGTGCTCGCCGGGCTGCTGTTCGGTGCGCTCAACGCAGGCAGCACGGTGATGAGCGCGGCCACGTCGGTGCCGGTGGACATCGCTGAGGTCATCGAGGGTCTGATCGTGCTGTTCGTGGCGGCGCCGCCGCTGATCCGCGCGGTGTTCCGGCTGCGGCAGGCGCAGCGCGGCGGCATGGCCGCGGTGGCGAAGGGGTGGAACGGATGACCGCGCTGACCGTCTCCCTCCCCCGCGTGGGTGTCACCGCCAGCCGGCGGGCGCTCGCGGCCGGGGCGCTGGCCCTCTTCGGCCTGGTCGACGTGCTGATCTTCGGGCTGTTCGCGCACAAGGGGGACGCCGCGTTTGCCTTGTCGCTGAACGGCGCCAAGGTGGCCGTTCCCACGATCCGCGTCCCGGCCGGCCCGCTCGCGTACATTCTCGGCGCGGCAACACTGGCCATCGCGGCGGCGCGCGCAACCGTCCTCGAGTCTGCGGTGCTGCGTCGCCTCGGGATCGGTGCCGTCCTGCTGTTCTTCGTGCTGTCGCTGCTCGCGTGGTCGGACACCGGCAGCTGGGCTCACAACATCCCCGTCAACGTGGTAACCCTGCTGCAGAACACGCTCGCCGGCTCGATCCCGCTCATCCTCGGCGCGCTGGCAGGATGCATGGGGGAGCGCTCCGGGGTCATCAACATCGCGATCGAGGGCCAGCTGCTGCTCGGCGCGTTCACCGCGGCCATCGTGACCAGCGCGATCGGCATGCTCTGGCTCGGGCTGGTCGGCGGCGCGCTGGGCGGCGCGCTGGTGGGCGCAGTGCTGGCCGCGTTCGCGATCCGCTACCTGGTCGACCAGATCGTCCTCGGCGTCGTGCTCAACCTGCTGATCAGCGGGCTGACCGGGTACCTTTACGACCGACTGCTGGTGCCGGAGGCCAGCGCTTACAACAACGCGGCCACGTTCGGCCCGGTCAAGATCCCTGGGCTTGGCGACATCCCGATCATCGGGCCGATCTTCTTCGACTCGACGATCTTCCTGTACCTCACCTATGCGGCGGTCATTGCCGTGCAGGTCGGACTGTTCAGCACCCGGTGGGGCCTCCGGGTGCGCGCCGTGGGTGAGCACCCGACAGCCGCGGACACTGTCGGCATCAGGGTCCTCGGCATCCGCTATCGCAACCTCATCCTGGGCGGCATGCTCGCCGGCATCGGCGGCGCGTACCTCACGATCGGCTCGGTTGGCACGTTCAGCAAGGACATGTCGTCCGGACTCGGCTACATCGCGCTCGCTGCCATGATCTTCGGCCGCTGGTCGCCGCTCGGGGCGACGGCAGCCGCCCTGCTGTTCGGCTTTACGACGGCGCTGGGCAGCTTCCTCGGCAGCATCACGGTCCCGATCTCGCCGTTCCTGCTCGCCATGGCGCCATACGTGGCCACGATCATCGCGGTGGCCGGGCTGGTCGGCCGGGTGCGCGCGCCGGCCGCGGACGGGAAACCGTACCTGCGGGCTTGACGCTGCCGCGGAGCTTGGGCGATAGGGGAGGCACCGCAATGTCCAGCGCGCAGTTGTATGACACCATCGGCGCCACCTATAGCGTGACACGGCGGACTGAGCCACGGATCGCCGCCCAGGTGTGGGCAGCGCTCGGTGATGCCCGCACGGTGCTGAACGTCGGCGCTGGGACCGGCTCCTACGAGCCCACCGACCGGGACGTCACCGCGGTGGAACCGTCGGCTGTCATGCGCGCGCAGCGCCCCGCGGGCGCAGCGCCGTGCGTAGCAGCCACCGCCGAGAGCCTGCCCTTCGAGGACCAGTCCTTCGACGCCGCGATGGCCTTCGCCACCATCGATCACTGGCAGGACCCGATCGCAGGGCTGCGCGAGATGCAGCGGGTCGCCCGCCGTGTGGTGGTGTTCACGAAGGACTTCAGTGACCCCGATCTGTTCTGGCTGAATCGCGACTACCTGCCCGAGGTCGCTGGCCTCGTCATCGGCCGGCCTCCGCTGACCGAGCTGGCCCGGGTGATCGGGGCCCGCGCGGAGCCGGTGCTGATTCCGTGGGACTGCGCGGACGGCTTCTACGAGGCCTACTGGCGCCGGCCCGAGGCATATCTGGATGAGCAGGTCCGCAGCGGAATGTCGATCTGGGCCAGAGTCGGGCCGTACGCCGAGCAGCGGGCAGTGCACGGCCTCCGTGATGACCTCGCATCCGGCCGGTGGGCGGAACGCAACCGCGACCTAGCCGGTCTCGACGCGGCCGAACTCGGCGAGCGCCTGCTCATCGCCTGACGGCGCTGCGGGCTGAATTGCCAGCCGGTCAGGACGGCGGGATGGCTGATTGAGCAACGGCTACTGTCGCCATGGGGTCATACGCAACCGGGGGCTTGCCAGGTTCCTCGACGATCAGCGCGGTCGCCAGCAGCATCGGGGGAGGGTCAGGCGTGCCCTGCACGTCTCCCGGTAGCACGTTGCGCAGGTAAACCTTGCTGCCCGGTGACACCGGTACGTAGCTGGTGGGAATGGCCGTGACGACGAACCAGCCGACGCCCCTCTTAGCCTTGATCACCCCGGCCTCGCGCAGCAGCCGGTAGGCCCTGTTGACAGTCTCCCGGCTCAGCCCATGCATCTCGGCAAACATCGGTTCAGAGGGCAGCAGCGCTCCTGACTGGAGTTCCCACCGCGCTATGCGTCGCCTGATCGCGGCGGCCAGCTGAACATACAGCGGCACAGGCGCTTCGGTGTACAGCACCAGCCCGGCGTCAGCCCACTGGGCGTGAACCTCTTGGCGCTCGGTCACACGTTGCCTCCATTGCGCGTCTGCTGCCGTCATGTTAGCCTGCCCGGCTTACTGGGCAATGCCTTGTCCGGTTGGCCAGTCAAGACGTAAACCGACGAGGTACGCGGCGCGTCCCTTACGTACCGCCCGGCAGAAGTCCGGTCACTCGGAGGGGGGTGACCGGGCTTTTGGCCGGGAAGGCGAGTCGCCGCTGACTAAGTCTTGTCAAGATACTCGGTGCGCTACACTGTCGTTATGCAGCTCACGAGCCTTTCGGAGTGGAACTGCTCGATCGCGAGGACGCTGGATGTCGTCGGCGAATGGTGGACGCTGCTGATCATCCGGGATGCGTTCCGCGGTACCCGCCGGTTCGACGACTTCCAGGCCAGTCTCGGGGTGGCACGCAGCGTCCTGACCGCCCGCCTGCACAAGCTCACGGACGCGGGCGTGCTGGACAAACGTCAGTACAGCGAGCACCCGCCCCGCTATGAGTACCAGCTCACTGACAAAGGCCGCGCGCTGTTTCCGGTCGTGGCGGCGCTGCTGCGCTGGGGCGACGACTGGGCAGCGAGCCCGGCGGGGCCGCCCATGCAACTCGTGCACGATCGGTGCGGCGAGGTCATGCATCCGGAGCTCACCTGCCCGCGGTGCGGCGGCGCGGTCATGGCGGTCAATACCCGCATCGTGCCTGGCCCGGGCGCGAAGAGTCCTGCCAGCTAGCTGGCCGGCAGGCCGGGGCCGCTGGCGGCGACGGGCTGAGGAGCCGGAAGATGCCGGTTGCTGGGCCGCCGCCAGGACACCTCAAAGAGCGCTCCGCCCAGGTCTGAGTCGCCGATCCGCCACTGTCCGTCGGTCGAACGGACGATCGAGTCGGCAATCGCCAGCCCAAGGCCCGCGCTTCCACCCTGGTCGGTGGAGCGGTGGAACCGGTCGAACATTCGGGTCCGCTGCTCGGCTGGCACGCCAGGACCGCTGTCCTCGACCGTCAGCGTGACCCGTGCGCCGCGCTGAGCGGCGAAGATCCGCACGGTGCCGCCCTGGCCCGCGAACCGGCACGCATTGTCCATGAGGACGCCGGCCAGCCGGTCTATCCAGTCCGGCGGGGCATTGATCCAGACGGGTCGCGGTTCGCCGGTGAGCACCTGGACGTCGAATTCCTGGGCGGCACCGAGCGGGCGGAACCGCTCGGCGCACTCGGCAGCGATGGTCGCGAGGTCCAGCGGCTCGTCCTCGGGCTGCGGGGGCGCCGAGTCGAACCGGGCCAGCCACAGCAGGTCCTCGACGATCTTCTGCAGCCTGCCGCTCTCCCGCCCGATCCGTTCGAGCGCAGCCTGGTAGTCACCTGCCTTTCGAGGTGCGCTCAGCGCGACGCTCGTCTCCGCGCTGATGACGCTGAGCGGCGTGCGCAGCTCGTGCGACGCATCGGCGGTGAACTCCAGCTGGCGACGACGCGCTTGCTCGACCGGCGAGAGTGCGCGCAGGCCGATGATCAGCGCACCCGCGAACATCGCGACGAGGAGGAACGGGGCTGCGAGGCCTTCGCCCACTCGCAGCAGGCTCACCAGATGATCCTCGCTCGCCAGGCTCTGCCCGGCGACCACGGTTCGGCCGTTGACTCTCCCCGCCGCGAGCCGGAACCTCGCTGGCGCCAGTGCGATCGTGGTCTGGCTGCCGGCGGCCAGCCGGAATCCTGGCGGCAGCCTGGGCGCGTTCGATCCAGGCAGGGCAACCGGTCCGGATCGGGTCAGGTACCAGAGGTAGACAGCCGCGGTGTCGGTGTCTTCCCCGGCCGATGGTGCACCCGGCGGGCCCTTCGAGCGCATGTCTCTCAGCTGATCGGCGAGCCGCGTATCCACCGACTGCATCATCCGTGCCGAGACGACCCAGTCGAGCACCGTGATGCACGCACCGTAGACGACGCCGACGAGCAGGCTGGCGGCGAGCGCGACCTTTGCGGCGTGCACGACCTCGCGCGGAAAACCGCCGCGCGGCCGCCGCACGGATCGCCTGCCCCGGCCCCCCGTTGCCGCTGGGCTTGTCGCTGGCGTGGTCACTGCCGACCGACCATGGAACTACTGCTGTCCGATCAGCCGGTAGCCGACGCCGCGCACGGTCTCGATCCGGACCCGGCCGCCCGCGAGCTTGGCGCGCAGCCGGGCAAGGTGCACGTCGATGGTGTTGGACCCCATGGCGTCCGACTCGTCATCCCAGACGTTGATCGCGATGGACCGGCGGGGCACCACGGCAGGTGACTTGCGCACCAGCAGCTCGAGAATGCCGAACTCGGTCGCAGTGAGGACCGCCCGCCGGCCAGCGACCAGCACCTGCCTGGCTGCCGGGTCGAACCGCAGATCGCCGACGACCATCTCTGGCTGCTGGACCGCTGCCGGCCGCCGCTGCAGCGCCCGCATGCGGGCGAGGAGTTCGGCGAAGTCGAAAGGCTTGACCAGATAGTCGTCGGCCCCGGCGTCGAGCCCGGTGACCCGGTCGGCGGGCTGGTCCCTCGCCGTCAGCATGAGGATCCGGGTGGGCTGCGCATTGCGTCGCATCCAGCGCACGACATCAAGTCCGGAGATGCCCGGCATCCGCCAGTCGAGCACGGCGAGCTCGTAGCTGTAGCTGCGCAGGAACTTCAGCGCTTCCTCGCCGTTCCGCACCGCGTCTACGACGTAGTCGTGCTCTTGCAGCCCCCGGACCAGCACGCTCCGCAGACCGTGATCGTCCTCGGCGACAAGCACCCGCACGTGGTCTCCTACCTGCGCAGCCGGCGCCAGAGCGGTCGCGGCAGCAGGCGGAGCGCGACGGCGAACAGCCGGAGCGCGGATGGCACCCAGACGACCCCCGAGGGTTTGTCGAGGGCCGCGGCGACGGCGGCACCGACCTGACCGGGCGTAGACGACAGTGGCGCGTGCGACATGCCGGCCGTCATCCGGCCGATGACAAAGCCGGGACGGATGAGCAGGACCCGGACGCCGGAACCGTCCAGTGAGTCCGCTAGCCCGCGACCGAACGCGTCGAGGCCGGACTTGGCGGCCCCGTAGACGAAATTAGCCCGCCGGGGCCGCACGGCCGCAACCGAGGAGAGGATGACGATGACGCCGCTGCCAGCGCGGCGCATCTGCGCCGCGACCGCGAGCAGCGCCGTGACGTGGCTGGTGAAATTCGTCTCGATCAGGAGACCGGCCTGGCCGGGCTCGGCGTCGAGCCGATCCTGCGGGATCAGTACCCCGGCCGCGGAGATCACCACGTCGACCGGCCCGTCGGCGAACGCGGCCGCGACGAGCTTCTCGTGGGCTGCCGGGTCGGTCGCGTCGTAGGGCAGGACCGTGACGCGACCAGGGAGCGAGGCAGCCGCCGAGCGGAGCCTGTCGGCATCGCGACCGGCCAGTAGAACATCGGCCTCGGGCCGCAACTGCATCGCCGAGAGGATCGCCAGGCCAATCTCGCTCGTGCCGCCGATGAGCAGCACCCTGGTCAACTTGGTCACCTAGACCAGCCCGGCCAGGAACAGGCCCAGCCAGGCAAGCTCACACCCGACCATGACCTTGTCACGGGAGATGAGATCTTCGACAGCGCGGCCGTCGGCCCGCCCGGTCAGCCAGTCGAACCGGATGAGCGCGGCTGCGAGCGGGATCAGGCTCGCCACATGCCAGCCGCGCAGCCACGGCGTCGACTCGGACAGCGCCCAGGCGAGGTAGGCGGCGAGCAGCACGCCGATCGCGGCTCGCTGGAATAGCCGAAGCGCAGGCTTGGAGTAATACCGCATAACCGGCCGGTGCGCTGCAGCGCGGTCGCCGAGCGAGGCCAGCTCGCTGTAGCGCTTGCCGGACGCCACCATCAGAGCGCCGAAACTGCAGACGGTCAGGAACCATCCGGACGGCGGCACGTGGGTGGCTACGGCGCCGCCGAGCGCGCGCAGCACGAAGCCGTTGGCAACAAGCCCGAGTTCTAGCCAGGGCACATGCTTAAGACCGGAGCTGTACAGCAGCGACAGCGCGGCGTAGCAGCCGATCACAACGGCCAGCAGCGGCTCGCGGATGAGCAGGCTGAGCACTACGGCCAGCCCGAGCCCGGCCAGCGCCAGAACGATGGCGGCGGGCTGTGGCAGCCGGCCGGCCGCAATCGGGCGCAGCCGCTTGGTCGGATGCAGGCGATCGCGCTCGACATCGACGACGTCGTTGATCAGATAGACCGCAGACGCCGCGGCCGTAAAGGCCACGAAGGCCACGAGGGCGTAGCCGAAGCCGTTGTGCCTCCCCAGGCTGGCCCCGGCTACCGGTGCGGCGAAGACCAGCAGGTTCTTCGGCCACTGCCGGGGCCTGGCGGCCTGGAAGGCCGCCACTATCAGGGTGGCGACGGCGACCAGCTTGGCCGGGCGACGCGCTGCCTGGCCCGACCGCTGCTCGGCGGTCTCTTGAGTCCGGTACGTCATTTGGCGAAGACCGCGGTGAAGTCCCGGCTCGCTGGCGTGTAGTAGCGATCAGCCGGCTGAGCCTGGTTGGGCAGCAGGGCCTCGGGCGTGGGCGGATTAGCCTGCTGCGGCAGGTAGTACATGAAATCGGTCCACTCGGGGTTGATGTCGAGCTCCATCGCGTTCACGGCTCCCGCGCGCTGGAGGAGGTCGCCGAGCTCGCGCACGTTGAGCGCCGGCCCGTAGACGAAGATCACCCGGTTGTCGGCGGTGATCCCGATGCCCGACCGCCAGACGTAATAGCCGCCGCCAAGGGTCGCACCCCAGCTGGACTGGACGTTGAAGTCGACGCTGGAGGGCACCTGGCCGTTCTGCACGATGAGGTGCAGGTTCTGGCGGACCCCCGCCACGGCGGATGACATCGACATGCCCGGATCCTGTCCCCAGTTGCCGATCGCGATGTGCCCGTCGGTGTAGTAGACGACCGAGGCGACTCCCGGCGTCAGCGTGCCGGAGGTCGATCCGTTGAGATAGAAGCCGCCGCCCGAGGACGCGATCTTGAAGCCACTGTTGAAGGTCGCCAGCAGCCCGTTCCTGGTGCCAAGCGGCAGGTAGTCAAGCGCGTGCCAGTTTCCAGGGCCGGGATCCTCGGCACCGGGTCGTAGCTCGAACCGCACGAGGCTCTGGTTCATCGACACGATGCCTGCGACGTAGGACGAGTACAGGCTGCTTGCCCGCATCTCGGTGCCGTAGATGGCGCCCTGGCCGTGCACGGTGCCGATCACGCGCCAGACGCCCTCATTGGGGAGCGCCGGTGACACGAGCGACTGCAGGTTGGCGGGTGGCGGATAAACCGGTGCGGCGGACCTGGTGTGCTTGGGCTTCTCAGTGACCGCGCTCGGCCCGGTCAGCGCGAAGGCCGGCTTGCCGCCGGCCTTCGGCGGCTGATAGGTCATCCACTCGCCGAGTGTGACCAGCGGACCCAGGTAGTGATCGCGGGCCCATTCGGCCAGCCGCTGGGAGACGGCGCCGCCACCCGTCATGGTGAGCGCGTGCCCCACCGACCAGCTGATCGGGACCAGGACCACGATGAGCACCGCCGCGGTGATCCGTGACCAGCGGCGGTAGGGAACGTGCGGTGCCCAGTTGCGCCGGCGCCGTGGCCGGGGCGTCCCGTGACGGCCAGAGCCCGAGCTGGGGCGGGGCTGTGTCGTGACATCCCGCCAGCCTGCTGTCGGTGGCCTCGCCACACGATCCCCTTTCACGATTCGCCAGGATTGTCACCCGTCGAGGTCCCGCGACTGGTCTACCCGCGGAAGATTAAGCTCGCATGAACGAAGGTACGCGGTTGCTGACGGGGCCGACCGGACGTTCAGAGACGTTACAGGCTGATCGGCTCACCTTTCTTCTATACCCGCAGGGCGGGCCACCTCATTCCATCGGCGGCCAGCACAGGTCAGCCCGCCGGGTTGTGCCAGGCCTCGCCGGCGGGAACGAGCGCGTCCGCTTGTGGCGGGCCCCAGCTTCCTGGGGCATAGGGGTGGACCGGGACTACGTCGCCTAGCACCGGCTGCACGACACGCCAGGCAGCTTCGACCGCGTCCTCCCTGGCAAAGAGGTAGCGCTCGCCGCTGAGCGCCGCCCCGATGAGCCGGTCGTAGGGCCGGATCGTCTGCTCGGCGGCCTCGCCGGAGAATTCCAGCTCGCGCACCTGGGGTGCCAGATCGGGGCCTGGCTTCTTGCCCACCATCCTGATGCCGAGCTGATCATCGGGATAGACACGAACCCGCAGCTGGTTGGCGCCGGCCTCGTCGCCGAGGCTGAACACGTCGTGCGGTGGCCGGTGAAAGCGGAAGACCACCTCGGTCGCGGTGACCGGGAGGCACTTGCCTGCGCGGATCAGAATGGGCACGTCACCCCAGCGCCAGGACCGCGCGGTCAGTCTGACGGCGCAGTAGGTCTCGGTGGTGCTCGCCTGCGCCACCCCGCTGACGCCGAGATAGCCCTCGTACTGGCCGCGAACAGTGGTGTCCGGGTTCAGCGGCTCGAGCGCGCCGACGAGCTGAGATTTCGCGTCACGCCACGACGCCAGGCCGGTCCCGTCGGGCGGCTCGGCCAGCACCGTGGCGAGAACCTGCAGCAGGTGGTTCTGCAGGACATCCCTGATGGCCCCGGTCCGGTCGTAGAAGCTGCCGCGGTCTGCAACGTCGAAGGCCTCGGCCATGGTGATCTGGATGCTCGCCACGTGCTCGCGGGTCAGCAGCGGCTCGAGGAGAGAATTGGCGAACCGGGCGAAGAGCAGGTTCTCCACCGTCTCGAGGCCAAGCCAGTGGTCGACCCGGTAGATGGACTGCTCAGGGAAGTGCTTGTGCAGGGTGTCGTTGAGCGCGATCGCGCTGGCCAGATCGGTGCCGAACGGCTTTTCCACCATGATCCTGCCGCCCGCGGCCCGGCCCGCCACGGCGATGCCCTCGGCGATCCGCGCGAACAGCGAAGGTGGCACCTCGAGGTAGTACAGCGGGCTGTGGCCACCGCCCATGGCCTGGCTCATCGCCGCGTATGTCGACGCCTCGGACAGATCGCCGTCGACGTAACGGAGCAGGCCGAGCATCTTACTGGCGGCCGGGCTGGCGGGGTCCATGTTGTTGAGCTTGAGCGAGGCGGCCGCGTAGTCGCGGAACTGGTCGAGCCCCCAGCCGCTGTGGGCGACGCCCACGACGGGGACGTCGAGGACGCCGCGCTCAACCAGGCCGACCAGGGCCGGGAAGGTTTCCAGCTTGGCGAGGTCGCCCGTCGCGCCGAAAATGACCAGCGCATCTACCTGATCAGGGGGCATCGGTGCTTCCTTCTGCATCGTCGTGGGACGTGCCGCTGAGAAAAGCCTCGCACGTTACGCTCGCCTGGAGATGATCGTTGTGATCGCCGGGGTGGCCGGAAGCGGCAAGACGACTATCGGCGAGCGGCTGGCCAGCCGGCTGGGCTGGCGCTTCGCCGACGGTGACTCGTTCCACCCGGCCGCGAACGTGGCCAAGATGCGGGCAGGCATCCCGCTCACCGATGCCGACCGCGGGCCGTGGCTGGCAGCGATCACCTCCTGGATGGACGACATTATCGCGAGTGGCCAGTCGGCCGTCCTTGCCTGCTCCGCGCTCAAGCGCAGCTACCGGGATGAACTGCTCGGCGGCCGGGATCAGGCTGTGATGGTGTTCCTGGAGGTCAGCCGGGAGCAGGACCAGGCCCGGGTGTCACGCCGGCAGGGCCACTTCTTCGCCGAGCCGCTGCTGGCGAGTCAGTTCGCCGCGCTGGAGCTGCCTGACCCCGATGAGCGCCGGGTGTACCCGGTCGCGACCGCGGACCAGCCACCGGGCCAGCTGGTGGCAGAGATCGTCGCCCGGCTGGGCCTCACGTGATGCGCAGGTCACGGGGCAGTGCCGGCGCCGCGGAGAAGCCTGGCCGGGCCATCGGTGTGGCAGTCGCGCTCGTGGTGCTCGCCACTGCCGGCTATTACCTGGTGCCGGTGCCCCACCAGATGCGGGAGAGCTCCTGGGCGATCCTGTTCGGCTGTGGCGTGGCAGCTCTAGGGATACTCATCGCGCTCGCGATCTGGCGGCTGCTCGGCGCCGGCGAACAGGTCCGGGTGCGGGCGCTCGTGCTGCTGCTCGTCCTGACCGTCCTGTTTTTCTCCTGGTGCGATGACTCGGTAGCCCGGATACCGGGGCAGTTCGTCGACCTGCACACCAAGACCGACGCCCTCTACTTCACCGTGAGCACCGTCGCGACTGTCGGCTTCGGGGACGTGCACGCAGCGGGTCAGCTGGCCCGCGCCGCGGTGACCGTGCAGATCGTCTTCAACCTGGTGTTCCTCGGTGCCGCGCTCACCATGATCTCCGGCTTCGTCCGGGAGCGGGCACGCCGTCACCGGGCCGCCGGCGCCGGCAACGACGGTGTGAGCCCCGCACCGGATGGCCGGGACGGGGCTCACTGACGGGCGGCTTACCGCCTAATCTCACATCCTTGACATCTGACGGTCTCGCTCGTACTCATACTCACGCCGCTCGGACTCGTGCCGCTCCGCGCCGTGCGCGAGGCCCCACACCGCCGCGATTCCGAGAGCGACGACGATGATGCCCCAGAGCGGATAGAACGGGACGATCATGAAGCCGGCGACCACAGTCAGTACCGCCATTGCGATGCCGACTGGCCGCGACCACGGGATGCCGAGCAGGTGACAGGCTCCGACCGCGAAGGTCGCGATACCGAGCCCGAACAGTACCCAGCCCCATTGCACGATGCCCCAGTTGTAGGCGTACAGGCCGTGGCTGGTGTAGAAGCCGTGCCGGACCACGAATGCCAGCCCGACGAGGAAGGTGAGCAGCCCCGCCAGCACCAGGAACAGCCCGCCCTGGGACGTGCTGGTGCCCGTTTCCATGGAACTGCGCCCGTAGTCGGCAGCCGGGGCCTGGCCGGTCCGGCCATAAGCAGCGGGCTGCCGGCCCTGCTCGTACGTCGTGCCCGTGGAGTACCGCTCGTCGGTCTCGCGGCCTGTCGTCGAGCGTCCGGTCGCCGCGGCTCCCGATGTGGTGCCAGGCCCGGTGCCCGTCACGTCGCCCTGCTGCCCGACCTGGTTCTCCGAGGACCTGTCGTGTGCTCTCCGCATCACATCTCCCCTCTGACCTGGCCCGCAGGCGGGACGGCCGGCTACCAGCACTTCTTCGGACAGGCAGCCGCCACCCGCGTGCTAACCGGTTGCCCGGGTTCTTCTTAGGACGCTACGGAGGGCGCGCGCGCCCGGGCATCACCCACGGGGGGTGATCCGAGCGGCCTGCCGGTGGCGGCATGAGTGGCGGCATTACCGGCATATCAGGTCGCGCCGATTGATCGTCGACCAGCCGGGGTATGCCGGTCGCTGCTGGTTGCTCGGGGGGGCGATGACGAGCATCGTCGAGGGGCCGCCCGCGTTCCGCCTGCCAGGCGGCGCGGCGGGGCTGCCGCATGCCGACAAGCTGCGGATCCCGCGGCCCGGTATCGCGGTGCTGCATCGCGCCCGCATCACCGCGCTGATCGATTCCGCGGCCAGTCGGCCAGTCACGCTGCTGACCGGGCCGCCGGGCGCGGGAAAGACAATCGCCGCTGCGCGATGGGCTGCGGGCAAGGCAACCGGACGCCGCCCGGCATGGCTCACCCTGGACGCCGACGACAGCGACCCGGACCGGTTCTGGCAGTACGTCACGGCCGCGCTGATGGGGGCCGGTGTCCCTGCTCCGCCTGCCGGACTCGAGCCGCGTAGCCTGCCCCGGTGGCTGGCTACCGCGCTGGATGCTGACTCGCCCGCCGTCGTGCTGATCCTTGACGACATCCACCTGATCGCCGCCAGTGACGCGCTCGCCGGGCTCGCCGAGCTGATCCGGCACGAGCCGCCTGGGCTCAGGATGCTGCTGGCCGGCCGGTCGGCACCAGCCCTGGCCAGGCTCAGGCTGTCCGGCGACGTGACCGAGATCGGCGCTGCCGACCTGGCCTGTACGCCCGATGAGACCAGGGCGTACTTCGACATGCTGGGCAGGTCGCTGAGCCCGGACGAGCTGGCGGAGGTGGCCAGCAGAACTGAGGGCTGGCTAGCCGGTCTGCGGCTGGTGGCGCTGGGCGCCGGGGCGGGTCCCGCGGGCGGCCAGGCCCTGGTCCTGGACTACATCGAGGACGAGGTGCTCAGGCCGCTTCCGCCTGAGGTGCGGGCCTTCCTGCTCCGGACGTGCCTGACCCCGATCGTCCAGGCCGACCTGGCAAGCGACCTCACCGGTGACGGCGCCGCTGCCAGGGTGCTCGAGCACCTCAGCCGCTCGGGCAGCCTCGTCGAGGCAGTCGCGCCGAAATCTGGCGAATACCGGTACCACCCCATGCTGCGCGAGGCGCTCGCGGTGTGCCTGCGCCGGGAACTCCCCGCGGAAGTTGCTGACCTGCACCGCCGGGTGGCCAGGTGGCATGCCGCGCGCCGGGACCTGCCCGAAGCCGTTCGGGCTGCGGCCGAGGCAGGCGACTGGGACCTCGCCAGCCGGGTGCTCCGCAACTCCGGGCCGGCGATCATGCTGTCGGCGGAGGGCTCAGCTGTAGAGGCCACGCTGGCCGTCGCGCCGCCCGACCGGATCGGCACCGACGCGGCACTGGCCATGGCGCTCGCCGCCGCCCGGCTCTGGCAGGGTGACGCCGATGGGGCGGTGCCGCACCTGGAGTGTGCGCAGTTCGCTCTCGACGGCCTGGCCGGCGGCGATAGGGTCCGGGCCGAGCTGTGGCTGTCGGCGCTGCACGTGCTCTACCGGGCGTGGGCTGGCCCGGCCGAGGAAGGGTTGCTGGATCAGGAGCTGATCCAGGCCGGGCAGGCGCACACCGATCCGCGCGGACCCGAGCATGAGGCGCTCGGCGTGCTCTGGCTCGCTCTGGGCTTCGCGGCCCTGATCGGATTCGACCTGCAGAAGGCGAGGTCAGCGCTGCTGCACGCAGGCTCACAGCTGTCCGCTGGCGGGCTGCTCGCCCTCAGGGAACGGGGTCGCTGCTGGGAGGCGGTCGCAGCCGCGCTCTACGGCGATCTGGCTGCAGCAGCCAGGCTCGTGGCCAGCGTGACGGACGGACCGCACGGTCGCGATGGCGAACTGGCGCCCGTGCTAGCGCTCGCAGGCGCGGCGGTGAGCCTCGGCCGGGATGACCTGGACGACGCCGCGTCGCTGCTGGACCAGGCCGACCTGGCCGCAATGACGCCGCGACCAGCCGGTGAGCCGTCCATCGACCTGCTGGCCGGGCTGCTGCGAGCCAGGCTCGCGGTTGCCGACGGCAACCTGACCGGAGCCCGCGGGCTCGCGCGGTGGCTGGGCGACCTCGCGGTCAGCTCCGGCCAGCCCGGTGACCTCACCCAACGGCCACGGCCGCAGGGGGTCGCCGCCGTCGTGGCGCTGCTCGATGCCGAGATCAGCCTCGCCGCCGGTGAGCGCGAGCGTGCCAGGGCCACCCTGACCGATGTCGCCGGCCATCCCGGCGCTGCCGACCCAGCCGATGCGGCGGGCCCGGTGGTCAGGGGAGAGGCCGCGGTCGGCCAGGCGCGACTGCTGATCGCGGACGAGGACGACAAGGCCGCGCTCAAGCTGGTTGAACCGGTGCTTTCCGAGCCACCAGGAGCCTGCTCCACGATGGACCGGATCAGGGCGCTGCTCGCGGCGGCCGTGGCGCACCGCCGGCTCAGTCAGCCAACAGAGGCTGCCGAGCTGCTCTCGCAGGCGCTCGCCCTCGCCGAGCCGGAAGACGCGTGCGGCCCGTTCCTGCTCGCCGGGCCGGCCGTACGATCCGCGCTCACGGTGCTGATCAACCCGTCCAATCGATGCGCGGCGTTCGCCGGGAAGATCCTGGACCGGTTCGACGGCCGACTGGCCCGGCCCGCCGGGAGCCAGCCGGCCGGGCTCCTCACCGACAGCGAGATGGCGGTGCTGCGGTTCCTGCCGTCGCACATGACGAATCAGGAAATCGCCGAGTCTCTCTTCCTGTCCATCAACACCATCAAAACGCACCTCAGCTCCGTGTACAGGAAACTGGGCGTCGCGAATCGCCGCCAGGCGATCGCTCAGGCCCGCCGCCTGGACTTGCTGTTACGCGCCGCTGGCGGCTAGGCGGTGCTGGCCGCCACGGATGGTGAGCTGGACCGGCGGGTGAGCGCGCGCCCCGCTCGCCACAGGCTGAATGCCAGCACTCCCAGGGCCAGGCCGTAGAACATCAGCCACGCGGCGACGATGGTCAGCAGCAGTACGAGCGTGATGGCCGGCCAGATGAGAATGATGATCCCGGCCGCCAGGCTGCAGACGCCGAGCACCGCCCGGACGCCGCGGCCTGGGACTCCGGCCGAGAGCGCGACGCCGAGGTCCGCGATGCCGTGTGCGATGAAGTAGACGCTGATCAGGAACGTGACGATGAACAGGCTCAGCGCGTGGTGACGCAGGCAGTACAGCCCGAGAAGCACCGCCACCAGGCCGATCACCACGTACGCGGCGCGCATGCCGCCGCTGCGGTTGCTCGCGGTGAGGCCTTCCCACAGCCTGGCCAGCCCGGACACAAGGATGGCGGCGCCGATCAGGATCGCCACGATGGTCAGTGATGCGTGGGGCCAGACCAGCAGCATGATCCCGAGCGCGATCATGCCGACCGCGCCGACTGCCACGACCGGCCAGGACTTCCTGGCCGCCGTGGCGAGGAGCGTATCGGCGCGAACGTCGGCCTCGGCGTTCTCTTCGCCCTGGCCGTACCAGTCGCGCCCGTACTGCTGGCGTTCATACCGCTCGCGGTCGGACTGGCGCGGCTCGAACTGCTGGGGCACGGGGGTCTGGCTTGCCGGGGCATGCGCCGCGCTCGCGCCCGTGCTGCCTGAGCCCAGCGGGCCGGACAGCGGATCGGTCATCGTTGCCTCCCTGCAGATTACGGTGCCGACCGGGTAACCGCGGGTATGTCCCCCAGGTCAGCACCTGCCATGCTGTCGTCGGCGAGTTCCCGTGATCATCACCCGTGGCGGGTGAACCGGAAGGTGCTGTCCTAGACTTGGCCAGCGAGCGCGCTGGTAACCAGCGGCAATACCGATTCCCAGGAAGCGACCCCAGGTGAAGACCGACGTCGAAAATCTGAGCCCGACAAGGGTCAAGCTGACCATCGAAGTCCCGTTCGAAGAGCTCAAGGCGAATCTGGATAAGGCGTACCGCGAGGTGGCACGCCAGGTCCGGATACCGGGTTTCCGGCCAGGTCATGTGCCGCCGCGGGTCATCGACGTGCGTATCGGCCGTGGCGTTGTGCTGGAGCAGGCTGTCAACGACGCGGTGCCCGAGCTGTACAGCAAGGCCGTCGCCGAGCACGACGTTGTGCCGATTAGCCAGCCCGACGTGGAGGTCACCCGGCTGGACGATGGCAAGGAACTGGCCTTCACGGCGGAGGTGGACGTGCGGCCGGGCTTCGACCTGCCCGACCTTGATGCCCTCTCGGTGACCGTCGAGAACGCCGACGTTGATGCCGACCAGGTGGAGGAGTACCTGAGCTCGCTGCGGGAGCGATTTGCCTCGCTGCGGACGGTCGACCGGCCCGCGCAGACCGGCGACTTCGTCTCCATCGACCTTGCCGCTACGGTCGACGGAACTGCGGTCGACGACGCGCAGACCACCGGCTACTCCTACGAGGTGGGCAGCGAGTCGATGCTGGATGGCCTGGACACGGCGCTGTCCGGGATGACCGCGGGCGAGAGCAAGACCTTCAGTGCTGAGCTGGCCGGCGGGTCGGCGGCGGGAAAGGTGGCCGACGTGCAGGTCACCGTCAATTCAGTCAAGGTCAAGGAGCTGCCAGCGCTCGACGACGAGTTCGCCCAGTCCGCGAGCGAGTTCGACACCATCGGCGAGCTCCGCGCGTCGACGCGCCGGCAGCTCGAGGCCGTACGCAAGGCAGGGCAGGCCGGCCAGGCCAGGCAGCGCCTGCTGGATGCGCTGGTATCCGAGCTCGACATCCCGTTGCCCGCCAGGATCGTCGAGGCCGAGGTCGAGCAGCGCCGCCGCAGCCTGGCGGACCAGGTCAGCCGGGCGGGGCTGACGATGCAGGCCTACCTGGAGTCGGCGAGTATCACGGAGGCCAAGCTAGAGCAGGACTTCCTGGCCGATGCCGAGCGGTCGGTCAAGGCCGGCTTCATCCTGGACAAGGTCGCCACCCAGGAGGACATCAAGGTCACCGCGGAGGAGCTCAGCGCGTACGTGACCGAGCAGGCCTACCGGATGGGCGTGGCGCCTGACCAGCTGGCCCAGCAGCTCTCCGATAGCGGCCAGCTGCAGGCCGTGGCGGCTGACGTGCTGCGCGGCAATTCGCTCAGCTGGCTGGCCTCCCACGCCCGGGTGGTCGACGAGGCGGGCCGGCCGGTCGACGTCAGCGGGGGCGCAGCCGAGCCGGCCGACGGCGCCGACGGCGACGGCGATGAGGACGGAGACGACGCCGGCGATTGACTGGCTGGCTGACTGCGGAAAAGGCGTGCCTAGCCTGCGCCGTCAGCGAACACCGGGACTCGGCGGCAAAGGCGGTGCCGGCCGCGCGTTATGGTCACAGTCAACGACAGGCGCGGCGCGACTTCAGCGAGGTGAGCATAGTGACCACGCCTCCGATTGCCAGGACTGCGGATTCGGGCGTGCTGCCGCTCGGCGACATGCTGTTCCAGCGGCTGCTCCGGCACCGGATCATCGTCCTCGGTCAGCAGGTCGATGACGACCTTGCGAACCGAATCTGCGCAGAGCTGATTCTGCTGGCGGCCGAGGACGACAAGAGGGATATTAGCCTCTATATCAACTCGCCGGGTGGTTCGGTTTACGCCGGAATGGCGATCTATGACGTCATGCAGTACGTGCCGAATGACGTGGCAACCTATGCCATGGGCATGGCCGCCTCCATGGGTCAGTTCCTGCTGACCGCTGGCGCACCAGGCAAGCGTTATGCCATGCCGCACGCGGCGATCCTGATGCACCAGCCCAGCGGCGGCATCGGCGGCACCGCGACCGACATCAGGATCCAGGCAGAGCAGAGCCTGTACATCAAGCGGCTGATGGCCGAGCGGATCGCGTATCACAGCGGTCAGTCCGTGGAGCAGATTGAAGAGGACTCCGACCGGGACCGCTGGTTCACCGCAGAGGAAGCCCGTGAGTACGGCTTTGTCGACCACGTGGTCCGCAGCGCGACCGAGGTGCCTTCCGCAGGCCCGGTGTCATGAGCAGCCCCAGTCCTCAGGCACAGCAAGGAGGTCGGAAAGTGAGCGCTGGTTATACCGGGTACGGGCCGGATCGGCCACGGCTCGCTGAAGCACGCTACGTGCTGCCGTCCTTCGTGGAGCGGACGTCGTACGGCGTCAAGGAGATGAACCCGTACAACAAGCTCTTCGAGGAGCGGATCATTTTCCTCGGCGTGCAGATTGACGACGCGTCCGCCAATGACGTGATGGCGCAGCTGATCACGCTGGAGTCGATGGACCCGGCCCGCGACATCCTCATCTACATCAACTCGCCCGGCGGGTCGATGACGTCGATGATGGCGATCTACGACACGATGCAGTACATCCAGCCGGAGATTCAGACCTACTGCCTCGGCCAGGCCGCCTCGGCGGCCGCGGTCCTGCTTGCGGCCGGCACGAAGGGGAAGCGTTTCGCGCTGCCCAACGCGCGGATCCTCATCCATCAGCCGGCCGTGGAGAGCGGCTATGGCCAGTCCAGCGACCTGGAGATCCAGGCTCGGGAGATACTGCGGATGCGGGCGGCGATGGAGACGATCCTCGCCCGGCACACTGGCCAGGATGAGGACAAGGTACGGCGCGACATCGAGCGAGATAAGTTCTTCGGCGCTCAGGAAGCGCGGGAGTACGGTCTAGTCGATGAAGTTCTGACGATGCTCAAGCGCAAGCCAGAGGTAGTGTCGTCCTAGAGCGTCGAGGCGGTACCGTCTAGGTTCACGGACGTCGTTGTAGTTGGCTCGAGGGAGTAACTAGGTGGCACGCATCGGTGATGGTGGTGACTTGCTGAAGTGCTCGTTCTGCGGAAAGAGCCAGAAGCAGGTTAAAAAGCTCATCGCCGGTCCTGGTGTGTACATCTGCGATGAGTGCATCGACCTGTGCAACGAGATCATCGAAGAGGAACTCTCGGAGCCGACCGAGCTCAAATGGGACAGCCTGCCCAAGCCGCGCGAGATCTATGAGTTCCTGGACTCGTACGTGATCGGCCAGGAAAAGGCGAAGAAGGGCCTGTCCGTCGCCGTCTACAACCACTACAAGCGGATCCAGTCCGGCGGCGACCGGCCCGGAGCTGGCGAGGACGGCGTCGAGCTCGCCAAATCGAACATCCTGCTGCTCGGGCCGACCGGATCGGGCAAGACGCTGCTGGCCCAGACCCTCGCCCGGCTGCTGAACGTGCCGTTTGCCATCGCCGACGCGACCGCGCTGACCGAGGCCGGCTATGTCGGCGAGGACGTCGAGAACATCCTGCTCAAGCTCATCCAGGCGGCCGACTACGACGTCAAGAAGGCCGAGACCGGGATCATCTATATCGACGAGATCGACAAGATCGCCCGCAAGAGCGAGAACCCGTCGATCACGAGGGACGTCTCTGGTGAGGGTGTCCAGCAGGCATTGCTGAAGATTCTCGAAGGCACGACGGCGTCAGTACCGCCGCAAGGCGGGCGCAAGCACCCGCACCAGGAGTTCATTCAGATCGACACCACGAACGTGCTGTTCATCTGCGGCGGCGCGTTCGCGGGCCTGGAGAAGATCATCGAGCAGCGGGTTGGCAAGAGCGGCATGGGCTTCGGCGCCGTGCTCCGGGTCAAGACCGACAAGACTGAGTCCGATCCGTTCGCCGACGTGATGCCGGAGGACCTGCTGAAGTTCGGGATGATCCCCGAGTTCGTCGGCCGGCTCCCGGTGATCACCAGCGTGCACAACCTGGACCGCGAGGCGCTGATCCGGATCCTGACCGAGCCGCGGAACGCGCTTGTCCGGCAGTACCGGCGGCTGTTCGAGCTTGACGGCGTGGACCTGGAGTTCACCGACGACGCCCTGGAGGCGGTGGCCGACCAGGCGATTCTGCGCGGTACCGGGGCCCGCGGCCTGCGAGCGATCCTCGAGGAGGTCCTCCTCTCGGTGATGTACGAGGTGCCGAGCCGCAAGGACGTCGAGAAGGTCGTCATCAGCGCGGACGTGGTGCTGCAGAACGTGAACCCGACGCTGGTCCCGCGGGATGTCGCCCGGCGGGCCCCTAGGGAGAAGTCCGCCTGACCGGGCGCTGAGCCGGGCACCACTAGACTCGGCTGCTGTGACCACCGGAACCGATACGGGTCTCCCAGCGCAATACTCACCGGGCGAGGTCGAGACTCGCCGGTATGAGGCCTGGGCGGCCGCGGGATACTTTACGGCCGACGCCGGATCAGCAGCGCCGCCGTTCACCATCGTGATCCCGCCGCCCAACGTCACCGGCTCGCTGCATATCGGGCACGCTCTCGACCACACCCTGATCGACGCCCTGGTCCGGCGGCGGCGCATGCAGGGCTACAACACCCTCTGGCTGCCTGGCATGGATCACGCCGGCATCGCCACCCAGAACGTGGTGGAGCGCGAGCTGGCCAAGGACGGGCTATCCCGGCACGACCTCGGGCGCGAGGCGTTCGTCGACCGGGTCTGGCAGTGGAAGGCATCCTCCGGAGGGGTGATCCTGGGCCAGATGCGCCGGCTGGGCGACAGCGTGGACTGGTCAAGGGAGCGGTTCACCATGGACCCGGGGCTCTCCCGTGCCGTCCAGACGATGTTCAAGAGGCTCTACGCCGACGGGCTCATCTACCAAGCCGAGCGGATTATCAACTGGTGCCCCCGGTGCCTGACCGCGCTTTCCGACATCGAGGTCGAGCACTCAGAGGACGACGGCGAGCTTGTCTCGATCCGGTACGGCGAGGGGGATGATCAGATAGTCGTCGCCACCACCCGGGTCGAGACCATGCTCGGCGACACCGGCGTGGCGGTGCACCCCGACGATCCCCGGTACGCCCACCTCGTCGGGCGCCAGATCGTGCTGCCGCTGACGGGGCGGACCATCCCGGTGGTCGCCGACCCGCACGTGGACCCGGAGTTCGGCACCGGTGCTGTCAAGGTGACGCCGGCACACGATCCTGACGACTTCGAGATCGGCCGGCGGCACGACCTGCCCGCCATGGTGATCATGAACGAGCGTGGCGTGATCACCGCCCCTGGCCCATTCGAGGGCCTCGACCGGTTCGAGGCGCGGCCGGCCGTCCTCACCGCACTGCGAGCCGAGGGTCGCGTCGTGGCCGAGCGCCGCCCGTTCGTGCACGCCGTCGGGCACTGCTCGCGATGCGGGACGACGGTCGAGCCGCGGCTGTCGCTGCAGTGGTTCGTGAAGGTCGAGCCGCTGGCCACGGCGGCGGGTGACGCCGTCAGGGACGGCAGGGTGCGGATCTACCCGGCCGAGATGGCTGCTCGGTACTTCGACTGGGTCGACGACATGCACGACTGGTGCATCAGCCGCCAGCTGTGGTGGGGCCACCGCATCCCGATCTGGTACGGGCCCGGCGGCGAGGTCATCTGCCTCGGCCCGGACGACGAGCCGCCGACCGGAGACGGCTGGCGGCAGGATCCGGACGTGCTGGACACCTGGTTCTCCTCCGGCCTGTGGCCCTTCTCCACCCTCGGCTGGCCGGACGACACGGCGGACCTGCGCACCTTCTACCCGACCAGTGTGCTGCTCACGGGTTACGACATCCTGTTCTTCTGGGTAGCCCGGATGATGCTGTTCGGGCTGTATGCGATGGCGGACGCGGGACCCGACGGCGCGGTGCCGTTCCGTCAGGTGGCGCTGCACGGGCTCGTCCGCGACCAGCACGGCAAGAAGATGTCGAAGTCGCGCGGCAACACAGTCGACCCGCTCGACTGGATCGACAGGTTCGGCGCGGACGCCACCCGGTTCACCCTGGCGCGCGGTGCAACACCGGGCGGCGACGTCGCG
>Ga0126378_10000437_pt1 | contig 31058 bp, 27 predicted proteins | sample PanSoiMetPlot_23_FD_92587 | JGI IMG/M metagenome (GOLD analysis project Ga0126378, IMG submission 92587) | Tropical forest soil microbial communities from Panama - MetaG Plot_23 | ecosystem: Environmental > Terrestrial > Soil > Tropical forest > Bulk soil | place: Panama | collected 2016-02-17
CAGGTGGTGAGCCTGCTGTTCTCCTACGTGATCTTCCGTGTCCAGAACCACCTGCCGCTGAACCCGATGGGGTTCAGCCCGGTCGCGCCGGACCTGGCGCTGAACACGGCGATCAGCTTCACGACAAACACCAACTGGCAGAACTACACCGGTGAGCAGACCATGTCCTACCTCTCGCAGATGCTGGGCCTGGTCATCCATAACTTCCTTTCCGCCGCGACCGGCATCGCGCTGGCCGTGGCGCTGGTGCGAGCGATCGCGAGCCGCAGCTTGAGGACGATCGGCAACTTCTACGTCGACGCCACCCGCGCCATCCTCTACGTCCTGCTTCCGATCTCCATCGTGGGAGCGCTGATCCTGGCCTCCCAGGGTGTGATCCAGACCCTGGCCAGCTATCCCGTCGCGCACACGCTGGAGGGTATCCAGCAGAGCATCGCCGTGGGCCCATTCGCCTCTCAGGAAGTGATCAAGGACCTGGGCAACAACGGAGGCGGGCCCTTCAACGCCAATTCGGCGCACCCTTTTGAGAACCCGAACGGCTTCACGAACAACTTCGAGATCTTCCTGGAGCTGTGGATCCCGTTCGGGCTGGCCGTCATGTTCGGCCACTGGGTCGGCAACGTGAAGCAGGGCCTGGCCATCGGAGGAGCGATGGCACTGGTCCTGGTCGGCGCGACGGGTATTGCGGCCGGCGCCGAGCAGGTCGGCAATCCGGCGCTCACGAACGTCGGCGTCAGCCAGGCCAACACATCGACCCAGGCCGGCGGCAACATGGAGGGCAAGGCGGTCCGATTCGGTCCCATCTACTCGGCTGAGTTCGCCGCCTCCACGACGGGCACCAGCACGGGCTCGGTCGACTCCAGCCACGACAGCTTCACGCCGATAGGCGGCATGGTGCCGATGGTCCTGATCCAGCTGGGCGAGATCACGCCTGGTGGCGTCGGCGCCGGCCTCTACGGGATGCTCATGTTTGCTGTCATCGCGGTCTTTATCGCCGGCTTGATGGTTGGCAGGACCCCGGAGTACCTGGGCAAGAAGATCGAGTCCCGCGAGGTCAGGATGGCCGTGTTGACGCTGCTGGCGGGGCCGGCGGTCATCCTCGGCTTCACCGCGCTCTCCGTGCTGCTGCCCGCAGGCAAGGCCGGCCCTCTCAACCCGGCGGCACATGGCTTCAGCGAGATCCTCTACTCGTTCACGTCCCAGTTCGGGAACAACGGCAGCGCATTCGCCGGGCTCACCGGCAACACCGTCTACTACAACTCAATGGGCGGCGCCGCCATGTGGTTGGGACGCTACATCTTCGTGATCCCGCTGCTGGCCCTGGCCGGGTCCCTGGCGGGCAAGAAGGTCGTGCCCGCCGGCAAGGGGACCTTCGCGACCGACACCCCGCTTTTCGCCGGGCTGCTGGTCGGTGTGATCCTCATCGTCGGCGCACTCACCTTCTTCCCGGCTCTGTCGCTGGGACCGCTGCTCGAGCACTTCCAGCTGGCCGCCGGCCAGCTGGCCCACTGAGGTGAAGATGGAGCAGAGAGCTCGCTCGCAGCAGTACCGGCGCCGGAGGCACGCCAGCTTCCTGGATCGGGAGATCCTCGTCCCTGCGATCCGGGACAGCTTCCTCAAGCTCGAGCCGCGCTGGCAGGCGCGCAACCCTGTGATGTTCGTGGTGGAAGTCGGTTCGGTCATCACCACGATCGTGGTCGTGGTCGGCTTCTTCCAGGGCGCCACCGGCAGCACTCAGCTCTTCGTCGGCCAGGTGGCGCTCTGGCTCTGGTTCACGGTCCTGTTTGCCAACTTCGCAGAGGCGGTGGCCGAGGGCCGGGGCAAGGCGCAGGCGGCCGCCCTGCGCCGGACACGCGCTGAGCTGATAGCGCGCCGGCTGGTCGACGGACAACAGGGGGGAGACCGGGCGGAGGCCCCCCATTGGCAAGAGGAGCGCGTGCCCGCCAGCCAGCTCCACAAGGGCGACCGCGTGGTCTGCGAGGCCAACGACCTGATCCCAGGCGACGGCACCGTCGTGGAGGGCATCGCCTCGGTGGACGAGTCAGCCATCACGGGTGAGTCCGCTCCTGTCATCAGGGAGGCGGGCGGGGACCGCAGCGCCGTCACCGGCGGCACTCGCGTCCTCTCGGACCGGATCGTGATCGAGATCACCGCCAATCCGGGCGAAACCTTCCTCGATCGGATGATCGGCCTCGTGGAGAGCGCCTCCCGGCGCAAGACGCCGAACGAGATCGCGCTCAACATCCTGCTAGCGGCGCTGACGATCATCTTCATGTTCGCCGTCGTAACGCTGCAGCCCTTCGCCCTCTACGCGGGCTCGTCGGTCACGATCACAGTACTCATCGCGCTTCTCGTCTGCCTGATCCCGACCACGATCGGCGCGCTGCTGTCGGCGATCGGCATCGCCGGCATCGACCGGCTGCTGCAGCGCAACGTTGTGGCGCTTTCCGGCCGGGCCGTCGAGGCGGCCGGTGACGTGGACACACTGCTGCTCGACAAGACGGGCACCATCACGTTCGGCAACCGCCAGGCGACCGAGTTTCTACCTGCGGCCGGCATCTCGATGGACCGCATGGTGAATGCGGCGGCGCTGGCGAGCCTGGCCGACGAGACGCCCGAGGGCCGCTCGATCGTCGCCCTGGCCGGCCGCTTTGGCGGGCCTGACGGCACCGCTGGCCGGACGGAGGGCATGACGTTCATTCCCTTCTCCGCGACGACGCGAATGAGCGGCGTGGACATCCCGGCCACCCAGACTCCGCCCACCAGTAATGGCCGCAGCATCCGCAAGGGCGCCGCGGACAGCGTCGCCCAGTGGGCCGGCCAGTCCCTGCCCGATGACGTCCGGACGTCGGTCGAAACCATCGCCCGCTCCGGTGGCACGCCGTTGGTGGTCGCCGAGAGCCGCCAGGTCCTCGGCACCATTCACTTGAAGGACATCGTGAAGCCGGGCATCAGCCAGCGGTTCGCCGAGCTGCGGAGGATGGGCCTGCGCACCGTGATGATCACCGGCGACAACCCGCTCACGGCGGCAGCCATCGCCGGGGAATCCGGCGTCGACGACTTCCTCGCCGAGGCGACGCCCGAGAACAAGCTCGACCTGATCCGCCACGAGCAGACCGACGGCAAGATGGTCGCGATGACCGGTGACGGCACCAACGACGCGCCGGCGCTGGCCCAGGCCGACGTGGCCGTCGCGATGAACACCGGAACGCAGGCAGCCAAGGAGGCCGGCAACCTCATCGATCTCGACAGCGACCCCACGAAGCTGATCGAGATCGTCGAAGCCGGCAAGCAGATGCTGATCACGCGCGGTGCATTGACCACCTTCAGCATCGCCAACGACGTGGCCAAGTACTTCGCCATCATCCCAGCGATCTTCGTCGGGGCCATGCCGGCGCTGGGCGCCCTCAACGTGATGCGCTTGGAGAATCCGAGCAGCGCCGTGCTGTCCGCGGTGATCTTCAACGCGCTGATCATCGTGGCGCTGATCCCGCTGGCCCTGCGCGGCATTCGCTACCGCCCGATCGGCGCGGCCGCCCTGCTGCGCCGGAACCTGCTCATCTACGGCGTAGGCGGCATCGTCGTCCCCTTTGCCGGCATCAAGCTGATCGACGTGATCATCACGGCGATCCACCTGGCCTGAGGAGTCCCAACCATGCTTGCAACGCTCCCTCGCGAGCTGCTGATAGCGCTGAGGCTGACACTTGTGATCGCTGTGGTTACCGGCCTCATCTACCCGTTCGTCATCACGGGGATCGCACAGGCCGTGTTCCACGATCAGGCCAACGGCAGCCTCATCACCAGGAACGATCAGGTGGTCGGCTCCAGGCTGATCGGCCAGGAGTTCACCAAGCCGCAGTACTTCCACGGCCGCGTCTCGTCGACGGTCAACACCGACGACCCCACAAAGGCTCAGCCGTACAACGCCGCGAACTCGGCGGGGAGCAACTATGGGCCCTCGAACAAAGCACTGATCGATCGCGTTTCAAAAGATGTGGAAACGATCCGCAAAGACAGCGGCCTCGGCGCAGACGCGCAGGTCCCCGTCGACCTGGTCACCTCGGACTTCAGCGGCTTCGACCCCGACATCACGGAGGCATCGGCGCTCTTGCAGGTCGACCGCGTGGCGGCCGCGCGCAACCTCGACGCTGCAAAGGTCCGTGCACTCGTCCAGCGTCACGTCCAGGGCCGCATCCTCGGGATCTTCGGTGAGCCGCACGTCAACGTGCTCGACGTGAACCTGGCGCTGGACAACGGGGAGGCCGGATAACGACAGAGCCTGCCTCTGCTCAGCGGCGCCAGCCGACTTCGGCCGGCCTGCCGGCCGGCGGTAGACCGGCCAGGGGGGAGCTGAAGGTCTACCTCGGGGCAACGCCCGGGGCGGGCAAGACCTTCGCAATGCTGCGCGAAGCGCATGAGCTGCTGAGCCATGGCCACGATGTGGTCGTGGCCTTCGTGGAGACCTACGGACGGCCGCGGACCGTCGAGCTTCTGGAAGGCATGGAGGTGGTGCCCAGGGTCAAGGTGGAGTACCGCGGCACCACCCTGGAGGACATGGACCTCGACGCAGTCCTCGCGCGCCGGCCCGAGATCGCGCTGGTCGACGAGCTGGCGCACACGAACGCTCCCGGCCTGCGCCATGACAAGCGCTGGAAGGACGTCGAGGACCTCCGGGATGCCGGGATCGACGTGATCTCTACTGTCAATGTTCAGCACCTCGAGAGTGTCAAGGACCTGGTCGAGAAGGTCACAGGCATCCCCGTCCGCGAAACAGTGCCCGATCGTGTACTCGACGGCGCCGACGTGGTCCAGTTCATCGACATCGCGCCCGAGGCGCTGCGCAAGCGGATGCGCCACGGCAACGTATACAGGCGGGACAAGGTGGACACCGCCCTCGCCAACTTCTTCCGTCCGCGGAACCTGGCCGCGATGCGTCAGATCGGGCTGCGGCTGGTGGCCGACTCGATGGCGCGCTCTCGGCACGTCGTCAGCTCGCCCGAGGATGTGCTGGTCGCGGTGTCCTGCGGCAGCCCCTCAGAGGAGCTCATGCGCCGCGGCGCGCGGCTCGCGCGGCGGAGGGGTGGTTCCTGTGTTGTGGTTACTGTCCGGCCCAGCCCGGAGGCGGAGCCCGAGATGGAGCGGTTGCGGGCTCTGGCCGACCAGCTCGGATGCTCCTTCGCGGTGCTGGGCGGCCGTGACGTCGCCGGGGCTCTCATCCAGGCAGCGCGCGATATCGGCGCCGAGCACGTCCTCGTCGGCGAGGTCAGCAGCAGCGGAAGCCTGCTGAGCAGGCTCTGGCCGACCATCCCCGACCGCATCATCGACGGACTGCCAGGCTCGGACGTCCACGTGATCGCACGGGTTGGACACATGCGTGACAGCGTAAGGCGCGACTGCGAGCAGCGCCCAGACCCGATTGCGCTGCTGGAGGAGCTGTCGCTCAACAACCGGCGGCGGGCCATCCTGCGCGCCTATCTCGGGTACGGGACGGGCTCCGGGACGACCACCGCCATGCTCGACGAGGCGCGCCGCCGCGCGGGTCGCGGGACCGATGTGGTCGTGGCCTCGTATCGCGTCCACGGCGATCCGCGGCAGGCACTTGCCGGGCTGGAGGTGCTTGGTGGTCTGCGTAATGCTCCGCCTGAGCGGGCCTTGGACGTGGACGCCGTGCTGGCCCGCAATCCAGAAGTGGTCTGCATCGACGATCTCACGGGCCTGACCACAGACGGTGGAATGCGGATCGACGCCGTGCCCAGGCTGCTCAACGCGGGGATCACCGTGCTGGCCACCTTTCATCTGCTATCGGTGCGCAGCGCGGCTGATGCGGTCTCGAGCCTTCTCGGGCGCCCGCCCAAGCAGCCAGTGATCGAGGACGAGCTCCTGGGAATGGTGAGCGAGTGGGAGATCGTGGACCTGCCGCCTGCCGACCTCCTCGAGCGGATCCGTGAGGACGCGATCCTGTCGCCCGCCCAGCTGGCTCAAGCGATGCAGGAGGAGCTGCGGCCCTCTGTCCTCGCGATGCTGAGGGAGTCCGCGCTCAGGATGATCGCAGACCACGTCGACCGCCAGTTCGTCGAGGACCTGCGCGGCGTGGACGGGAACCAGACCGCGGAGGTCAGGGGCCGGGTCGTTCTGGGCCTTCCCGTGAGGCCAGGTCTCGAGGAGCGCATCCGCAAGACCGCCCAGTACGCTCGCTCCCAGGACGCCACCTTCGCCGTGGTCTCGGTTCGTCCGGCCGGGCTTTCTCAGGAGGACCGGGCGTTGCTGGGCGCATATTCCACGCTGACGCACCAGCTGCGCGGCGAGTTCGTACGCCTGAGAGGACGGGCCGTGGCTCCGGCGCTGGCGCGGTACATCCAGCAGTCGTTCGCGACCGAGGTGGTCCTGGGTCACCGCCGCAGGTCTCGATGGCGCCCTTGGGACACCACCAGCGAGCTGATCCGCCTGCTTGAGGGAGTAGACATCCACATCGTCCGGCGGTGACGTCGCGCTCATTTGACGGGTGCTGAGACCCGCTTTAAGCTAATGGACTGATGTTCAGGCCAAACCCAGTGCCGCTGGTATCGCTGCTCGTGGTGACCCTCCTGGGCGCGGGGTGCGGAGGTGCGGCACCTTCTCCTGCCGCCTCGGCGTCTGTTCAGCCGACGTCGCTCTCGGTGTCGTACAGCGAGATCATCCCCGACGAGCTCGCGCCCTGGAGCGCCGCTGACGGCGGTTACTTCGCCAAGAACGGCCTCGACGTAACGCTCCAGTACATCGCCAGCGCGACCGGTCTGCCCGCGCTGCTCTCAGGTCAGGTCCAGATAGCTCAGCTCGGTGGCTCCGATGTCCTCAACGCAGCTGCGGCGGGTGGCGACATCGTGATCGTCGCCAACCTCGTGCCGGTCTTCCCATACGTCTTCATGGTGCCGAGCAGCATCCAGTCGCTCGCCGACTTGAAGGGGAAGAAGGTCGGGGTGAGCAAGTTCGGCGGCTCGGCCGACATCGCCACGCGCTCCGGCCTCCAGAAGAACGGCATCGACCCGACCAGGGACGTCACGATCGTCGAGACCGGGTCGGCCGCCAACCGTGTGGCGGCCCTGAGGGCGGGTGCCATCCAGGGCGGCGTGAGCCAGCCGCCGGAGTCGACGCTCCTGAAGCAGCAGAACTTCCGCGTGCTGTTCGACCTGGCCAAGGAGAAGCTGCCGGCCACCAACACCGTGGTCGCCACCACGGGGGCCTACCTCCGCGCTCACAAGGGCGTCATCCAGAGATACGTCGACTCGCTGATCCAGGCGCTGGCCCGCATCCGCAAGGATGAGCCGTTCACGGATCAGGTGCTGATCAAGTGGGAGAAGGTCAACAACGACGCGACCATCCTGAAGGACACGTACAACTTCTACGTCAGCAAGATCTTTCCGCAGTACCCGACACCCAGGCCGGAGCAGTACCAGGCGGCGATCGACGTGCTCAAGGTCAACAACAGCAAGCTCGTGGACTTCAAGGTGTCGAAGATCCTCGACGCCTCGTTCGTGAAGAACGCGCAGGACCGGAAGGTCGGCGGCTGAGTCTCCCCATCCGAGCGACCTGAAATGACCTCGCCGCGATACCTGATCGACCCGCACCGAGACTTCATCGAGTCCGAGGGAGTGCCAATCGTCGAGGACTTTGGGATCGACCTCATGACCGTTGAAGTGAAGCCCTGGGCCAGGATGGGTGCCCTCGGCGCCTATGCGCTGACCCGAGGCCGCGGCGATTTCCTCGACAGCTACGTGCTCGAGATCCCGCCCGGAGGCGAGACGGAGCCGCAGCGCCACCTTTTCGAGGAGGTCGTCTACGTCCTCGAAGGCGAGGGCAGTACCAGCCTGGCGGCGCCATCGAGTGAAGGCCGGTCCTTCGAGTGGGGCGCCAGGAGCCTCTTCGCACTGCCTCTGAACGTCCGCTACCGCCACTTCAACAGCAGCGGGAGCCGGCCGGCCAGGCTGGTCGCCACGACCAACCTGCCCCTGGTCCTGAAAGCGTTCCACAACCTGGACTTCGTCTTCGGCAACCCGTCCGTCTTCCCCGAGAGGTGGGGTGACGACTCCCACTATCAGGGCGAGGGCAACTTCCTGCCCGTGCGCCCGGGGCGCCACCAGTGGGAGACCAACTTCGTGCCCGACCTGGCGGGTTTCGAGCTGCGAGAGTGGAAGGCACGAGGCGCGGGCGGCTCCAACATCATGTTCGTGCTCGCCGACGGCACGATGCACGCGCACATGTCGGAGATGCCGGTGGGAACCTACAAGAAGGGCCACCGGCACGGGGCCGACTTTCACATCTTCCCAGTCACAGGACACGGCTACTCGCTGCTCTGGTACGAGGGCCACCAGGACTTCGTGCGCATCGACTGGCGGCATGGCAGCGTCTATGCACCGCCCGACATGATGTTCCACCAGCACTTCAACACCAGTCCGGCGCCCGCCCGCTACCTCGCGGTCGCGTTCGGCGGCCTGCGCTACCCCTTCTCCGGCGACAAGAGGAAGACCTTCATGGGGATGGACGTCAACGTGAGGGACGGAGGCTGTCAGATCGAGTACGAGGACCAGGATCCTCGAATCCACGACCTTTACGTGGAGGAGCTGCGGAAGCACGCCCTGGAGCCGCGCATGGAGCACCTGCTGCATGGCAGCCGCACTTGAGCACGTGGGAGCTTGACAACGTCGAGCTGACGTCCGTCGGCATTGACATCGGCTCGTCGACGTCGCACCTGCTCTTCTCACGGCTGCGGCTTCAGCGGCTGGCCCAGTCGCTGTCCAGCAGGTTCGTGCTGGTCCGGCGCCAAACGATCCACCGGTCGCCGATCCGGCTGACGCCTTTCCTGGACGATGGGCTGATCGACGCTGAGGCGCTGGGCACTTTCGTGCGTGGGGCCTACCAGGATGCGGCGCTGGCGCCGGACGACGTCGACACGGGCGCCGTGATCCTGACCGGCGTCGCCCTGGAACGCCGCAATGCCCGCCCGCTTGCCGAGCTCAGTGCCGAGGGCGGCCGCTTTGTGTGTGTGTTGGCCGGCGACAATCTCGAGGCGATCCTGGCCGCCCACGGCTCGGGCGCGGTCGCTTTGTCGGCCCAGCGGCCCGAAGAAGTACTGCTCCACCTTGACCTGGGTGGCGGCACCGGCAAGTTAGCGCTGATCCAGGCCGGGCAGGTCGTGGCCACTGCAGCCGTGACGGCGGGCGCCAGGCTCGTCGTGCTCTCCGAAGAGGAAGAGATCGTTCGCGTCGAGCCGGCCGCGCTTGTGTACGCGAGAAGACTTGGCCTGCTCCTCGAGCCCGGTGTGCGCCTTGGGCTGAGAGAGCGGCAGTGCCTCGCGGGAGTGATGGCGGAGGTGCTGTCGGCGGCCGCCGGCGGCGCCGCCGACCCCGATCTCCTGCGCACGCCACCCCTGGACCTCGGCGGCCGCCGGCCGACACTGCTCACGTTCTCCGGCGGCGTTGCCGAGTACCTGCGCGGGCGGCAGCGGCGGCGCTTCGGTGACCTTGCGCCGGAGCTGGCCGAGGCCGTCCAGGCGGCCTCTGCGGCCGGGGAACTACCCGGCGCCCCGGTTGCGCTGGGGGAGGGCATCAGGGCCACCGCCATCGGCGCCTCACAGTTCACCGTCGAGCTCAGCGGCAACACCGTGTACGTCTCGGGGGCTTCGGTGCTACCGCTCCGCAACCTGCCGGTGGTGGATGCCCGCGCGACCGCCGGCGCCAGCGCCGCTCCGGGCGTGGTCGAGGCCGCGGTCCGCAGCGGCCTCCAGCGCCTCGACCTGGTGGACGGTGAGGCGCCGGTCGCGGTGGCGCTGAGCTGGGATGGGGAGCCCCAGTACGGCCGGCTCCGATCTCTGGCCGCGGGTCTCGCCGCCGCGCTGCCGCGTTCTCTCGCCGGCGGAGTTCCCCTTGTGCTGGCGCTCGACGCTGACGTTGGCCGGTCGCTCGGTGGCATCCTCGTCGAGGAGTTCGCGCCTCGGGCACGATTGGCGTGCCTGGATGGACTCGAGCTGCGCGAGCTCGACTACCTGGACGTGGGCGCGGTGATCCAGCCGACGGGCGTCGTCCCGGTGGTCGTCAAGTCCCTCGCCTTTCCCGTGTAGGGGCGGGGCGCGGGCCGGTGTGTGAGTCACCGGCGGCGCGATTGTCGCCCGAAGCGCGAACGGGGCGGCGCCTGGCCCCACGATGGGCGCGCTCGGCCCTTGCCGCGAAATCGTAGAGGTGGTCTCGCATGAGCCGGACCGCCAGTTCGCCGTCCCGCCGTTCGATCGCCTCGTAGAGCTGGCGGTGGACGCGCTGAGCCACCTCCGCCATGTCCGGCTGGCGTGCGTGCAGCGTGTTGAACGCTTCCTGGAGGAGCGCTCGGGTGGCCAGGAACATGGTCAGCAACGCCGAGTTGTGGGCGCTCTGGACCAGTGCCGTGTGGAAGTCGACGCTCTGGCCGGCGGTGCCGCCCTCGCCGGGAAGCTCCTCGAGAGCCGCCCTCATTCCGGCCAGGTCGTCCTCCTCGGCACGCTCGGCAGCCAACCTGGCCGCGGTCGTCTCCAGCGCGAGCCGCGCCTCCGCCAGCTCGGCGAACGTGCTGCCCTGCATGTGCAGGTGGGTCCGCAGGCTCTCGGCCAGCCGGAGCGGATCGGGCTGTGCGACATACGGGCCTCCCAGGCCGCCGACCCGTACCTCGATCAGGCCGCCGGCCTCCAGCGCCCGTAGGGCGTCACGGATGGTCACCCTGCTCACGCCGAACTGGCGCGCCATCTCGCGCTCTGTAGGCAGCCTGTCCCCCTGAACGTACCGGCCGGACATGATCGCATCTCGGATCTGGGCGACCACCTGGGTCGACGCCCGGGATGAGCGGATCGTGGTGAAGGCCAGGGAATCGTTCTCGGCCGGCTGCATCACGAAAGTATCCATGACCAGCGATCGCGGGTGAGCTGCTTCTCTTCGGGCACCGGGCCGATCGCGGGCGGAAACTCCTCCCTCCACTCCCAGGGCCGCGTGGCGTCGATGATTAGCCGCGAGTTGAAGCCCTTCTCGCCTGGACGGATGGCCGGATCGAGGGGCCCGCTCCACGCTCGTTTGATGATGTCGATCGAGCGCTCGGGGTCCGAGCGAGTGCAGACGGCCCAGATCACCTCGTCCAGGTCGGAGACGTCGATGTCGTCGTCCACCACCACCACGATCCGGCCCAGGTAAGCGCCTGTCCGGCACTGGGCGGCCACGTGACCCGCCTGGCGAGCGTGACCGGGGTAGCGCTGCTTGATCGCGACCACGTTGAAGAGCCGGCAGCCACCGACGCCATGGCACCAGGCGGCCGTCACGTCGGGGATGCCGGCCAGACGCAGCTCACGACGAAGGTTGGCGCTGCGGAGGTACTGGCGGAACCGGTGCGCCTCGTAGGGCGGCTTCTCCGGTGGTACACCCAGGATGATCGGGTCGTCCCGGTGATACAGGGCCTTGACCTCGAAGACGGGCTCCTGGCGGCTGGCTGAGGCGTAATAGCCAGTCCATTCCCCGAACGGGCCTTCCAGCCGCTGTTGATCGGGATGCAGGAAGCCCTCCAGAGCGATCTCGGAGCGGGCCGGGATTGGCAGGCCGGTGTGACGGCCGCGGATGCACTGCAGTGGCCGGCCCCGCATGCCGCCCACCCATTCCAGCTCGCTCACACCTGGCGCCATCTCGAGGGCACTGGCTACAAAGATGAGCGGGTCCATGCCCGCCAGCACGACAGCCGGCAGCGGCTTTCCCTGCTCGAAGTGCTTGTCGCGGTGGATGCGGCCGTGCTTGCCGGGCGAGATGTAGAGGCCGGTGTGGTTCTGGTCGTGCACCATGACGCGGTATGTGCCCGTGTTGATCCAGCCGGTGTCGGGGTCACGCGTGATGACGGCGTCGCCCGTGCCCAGGTAGCGCCCGCCGTCCTGGGGATGCCAGAGCGGCGTGGGTAACTTGAGCAGGTCGACGGCCTCGCCCTCGAAGACGTTCTCTGTGATCGGCCCCGCGTCGACCATCTCGACCGGCTGCGGCTTCGTCTCGTCCATCAGCCGCTCCCAGCGGTCCATCAGCTCCCATGTGCCGATGTCGACCGGTAGGCCCAGACTGATCGCCAGCCGGCGGCGCTCTCCCTGCGCGTTGACGAGGATGCGGTAACCAGGCTGGTGGCCGGGTATCCGGTCGAAGAGCACGGCCGGCGCGCCGTCGGTGTGGTGGAGCATCTCGGCGATGCGGCCGATGTTCTCCTCACAGTCGACGCCCTCAAGGGTCCGCAGTTCGCCCGCTGCGTCTACGAGCTGCAGCCAGTCGCGCAGGTCGTCATGCCCACTCCCGCGGGCCAGCGCCTCGCCGAGCCTCGCGGGGTCTCGGTCGCGGCCATCGAAGGCCACCAGGCGAACACTCTCGGGGACATGTGCGGGCTTCGCCCGCCGCGCTTCCATGATCATCTCCGCCTCCCGCTGCTTGTGCAGCATTGACCCGTTGGTCTGATTGTCCTACATTCGCTTCTCAGAGTGGCACAACCGCAGATCATGGCTTCCGAGTCGCTCCGGTCCCTCCGTGAGGAGGTCGCGACCGCCAACCGCATTGCACACGCAGCCGGCCTGGTCACGGCGTTCGGCCACGTGAGCGCCCGCATCCCGGGCACCGAAACCTTCGTCATTCCGACGCGTGCCAGCCCAATGCTCGCGGACGCGGCCCGACTGCTCGTCATGAGCTGCGAGGGCGAGGTGCTGGACGGGGAAGGACAGCCGAACAGCGAGTCCTGGATCCATGCCCGTCTGTACGCGGCCCGCCCGGATGTGGGCGGCGTAGCCCACGTGCACTCCCCCGCCTGCGTGGCGCTGGGCCAGTTGGGACTCACCGTGCGCCCGATGCACAACTCCGGCGCTGTGGCCGGTGACGTGCCGGTGTTCGAGCGGGTAGGGCTCATCCGCACCCGGGCGCTGGGCGACGCAGCCGCCCGGGTTTTGGGGTGCGGACGGGCGCTGCTGCTGCGAGGGCATGGAGCCAACGTAGCGGAGTCCGACGTGCGCCGGGCCGTCGTGGTGGCGTGCTTCCTGGAGGAGGCCGCCCGCCTTCAGCTCGACGCTCTGGCGGCTGCAGGGGGTGACGCGCGCCGGCTTCGGTACTTTGACACCGAGGAGGCGGCGAGGGCCCGAGAGGAGATCGAGTCGACAGAGCCCATCACCCGGGCCTGGGCCTATTACGCCGCGCTCACCAGTGTTCTCTCGCCTCCCGGGAGGGAGGGTGACCAGCATCGAAAGGAGGGATAGTCGATGGCCGGCCGAGTCTTTCTGCGCGGGATCGAGGGCGAGAAGTACGAGCTCAGGGCCGAGCGCCAGCAGCGCCTGCGGGCCGAACGCGTGGTCCACTCCGACCAGCGGCAGTGGCACGACAAGAACGCCGTGGGCCACGAGGACTCCTCGCCACTCTCGAGGACCAAGTGGATGGCCGCGCCGCAGGACGATCCGTTTCTGACGCAGACAGTCCAGTGTCACTTCGTCCTCATCGAGCCTGGCGGCTGCAACGGCGGCCACGGCCACCAGAATGAGGCCGCCTTCTACATCATCGAGGGCCGGGGGTACGAGATCCACGACGGCGCCCGATATGACTGGTCGGCCGGTGACCTGGTGGTGGTGCACGCTGACAGCCGCCACCAGCACTTCAACGCCAGCCCAGTCGAGCGGGCGCTGGCCATCGTGCTGAAACCGAAGGCGGTATGGATGCTTCTCGGTCTCACCCAGCAAGGCAAGCGCAGCACCGTGCCCGAGGGCCAGGAGGAGGCGTTCGGAGAGCGCGAGGACTGGTCTCGGCTCTGGACACCGGGCGTGGAGCGGCTGCGCAAAGTCGTTCACTCGGCGGACGAGCCCTGGACGGTCACCCGCGACGGCCGGCTGAAGTGGCTCGCCCGAGCGGGCATGGACGTGCGCCTGCACGGGATCGACGTATTTCTGCAGACGATCGAAGGTGACAGCGGCACGGCCGCGCACTGGCACATGGCGGACGAGCTGTTCTACGTGCTGCGAGGCCGGGGCCACACTCTGGAGTGGCAGGTGGAGGCGGACATCGACGACCGCTACTACGCGCGCGTCGCGCGACGCCCGCGGCGCTTCGACTGGGAGGCGGGCGACGTCGTCTACGTCGCACAGAACACGGTCCACCAGCACCTCGCCGAGGGCGGGGACGTGGAGCTGGTCGGGGCCCGGAACCGGCTCTTCCGGCTGCTCGGCTACGACGCCACCGTTTACCGTGACCATGCGCCCGATCCCGTCTCATAGAGGAGAGGTCGGCGCTCGTGGGACGCCCGGTGCAGGTGGACCAACAGCCTGTGGAACCACCAATTCCAGGGCGCCCGGGAGGGGCGGCCGAACGCCTTGACACCCAACCAGTGGCGTGCCACACTCTGTCCAATTGGTCTGATGTTCGTACCTTGGCCCGATGCCAGGTCCTGGAGGTAGAGCATGGCGCTCGACGTAAGCAGCCCACTCGCAGAGAGGATTGCGGGCCCGGGACCCGAGCCGGAGGTGCTGCGCTCGATCGGCGCCAGCCTGGCCTGGCTGCGCCAGGAGGGCCTGATGCTCGAGACCGATGTCGAGGTCGACCCCGACCTCGAGCTGACGGGTGTTCAGAAGCACCTCGACGGGACGATCCCGATCCTGTTTCACTCCGTCAAGGGGCACCATGGCGCCGAGGTGGTGACCAACCTGTTCGCCAACATCGAGATCCTGGACCGGATGTTCGGCTGGGAGACGCCCCAGGCGCGCACCGTCAAGCTGGCCCACGCCCTTACGCACCCGATCCCGCCCGAGGTCGTCGCAGGGTCGGACGCACCAAGTCAGGAGCTCGTGATGACCGACGACCTCGAGGTCAACCGCTACGTACCCGCCATTCGCCACACGGCGCTCGAGTCGGAGCTGACCGTCGGCAGCGGCAACAGCGTGGTGGTCGGCGACTACTTCCACGGCGGCAGCCACATCGGCTACAACCGCATGAACTTCCGCTGGGGCAACGTCGGCACCTTCCAGTCCGCGCCCGGGTCGCACATGTGGCAGGTCATCACCGAGCACTACCGGTCGGAGCAAGGCATCCCGCTCACTCTTTGCTTCGGGCTGCCCCTCGCCTGCACGCTGATCGCCGGCGGCGGCTTCGACTACGTGGTGCTGCCGCGGGGCGGCGACGAGCTGGGAGCGGCGGGCGCGGTCCAGGGCTACCCGGTCAGGATCGTCAAAGCCAGGACCGTCGACGCCTGGGCGGTCGCCGACTGCGACTTCGTGCTCGAGGGCTACCTCAAGCCCCGCGACAAGCGCTATGAGACGCGCGAGGCCGAGGAGCACGACACCCAGGGGCGCTACCACTTCCACCCCGAGTGGGCGGGCTACATGGGCAAGGCCTACAAGGCCCCGACCTTCCACGTCACCGGCATCACCATGCGCCGGTCCACAAAGCCGATCTTCTACGCGCTTGGCGTCCACATGCTGGACTGCCACAACATCGACAGCACGGTCCGGGAATCCGCCATCTTCGAGCTCTGTGAGCGGCTCCAGCCTGGCATCGTGCAGGACGTCAACATCCCCTTCTGCATGACGGACTGGGGCGGCTGCATCTTCCAAGTCAAAAAGCGGAACAAGATCGAGGAGGGCTGGCAGCGGAACTTCCTCTCCGCAGTCCTCTCCTGCAGCCAGGGCATGCGGCTCGCCATCGCCGTCGACACCGACATCGACATCTACTCGATGGACGACATCATCTGGGCGCTGACCACCAGGGTCAACCCGCACGTCGACATCCTCAACCCGGTCCACGGAGGCATCGGCCAGACATTCCAGCCTTCCGAACGGATGACCGCTGGGAGCAAGGAGTGGACCGCCTCCAACACCCGGTTCGAGGGCGGCATGGGCATCGATGCCACGGTTCCGTTCGGCTATGAGAACGACTTCATGCGCCCGGTATATCCGATCGACCGCGTCGACCCCGCGAAGTGGTTCGGTGTCGACGAGGTCGCCCGCGCGAAGGCGCTGATGCAGGGCTGGGTCACGTCGCTGGCTCGGACCGGCCGGTGACGCGACCGCGCCGCGGCTGAACCCGACGATGGTGCAGCCGGACGCCGCCAGGGCGGTGCCGCTGGAGGGCCTGCTGGCGCTCGACCTGACGGGGGAGCTGGGCTGGCTGCTGGGCAAGATCCTGGCCGACCTGGGTGCCACGGTTCTGAAGATCGACCCTCCGGGAGGCGATCCTGGCCGCTGCCAGCCGCCGTTGCTCCATGGACCTGCAGGCTCGGTCGGTGCGGCGTGGGTCGCCTTCAACGCGGGTAAGCAGCGCACCGACCTGGACCTGGCAGTTGCCGGCGACCGGGCGCGCCTGGTCGAGCTGGCCGCGAGCGCCGACTTCCTGCTCGAGAGCGAGGCGCCAGGCAGGCTGGACGAGCTCGGGATCGGCTGGGCGGTGCTGTCGGAGCGCAATCCCCGCCTCGTCATGACCTCTGTGACGCCATACGGCCAGGATGGACCGCTCGCCTACGTCCCGGCGTCCGACCTGGAGCTCATGGCTTCGGGCGGTGCTGCCTGGCTGACCGGCGACCCCGATCGGCCGCCGGTGCGCGTAAGCATCCCGCAAGCCGCGGCCTGGGCCTGCGCAAACGCCGCGGTGGGGACGCTGATCGCGCACCACCACCGCCGCCTCACGGGCCGCGGTCAGCACGTGGACGCCTCGTCTCAGTGCGGGGTGCTGCCGATGCTCGTCCACGCACCGACGTTCTGGGAGATGGCCCGAGTGAACCCGATGCGAGCGGGAGCCTTCCTGGTCGGCCGGAACGTGAACGGCGCCAGAATGCGCAACATCTGGCCCTGCCGGGACGGCTTCGTGACCTTCGCGATCTACGGCGGCTCGGCCGGCCGGCTGTCGAACCGGGCCCTCGTCGAGTGGATGGCGGAAAAGGGCATGGCGCCAGACTTTCTGCTGGCGATCGACTGGGACACCTTCGAGGTGGCGACCATGACCCATCGCGAAGTCGAGAACATGGAGGCGGCGATCGCCCCCTTCTTCCTCACCCTGACGAAGCGCGAGTTCATGGAGCAGACCGAGGCACGGCGCATGCTGGGGTACGTCGTCGCCACGGCCGAAGACATCGCGGCCGATCCGCAGCTCAAGGCCAGGGGGGTCTGGACGGACGCCGACGCTCCCGAGCTGGGCAGGGCGGTCCGGCTGCCGGTGGGCTGGTTCCGGTTGGCGGCGCCGCTACAGGCGACCCAATGAGCGCGACGATCGAGGACACTGGGGCCGCGCGTCTCGGCGAACGGCCGGCCGCTCTCGCGGATCTGCGTGTGGTCGAGTTCGGCGGCTTCGCTGCGGGGCCGGCCATCGGCAAGCACATGGCCGACCACGGAGCCGAAGTGATCCGGGTCGAGAGCCGGCTGCGCCTGGACGGGTTTCGGACCAATTATCCGCCCTACAAGGACGACCAGCCCGGCATCGAGCGGGCCGGTATGTTCGCGATCACCAACAACGACAAGCTCGGCGTGACCCTGAACCTGAAGTCGGCCGCCGGACTTGGGCTGGCAGCTCGCTTGATCGAGCGGGCGGACGTTGTAATCGAGAACTTCACACCCGGGACCATGGAGCGGCTGGGCCTGAGCCACGAGGTGATGAGCGCCCGCAACCCGGGCCTGATCACCGTCAGCACCTGCAATCAGGGCGCAACGGGTCCGCACGCCCAACGCGCCGGCTTCGGCACTCACCTGACCGCCCTCAGTGGCTTCGCGCATCTGACCGGCTGGCAGGACCGGTCGCCCGCGCTGCTCTGGGGGCCGTTCATCGACTACATCGCGGTGGCGTACGGCGCTGTAGCCGTGCTGGCGGCGCTGGAGATGCGGGCGCGGACTGGGCGCGGCTGCCATGTCGACCTGTCTCAGTACGAGACCGGGATACAGCTGCTGGCGCCTGTCATGATCGAGCACTTCGGCACCGGTGCGGTGCCCACCCGAATGGGCAACCGCCACCCGACCGCTGCCCCGCATGGCATATTCCCTTGCGCTGGAGTGGAGCGCTGGTGTGCCATCAGCGTGCACGACGACGCCGAGTGGACGCGCTTGCGGGCCGCGCTCGGAGGGGCAACCTGGGCCGGCGAGGAGAGCCTGGCCACTGCGGAGGGCCGCAAGTCGGCCGAGGATGACCTCGAGGGGCGAATCTCCGAGTGGACCCGAGTCAGAGAACGAGTCGAGGTCGTCGAGATCCTCCGCGCCGCGAACGTCCACGTTGCGCCGGTGAACGACATGCGCGACGTCTTCGAAGATCCCCAGCTGATCCATCGGCGGGCGTTTCGAAGGCTCGAGCACCCCGTGATCGGGCCGCACTCGGTGCCGGGTCCGGCGTTCGTCCTGCCGGAGACCCCGGATGTCATCGCATCGCCCGCATTCACGCTCGGCGAGCACAATCGCTACGTCATCTGCGACCTGCTGAGGGTGGACGAGGACGAGTTCGCCTCCCTCGAGGCCGAAGGTGCGCTTCAGTGACCAGACCGGAGACGAAGCCGGACGGAGCCGCCCAGGATGAGGTCGAGCGGCGCAAGGGGGAGCACCTCCAGGTGGCCAGCACCGGTGACGTGAACTCGCGGACGAGCCCGGGCTGGCCCGATGTGCGCCTGGTCCACTGCGCTCTGCCCCTCACCGACCTCTCGGCGATCGACCTCTCGGTGGAGCTTCTGGGTAGGCGCCTGCATGCACCGCTCGTGATCTCGGCGATGACCGGGGGCCACCGGATGGCTTCTGAAGTCAACCGCCGCCTGGCCTCCGCGGCCGAACGCCACGGCCTCGCCATGGGCCTCGGCAGCCAGCGGGCGGCCCTGCGCAATCCAGACCTTGCCGAGACCTACGCGGTCGCGCGCCGGGTGGCTCCGAACGCCCTGCTGATCGCCAACGTCGGCGCTCCGCAGCTGATCGACCAGGCCAGCGGTGCCGCCCTTGGAGCCGCGGAGCTGATGGAGTCGGTCCGGATGATCGGAGCGGATGCGCTGGCCATCCACCTCAACTTCCTCGAGGAGAGCGTGCAGACCGAGGGCGACCGCCGGGCTGCCGGCATCCGCGAAGCCATCGGAGCGGTGGTCGCCACCGCCGGCGTGCCTGTCGTGGCCAAGGAGACGGGCGCCGGTATCTCCGGCGAGGTGGCGATGGAACTGGAGGCGCTTGGCTTCGCCGCGATCGACGTTGGCGGGCTGGGCGGCACCAGCTTCTCGGCTGTGGAAGCGATCAGGGCCGCCGCGGCCGGCGACGAGCGGGGGGCCAGGATCGGCGAGGTGTTCCGCGACTGGGGGATACCGACCGCCGTGTCGGTGGTGGCGGCGTCGGCCACTGGGCTGCCCGTCATCGCCACAGGCGGGATCCGGAGCGGCCTTGATGCGGCCAAGGCCGTGGCGCTGGGCGCGACCGCCGTCGGCGTCGCCCGGCCCCTGCTGATCGCTGCGCTCGAGAGCGAGGAGGCGCTGGAGCGATGGATTGCGGGCTTCCTCGAAGAGCTGAGGGTGGCAGCGTTTCTGACCGGCTGCCGATCCGTGGCCGAGCTGTGGGCGGTGCCTCGCACGGTGACCGGCGAGACGCGGCGGTGGCTGGACGACCTGGGCTATACGGGGAGCAGACTGTCCGCGCAGCGGAGGCAGCCCGCCACCTGACTCCGCAGGCGGCGCTCAGCCGGCCCTCTCGGCCTGATTCTTGAGCCCGGTCGCGAACTGTTCGAATGACGGACCGAGGTCGGGAATGGAGCGCCAGATCAGGGGTGCAAGTGGACCGGTGTACTCCTCCCGCATGGTGAATCGGATCGCGTCATTCGCTTGCCGCGACAACGTGAAGGTTCGGACGCCTTTGAACAGTCCGAGCGGCATGCCACCTGACCAGACCATCTTCTGACCGGGGACGAAATCGGTGACCCTGACCGGGAACGGGCGTCCCGGGTTGACCCTGGAGATCACGGTGATCTTCTCGCCAGGGGCGATCCGCCCCCGGACCCGTTCGACTCCGGAATCCCACTTCGTGTACCCGGGCGCGTCGGTCAGGATCGCCCATACGGCGTTCGGGCTCGCCTCGATCAGGGCAGTCGCCTCGTAGGACCTCATGCAACGCATCCTCCTGAATTGACATCCGACATCGGTAGCCGTTTGGTTACGGTAGCGGCCATGTTACCATCCGGTCATGGGGCAGACCGAGCTTAGCGGCGATCCGTTCGAGGCTCTTGGTGACCGCAACCGGCGCGCCATCGTTGAGCTGCTCGGTTCGGGAGGCCGCACCGTTCGCCAGATCGCCGATGCTCTGCCGATCAGCCGGCCGGCGGTGTCGCGTCACCTGCGTCTCCTGAAGGACGCCGGCCTGGTCATCGATCAGCCCCGCGGGACCCGGCGCATCTACCGCCTCCACGACCAGGGCGTCGAGGCGGTGCGGACTTATCTGGCCGAGGTCTGGGGAGACGCAGCCGCGCGCTTTCGGATCCTGGCCGAGAACATCAGTCCGTCCGGGGGGGAAGCGATGATCGAGCCGCTGCGAATGTCGTTCGAGGTGGATTGCCCGGCTCAGCACGCCTTCGAGGTCTGGACGGCCAAGACGTCGCGATGGTGGCCGGTAGCGCACACCGTCACGGGCGAGCCCGGGCTGCAGGTGGTGTTCGAAAGGCGTCTGGGCGGGCGGATCTTCGAGCGAACGCCGGCCGGCGTCGAGGTCGATTGGGGTGAGATCACCCTGTGGGAACCCCCCCAGCGGCTCGGCTACCTGTGGCACATCCGCGCGGATCGAGCCGACGCCACCGAAGTGGAGATCACATTCACCGACCAGGGCAATGCAACGACGCGCGTCGACATCGAGCATCGGGGCTGGGAGCGCCTAGGTGCTCGGGGGCCGGGCTGGCGTGACGCCAACCGTGCCGGGTGGGACGGAATGCTGCCCCACTTCAGAGCTGCCTGCTCGAGCTCAGAGCTGCGCGGGCGACAGGCATGAAAGCCACCGCAATTCAAGGCCGGACTCTTAGGGCGCGGGGGTGTAGGGTGGCGCTTTGGTGTCGCGAGGTGCCGCACCAACGTGCAGCAGCCGGCGTGGCGGCGACGACGAAAAGGAGATGAGATCTATGGCGAACTATCTGCTTGCTTATCACGGCGGCGGTATGCCCGAAACCGAAGAGGCGCGTGCCAAGGTCATGGCGGCATGGGGCCAGTGGTTCGGCACTCTCGGCCCCGCTCTCGTCGATGGTGGGAACCCGGTCGCCCGCACCTGCACGATCTCACCGAGCGGTTCGGTCGCCGAAGGCGGCGGCGCCAATCCGGTAAGCGGCTACAGCGTCATCAAGGCCGACAGCATGGACGCGGCCGTCCAGATGGCCAAGGGCTGCCCCCTGCTGGAGTCGGGCGGCAGCATCGAAGTCGCAGAGACCTTCAGCGCGATGTAGCGCGTGCCCGCTGAAGCCGGGAAGACCCCATCTTCCCGGCTCAGCGCGGTTTGACAGGTCAGCTTCGTCGGGCTAGTGTTCGATGGGATGTTGGTCTGAACATCAGACTCTCCAGGTAGCGGATAGTTAGTCGGAGACACTCTGGGAGGGAACGCTGGTGGCCATCGCCGAGGGAACGACAGCAGGCACGGACTTTCGCTACCAGGGGCTGCGCCAGTGGATCGAGCGGGTCGAGGCGCTTGGACAGATGAGAGCCGTGCACGGAGCCGACGCCGCGCATGACATCGGCGCAGCCACCGACGTGCTCCAGCACCGGGAGGGTGCCCCCGCCGTCATGTTCGATCGCGTGCCCGGCTACGACCCCGGCTTGCGCGTGCTGGTCAACAGCTTCGGCTCGATCGACCGCATCGCCCTCACCTTGGGCCTTCCGATCGGATGCAGCAAAGTGGAGGCGTCCGACGCCTGGCGCCGGCGCATCAAGGACCTGTCCCCAGTTCCTCCGGTGGAGGTTGAAACCGGGCCGGTGCTGGAGAACGTCCGCCGCGGCGGCGACGTCGATATGACCGTCTTCCCGGCACCCAGGTGGCATTCCCGCGATGGCGGCCGGTACATCGGAACCGGCTCGTTCGACATCACCCGCGACCCCGATGACGGGTGGGTGAACCTTGGCACCTACCGCGTCATGGTTCACGACGCCACCCGCCTGGGGTACTACATCTCGCCAGGGAAGCACGGGCGGCTGCACCGCCAGAAGTACTTCGACCGGGGCGAGCCCTGCCCTGTGGCCATGGTGTTCGGGTCCGATCCGCTCCTCTTCCTTGCCTCGTGCACGGAGATCCCGTACGGGGTGAGTGAGTACGAGTGGGTCGGTGCGGTTCGCGGCGAGCCGGTGCGGGTGATACGTGGGCCCGTGACGGGCCTCCCCATACCGGCCGACGCCGAGATCGTGGTCGAGGGTTTCGCCAGCGCCACCGAGATGCTGCCGGAGGGACCTTTCGGGGAGTGGACCGGCTATTACGCTTCGGACACGCGGCCAGAGCCGGTCCTTCACGTCGAGGCCCTCTACTACCGCCACCAGGCCATCCTGGTCGGCTCTCCACCGGGCCAGCCCCCTGACGAGCAATCTCGCTACCGGGCGGTGCTCCGCTCAGCACTCCTGCGCGACGAGCTGGAGCGGGCGGGTATCCCCGACGTCGTCGGCGCCTGGCAGCACGAGGCGGGGGGCTCACGCCTGTTCACCGTAGTGGCCATTCGCCAGCGCTATCCGGGTCATGCCCGGCAGGCCATGCACGTGGCGGCGCAGTGCCGGGCCGGTGCCTACGCCGGCCGCTACACGATCGTGGTCGACGAGGACGTCGACCCATCCAACCTGGAGGAGGTGATCTGGGCGGTGTGCACGCGCTCCGATCCCGCCACCTCCATCGACCTCATCCACCGATCCTGGAGCACGCCTCTGGATCCGCGCATCCCGCCCGATCGCAAAGCGGCGCGGGACTTCACCAACTCCCGCGCCCTGATCGACGCAACCCGTCCCTGGGAGTGGCGCGAGCAGTTCCCGCCGATCAACGTCCCGCCTCGTGAAGAGCGGCGCGCTGCGCTGCTTCGGTGGGGCCACCTGCTGGAGAAGGAGGAATAGGCCCGTGGCGGCCGTGAAGCTCCAGGCGCGAGACGTGCGTGTGCACTACTGGCGCGAGCGCGCGGACGCCCCCTTCCTGGCGGTTGACGGCGTCACCCTGGACGTCCACGATGGCGAGTTCCTGTCCATCGTCGGACCCTCCGGCTGCGGCAAGACGACTTTCCTCAACGCCGTGGACGGCCTGCTGCCGATCAGCAGCGGCAGTCTGACGATCGACGGCAGTCCGGTCGCCGGCCCCGGCCGGGACCGGGCCATGGTCTTCCAGCAGCCCAGCCTGCTGCCGTGGCGGACCGTGATCGGCAACGTCGTTTATGGGCTGGAGCTGGAGGGCCGGCAAAGTCGCGCCGAGCGCCGGCGGATAGCGCGCGAGCACGTGCAGCTGGTTGGGCTGGAGGGTTTCGAGGACTCGTACCCGCTCGAGCTGTCCGGAGGTATGCAGCAGCGCGTCAATCTGGCCCGTGCGCTGGCTACCGACCCGGTGATGTTGCTGCTGGACGAGCCGTTCGCCGCAGTCGACGCGCAGACCCGCGAGTACATGCAGGTGGAGCTGCTCCGCATCTGGGGGCAGCGCCGGAAGACGGCGATCTTCATCACCCACGACATCAAGGAGGCGATCTACCTGGCCGACCGGGTGGTGGTCTTCAGCGCCCGGCCGGGCCGCGTCAAAGAAGTCCTCGACGTCGAGCTGCCTAGACCACGAGACCTCCGCGTCAAGCGTGACCCGCGCTTCATCGAGTATGAGGACCGGGTCTGGACCAGCATCGAGGAAGAAGCGAGATCGACTCGCGTGGCGGCGGCCGTATGAGAGCGGAGCTGCCGCGGCCGGACGTCACCGTGGAGCCTGCCGAGCGAGAGGCCGCCCGGCCGCCGAGGCAGCAGCGCCGCGGGCGCTGGGCGCGCTACGAGCCGGCGGTGATCGGCACGGCCAGCGTCCTTGTTCTCCTGGCGGTCTGGCAGGGACTGGCGCTGACGCGGCTGGTTCCGGAGCTGTTCCTACCCGGTCCGCTGGACATTGCGCCGGCTTTTCGCGACTACGTCACCTCCCCGGACTTCGGTCTCGACGTGGCCACCAGCGGCCAGGAGCTGGCGATGGGCTACGGCCTCGCCATCGTGGTGGCACTGCCGATAGGGCTTCTGATGGGGTGGTACCGCCGCATCCACTACGCGCTGGACCCCTTCATCAGCTTCTTCTACAGCACGCCGAGGATCGCGCTGCTGCCCCTTCTGATCATCTGGTTCGGGATCGGCATCTACTCGAAAGTGGCGGTGATCTTCCTGGGCGCTTTCTTCCCGATGGCCATCAACACGTTCGCAGGCGTGCGCAGCCTCGATGCGGCGCTTCTCAAAGCGGCCCGATCGTTCGGTGCTTCGGACACCCAGATCTTCCGCACCATCGCTCTTCCCGGGTCCGTGCCCTTCATCCTGGCCGGACTGCGCCTCGGCGTCGGACACGCGCTCATCGGCGTTGTGGTTGGTGAACTCGTCGCCGCCCAGCACGGGGTTGGCCTGGCGATGGCCGTTGCGGGCGAGACGTTCCAGACGTCGAAGCTGTTCGCGGTGCTGATCATCATCGCGGGTACGGGCGTTTTCCTCCAGGTCGCCCTGCAGAGGCTGGAGAAGCGCTTCGACGCCTGGAGGCCTGCGCGTTGAGCCCCAGCGCTCACAGCGAGCAGGCGCGCAAGGCGCGCACCGTCCAGAGCCTGGCCATCGCGCGCTTGTAGGCTGCCGAGCCGCGCTGGTCGGACGCCGGATCGCAGGCCGTGGCCGCAGCCTGGCCGGCCACAGCGATGGCCGCCGCATCCAGCGCCCGACCTGCCAGCTGCGGCAGCTCGACCAGCAGTGGGCGCGGAGCCACCCCGCCCAGACCGACCGCAGCCCGTCGCGTCATACCATCACTGAGGTCCGCGAGGGCCGCCACGCCGACAGTCGGGTAGTCGTTGCTGCTGCCGGGTGTGAAGCGCAGATAGCAGCAGCGCGTGTCCCGTGGATTGGGCGGGATCTTGACACGGATCAGCAGCTCGCCGTCCTGGATGGCGGTCTCGAAAGGACCTCGGATGAAGTCGCGCAGGGGCATGTCTCTTGTGCCCTTCCGTCCCAGCAGCCTCACCTCGGCGGCCAGGACCAGAAGGCAGGGGGGCAGATCCTGACGGGGATCGGCGTGGACCAGGTGTCCGCCGAGGGTGCCGACCGCGCGCACGCGCGCGTTGCCGACCTGAGAGGCGGCCCGCACCACCATCGGCTGCACTGATCGGACCAGTGGTGAGGCGGCGATCTCGGCCAGTGTGGCGGCCGCCCCGATCAGGAGCGAGCCATCCGCGTCCGTCCGAATCTCGCGCAGGCCGGCTATGCGACCGAGCCAGACGAGCCGGCACGGCTCGATCAAACCCTGTCTGACAAGGAGGCCCACCTGAGTACCGCCTCCGACGGCCACGGCACCGTCACGCTCCAGGTCGCCGACGGCCTCTTCGAGGCTGGCCGGGGCCGTGAACTCAGGATCCAAGCGCCGCCCTCACCGAATCCACGATCGACTGGTACCCCGTGCACCGGCACAGGTTGCCCGCCAGGAAGTCGCGCGTGCCGGCTTCTCCCGGATCCTTCCCTTTGGCCCGCAGGGCGGCGGCCATGACAAGCTGGCCGGAGGTGCAGGCGCCGCACTGGAGGCCCTCGTGCTCGATGAACGCCTCGACCAGGTCCGGCTCGCGGCGGGCGATGCCCTCGACCGTCCAGACCTGCCTACCCTGGGCGCACCCGGCCAGGAAGATGCAGGAGCTGACCGGGTCGCGATCGACCAGCACCGTGCAGGCCCCGCAGACACCCACCCCACAGCCCTCCCTGGTGCCGCAGAGCCCCTGCCCACGAATGAGGTCGAGAAGCAGGGCGCCGCCGGGTGCCTCGGTTTCGAATGCCTCCCCGTTGAGGAGGAAGGCCAGCTTCACGCCACCACTTCGGAGTGCAGCAAGTCGTAGACCTTCTCGGCGGTGATCGGCAGGTCGCGCGCTCGGACTCCCGTCGCGTCGGCGACGGCGCCGGCAATGGCAGCCGCGGTGGGCACGTTGCCCAGCTCGCCCACCGACTTGACACCGAGAGCGCCCACGCCCCTGGCGCCCTCGACCAGCACCGTGCGCCAGACAGGCACGTCCACTGTGGAGGGGATTCGGAACTCACCAAGGTTGGCCGCCCAGACCCGGCCTTCTCGCATGACCAGGTCCTCGAGACAGGCGAGCCCGTAGCCCATGGCGGCCCCTCCTTCGATCTGCAGCCTGTGGGCGCTGGGATTCACCACCTCGGCCACGTCGACCGCGCTCAGGATCTCCAGCACCCGTACCTGACCGCTGTCGGGATCAACGGCGACCTGAGCGATCTGGACGCAGAAGGCGGTCACATGGGGTGTGTCGCTCGGCTCTACCAAGACCGTCACAGGCTGGTCAGAGCCGCCTCTGCTGAAAGCGGCGGCGGCTTCGGCCACAGCCTGGCTGAGCGCGGCGGTGACCCGGCTGCCGCCCACTCCGTCGTCGTGCGGAAGGGCGGCGGTAGAGACCTGGCGGACCTCGACCAGATGTGGCTCGATCCCCAGCGCTCTGGCCAGGCCCTCCCTGACCACGGTGTGGACGCCCGTGCCCGTCTCGGGCATCGGAACCTCGACCACGACTCCTTCGTCGCCGGGCAGGAGCCGCAGACTCGTCTTTCCGGTAGTCGTGGGCCGGTCGTAGACGGCGATGCCCCGGCCATGACGCAAGCCCCTGTCGACGTCCAGCGGACGGTAGGCCGCGAGCGCCGCCTCCAGCGTCTCCAGTCCGCGGGACTCGACCCAGGTCTCGCCCCAGGGGTTGGCCTCGCCGGTCCGCAATAGATTGCGCCGCCGGATCTCCGCCGGGTTCAGTCCAGCCTTACTGGCAAGCTCGTCGAGCGCCGACTCGAAGGCGAAGACGGCCTCGGGCGCGCCTGGGGCGCGCATGTGGCCGCGGGGCACGGTGTTGGTGTAGGCGATCCGGGCCTCGACGGCAGCCGCCGGAACGCGATAGGAGCTGCCGATGTCCGCGAGCCCGTGCAGCGACACGGTCGCGATGGGCTTGAAGCCGCCGTAGGCCCCGCCGTCGAAGAGGGCGTCCGCAGCAAAGGCTGTGAGCCGGCCGCCGCCGTCGCAGCCGACTCGCACCCGGATCCGGCCGGAGTGGCGGGGATTGGCCGAGGTCAGGTCCTCGTCGTATCGCTGCACGAGCTTGACCGGGCGGCCGGTGCGCCGCGCCAGCTCGATGCAGAGGGGGGCGTCCATCGGCGAGCCCTTGCCTCCGAAGTCACCGCCGATGGCAACCGGGTGGATCTCGATGCGCTCTGGCGGCATTTCCAGGCACGCCGCCAGCTGCGCCCGCAGCCGGTACGGCGACTTGTTTGCCATCCAGACGTGCACGGTGCCATCAGAGTCGACGCTGGCCACACACGTCTGCGGCTCGAGGTAGCCCTGGTGGCCGGAGGCGAAGGTGTACACGCTGTCGACAACGTGCCTTGACGCGGCCAGCCGCCGCTCCACCTCATCCGGCCGGCCGTGGCGCACCCTGGACTGCAGATTGTGAGGGTCGGCTTCGGAGACGACCGCCCCCGGGTAGGCCCAGGGTGTGTCGTGAACCCTGGGGCTGCCCGGCGTCAGGGCTTTCTCCAGATCGAGTGTGGACGGCAGCTCCTCGACCTCGACGATTACGGTGGCGGCTGCCTTTTCCGCAACAGAGCGTGACTCGGCGACGACCGCGGCCACACGTTCCCCGACGAAGCGGACCTCGTCGACCGCGAGCACGGGCACGTCTCGAACGCGCCGCCCGTACAGCCTGAGCCCGACGTCAGCGCCGGTGAAGACGCCGGTCACGCCGGCCGTCTCCAGGGCCTGGCGGCAGTCGACAGCCACGATGCGTCCACGCGGAACCTGGCTCCGCACGACGGCCACGTGGTGCATGCCCGGCAGCTCGACGTCGCCGGCGTAGAGCCCCTGCCCCGTCAGCTTGGCGCGGGCATCGACCCGTCCGATCGAGCGCTGCTTGAGCGGCGCTACTTGCCGAGCCCCCGGCTGGCGGCGTTTTTGATGAAGGAGCTGTCGCTCAGCTTCGAAAGGTCGAAGTTCTTGACCTTGTCGTTGGTCTTGCCGAGCTGGGCCTGAGCGGGGGCGAGCTGCTCCGGCTTCGAGTAGGGCAGCGACTGTACGAGGCCGGAGTAGAGGTTGTAGGAGGCGTTGTTGGCGGCATCGTCGGTTGACTTGGTCCACTTGCCGAGAACCTGGATGGCGTAGGTTCGGTCCTTCTTCTCGCGGGAGATGCCCTCGATGATCGCGTCGATGTAGCGCTGAACCACGTCCTTGTGCGCGGCCACCCAGGACCGCCGCGCTGTGATGCCGGTGTTGGCAGCCGGGAGCTTCTCCTTGCTCAGATCCAGCAGGACCTTGAACCCCTTGGCGTCCAGCTGGAGGGACTCCGGCGGCTTCGACACTGTCACCTGAGCCTGGCCGCTCAGCATGGCCGCGATGACGTTGGGCACAGAGCCGGTCTGGAGGTAGGTGACGTCCTTGTCTGGGTCGAGGCCGAGACGCTGGAGGCCGGCGTGCAGCCCGATGTCCAGACTGGCGCCGGGCCGTGTGATGGCGGCCCTCTTGCCCTTCAGGTCGCTGGCGCTGGTTATGCCGGGCGCGACGTAGATCGAATAGGGATTCAGCGGCGTCAGCGTGGCCAGGATGACCAGGTCTCCGCCCTGGGCAGCTGCGCTCAGGACCTCGGAGCCGCCGATGTCGTCAATGTCGATCTGGCCCGAGAGCAGAGCCGCAATGCCCTGGGTGCTGGTCACCTGCTGGACGTTTGCGGTCAGGTTGCGCTTGCTGAACAGCCCTGCGTCGCTGGCGATGTAGAGGGGTAGATTGTCGGCCACCGGCTCCGAGTAGCCGACGTTGACGGTTGCGGGAGTGGCGGTGGCAGCCGGTGCCGGGCCGGTGGCGGCCCCCCCGCACGCGGCGGCGACCAGTATTGCAACGACGCCCAGCCCGGTGCGAACCATCGATGCCTCCCCGGCCACACGGCCTCAGATGTTTGGTAGGAACATCAAACCGTTGCAGGGCACCATAGCCCGGGCGGCCCAGCTTGTCAACGTGGAGGCCAGACAACTGATTCAGCAGCTGCCCGTCCGTCGTTCTCTCCCCCGCGCAGTCGGACCGCGCAGTCGGGGGAGTACCCGGCGAAGCCGGGGGAGGGGGGCGCGGCGTTCTCTCGCCCCAGCTGTAACTGCCGAGCACGCCCTCATCGAAGTACGACACCCCGATCGAGCCACCGGGCGAGGTCTGGACGTCCTGGATGCCGTCCCTAGGGTCAGCTTGGACTGCACGCTGCCCTCCGGGCCGGCCGCGACCGCGTTCTGCTCGGCCGTACCGTCCTTGAAGCGGCAGCGGCCGCCAGCGATCACGACGCACTCGTCCGGCAGCCGCTGGATCGCCGGGTGTGCCAGGCCCAGCTCCTCGATCTCGATGACGCGCGTGGAGCCGCCTGAGATCACGACCACCCGTGCGCGCCAGGGCCGATGGGTCCGGGTGAGTGCGAAGGAAGCGAAGCCCGACCTGGTATCTCTGCCAGCGGGAAGACCGGCATCCGCAACGGGCGCCATCAGGGCAACGGCCTCACTGGCTGGGCCGACGGTCGCCGAAACGACAGCCCACCCTGCGGCCAACTGTTCGTCCAGCCTTGCCGTCTCAAAGGCCATCAGCTGTGCCGGGGTGCTCATGACCGGACATGCCTATGCCACGGGGAATGTCTCGAGAGGTGGGCTCGGACCTGCGTAAGCGGCGCCGCCGGAGCCCATACGGCGCCCGCAACGCGGAGCCGGACATCAGCAGGCCCGGACCACAGAAGCCGAGCCGAGAGATGGGAAGTCTGGATGCCGAAGGGGCACCAACAAATTACTGAGCCATGCTCCTGGGTAAATCAGATTTCAGCTACGGGTGGAGGCACCTGGGAACGGGGTTGACGAACGGCCGATCCCACCGACAGAGCCGTGGGCCGAGAACATAAGCAGCTGCAGAGCCAGGCAAGGCGACCCAGGCTCCGTTAAACAAAATCGGCATGCGCTTAGCTGCGATCCTTCGAGTCACTCCCCCCTGCTGAGTCAACTGAGCCAGCGGCCCGTCAAACCACGCTTCGCGAGTAGCAGCCCGGGAAGGATCAGGAAGATCGCGGATACGGTCGCCCTCCCGAGGGCGTAGTCGAGGTTGCCAGTCACCACGCCGCCGAGAACTTCGAAGGTTACCCTCAGAAGGCCGATGACCAGGAGCCCCGCGCCGATCACGATCAGGGTCCAGGCGCCCGCGCCCCGGCCGGTCTGGCTCTTCGGTGTAAGTTGACCCGGCATCGGTCGCCACCGCTGGCCGTCCCACCAGTGGCGACCATCCTCCGAGAGTTGACGCCAGCCGCCGTCGTGCCACATCCACTTGCCGTCCTCCGACATGGCTCCGTTAATCACGGTCTGCCCTCCTCCAGTCCTCGCTTCCAGCCAATGCCTAAGCGACATGCCGCGTAAAAGTAGCGTTCCGGAGCGCGGCCATGCAGGGCTGCCTCGCCCTAGAGCCATCGAAGCTGCGTTGCACCGGCGATGACGAGCGGGGCGTCTACAGGGTGGTGCCGCTCGCAATCCACTTTGCGGGCCGCAGCGGTAACTTCGCGGCCTGTCTCCTGTTTCTGCGGAGCCTCGCCGCACCCCCCTACGAGGACCTCCTCGACAGCATCCGCTTCCGCCGGCCCAGGCGATCTTTGGGACTTAACGGAAAGAAGAGCTTGACATACGAACGCATGTTTGCTATTCTGGAGGGGCAATGATCACCGCGCCCTCAGCCTTCCCAGACGTCGAGGCCATGGAGCCCGAGCGGGCGGCGGTGCGCGAGCTGGCTTCCCACATCTACTCGGCCCAGGCCGAGCTGGCGCTCAAAGTCGCCAGGCTGGATGACGACGGCGGCTGGGCCGGTGACGGCTACCTCTCGATCGTGCACTGGCTGAGCATCCACCTGGGCCTGG
>Ga0126378_10000439_pt1 | contig 30984 bp, 29 predicted proteins | sample PanSoiMetPlot_23_FD_92587 | JGI IMG/M metagenome (GOLD analysis project Ga0126378, IMG submission 92587) | Tropical forest soil microbial communities from Panama - MetaG Plot_23 | ecosystem: Environmental > Terrestrial > Soil > Tropical forest > Bulk soil | place: Panama | collected 2016-02-17
CACATAGTGGACGGCATCTGCACTGAAGCGCGCGCCCATCTGCAGACTTCGGTCGAAGGTCTTGCGGCCGAGGATCTTGGCATCGGTGGAGCGCTCGAATTCCGGGAGACCGTAAAAGCCCTTGGAGCTGGGCGTTCCGTCAGCCAATCGAGATTGCCATCGGGTCGAGCCGCGTAGCCATCCGCGCTCGTCGCAATATTGACGATGATTTTTCGCTGTTGCACGACACCCCTCTGAGTCCCAAGCAGTACCGGGGAAAGGTTGATTTAAGTGTCATCGAGAGGTGGTCTCCCGGCAAGTACTTGGTAAACGCTTAATCGCCCAAGTGGAGTTGACATTCTTTTGGGGGCAATAAGGAGGCACTAAGAATTCCCCTCTATTCTTTTCAATACCTTAGAAGGCCAGGCCGCTCAGTGCACATCCGTACCAGCGGACCGTCTATCTGCCCTGGATCACATCTCGGAGCCGCTGCACAGCACTTGGGATCTGCTTAGGCGTTGTACTGCCAAACCCCAGGATGAATCCTTGCCGAGCCGTGTTGCCGAGATAGCAAGAAGAAAGTGGCCAAAGCCACAGCTCCTGGCGCGCGGCCGCTGCTGCAACGGGCCGGTCGAACAGCCCCTTAGGAAGCGTCGTTACAATGTGCACGCCGGCGTCTGCCCCCAACACCTCCATGCTGGAGCCAAACTCGTTCCTGACGGCTTTGACGAGCATGTTCCTGCGCTCACTGTATAGAAGGCGCGTTCTTCGAATGTGGCGCGCCAGATGTCCTTCGCGGATGAAGTCCTCCAAGACCACCTGATAGAGATGTGGTGGACAAACGTCCATGGTGTTCCGAACAGAAAGGAATCGTTGAATAAGGTCGGGAGGAATCACCAGGTAACCAACGCGCAAAGAAGGAAACAAGGTCTTGCTAAATGTTCCGATGTAAATGACACGAGACTCGCTGTCGAGGCCTTGCAGAGATGCAACGGGCATGGTCTCATACCGGTATTCGTTATCATAGTCATCTTCGATGATCCAAGACGCTGAACGGTGCGCCCACTCCAATAACTGGAGACGACGGGACGCGCTCATGGTGACACCAAGAGGAAACTGATGCGAGGGCGTGACGAATGCAGCGCGTGCCCTTCGGGATTTCTTAATACCGGTTCGAACGTCCATGCCCTCTGCATCGACGGGAACGGGAACGAGGCGACAACCCGCTAAAGCAAAGACATTTCGCGCCAACCGGTAACCGGGTTCCTCGAACCAAACTTCATCGCCGGGATCGAGCAAGACGCGGGAAGTCAGCTCTAGAGCTTGTTGAGAACCGCTTACAATCATAATCTGACTCGCTTCGCAATTTACGGCTCGCGCGGTCCTCAGGTACTGAGCGATGGCGCTGCGAAAGCTCTTGGATCCCATCGGGTCGCCGTAGTGAAGCGAGTTGATGCGTATGTTGCGAACGTGCCGGTTCACGAGGCTTGCCCATACACGGAATGGAAAGTGTTCGAGGGCAAGCTGACCAACGATGAAGGCTCCCCATCGATTCAGCCATGGCGGCGGTTTCAAGACAGGAAGAAGCGCCGACCGCTTGGAAACCACGCGGTGACGGGAATGGAGTCTATTGGCAACATAGCGTTGCCCAACGGGAATCGCTTGATCCGGGAGGGAACTTGTCACGAATGTTCCCGATCCAGATCGGGTTTCAAAATAGCCCTCAGCAAGAAGTTGGGAGTACGCCGTTAGGACAGGAATGCGGGAAACCTTCAACTCCAAAGCGAGAACGCGGCTAGACGGCACCTTTTGGGATGCGCGCAGATTGCCTCCGACAATGGCTGAACAAAAAGCTTCGTAGATTTGCTTGTGCAGTGGCTTGCCGCTTCTCCGATCGAGTGCAACTAGGGGAGAAAATCCGCTCGCTACCTTTTTCATGGCTTTAATATAGTGGTTATAGTGAGATCCACTCAAGTGCCCTCTGATGCCAACCACTTTCTGTCACCAGGTTTGGCGCAAGAACTAGGAAAGAAACAGCGATGGGACGCGAGAACAGGCCGGTTCCGCGAGCGCTTGCCGCAGCGAGCCGGGAATCACCAAGTGTATGAGCCGTCGGGCGCAACCACAGATGAAAATCCCTTGCTGACTTTCTGATAGTTCGCGACATGTGGCTATATCGATATCGTGGCAAGTGGGCATTGTGCCCAGCTGCTCTCTTCGTGCAAATTTCCTGCAACAGCGAAACATGGGTCGCCCTTGGGTCAGAAGACTGACCCGGTCGTTCTACTCAAGGCGCTCGGCAAGCCCGTGTGGCTGTTCTGACGGAAGCTGGGCACACACCCCGGGAAGCTGCCTTAAGCCCAGTGGGCTTGAAAGAAAGGGTTAGGTGCGCATCCAAGAATCTTGGAATTTTGTTCGTGGATGGGCTTATCACATCCATAGCGCCTGGAGCAGGCCCTAGCCTGGCAAGAAATCCTATGAGCGACCGCATTGCACCCTCTCTAACCACAACCCCACAGGCATTTCCTGGCATCTTCGTTGGAGGACTTATCGTCGGCGTGCTCGACCTGACTTACGCAATCGTGGTTTACAGTCCGCACAAGCCCATTCTTGTGCCACAAACCATTGCCAGCGGCTTGCTCGGCATGAAGTCTTATAGTGGCGGCGCGCAAACTTCGGCGTTAGGAGTCATACTGCACTTCGTCATCGCCTTTGGTGCTGCAACTGTGTACTTCCTTGCGAGCCGCAAATTCGAGATCCTGCTTCACAGGGCCGTTTTGTTCGGCCTCCTGTACGGCGCTCTGGTCTATCTGTTCATGCATCTAATCGTGTTGCCGCTCTCAGCGGCGCCCAAAGGACACGCGCCGATGATTTATCAAGCTTGCGAATTCGCGTGGCACTGGGTGGGAGTGGGATTGCCCATCGCCCTTTCGATTCGACACTATTCGCGCTGAAACCGGTACGCTATCCCGCCAGCCAACAGGGACGTCAAAAGCAGAGGGCTCCTGTAGCAAAGCTATCGAGGGAACCGAGGAGCATGATTTGAGCCTTACCGATCTCATGAAAGCAACTGTGGGCATTGAATGCTGGCTGGGATTCAGCTTTCGTGCACTGGCGCTGACCCTAGCCATTCTTCCGGGCGGCAACGCCCGCCCTCAGGGGCATGTGGCTTACACGCATCCGCTGTCCACAGGAGTACGTCTCGACCCGGTTGGCGATTTCGCCGATTTGGGAAGCATGCCGCTGGGGATGGCGCTAGCGCCAGACAGGAAGAACTTGGTTGTTGTCCTCAGTGGCTGGCGAGAACAAGGAATTCAAGTTGTCGATCTGGAGTCCAGGAGGATCACGCAAACCATTCAGCAGGAAGCGGCTTTTTATGGCGTAAGCTTCTCCGCAGACGGCAAAGCGCTATACGTTTCCGGCGGCAATCAAGATTTGATCTATATATATACGTGGAGCAACGGTGCTGCGACACTAGAAAAGAGAATTGTGTTGGGCGAAAACAAGCCCGACAAAACTGGCTCTCGCTATCCCGCCGGCTTAGCCGCTTCACGAAAAGGAAATCTTTTGTACGTCGCCGAGAATGTCGGCGATGCCCTCGCCGTTGTTGACCCAACGTCCGCGCGCGTGCTGCAAAGATTCTCGACCGACCACTACCCTTATGCCGTCGAGGCGGCTGCCGATGGCAATGTGTATGTGTCCGCCTGGGCTAGCAACACGATTTCGATGTTTCGTACGCAGGCTGACGGCACGCTTTCCAGCGCAGGTCGGCTGACAGTTGGCCCGCGCCCCTCAGCACTCACGTCTAGTCAGGACGGATCGCGGCTGTTTGTTGCTCTCGCGGGCACCGATCAAATTGCCGTCGTCGACGCGCGTGCGAGAAGCGTACTCGGATACCTTCACGACGGAGCGCCCGGAGCCCCAAACCAGGGAAGCACTCCCAACGCACTCGCTCTTTCGCAGGACGGCACGAAGCTCTACGTTGCAGAAGCCGACAACAACTCGATCGCTGTTTTCGACGTTTCAGAGAGGGCTCTTGAGCCAGGACGAGCAAAGCTACCGCGTCCGGCGGGTCGCATCCCCACGGACTGGTATCCGACGGCAGTCCTCGTACTAAATAGCAAGCTCATAGTTCTAACCGGGAAAGGGCATGGCAGCCACGCCAATCCGGACGGACCTGTTCCCGGCGAAGGAATCAAGCGGCCGCTCGGCTACGACCTCGGCCAATTGAATGGAAGCTTGCGAATTTGCTCCGCCGATCCGGGGCCAAGGGTGCTTGAACAGCTCTCGCATCGCGTAGCCGAGGCCAATGGATGGAACCGACCCCCCGCCGCTCGCCGATATCCGCCCTTCAAGCACGTCGTCTACATCATCAAGGAAAACCGCACCTACGATCAGGTTTTGGGCGACCTAAAGGAAGGTGATGGTGATCCAAACCTGGTTTTCTTTGGCTCGGAGGTGTCCCCCAATCATCATGCGCTCGCGCAGCATTTCGGGCTGTTCGATCGTTTTTTCACCAACGCGGAAGTCAGCTCGCAAGGGCACATCTGGTCAACGGCCGCATACGTGACCGATTTCGGCGAGAAGCTGATTCCGTCCGCTTATTCAGATCGCCGAGGCGGCATTGACGGCGAAGAAATTGACGAGCCCCTCGGCGGATTCCTCTGGAACCTGGCAGCAAAAAAGGGCCTCTGGTTTCGAGACTATGGCGAGATGGCGAGTGGGCCCGAAGGATGGCCGGTTACGCAACGCGATCTTCGAGCGGACCTTAGTCCCGTCTATCCAGAATTCAACCTCAAGATCTCCGATCAGAAGCGCGCGGATGGATGGATCAAAGAACTCCACGAGTTTGCGGCCAAGGGGGACATGCCCGCCCTCGAAGTTTTGCACTTGCCCAGCGATCACACGGCAGGCGGCCGCGCTGGATATCCCTCGCCCCGCGCCTACATGGCGGACAACGACTTGGCACTCGGCAGGATTGTAGAAGCTTTGTCACAGAGCCGGTTCTGGCGCGATACAGTGATCTTCGTGCTGGAGGATGACTCGCAAGCCGGCCCAGACCACGTGGATTCGCATCGTTCTCCTTTTTTCGCGATATCCGCCTATAACCGACCCGGCACAATCCACAGATTCGCCAATACCACCGATGTCGTGGCGGCGATCGAAGACATCCTGGGATTGGCCCGCTTGTCCAAATTCGATTACTTCAGCCGCTCTCTCGCTGACGTGTTCGGCGAAACGCCGAACCTTGGTCCATACAGCGCGCTGCTTCCGCAGGTCGACATGCATGAAATGAATCTCTCGCAGGGACCGGCAGCACAAATGTCGGAGGAGCTTGATTTACGAGCGGCAGATCGTAGTGATGATGGGCTCTTCAATAAAATTCTCTGGTACATGCTCAAGCCGGACAGCCCAGCACCGCCGGCTGCCAGCAAAGCGCCGCTTCACGCCCTACAGGTTGCTCAATGAACGATACGGGTCTGACTGACGTGACCGAATCACATGCATGGCGAGTTCGACGTGGGTGTGGGGGTGAAAAGTGAGAAAAAGTGTGCTAATGCTCCTTGCGACCGCAGGTTTGGCGTGTAGTTTCTCGCTGTGGGCACAGGTCGACGATACAGCTCCATTTCCTAAGAAATTCCGCAAATGGGCCCATGTCAAGACTGTGCTGGTCGGGCCCCATAGTGCCGCCTTTGCGACCGAAGGGGGAATCCACCACATTTATGCGAACGAAAAAGCCCTTGAGGGCTACGACACCGGCAAGTTCCCGGACGGGTCAGAGATTGTCTACGACTTGCTTGAAATCCAGGAGATTGCAGGCAACACGATAGAAGGACCAACGCGCCGCGTTGATGTCATGGTGAAGCAGAGCCAGCGTTATCGCACGACCGGTGGATGGGAGTTCATGAGTTTTCCAGGGGGCAACCAGAGCGATGGGAAGCTAGCGCCCGAGCGAAGAACAGCCTGCTATACCTGCCACGCCCAGCAAAAGGACCATGATTTCGTTTTCAGCGAATTCCGCAAATGAGATGGACATACTGATTTCATGGGGCGGGGCGAGCCCAGGGTTGGGTTCAATTTTGTCGGTTCACTTGGCGGCAAGATCCAGGTTTAAAGCACGGGGTACTATGTTTGACGTGCCCATATCTTCCAGATACTTGGGTTAAACGTCAGGACTCGCGATACAATCCTGGGCACATGCAAACGGTCTACGAAGCCGCAGGCGGTCTCGACGGGTTACTAAAGCTGGCCAGCGCGTGGCACAAACGGGTGCTGGAGGACGAAGTGGTTAGCCATGCATTCAGCCACGGATTCCACCCGCAACACACCGAGCGCCTTGCCGCCTACTGGGCCGAGGCACTCGGTGGGCCGACAATGTACTCTGGGCAGTACGGCGATGAGACTTCTGTCGTGCGGATTCACAGCGGTAACGGGCTGCACGAGGAGATGGACCAGCGGGCGATCGCTTGTTTCGATCAAGCGCTGGAAGACGTCGGGTTCACCCGCGACGAGCGGCTCTGCCGCGTGCTGCACGATTACTTCGCGTGGACTACGACGACCACGATGGCTCGTTATCACCGCTCGGCCGAGGATGTGCCGGATGGTTTGCACATCCCGAAGTGGGCCTGGGCTGGACGTGTCGGATAAGCGGCAAACGGGATTCGAGACGGGAATTTTGTTATTTGCCCGGCAAAGTTGAGACGATTGCTATTCTTGCAGTCGGTGCCTTGCTGCGGCGAACTTGCCTACTCTCAGTGGCCGGGAAAGAGTCCCTCGAGCAGAACGATGTCGGCATCGCCATCGCCGACGGCAGCGAATAAATCCTTGTCGTCTGACGACCACGCCACTCGGCGCACAATGAAGGTTCTACGAGGGCTGAAGTCGGTGGCTTGCCTCCACGACCCATCAATGGTCGAAAGAAGATAAAGATTTGTAGTTGTGAAATCGTTCAGGGGCAGAGCGAGCCAACGGCCGTCATGGGAGACACTGGGCTGAAACACCTGCCAGTGAGGCACGCGCTCGCCGGCAATTTGAGCCAACCGGCCGGAAGGGCTCTCAGCATGCGCTGCCCGGATCTCATAGTCACGAATGCCATTGCCTTTCAGATGCGGTACGGAGTAGTAAAGCGTGGATCCGTCGGGGCTTAGAGCAGAAACGCAGGCATTGTCATTCCGTACGAGAACGGGCGCACCGCCAGTCAGAGCAGTCTTGAATGCGTGAAAAGTCCCTTGCAGCTTCGTGCTGTAATAGAGCCACTTTCCGTCGCCCGACCATGTCGGATATCCACTAATTTGGCTCACGAGGCGGTGCAAGTTGCTTCCGTCGGCGTCAACTAACCACACGCCGAGGGTATCCCAGTTCGGTTCTTCCCGCGTCGACACCATGGCAATCTTGCTGCCATCGGGCGACCACATCGGCAAACCCATACTGACATGCGGATCAGTTTCGAAAGTGATTTGCCGGGAGACCCCGCTTACCAAGTCGAGTACCCAGATATTGCTGTGACCGCCGTCGTCGGAAAGGTATGCAAGCTCCCGGCCTGAGGACGTGGCATTCGGGGTCTGCACCTGCCCGGTCTGGTGTGTGAGTTGCCGACCATCGTGAGTGTTCCGGCGCGGCGTTCCTGTCACAGGAAATTTCCAAATGTCATATTGCATTCGCAGACGGCTGGCGACGAGATTTCCTCCGCGATCCACATCGGGGTTGAACAGCGATGTTTCCCCATAAGTTATCTGCCGGCCCGGAGAGCCGTGCAAGCTAGCTGCCCATAAGTGCATCGTGGGCAGATAAATGGCGGTGCTCTCCCGGCCAGAGCTGTAGATGATGCCGGAGCCGTCCGGCTGCCACGACAGCCCACCCATGAGCACGCCTTCGTGGGTAAGAGAGTGGACATCTCCACCAGTCGCGCTGACATAGGAGATGTCGTCCACATAAAGCGTGGACTGCTGAAAGGCAATCCAGTGGTCGTTAGGCGACCAGCGGGGATATTCGTACGCTTCTGACGATGACAGTTCAGCCACCATAGAAACTGACGAGGTCAGGCGCTCGACGGTGATCAGCTGCACCGTGTCCTTCTCGCTCAACCGGAAGAAGGCCAGCCTTTTCCCATCGTGACTGATGTCAGCGCCGCTCACACTCCGCGCAAGTTGCCGCGGCGTCCCACCCAACGCAGAGATCTCCCACAATGTGCCTTGCTCCTCACCTGACTTTGGTGGTGAGTAGTAGACCAACGTCGATGAATTTGGCGACCAGCGAGGATAGATGTGATCGACGTTATCGTGTGTAATTTGCAATGGCGTTCCTCCAGCAATCAAGCGCACCCACAGCTGCCGGTAGCCAGTGTTGTCAGCGGTAAACGCTACTGTTTTGCCATCCGGTGATATCGCAGGGAATTCTTCCAGTCCGACAAAATCCGTAAGGCGCTTCTGTGTAATCGGGATGCGGCTGCGTTGCCACAGCCATTCCCGAACTCCAGCGACGTTGAAGCCCAGTAACAGTCCAATCAGTAGCGCGCCACCGAGCAGGCCCGCTAACAAACTGGCGACTAATCGGTGCAGAACAAGGGTGCGGGGCCCAGCGGTTACCGGACTAATCTCCAGCGTGCTCTCCCCTGGGGGCCTTGCGACAGGAGCTGCGACCGGTGCGATAAACCGGTAGCCGCGCCGCGCCACGGTTTCGATGTACCGGGGATTCTCGGAGGAATCACCCAGGGCGTCGCGCAAGCGCGCCATGGCGCTGTAAAGCCCTTGATCAAATTCGACGAAGGTGTTCGCCGGCCAGATGTGCGCGCGCAGCTGCTCCCGGCTGATGATTCCTCCGGGATTCCCCAGCAATAGCTGAAGGACCTTGAGGGGCTGTTCTTGGAGTTTGACCTTGACGCCCTGCTTGCGCAGTTCCGCGTGCTGCAGGTCGAGCTCAAAGACCCCGAACTGCACGACTTTGGGGCTGGTGTCTTGCGCCGGCATTGTCAAAGGGGACGAACGGAGTCTAGCACCGCTTGTCAGGCCCGCGCCAGAAGCCTATGCAAGCTACTGCAAGATCGAGCCTTGCCTCGTCAGAAAGCCGTTCGTTGACCGCAAGCCACGCCGTCGTTAGTTTCGGCTGGCGTGCCTTGATCCTTATTGGCCCGGAACCAGCAGACCGAGTAGGCGGGTCTGGAGTCCGAAACGCTTTGAGAGAAACCAAAGGAGAAACGAAATGACCGATGAGAAAGGGTTGTACAAAAAAAAGACGATCGCGCTGGCAATCGCGGGCATTGTGTCGCTGCTCCCGGTGACGTATCTCCGCAGCGCTGACGTGGTTCAGCACGGCACACCGGTCTTCACGGACTCGATTGTCGGAGCATGGAACTGCACGATCCCGCCTGCGGGCGGTGCCCCTGCATTCAACGATATAAAGAACATTCATGCGGGCGGGACGCAATCCGAAATCGACGATGCAGCTCCCCCCTCCCAGGAAAGCCCGACGGTTGGAACCTGGACCAACACAGGGCCGCTGACGTACTCGCAGAAGGCCTATCAGAAGTCATGGGACGCGGGCGGCAACTTGCTTGGCACTTGGCATTACACCGGCCCCATGGTCCTTAACTCTAATCTCAACGAATTGTCCATCGAAGGCACAGCAACGTTGTTTGACGCCAACGGGAATGTTGTTACGTCTTTCCCGTTCACGGCGAGTTGTACACGGCTGTAACAAGCAATGACTCGTAGCCCGGGGTGTTCTTCTCGGAGCAAAATGAGCCAGATCGCAGACGTGAAGTGAAAGCGCGATGACCAGCACAGCAAAGACCGCCGCACGCCGCGAAGCGATTATCATGGCGCTGCTGGTAATTGTGGGCGCTGTGCTGGCCTTATTGCTCTTCGCTGCGGGCGTTTTGTGGAGGGGCAGGAGTTTTGCGGAACGTCCCAAAACGTCGATCAAGTATTCCCTAAGCGGAGAGAAACCAGTGCCAAGCCGAAGAACAACAAGAGCTGGCGGCTGCGGCTTTGATCCTCCTGCTTGCTACCCTTGCGATGAAAGGTTCATTCGTTCACAGGGCCCCGTAGCTAACTGACAGTATGTAACGGTGGCGCCCAACTGCCGCCAACTCCCGGTCATTAATCAAGTCCAGCGCCGCATAATCCGATCACGAGCTCTTTGTCCAGAAGGCCTCTGGCTCACGCTTGCAAATCAAACCATTTGTGCTGACCATCACCGTCAAGTGTTCATCCGTCACTGAAAAAGGTGACTGGCCGGAGTAAGAACGAGCGGTTGCAAGGTTCCTCCACGGAAAATTTGAGAGGAAGACGGTCGTGCAACACACGCGAATCGTCGTCACTCACTACGGCGGGCCCGATACCATCCACGTCGTGGAAGAGCGGTGTCCCAGGCCGATGCGGGGTGAAGTGCGCGTGCGAGTGCTGGCCGCGGGCGTGAGCTTGCCGGACGTACTCGCTCGCGAAGGCGTCCATCCGGAAACACCGCGCGTGCCCTATACGCCAGGTTGGGACCTGGTCGGCATTGTCGATCAGATCGGCGAAGGCGTCTCCGGTTTCAGACTGGGCCAGACGGTTGCGGCCATGCCGATCAGCGGCTGTTACGCACAATACGTTTGCTTGCGTCAACGCAAATTCATTCCCGTGCCCGAGGGGTTGGATCCTGCCGAAGCTGTCGCACTCGTCTTGAACTACATCACTGCCTACCAGATGCTGCACCGTTCGGCTAAGGCCAAGCCCAGCCAGCGCATGCTGATTCACGGCGCCTCTGGCGGCGTCGGCACTGCATTCCTCCAGTTGGGGCAGCTCGCCCGGGTGGAAATGTACGGAACCTGTTCGGCGCAGGCCGCGGACGTAGTTAGGGAGCTCGGCGCTACCCCCATTGACTACCGAAATTCGGACTTCGTGCAGGAAATCCGCCGCCTTACCGGGGACGGCGTGCATGCTGTTTTCGACGGTATCGGTGGGGACAATCTATGGCGTTCGCGCGAAGCGCTCCGGGAAGGAGGCCGCGTGGTGGTCTACGGATTCCAGGCCAAGTTGCGCGGAGCAAGGATGGCTTCGGACGCGCCGAATGGCCGGCACCCGATTCGCGAATCTGCGATCCTGGGGTGGTATATCCTCCGGAACCGGTTTCTGCGGGGCCGCAAGGGCATGGTGCCTTACAGCATCCAGTGGCTGATGCGGCTGAAACCTGCTTGGTTCCGCCACGACCTGCTTACACTGTTCGACCTGCTGCGACAAAAGAAGATCAAGCCGCTGATCGCGCAACGGCTGCCTCTCCGCCAGGCGCGCTACGCACACGAATTACTGGGAAGCGGCGGCGTGATCGGTAAGATCGTGCTGACACCGAACGGATAGCAGAGGCGTCTGCGCTCTCCTGTTGTCCGTGATTGGTCGGCAATCGTCGTTGCTGCGCCTAGTATTTTAAGTTGCGGGACTGCGCGGTTCATCGTCAGCAGCACTTCCACACCAGCGGTGCAATTGTCAGCAAGTCCACAATCGTGTGTGCCAAGACTCCGGACTCGATTGAAGGCTGAAACGGACTGAATGTAATTGCCAATCCCGTGATCACTTCAAACAAAAGAATGCCGACAACTGCTCTAGCTAACTCACTGGACCAACCTGCTCGAACAGAGCTGGTTGAAGAATCGGAAGATCGCATGCCCACACGCCCAAGAATGGGCCGAGACTATGGCCGAGCAGCGTTTTGTTCAATAGCGTTTTTTATTAGCTAATTTCCAGAATTGGGGGAAAAATCTCTTACTTTAGAAAATCTCTGCAACTGCTTTAGTGACGAAAGTCACAATCGTGAGAAACATCTCATTCCCTGCTTTTCAGCAACGACAGAATCTCGCCTCCCGAAATACCTTTGTTGAGGGGGAAACTAACTGCGGTAATGGAGACAGAAGATGTCGAAAAGATACGGAATCTGGGACAAGCGCTTCTCGCTGTCCGCGACGGTGGAGTGGTGCAAAAGGACTGCGGGCAGGTATTGGAAAAGCGTGTGCGGAATTGTAGGGTCCATTATGAATGGTCGCCGAAACGATCAAGTTGAAATTGCGCGACTGACCAACGTAAGGGCCCCGGTACAAGTAGATTTCTGCGGGAAACGCATTGAACTCAAAGAATTCATCAAAATACTGAGGATTGGCGACCGCGTACGAGTGCTATGCGATGACGGAGTGCTGGTGGCGGAGAAAATTTCTCAGACGCAATTCAAGTTAATCCATGCCCAAATGATGCCTAAATCCGTCCACTAGTTGGACCATTCCTGGGCCCAACGTTCGGTGATACACTTCGTTCAGGAAGACGACGAATCCATGAAACCACCATCGAACGTCAAGACGCCAGCGCAATACCTCGCCTCACTCCCCGCCGATCGTGCGAAGACAATCGCGAGGGTGCGCGCACTGGTGAACAAGCACATTCCGCGCGGCTACGATGAGTGCCTCGTCTGGGGCACGATCGGCTGGACGATCCCCTTGTCTCGCTATCCAGACACTTACAACAAGCAGCCGATCTGCTACGTCGCACTCTCGTCGCAGAAGAACTACTGCTCGCTCTACCTGATGGGCGCGTTTTGGAGTGCGAGTCAGCTCGAGCAGCTGAAGGCGGCGTTCAAGGCGGGGGGGAAGAAGCTCGACATGGGAAAGTGTTGCGTTCATTTCGAGTCGCCGGAGGATTTGCCGCTCGAAGCGATTGGCAAGCTGATCTCGGCGATTTCGAGTGAGAAGTGGATCGAGATGTACGAACAATCGCGCTTGATGACCAAAGCGGGGCAGGCCCAGATGGCGAAGCAAGGCGCCCCATCGGCGAGCAAGGTGGCCGCCAAGCGCGTCGGCACAAAGCGTCGGCGGTAAACTTTCCCAGCATGACAGGCCGATACCGGGCCACCAAGTGTTCCATTGCTGTTGCGGGTGACCTGGCGATTGCGGCATGTAGCACGGACGACGGCGGTGGCTACATCGTCTGGGTTGTAGTCGATCCCAACATCAAAAAAGGGTTCACTTCCACCTCCTGCTACCAGCACTAAAGCACGCTGCGGTGCATGTCTGTTCCGAGGTGCGGTCAATGATCGAATCGGAATCGAGCCCTGCTGACTTTGGAGCAACCTTGACGCCCCGGCGTCAGCGCGAGCATTGTAGGCACGTTGGCCCCACGCCCGGCGAAGTGGGTAGGCATGCAAATCGATCTTCACGGTTATCACCCTGCTGAAATCGTGTTCAACGGAACGCTGGCAAAGATACTGCAGCAGGCTTGGGAGATGGGCGAAGGTGAGCTCGTATTCATTCACGGCCACGGACGCAATCGGGGAATCAGTCCCGGATTTGTCAATACAAACACCGGTTATTTTGGACTTTGCATTCGACAAGCCTTGCGTCATGACAAGTCTCTTCGTCAGTGGATCAAACACACTACGCTCGATTGCTGGAATATGGGGTCGACATCAATTAGGTTGAAGGCCAATCCAAATCCCACCAGAAAGCGATTCGATTGTCTCTGAGAGTTGATGGACTCTGGGCGACGCCCGTAAACCGGATCCCATCGAACCCAGCACATCCTGCTCGGCGGAGAGTCAAAACCAGCCAGCCCGCGAAATTCTTGGTGGATCCGAATCCCATCGGCTCCATCAATTCTAAGAAATTCCTTCTTTCAGATGTTTTGCAATTTTTTCGTTCAAATGACCTGGCTTTGCGGATAGGCTTGGCTTCCGATTCTAGGGAGCGCATGACGGTGTCGGTTACGCCTGAGCAGTTCAAAAAATTTATTGCGCGACTTGCGCAGGTTGTCGTCGCGGCTTTGGTGCTCGCTTACATCGGCGATTCCCTGTGGTTTCGCGTGCGAATCATTCATCCTAAGCCGGCGGATCCGCTGGAATCGTTTACCGGCCCACGCTTGCTGGCCATTCCGGAAAAAGGCAACAAAACCAGGTATGAGATCGACCAGCAGAATCCGGAGCAAACAGTTACCTGTGCGCACTCCTGGTTTCCGCATGCGGGTTACCGGCCTTGCTGGTATGTGAAGCCACGGCTGAATCAGCCGATTCCGATGTAGTTGTGGTGCCCAGGTGGCAGGTCGAAAGTCCACAGTCGAAAAGTTCAAGAGTTCCACATGAAACAGCCGGCTAAGGCCAGACGCTTGCTTCGCCAGAGTGCAAAAGCTGCGCTCCGATAGTGCTCGATTAGCTCTTGGCTGATTCTTTGGGAGGAATCTCTGCGTAGCCGGGCGCGGCCTGTTTCAGGTTGGGTTCCACGTTCGCGCTGGCGTCGCTAATCGCCCAGCGGATTCCCCCGTCAAGCAGGTTCAGGAAGAATTCATTCTTCCAGTTGTCCGGCCGGTCGCCGATGGCCGTGTAGAAAACGCGTCCCTTGCCGTGCATGCGCGCCCAAGTTGCGGGATACGGCGCGCGTTCATAAGGCGCGCCCTTCATGCCTTCCGTGTCCAGCGTCAGAATCACGTGCATGTCGGTCGCAAAATCTTTCAGCGAATACCACTCGTCGTTGACCTTGACGGGCGAAGTTACACCTTCGAGGCCGGGGAACTTCGGATCGTTCACGATGAGGTTGGTGTCCTGCAAGCGCGGCGTGCTCCCGTGAATGATGAATTCGCCGCCTAGCATTTTCAGGTAAGGATCCTGCTGATCGCCGTGCGCAATGTAGCGGTTGGAGAGATCCTTCGGATCGGGCTCAGGATGGAACGTGTCGCTCGCGGCGTGAACGCCGACAAAACCCATGCCTTTGTGGATGGCGTCAAGCAACTTTTTCTTACCCTCGGTGGACATGGGCGGCTTGCCGTCGGTACCGAGAGTGGTCAGGTCGCCGGTGGTAAAAAAAACGACGGCGGCGTATTTATGAAATTGTGGGTCGTCGAAAATCCGGCCGTCCTTGGTGACGCCAACATGGAATCCGTGCTTGTCGCCGAGAGCGGTCACCGCGTCGTCCATGATGCTCGGCTTGCCGTCGATGCGCTTCACGACGTCGTGCTCAAAACCGGAGGACTTCGTAAATACCAGCACTGACTTTTGTGGCGCGGCGAGCAGGTGTTTCGCCAACGTCAATCCGGCGCCTGTCACTGCTGCGGCGCGAAGAAACTCCCTGCGTCCTGCTGCTGAATGCATCGTTTTGCTCATGAATGTACCCTCAGTGGTGGCCTTCGAGATGCGTGCAACCGGGGAACGACGCGAAGGCAAAATCGTTTGCCCAGCCAAGCTCGCGCATGCCCACTTCCGAAGAATAATACGCGGCGCTGATCCAGCCTTTTAGATTTTCGAAGTGACCGTAAAGCGCGGATTGTTTTTTTCCCGTTTCCGTTTGCACGGCTTCTGGATTTTTCGGTTTTGTCGAGGCGTCGGTCAGGAAAGTGTTCTTTTTCTCTTCGTCGAGGGCAGCGAAGCCTTTCTTGAATCGCATTTGAACGTCCGCGTCCAGCGCAGCGAGAGCCCCCAGGAATTTGCGCTGCCCCCCGGGCTTATCCACGCTGAGCAGGAGATCAATAAAGCGGCTCACGTGCGCGCGCGTCGAACCAGGCACGATGCTGTCTGCAAGGGCGGCTAAGAGTTCATGTTGCTGCTCGGTCAGAAACGCGGGTTTCCAGTTGGCCTTGCCGAGTTGCTCCGCTCGATCCAAGACGGCGTCATTCTCTAGGAGTGCTTCGCTCTTCAACAGCTCGAAAGCAGGATGAGACCTTGCCGCCAGCGGCCAAGCCGCGCCAGCGCTCAATCCCGCGAGCACGCACTTCACTATCGCGCGGCGAGTCAGGCGCACCTCCTCCGTTGTCGCGCCCTCGATCACTACCGGGTTTTTTTCGCCACGCATCGCTAGATTCTTTTCCGTCTTCGCGCCGATGGTATCACTCGCCTTCGATGGTTCACAACCACCTAAGGAGGCATTGTGCAGCGCTCGATTGACCGGGCGCGGCGCAATTGTTAGCATCCATTTTTTCGCTGAGAACGCATGCCACAAAGACAACATCACCTTTACGACGTCATCGTTGTGGGCTCTGGCGCCTCGGGCGGCTGGGCCTGCAAGCGTCTCACGGAAGCCGGATTGAAAGTCGCGCTGCTCGAAGCGGGCAAGCCGCAATCGGACGAGAATTTCACCGAACACAAGCCTCCCTTTGAGCTGAAGTATCGCAATATGGCGCCGGAGATTTTGCGCAAGACGCGGCCCATTCAATCCAAATTCGCCTGCGACGAATACAACGCCGACTGGTTTGTGAACGATCATGAAGAACCTTACACGACTCCGGCCGACAAGCCGTTTGACTGGATGGGCCGGCTGCGTGTTACCGGCGGGCGCACCAACGTTTGGGGGCGCGTTTGCCTGCGCTTTAGCGATTGGGATTTCAAGGCCGCGTCGCGCGATGGCTACGGCGAAGACTGGCCACTCAGTTACCGGGAGCTTCAGTCGTACTACGATCTCGTCGAGAGATACGTGGGTATCAGCGGCAGCGAGGAAGAAATCGAGCATCTTCCGGACAGTTTTTTCCAGCCGCCAATTCCCCTGACCTGCCAGGAAACACTTCTCCGCGAACGTGTCCGCGAGAAACTTGGCCGCGTGGTGATGCCTGCGCGCTCGGCGAATTTGACACAACCGCTGAACGGCCGCGGCCCTTGCCATTATTGCGGGCCGTGCGAACGCGGCTGCATGACGCACTCTTATTTTAACTCGGCGTTCACGACTGTCGCAGATGCACTTAGATCGGGTAACTGCACGCTGATTTCGAACGCCATGGTTTACAAAGTTCTGGTGGACTCGGCGCACAATCGCGCGAACGGCGTTTTGTACATCGATCGGGTTACGCGCGAGACGCGGGAGCTGCTTTCGCGCGTGGTCATTCTGTGCGCGCAGGCGCAAGAGTCCGTGCGCATCCTTCTTAACTCCGCAACGCGAGAGTATTCGAACGGTTTGGCCAATTCGAGCGGCGTGCTGGGACATTACCTTACCGCGCATGTTCGCAGCGCCGGCGGCAGCGGCGAATTTCCGTCCATGGGATCGAAACCTTCTTTGGAGGGCGGTGGCCCTCACAAACCTACAGGCGTGTACGTTGCGCGATTTCGCAACATACCGAATGCCTCGCCATACAAGAAATTTCTACGCGGCTATGGGTATGAAGGCGAGTCATCCACTGATTTCGATTGGAGTGCTCCCGGATTCGGCATTGCTTACAAAAAAGCAGTTCGCGTGCCGCGCACGACAATTGACCTCACTGGCTTTGGCGAGGTTTTGTCGCGCTGGGAAAATTGTGTGGAGCTTGATCCCGGCGTGAAAGACATCTATGGAATTCCCGTGCTGAAAATTCACATGTCCGACGGGGAAAACGAGCGCGCCATGATTCAGGACATCGGTGACGCCGCCGGTGAAATGCTCGAAGCCGCCGGCGCAAAGAACATTCGCACCTATGCGCATCCCTCCGCGCCGCGCTGGGCGCTGCATGAGGCAGGCATCGCGCGGATGGGCTCCGACCCGAAGAAATCCGTGCTCAATCAGTTTCAGCAGACCCACGACATCAAGAATTTGTTTGTCATGGATGCTTCCGGATTTGTCTCGAATCCCTGCCAGAACCCGACGCTTACCATCATGGCGCTGTGCGTGCGCTCCTGCGATTACTTGATGTCGGAATTCAAGCGCAACGCGTTCTAGCGTCGCGCCGCACGAAGAAGCGCTTTATCCTGGAGAATGGAAGATTGCAACTTGCGAGTGAGCTAGGCGTTCTTAACCGCTTCTTTTTTTGCCTCGTCCATCCAGCGTTCCAGAACGGTCTGCGAGGCTTTGTCGATTTCCAGGAAACCCACGCCCGCGCCCATGTTCATTTGCGAATAGACGACTTTCCCTTTGGACTGAAAAAAGTCTTCGCCCGCCGAAATCTTCACTAGCACCATCGTTCCCTGCGGGAACGGGTTCATCATGTCCAGATAACAGCCATTGAGGCTCAGTTCGCTCACACGCGAAGCGATGCGCACATCGGCCTTCTGCTCGATCAGCTCTGCGCTTGCAATAAACGGATACCTGGGGCCACGTCGTCTTTCTTTATAGTCCACGTCTTCCTCGGGCTGAACAACCGCCATTAGGGGCTTTTGGACCGGCATCCCCTTTTTCAAGAGTACGTCGATTTGCCTTTGTTTCGAAGAATATCCCGGTTATGAGTTCACAAAGCAGCAACGGCGCCGGCCACGCCGGAACGCCGCAGGACGGGCAGCCATCGCCTTGCGGGGCAACCACTCGGACAGTTTCTGGTTCTGAGTGGCTAGACTGCTCGCTGCGAGTGAGGTGTCCTCATGAAATCAATCTGGCAACGCCACTTGGCGCTTCTCGCCGTTTCAATAGGTCTTTTCGGGGCGCCCTTGTTGGCGCAGGAGCAGGCCGCCTCGCGGGATCATTCTGCGAAGCCGCCCTCTCCCAAAGAACTCAAAAAGCGGCAAAAGGATTTCTTCAGGGAACTAAGCGCTCCCGACAAAGACTGGCTGGAGAAAGATGTTCCGGACATCATCACTCCGGAAGAGCGGCGGGCGTTCCTCGAACTCTCAACGAATGAAGAGCGCGAGCAGTTCATCGAGATCTTCTGGGACAAGCGCAACCCCGATCCGGAATCACCGATTAACACTGCCAAGGAAGAGCACTATCGCCGACTTGCCTATGCCGACGAGCACTTTTCTTCCGGAATTCCCGGAAGGAAAACTGATCGGGGCCACATCTACATCATCTGGGGTCCGCCGGATGAAATTGAATCTCATCCCACCGGTGGAGCCTATCAACGCTCCATGGGCCAAGGTGGTGGCGAATCCAGCGCCTACCCTTGGGAACAGTGGCGCTATCGCCATCTGGAAGGGATTGGCGAGAACATCGAAATCGAGTTTGTAGACCCTTCGGGTTCCGGCGAATATCACATTGCCTACGATCCCTGTGAAAAAGACGCGCTCGCGCATGTCCCAGGCGCCGGGCTGAGCCTGTCAGAAATGCTGAATGGCGGGTCGAAAGCGGGTCGTTTCACCAACAGCAACGGCACCACTTGCCCAATGCCTCTAGGTGGGATAACCGCAAACAACAATGAATTCGAGATGCAGGAACGCAATTTCCTCGTCCAACGTCCCCCGCAGCATTTCCGCGATCTGGAGGAAAAGGTAATCAGCCACCTCGTCGCCAACCAGATCCCCTTCCAGTACCGCGCCGATTTTCTTCGCGTAACTACAAACACCGTCCTTGTTCCCATCACGCTGCAGCTGCGCAATCGCGATCTAAGCTTCCAAAGCAAACAGGGCTTGTACTCCGCAGTCCTCGATCTTTATGGCCAGGTCACCGATCCGGGCGGCCGCGTCATCAAGACCTTCGAAGACGTCATCTCGCGCGATTTTCCGGAGTCACTTTTCCAGGAGTCGCTCGACCTTTCCTCGATCTATCAAAAATCAGTTCCGCTCCGTTCCGGCCTCTATCGCTTGGATTTGGTCATCAAGGACACGCATAGCGGCAACATCGGCACTTTGGGCACGGCTCTTCGCGTGCCGCATTTTGAAGAGGACAAGCTGGACGCCAGCTCCCTGATTCTCGCCGACCAGGTTGAGCCCGTGTCCACTCAGCAAATGGGCATCGGTCAGTTCGTTCTGGGCGCTTACAAAGTCAGGCCGCGGCTGAGTCAGGAGTTTTCCGTCTCCGACAGGCTGGGAATTTATCTCCAGCTTTACAACCTCAAGGTTGACGAAACCACCCATAAAACCAAGGTTTCCGTGGCCTATCGCGTTTCGCAGACCAAAGATCAAAAGGAAGTTTGGCGTGAAGTAGAAGGTGCGGACCACTTGCATCAAGGCGGCGAGCAGCTCACGATCGAACGCCTTATCCCAGTGAGCTCGTTCAGTCCTGGTCATTACACCATTGAAGTCACCGCCATCGATCTGCTCACCAACCAAACCGTCATTCGCTCAACCGGGTTCACCGTCCGGCCTGCGCGCGCGAGAGTCCTTGTGCCCCTGCGCCCATCGGTTTACTGATGCTGGCCATCTCGCTCGGCCAGAGAACGGACGCAATCGCACGAACACGGCAACGCCTACAGGACGCGCGCCGTAAATGGTCTTCAGACTTCCTGGCACGCCATAGGTTGTAACCTGCGCGCCAATTGCGGAAGCCAGGTGTTGGACCAAATCAATGTCGCGGTCATACCCAAGTGTGTAAGCCTGAACCTGTCCGATGGGTTGCTCCTGAAAACCGGGAGGCAACGGATTCTCTCCGAGAATCAGCTCATTGGATCTTTCGGCGCTCTCGATGCGCGTCCAAGCGTAATTTCTGACGCGGAAACGCGCGGTGGACTCAAAAAGATAACTGTTGAAAATCGAGTTGTCTTGCAGTGAACGAGTGCGTCCCCAAAGCAGCGTGTTGGCCCAGTTTCCTTCATGGAACGGGCGGTTGTACATGACCGACGCTGTCATCCGCTCTTGATTTTCGCTGGAAAAGACCGCTTCCGGGCTGGCGATCCGCGCATAGGAATATTGCCCGCTCCAATTCTTACGCGGTTCCACGGTCAGCCGCGTTGACCACGAATCAATCTTTCCTTGGTCGATTTCCCACCGGAACTCATCTGGCTCCCGGCCGTGGAAGCCTGAAGCCTCGATTCGCGCAATGCCGTGAGTGAATCCGACAGTAACAACGTCGGCGGCGATGTGCGTGGAATCCTCCTGATGGTGCCCGAGCGTCCCTACAGGATTCTCAAATGCCGAAGCCCGGTGCGCGTAAGCCGCCGGCCCAATGGCTGGATCGCCCGTCGCCGCGAAGTAGAAAGACAGAAGGCTCTTCTCTCCGAGCTTCAGGTCATAAAGCGCTGCCAATTCCATAATGAAGTCGTGCGGGTGTTGCCCATCGGCAATCGGAACTCCGAAAGCCGACTCGCCCTGTTGGAAGAGCAACGGATACCGTCTGTTGGTCACGCTCGCCGGTTCCAGGCTCAACATCGCGCGTGCAGTGAAAACGCCTGGGCCGAGCTTTCGCTGCGCCATCGTCATGAACCAGTTCGTCGAAAAGAACTTATCTCCGCCTCTCGCGCTGGATTGTTGCTCATCGAGAACGAATATGTTCGCGTGGAACATGAGCATCCACGAGCCTTTCATGCTCATGAGCATTGGCACGGGAGTCGAGACCGGCTCGACGCTCGTGCCCGAACCGGTGTGGCTCAGAATGGATTGCACAAAATCTTCCGGCTGCATGCCCATCGAGTCGCTGTCGTCGTGTTGCTTGCCCTGAGTCTTTGTTCCGGGACATCCCGGCATTTTCATTCCCGCCATGCACCCTTGGTGCTGATCAGCGACCTCTTCGGCCCGGTCTGGTGAAGGGATCTCCTGCGTTTGCGCCACGCTGGCAATTGACGCTGCCACAACGATTGCAACAATCCACTTATACCCGAACTTCATACGAAATCCTTCCCCGTAACGCGCGACCCCAACTGTCTCCTGGCCGAGGGATCCGGTTTCAGCTTCGGAATCGAGTTGCGCAATAGGCGTCCGGATCGCCCGGCCTCAGCCATTTGCGCACAGACACACGTCCACGCGAACTCGGCTCAGCAAAGAATCAGATCAGGAAAGTGCAGAGCAGAGACTGCCGGGGCGGGGGAGAGGAATCACACGAAATATCAGGAAACCATGTGCTCGCAAGCGGCGGAGACGCGCCAACTACCTCGGAAGTCAAAGCCGGGGGAGCAGCCACGGCGAAACTTCCCGCCCAGGTTTGGGCCTGAGGCTGGGGGGCTTCTGAGATCGCGCAGCAGCCCCTGCTCAAATGCGAAACGGAAACCGGCGGCTTTTCCGCCTGCCCCATTCCCATATGTCCGCACTCGGTCTTTGTCTGCGGGCTGGCGCATTCACTGGTTCGCGAATGCACCAGAGCGCAAGCCGAAACAGGCACCGACCCAAAGCCTGCCAGACCGAGAGCGATCAATGAGCCAAGAATTCGTCGCATCTTCGTGCAATTAGACTTTACCATGACCCCACGGGTCATCCTGCTCTTTCTGCTCCCCAAACTCGCGGAAGCGCGGATTTATTCCTAGTGTGCTGCTCCTCCGCCCAGAAATGCCGTCACCGCCGCGAGAAATTCTTCCGTCTTCTCAGTCGGCGGCACGTGCCCGCATTTGTCGAAGCTCACCAATTTCGCCCCGGCAATTCCCGCCGCGTAGCGCTCGCCCATCGCCACCGGAATCAACTTGTCCTGTTTGCCCCAAACGACCAGCGTGGGGGTTTTGATCTTTGCCATTCGATCGTCTAGTCTTTCAGCCGCGATCATCGGATTTCCCAAAAAACTCCGCACGGTAAAGCTGTCGTGTACCGACAGCTTATCCGTAAAAATCCTTCGGAGCGCGTCGTCATTCAGCCAGCTCGTGTCGTAAAACACCGATTCCATCACTCCCCGCATTGTCGCAAGCGAACTCGGATTCAAGTTAGGAATCGGCGCGTCTTGTCTCAACCCAGCCGCGTCCACCAGCACCAATTTTTCCACGGGCGTCAGATGCGCCCCATTTCCCAGTTCCACGGTGTACAACGCGGAAATCCACCCGCCCAGCGATTCGCCCACCAAGCTTGCCTTTTCCACTTTCAGTTGACGTAAGAACTCGTCTAGAAAATCCACATACGTCTGCACACTGTAATCGAGCAGCGGCTTCTCCGACTTCCCAAAACCAATCTGGTCCGGCACCAGCAGTCGGTACTTCTGAGCCAGGGGCGCCAGCACCGGGGTCCAATCTTCCTTGCGGCTTCCCAGTCCGTGTACCAGCACCACCACCGGCCCCGAACCGACATCCCAGTAATGAATCGCTTGCCCAAACACAGCGATCGTTTTGTCCGCCGGCGGTGTAGGCGCCTGCGCGTACACCGAGCCCACATTTGCCGCGCAGATTCCCACGAGAAGAACAGAGGTTGCTATCACCAGGAAAAGCGCGCGTTTCAGGTCTCGCCGCATGTTTCCTCCTACCGCTTCCGCGCCCTCTATTAACACACCCGCCGCCCGAATACTACTCCTGCGGACTCGCTTCATTGTGGCGGTCAGCATCGGATCGTCAGTAGAGGTGAACTAATGAGCAGCTGCTGTCTCTATGGTATGCGACCTGCTTGGTTGAGGGTGTAGGCGCCTGACTCTTCCACTCTTCACGCGTCTTCGGCGTAATCCAAATCATTTTGGCCCCTAAACATTGAATCGTAGCTATGGCATAAACGGCGTCCATGTACAGGCAATTGTCATCGGCTTCGAAATAAACCACGCAAACTCCACGCCCCGAAAGCCCTTCTTCCAATCTGGACCGCAACTCGTGTTCCCGTCTCTGCTGTTTCTTGCGGCCAAGGACTCGCTTGCTTGCCACAGGCTTTCCTTGACTTTCGAGCGTGAGCGTGGGAGGAGCGTTTCGGTGCTTAATCCCCAGTCCCTATCTCCTAATCCCGCGCACGCGATTTGTGCTATCTCCTCGCCATGCGCGTGCGAACCATCCTCCTCCGCGGCGCACTTTCCGCCGCCCTGCTTACCTCCGCCATCGGCCTTGCCGCCGGCTCCAAGGACAAGGAACCCGCCCCGCATTTCTCCGCAACCACCACCTCCGGTGAAAAATTCACCAACGCATCCATCAAGGGCAAGGTCGCGCTCTTCGAGTTCTGGACCACTTGGTGCGGCTTCTGCGCCGACGAGGCCGCCTTTGTAGACAAAATCGGCAAAGAACTAGCTCCGAAAGGCCTCATCCTTCTCGCCATTGACGTGGGCGAATCGAAGAAGACCGTGAAGAAATACCTCGAGCAGCATCCCCGCGACTGCAAGATCGTGTTGATGGAAGACACCAATCTCGCCGCTATGTATCAGGCCAATGCTTATCCAATTTATGTCGTGATTGACCGCGAGGGCTTTATCGTTGGCACGCAGCGCGGCGCAGGCGGGGAAGAAGCGCTTCGCAGGCTCATTGCCCGCGGAGGCATTGAATCAGAAGACGACTCCGACGCCGACTCCAAGTAGCTCTCAAGAATCCGCATCTTTCTTGTAATTCGAGGCCGTGCTAAGACCCTTCCGATTCCTCCGTGCTATGACGCGTTCGTGTCGCCATCCGTCCTGCCAGCGACATCAACAACTCTCGCTCTTTCTCGTTCATCTTCGCTAAGTATTGCCGCAGCCGTTTGAGGTCGTGCAATTGCCGGCCCGAATTTCCCCATAGCTCGTGATGATTTCCCGAAAGTCTTAGCGGCTTGGGCGGCTCTTCGCCGTCATAGAGAATCTGATAGAGGGGAACTCGCAGCGCGCTGGCCCACTTTTCGAGGGTTTCCACGCCTGGAATCGTGTGGCCATTCTCCACGCGGGATACGTAAGGCTGCACCAGCCCGGTGGCCTCGGCGATTTCGACTTGGCTCATTTTTTTTGCTTCGCGAATTTCCCTCAACTTCTGGCCGATCAGCATACGATCAGCCTACAACACCGCGGTAGGAGTAGTAAATTAGGTATCTTCCCTGAAGCCATTATCGCCCGAACAACTTTCGGCGGGGGCTAGGATCGCCCCGAGGCGGCAGAAGACGCTCATACGCGCGAGTCCCGCCGGATATGCGCCGCGAACGAGTTCCCGAATGGGTCGCAATCCGCCATGTAAGAAAAAAGAAGCATGAAGGCGTGCAGGATGGTTCGTCCTTATCCTTAATTTCCTTCCTTCGCCGGCTCGCCAACGCGGGTCGCACGGCCGCTCTGATGCCGCCGTATCAGTCGCATGACTCGAACAATTAGCATAACCACGGAAAAGATGGCGGTCACCAACAGACCGTAGTAAATCCATTGGTTTACGATCTGCGCCGCATGCGCATACTCGCCGGCGCCGCCCGCAACCGAATCCGCTGCGGTGACCCAACTCCCGGCCCGGATCAGGAAATACACAACCGCCAATCCACCGAAATGCACAAACACGCCATAAACAGAGCGAAAAAGCGTCCAGTCCGGACGAACCAGATTGATGGTCGCGCGCACGATCTCCCCCACCGTCAGCAACACGATGGGGAAGTACACCTGATACCAAATGGTCGCGAGCTTCAGAAATGCCACTGCTGGACCCAGAATCAGGAACTGGTAGGTTTGGACTTCGGTCATCCAGACCAGCGCCACCGCGGAAGCGATAATGATGGACACGGAGTCGAAACGCGAGACCTGCTGCCGGTTTTCGATGGGCAAGCTAACGTCTTTTCCCGTCCCTATATCAAGCTGAACTCCGCCAAGCTTGCTGCTCAGTTTCCAGCGGTCCGGGTGTTTGGTCAGGTGCCTTTCAATCAGCGAGAAAATCAGCGTCACTGCGCCCAACTGAATGAAGAATTGCAGCAGGCACGTGTTAAGAATGTCGTTGAAACTGATCCTCTGCCCGCTCACGCTCAGCGCCAGAAAAATAGTCCCAATCACCACAAACGCAAGTCCAAGGTTAAAAGACAGCACTTTGATGTAAAACGGATACAGGACCGGCCCAATCAGTTCCCAGCCAAATGCCACCCTGCGATTGTCCTGGTGATAGCGCCCCGCCAGCAGCAGCGGGTTTCCGCGCTGTTTGAGCAGCGCTTTCTGCTCTGCTTCGGTCAACGGCCGCCCTAGTTCGTCCTGCTTGTCTTCCATCTCGCTGCGAATGTCTTCCGACAACTCGCGAATAATGTCCTCGCGCTGCGATTCGGGCAGTGCCTTGGCTACCGCTTTGAGGTAACGATCCACAGTTTCCATAACGACTCCTCATACTCCGCGAATTCTTAGGATGGTGACGCAGGCTTGGCAAACGTCGAGAAAGAGCTGCAGCAATACGAGACTCACCGGCGCAATCATATGCAGAGCCTCAAAACTTAGGAGCGTCAAGCCGGCAACAGCCCCGATTTGCGCCAGCTTGCCTTTTGATTTTTCGGGCTGCTCTGCCCGTGAACTGCGAAAGAGAAATTTCATGACATCACCTCTCCGAAATTCGATTAAGTCCCTTCGAGTGCCTTCCATCTAAGAAATCCGCGATGGCAGGGGATTGCCGCGCCGGCGAATCCATTGCCATATTTCCTTCAAGCATCGCAGAGCCTCGATAATCACGGCGATTGACAATCCGAGCGCGACCGATGCCAGCGTGGCAATAATGGTGATGTTGGCGATTTGCGCCACGGTTTCGTAGTGCGCGCCGCGGGCCGAATCCGCGACTAAGACGAAGACATAAGAATTCGTCTTAAAGATGAAACGCAAAATGACCAGCGCCCCGACGTTGCAGGCGAGGCGCGTCGCCGGAGGCAACCACGTCCATTGCGGACGAACCAGGTTTATCGCCGCCTGCGCCAACCCGGCAATCGCCAGCACGACGACCGGCAAATAGAACCGATGCCACTCGGGTGCCAGCCTCAGGGCTGAAGCGGCCGGCCCGAAGATCAAATAGGGGTAGTAAGGCACTGCCAGGAGCCAGGCAACGTAAACCGCGCCGGCAATCAATCCAAAAATGGATTGGGAGCGCCGGACGTTCTGCTGCGGTGCCGGGGTCGCCGGCAGCGAACGAGGATCCCATCGCTGATTCAATTTATCGACAAGATGAAATTTGGCTATGAAGAAATCCTGCAACGCAAACACGAAGGTCACCCATCCAAACACCGGTAGGGCCGTATGAGCGAAGTCGAGAAGCCCCCCGAGGAGTTGCCGCATGGGCTCGCCGCTGGTAAGCAGCGCGATGCTGTTTAACGCGTTGACCCCCAAACCGATCCAAAAAAGGATCTTCAACACGAACCAGTAAAACGGAAACACGACGGGACCAATCAAGTATTGAACCGGAGTGTTCCGAAAGCGGCTGGCTACTACAAAAGGATGGCCGTGCTGTTTGAGAATTGCCACCTGCTCGTTTTCGTTCAGCGGACGGCCAAACTCGGCGGCCTTGTCATCCATTTGAGACAGGATGTTTTCCGAAAGTTCGCGCAGGATGTCGTCCTGTTCCCGCCGCGGCAGGAAGAATTTCACGGCTCGTAAGTAGCGTTCTAGAAGTTCCATGACATTACCCCTTAACCATTCCGTCCAAGGAAGAATTGATTCTCTGCCACTCCGCCAACAGTTGTTTCAGGATCACCTTGCCGTCCCCGGAGAGCCGATAAAACCGCTTGTTGCGCTTCTCTTCTTCGCGCCATTCGCTGAGCAGCAGCCCCTGGCTCTCCAGCCTCCGCAGCAGCGGGTACAGCGTTCCCTCGTCAATGGCCATGCCCTGTTCCTCGAGCGTCTTGCGAAGCGTGTAGCCGTATTGCTCCTTGCGCAGTGCCGCGAGCACGGCCAGCACCAGGGAGCCGCGGCGCAGCTCCAACCGCAGGTTCTCAAACATGTCGTGGTTGTTCGTACCGGGCGTCATATAGTGTACGCCACACACTGTACGCCACACAGTAGTGGTTGTCAAGCCCTTTTTTCAACTTTTTTGCCGGGGTGCATTTCGGTTTTTAGGGAGGGGAATTTATTTTGTAGCGCTGGCTTCCAGCCGGTGCTCTTTCTGGCCTGGCGTCACTCGGCGGCCATTCTCAAGGCTTCAAACGTCGAGATGCAGGCACTGCAAGGAGTCTTTCGATTGCGTTCATTCAGTCCCCGATCTCCGATCTCTTCTTACCTCGGCTTCTGGCCTTCGACCGGCGCGACGCCCGGCTTCGCCTCACCGGCTGCATTTCCCGTAAGGTTCACGCGCGCCCCGGCGCGAATCAATTCCGTCTCCCCCGGAGCCTGAAAGAACGTGAACCCCGGCCGGCCCTTCCACGCCTGCGGCCCGCCCAACCGGATCCCATGCTGCAGTGTCACGTCGTGAATGCGCGTCACCAGCGCCTCATATTCCATCTCGCCCTGCTTATGTCCGGAAAAATTTCCCAAATCCGTGCTCGCCGCAAAAATCACGTCAATCCCCGGAACCGACGCAATCTTCTCAGCGTTCTCCACGCCGGTCGGAGTCTCGATCATAATCACCACCACCATGTTGTCGTTCGCGGTTTGCCGGTAGTCGCTGCCCCACAGCGCGCCGTATTGTCCGTTGCCTTGGCTGCGTCGACCCTCGGGCGGATACTTTGACCACTTTACCGCCGCCTGCGCCTTCTCGACCGTGTCCACGGTCGGAACGATGATTCCCATCGCGCCAATATCGGTCGCTTTCTGAATATCGCTCTCCGTCGCATCCGGCACGCGAATAAACGGCATCGCCGAAGACCCCCGGCACGCCCAGATCATTTTGGCCACGTCCTCGTAGGTCAGGGGGCTATGCTGCATCTCGATCCAGGTGTAGTCGTATCCCCCGTTGGCCACCGCGCAATAAATGTTCGGGTCGGGTGAGAAAACTGTTGCACCCACCAGTGTTTTCCCCTCGCGCAACTTCTGCTTCGCTGTGTTGTAAATCCGCGCCGCCGCCTTCTGTTGCTGCGCTTCCGCCCGCGCAAAACCGAACAAAAGTGCGGCACTGCCGAGCGCTCCACCAATCGCAACGAATGAAAGGGACTTCCGAACTTTCATGGGGGGCTTCTCCTTCCGCCTTTTTCTTCCTCGAAAGCGTACCGGACTGCGGGAATGATACTACTCTCGCACTGGATTCGCGCTCCACCGAGCCGAAACACCATATAAAATGTAGAAATCCCCTTGATTTCAGGGATGGACACCGGGGCCAGCCCTGTGATTCAATTTTCAGTGCCTGGCCATTCGTACAGGGTTGCTAACAACCGATGTCGCAGCAATTTCACATCTCCAAGGTGGAGAGCGACGGTGGCCTTCGTCTGATCGAACAGGCGGACGACCTCGAGCGCGCCCGCGACCGCGTCAAGAAACTTGCCGCTTTCTCGCCCGGCGAATACGTCATCGCTAACCAGCAAACCGGCGAAAAAGTCTCCATCAAGACCCACGTGAAGCAAATTGTCTTTCAGATCGGCTACGACGAAAAAGACTTGAATGCACGCGCTGAACTCTTTCGCCGCTGCGGCCATCACGTCATTTCGGTCGTGGATAACGAAGCCGCCAAAGCCGCTTTGACTTCCGCTCAGAGTGTGGATGTGTTCGTCGTCGGCCCCAACGCGACCGAACAAACGCGCAAAGAAATGGTCGACTGGCTGAAAACAAATTTCCCCAAGGTAAAGATTGTTGCCCTGATTCCCTCCGTCGGCCGCCAGGTCCCCCGCGCCGATTACAATATCGTCTTGAACGACTGGGACGAGTGGCTCTCGCTGCTCGCCGCCGCCACCAGCTGACCTTCTAAGGTTTATCGGTAGCGCCGTGCTTCAGCACGGCACGGTACTTTCCTCTGTAGAGGCTCCGAGCACCATGGGGAACAGCACTTCTTTCGACTTTTCAGGGTTTCACCTGATTGACGCTCTCCAGAACTTCCTTGCTACAGTTAAGGTTCCCACCCTAAGGTTTTTTCTCCTGCGGCATCGGCGGGCCAGATGTTATTCGATGGTCGCAACCAGTCCCGCACGGGCGAACGATTCCTCGTCCTGCTTACTTCCGTGTATGACCCACTCTTGACGGAGCTTGCTTCCGTGGAAGACCTGAGCCCCAAGGGCGTACGGCTGGCCACCGAACAGTCCTGGGAATTAGGCTTGCATGTGGACCTGAAATCCGTAGCGGGCGACCTAAGCGCCAGGGCCCGCGTCGTCCATTGCAAAGCCCTCGGTCCCAAGAAATTCGTCGTAGGGCTGAACATCCTCAGCCGCGACGGTGACCAACCCAATCCTGCAAAGCCAGCGGCGTAAGTCCTGCTCGTCGCAGGCAGGGATCTACGTTTTCTTAGGGACAGCCCTCTGCGGCCGTCCGCTCGCTTCAATGTCGAACCGTGAGCGGAACAATGCGCTCCCACGGCGATTTTGTACGCAGTCGTCCCGGCCACGCGAAATGGCGGGGCCATGCTTTGAGGGATCCAGGCCCATTGATGATTAAATCCGCCTTCAGCTCGCGCCACGTGCAGGAATGCTTTTGCCGTGTTTCCCAACTCCCCCGGAAGCTCCGGCGCCAGCGACAAAGCGCATGGGGCGAAACAAATTCCCGCATTCTCTCCATAACTTTTTGCCGGGCGTCTTCCCGCATTTGCTCGATGTCGTCCTTTCCAGCAGTGCGTGGGGTAGCGCGTGCGGTCTTACGGTGACCACCAGTCCATCCGCTTCGCGGAACGCCTGCTCGGCCACCGAGCCCATCACGAGCCTTTGAAAGCCGTGTCTTCCGTGCTTTCCCACAACCACCAAACCCACTTTCTTCTCGCGGATGATCGCTCGCAATTCTTTCTCGTTGCCCTCGCGCACGATAAATTCGTGCGGCACGCCCACCGGCGCTTCGATCCTGCAATGTTTTCAACAACTTCCAACCAACCGAATCTTGTAACCCTTTTGTTTTGATAACGATGCAAATTGCCCGGAGTGCGCCCATTCCCGCACAGACTGTGGCGCTTTGCGGTTAGCTGTGCGCTGTCGGCTGTTAGCTCGCACACCGGAGCGCGCCACTATCTTTCGTCCTATTGCTCGCGTCATCGCCGAGTGCGACAATGCGGAAGTACTTGGGAAACAAAGCCGCTTCCCCTGGTGTCTAAGAGAAGGAGAGCGGACAGCGGGTCCGGCAAATTGCTCGACGCCAGGGACCAGCAGGCGGTCGATCCTAGGGTAGGGATGTAGGGAGACCTGAGTTTTCAGCTGGACTTCATTGGGCGTAAATGGAGTGGTCGGTCTTTAGACCGGTCAACCCAAGAGGTTCCGGGCAGAAAATCGACTCAAGTCGGAAAGGCCGGCAGTGTCCGATTGGGCTAGTGCCCTGAGTTGGGGCGGCGGTGAAGCCGAACTCGTCCAAGAGCTCCAGGCGGGCTCGGAGACGGCATTCGACTGGCTCGTCACCCACTATCACGCGCCGGTCTACAATCTGATCCTCGGCATGTTGGGCGATACCTCGGACGCCGCCGACGGCACGCAGGAAGTTTTCTTGAAGGCTTTTCGCGGCATTCGGCAATTCCGCCAAGGCAGTTCTTTGAAGACCTGGCTCTATCGCATCGCCATTCGCGAGGCGCTCAACCAGAAGCGCTGGTTCAAGCGCCATCTGCAGAAAAATGTTTCGATTGATGC